>Ga0302314_10002387_pt1 | contig 34827 bp, 25 predicted proteins | sample III_Palsa_N2_3_FD_200533 | JGI IMG/M metagenome (GOLD analysis project Ga0302314, IMG submission 200533) | Peat permafrost microbial communities from Stordalen Mire near Abisko, Sweden - III_Palsa_N2_3 | ecosystem: Environmental > Terrestrial > Soil > Palsa > Peat permafrost | place: Sweden...
CTGCGCCAGCTGGCGCAGCGCGTCGACGCGGCGCATCTCGGGGGCCTTGCGCTCATCGGAGAAGGGCAGCGTGTCGAGGCGGATCGAGGCCATCTCGAAGTCGCGGCTTGCCTGGTTGTAGTCACCCGCCTCCATGGCGCGCTGGCCGTCCTCGATCTTGGCCTCGGCCTCGACCCAGAGCTGCTGCTGCTGCACGTAGAGCTGGTTGCTGACGCGGTCGATGGTGACCGAGCGCGCATCCGGGTTGACGCCGGCCATGGCCTGGACGTCGAGGCTGGCCTTCTGGTAGGTGGCATTGTCCGGCTCGAGCCGGATCGCCTCCGCCAGCAGGCGCAGCGCGTCGGGCAGGCGGCCCTCATCCTTGGCCTGCATGGCCTGGACGTAGAGGCCGTCGGCAGCCTGCTGGTCCTGGGTGCGGTGCGCGGCGAGGGCGGCCTGGTCGCTGCCGGTGTCAGCCGGCGGCGTCGGGTTGTCCTCGGCGCGTGCCACGGAGCACAGGCTGAGCATGGTCAAGGTGAGAGTCGTAGCATGGCGGGGGGTCACTGCGTGGCCTCCAGTTCGTCGTATGTGATGATAGAGACAGTCGCCAAAAGATAGAGCTTGGAGCGCTGGGAGTATCTCCCACGTGTACCAAACAGGCGACCGACGAAGGGAACATTACCGATGAAGGGGATGGTTTCGTCAGCCGTCTGATCGATGGTGCCGTTGAAGCCGCCGATCAGCAGCGAGCCGTGGTCCGGCACCTGGACCGTCGTGCCGACCTCGCGGATGGTGACGTTGGGCAGCTCGATCGGATAGTCGACGTAGCCGAGGATGCCGGTGGCCGAAACGGTGTTGAGCACGTAGGGCGCATCCAGGATCTGCTCGAAGAGCACCGCGCTGGCCAGGGCCGGGCGCAGCTCCATGGTCACGTACTTGTGGTCGGCGCTGATCTGCGGCCGGACCACCAGGCTCGCGCCGATGTTGAGCACGTCGATCTGCGGCTCGAGCAGCGAGGAGACGACATTGTAGGTGGAGATGTAGGCGATCTCCTGGCCGAAGAAGCAGCTGGCCTGCACGCCATTGAGGGTCACCAGGGTCGGCGAGCTCAAGATGCGCCCGCGCGACTCGCGCTCGACCGCGGTCATCACCGCATTGGCCATGGTGGTACCGAGGCGGGCGATCGAGAAGTTCAGCCCGGTGCCCTGGACCTGGGGTTCCTGCTCGACGGAGGTCGCCGGCAGGATGCTGGTGGCATTGCCCTGGTAGGAGCGGAACGAGCCCTCGTTGTAGACGCCCGAGAGCGGGTAGGCGGCGTTGGCTTGCGGCGCATTGCCCAGCAGCGAGTTCTGGAGAATGTTGCCCCAGCTGACGCCGATCTCCTCGATGTAGGAGTCGTCGATCTCCAGCCAGCGCGCATCAACCCGCACCTGCAGGCTGCGCTGCTTCTCCTGGGCTGCGATGAACTGCCGGATCTGCTCGTGGATGGCCGGGGGCGCATTGACGAAGAGCGCCGAATCATGCACCGCGATGCTGTAGTTGGCATCCTTCCAGGTGTCGGGGCTGATGGTCTTCTGCAGCAGGTCGACGACATCCTCGGGCGAGTTCTGCTTGGTGTCTGCGGTCTCGGTCTTGAACAGCCCCTTGCCGCTCGAGCCGCTTGAGACCGCAAAGCCGAGGGTCCGCCCGGGCTGGTCCCCGCCCTGGAAGAGCAGCGAGGAGATGTCATAGACCGACAAAACGCCAGGCACCTCCTGGCTGCCGCCGATGTAGACGGCGCCATTCAGCAGCTGCCAGGTGGTCGACATCTCGCGCGTGATCCAGTCGACCACGTTCTCGAGGCGCATGTTCGCGGCCTTGAGCGTGATCGGATGGCTGTCGCCGGTCTGAAGCGACGGGTCGATGACGACATTGAGCCCGGTCTGGCTGGCGAGCGCATGCAGCGCGTCGAGGCCGTTGTCGCCCTCGAAGTCGACGGTGACGGTCTTGGCCAGGCGGTCGAGCAGCGCCTCCTTCCACAGCGGGACCTCGGGACGCGCCTCGAGTCCGCCGAGCGAGGAATGACGGGCGAGCCAGCCGGTGGGAAAGACGGGGTTGCCGTCGATGCCCTCGGGCAGCATCGATTCCTCGATGCGCTGCATCAGCTCCTTCTGGCCCTCGAGCTTCTCCTCGGCCAGGGTCAGCCGGCGCTGCTCGTGGACGGCGCTGAGGATCTCGCGAAAGAGCGTATCGACCTGCGGCTCCTCCGGATACTCGATCAACAGCCGGCGCACCGCCTCGAGCGCCTGCTCGAGATGCGACCGGTCGCGCATGTCCTGGATGCGACTGATGCGTTCCGCCAGGGCGCTGCGGCCCTGGCTGATCTGGGCGTTGGCCGCCTTCTGTGCCACGGTCAGGTCCTGCTGCCGGCCGAGACGCCTGGCCTCCTCCTGGTCGCGGCCGCTTTGCACGCGCAGCTTTTCATCGACCGCCTTGAGGTGGGTCAGCTCCTCGTCCTGCTCGGGGGTCAGCTCGAGACGGTACTCGGTCAGCGCGTTGATCGCCGGCTCGAGGGTTGCGACGGCCTCGGCGGTGCGGCCCTCGGCGGCCAGGAGTTCGGCCTGGTCGGCGGCGATGCGCTCGTCGGCCAGGGCGACCTGGCGCTTGAGCGCTTCCGAGGCGGGATTGACCTCACTCGGGGTCGCACCCTGGTCATGGCCGGAGGCCAGGGCATCGATGCGTGCCAGCTCGAGCCGCGCATCCGCGCTTCCGGGCTGCAGGAGCAGGGCCTCCTCGCACAGCGCCCGGGCGTGGACCAGGTGCCCGGCGATGCGCTCGCGCACCGCCTCGGCGATCTTGGCCTGGGCCTGGACGCTCTGGCTGTCGGGAGGCGTGAAGTCCTCGCCCGGCACCGTCGTGGCGAGGCCCAGCAGCATCAGCGCGGACGGCACGAGGACGCCGACGGACCGGCCCTGCCGGTGACCGCCTGCGACCCGCTGCCATGCCCGCGCCAGAGCGATCACTGCTCGGCTTCCTTCTCTTTGAGATCCATGATCTCGGCATTGAGCAGCATGAACAGCTTGGCGTCCTCGTCATAGCTGCCATTGCGGGTGAAGAGCCGGCCCAGGAACGGGATGTTGCTCAGGAAGGGCACACCCGTCGAGGTGCGCTGGCGCAGCGAGCGGTTGAAGCCGCCGATCAAAAGCGAGGACTTGTCGGGCAGCATGACCGTGGCGCGCATGGTGCGCACCAGGACGTTGGGCAGCTCGATGGGGTACTCGACGTAGCCGGCGAAGAAGGTCGCGTTGCCGGTGACGATGATGCGCGGCGCGACCAGCACCTGGTCGAAGACGCCGACCAATTCCACCGAGGAGGGGCGGATCTCCATGGTGATGTACTTGTGGTCGGAGGAGACCACCGGACGCACGTCCAGCACATTGCCGAAGCTCAAGACCTGGATCTGCGGCTCGAGCGTCGAGGACACCACATCGTAGGACTGGATGTAGGCGTACTGCGTCATGAACGAGGCATTGGCGCGCTGGCCGTTGAAGCAGGTCAGGGTCGGGTTCTGCACGACCTGCGAGTCGGACTCCTCCTCGGACGCCTGGAAGACCATGTTGATCTGGTCGGCGTTGAAGAAGTTGAACAGCGAGTGCGACGACTCGACATACAGCCCGCGCGGCAGCGTGCCGCTGAAGGAGTTGTACGCGACACTGGTCTGGTTGGCCGGCAGGGTGTTGTCGAGCGATCCCTGGTAGCTGATGTTCTGGTTCTCGCGGATGTAGCCCTGGCCCGCGGCGCCCTGCGGGATCTGGGTCGAGCTCGAGTTCAGCAGGTCATAGCCGTTTGGAGTGGTCGGATCCTCGTACTCGAAGCCGATCTCCTCGTAGAAGTCCTTGGTGATGTCGAGCATGCGCACCCCGACATGGACCTGCAGGGACTGCTGGTTGCGCAGGTTGGTCAACAGCTGCTCGATCTGGTCGTGCACTTCCGGCGTCTGGCTGACGAAGAGCGTCGAGCCGGAGCGCTGGTCGATGGCAACACCATCATCCGCCCAGCTGGTCTTGGCGACGTTGTTCTTGATGAAGTCGACCAGGGCGCCGGGGTCGGCGTTGTGCTGCTCGTCCTCGTCCTTGGCGCTGCCGAACATCTTGATGCCGCGCGCACCGCCCGAGCCGCCCGCGTTGTAGGCCAGCTCCCTGCCCGGGAAGTCGTGGACCGGGGAGATCAGGTCGGTGACGTCGTACATCTTCAGCACGATCGAGCCGGTCACCGGCTTGTTCGAGATGTAGATGGCCTGGTTCTGCAGCGCCATGTGCAGGCTGCTGAGCTCCAGGATCCAGTTCAGCGCATCGCTGAAACGCATCTGGTCGACCTTGAGCGTGATCGGCGGCACGCCGGCGCCGGCGGTCACGGCCGGATCGACCGCGATGTTGTTGCCGGAGACCTGGCGCAGGTAGCTGATCACGTCGTCGAAGGAGGTGTCGGCGAAGGAGAAGGTGATCGGCTGGTTCATGCGATCGCGCAGCGCCTGCATCCAGGGCTCTTCCTTGATGTCGCCGATCTGCTGGGGCTTGCGCAGGGCGCGGCGGCTCCAGTCCTCGGGATAGACCAGGATCTCGGTCTGCGGGATCAGGGACTTGTGGATCTCCTCGTTGACCCGCGACAGGCGCTCGAGGCGCTCCTTGCGGTAGTCATCGTCGAACATCAGGTGGCCCTGGCGGCGGGCAGCAAGGTACAGGCTGCGCGCGTCCTCGCGGCGGCGGTCCAGCTCGTAGGCGTTCCAGGCGTCGACCTCGGCGCGCTTGTAGTCCTGGCGGTCGTAGGCGACGCGGGCGCGGCGCAGCAGCTCGTCGACCTTGTTGGAGAGGGCCTCCTCCTGCAGATCGGCCTCCTGCTGGGCGGTCGACTGCGCGACGGCGCGCGACTGGCGGGCATGCTCCTCATCGGCCTGGCGGGCGCGGGCATGCGCCTCGAGGCGCTTGCTGGCCACGTCCTGGGGGAGGTTGTGCCAGTCGAAGGCGTAGGGGAAGGTGCGCAGTCCGACTTCGACGCGGTCGTAGTCGAGCTCGGCGCCAGCGAAGTCGCCGGCGGCCATCTTCTGGTCGCCGCTGCTGAGCAGGGCGTCGAGGCGCACCGCCAGCTCCTGGGTGCGGACATCCTGCAGGGACTTGAACCAGGTGGCGGCCATCTGCAGCGAGTCGTTGCGCTCGCCGAGGATCGCCAGGATGTTCTCCATCAGGTGGCGCGCCCCCTCATGGGCGGGATTGGCGCGCAGGGCGGCGTCGCAGAGCTGCTTGGCCTCGACGAAGTGGGCAAGGTTGTACGCGGCGACGGCGTCGCGGTAGCGCGCCTCGGCCACGACCTGGTCGGGAGTCGCCGGGCCGGGCGTGTATTGATCAAGGGCCTTGGCCGGCGTGTCGGCCGGCGCCGGAGGCGGCGGTGCGGCGGTATCCTCGGCGGCCAGCGGCACGGCCATGAGGCCCCACATCAGGGGCGTAAGAGTGCTGATTCTCAGATGGCGCATGCCTGACTCCCTGGGATCCACCAAAGCGGACTGATAACCAAACCATGACACGACGAAACTACCGGCAGCATCGCTCACCGGGACGAGGGCTATGGTCTCCCCCGCCGCTTGACGCTCGAAGGGGCAACCTATGCGCTTCCTGAAGTAAAAAACATCGGGAGTGGAAACGCCATGTTTCGTGTCACTCACGCCGCTATCCCTTCGTTTTGCGGGGGCCGCTGCACGACCAGGCCGGAAACGCGGCGTGGCCGGGGTTCTGGCGGTGTGGGTGTGGCCGGCCGGGATGCGGCAACGGACGCGAGAAGCGCGTCGGCCGAACTCCGACGACGGATCAATTACTGATTACGTACTATATGGCGCACACTGACCCCTGCCGGCATGGCGCGCGGCTCCGGACGGTGACAGCTCAGCAGTCGGTCCGGTCGGGGACCGGCCGATCATTGCCCGGGGGGAGCGCCCATGCCGGGGGGCGGGCCCTGCGGGGGGCCGCCACCCGGAGCGCCGCCCGGGGCGCCGCCCTGATTCATGGGCGGACCGTTCGGGCCGACATTGGCCGGGCGGTTGTCATGGTAGGGCTGCGCCTGGACCGGGCGGTTGGGCTGGGTCGGCCGGGCCGGGGTGGCGGCCGGCTTGGTGGTGCCTGCTGGCGGCGCGGTGGTGTCGGCGGCCGGCAGCGGCCACTGCATGACGGTATGGGTGTTGCCGACGTCGAAGTACCAGACCAGCCGGCCGTCGGGCATGATCACATAGTCGGTGTTGGTGATCGCCAGCTGGGAAATCTGCGCGACCTCAGCATCGGTGCGGTTGTGCAGATCGGCCAGCGGTCCGGGCGTGTTCGCCGGATGCGTCTTCGGCATGGGCGGGATCAGTTCGCGCTGCTGGAAGCCGGCGGGGTTGTTCTTGAACTCGTTCGGCTCGTCGTACGAATCGCCGCTGATCAGCGGCCAGTAGATGGTCTTCACGCCATTGGGCCGCAGGATCTTCATCAGCTGCGGCAGCTTGACCTCCTCCTGGTTGTGGGTGTTGGTCAGAACCGCGACGGTGGTCGTCACGGACTTCTTGGCGATCTCGAGCGACTTGAGATGCGTCGTCTGGTCCGTGACCAGGCGGATCGTGTAATAGAGCACCCGGACCTGGCCGGGCAGGAAACCGGTCACCTGGAAGGAGGTATCGAAGGCCTGGGGGGTCTCGATCCCTCCGGAGGTCGGCGTCGCCACGTTCATCATCCCGCCGAGCTTGTCGCCGACGTTGGCCTTGAATTCCACGGTATGTGCCAGCCAGGCGTTGCCGCTGGGGGTCGCGAACTGCTTGGAGAAGGCGAACCGGCCGGCGGTCGGCGCGGGTGGGGCCCCGCCCGCGGCGCCGGGGGCGGCCGCGCCGAAGTTCTCGATCGGCTTCTCGAAGGCGAAGCGCACGCTGGCGGTGGCCATGACGCCGAAGGGATCGGACCAGGGCGAGTAGTAGACCAGCTCGTTGTCGGGCAGGGTCATGCCCGGAATGGTGTCCTTGACCCCGGTCTCGAAGCCGCCGAGGAAGGTGGTGGGGTCGCTTTCGAAGGCGTGCGCGTAATCGGCCCAGTCCTTGGGCTCGTCGATGGTGCCCTGATGGACCAGCACCGTCTCGTCGCTGTCGGCGCTCTCGCCGGTGAAGCCCGTGGCATGGACCACCGAGCGGACGCGGAAGGAGTGCTCCTGCCAGGTGACCAGAGCCGGCATCTTGATCTTCTTGCCGCTGCGGCCGAGGTCCGCGAGCGGGATGAAGCCGCCGTCGCCGACGCCGCGCGCCACGAGGTTCGCCCATTCGCCTTGTCCGACCTTGATCTGGATCTGCACGCCGGCCACGCCGCCGCGGTTGACCACGGTTCCGTGCTCGGTCTGCCGCGGCCACTCCTTGGTCGGCTGATCGGAGGAGAGCCGTTCATCGCCGGTCTCGACCGGCGGCGGGCTGACCACGATCTCGAGGTTGCCGATGTCATCGGTCGCGGTGACGCTGGGCTGGAAGATCTCGTAGACGTAGAAGTAGATGCCCGAGGGTCCGCCGCCGATGTCGCTGTGGTTCATCATCCAGCTGATGCGCGGCGACGGGGTGATGTCCTGGCTGAAGCGGTTGACCATCTGCTGGCGGTAGGGCGGCGCCGGCACCATGGTCGGCACGTCGCTGGAATTCATCACCCGGTTGATGTCGGCGATGTGGTCGCTGACGCTCTGCTGGGTCACGCCATTGGGGCGGATCGAGGAGTCGGTGAACGACGAGGTCACGATCCAGGCGCTCACCAGCCCGACCACGAGCACCGCGGCCTTCTCGCCATGCGCCAGCAACAAATATTTGGCATCCATGTCAGTTGCCCTTCGTTGAGGAGTCATCGTCGCTGCCGCCGGAGGGCGGTGGCCGCGGTGCGGGACGTGGCGTACCGGAAGCGGCATGGGTGTCGACCGGGACCACCGAGATGTGCTGCTTGGCCATGCTGGTGAAGTCCAGGACCGCGAGGTCGAGCGTCAGGATCACCGGCTCGGCATTCTTGCCCAGACGCTCGCCGGCGATGAAGTCCTTGCGCGTCAGCGTGGCACCCAGCACCACGCGCAGCGGCTCGTCCTCGCCGCCCTTGTTCTCCTCGAGCACGGCCTCGACCGCCAGCACCGCGGAGAGCGGACCCTGCAGGGTGATCTGCAGCGCGAGCACGTCATCGCTGGTATCCTTCCAGCTGGTCGACTGCAGCTTGGCGTGCGCCTCGGTCGGCGGGCGCGACTTCAGGATCGGCGACGTGTCATTGGTGGCCTTGGTATTGAGCAGCACGTTGCCGATCATCTCCATGACCCGGAACTTGGTGGTCAGCAGGTCGTGCTGGTCCGCCTCGGGATAGCTGGTCGTGGTGAGGAAGCCCAGGACGCCGCGCAGGCCCTGGTCGGTGCCGAACTTCGGCTCGCTAGAACCGCTGTCGGCGACCGCCGTCCCGCCCGGGGCCGCGCCCGGGGCGGGCGCACCGGCTGCGGCCTGGCCCGCCAGCTGGTTGGCCATTCCGGAGGGCATCATGCCGGCGGGAGGCATGCCCATGGCGCCGGGCTGGGCGGTGGGATTGGGCACGACGATGCACTTCTGCTCATAGAGCTGCTTGAGCAGCTCGGCGGTCGCCTGCTGGTAGGCGTCGTACCAGCCGAACGGATCCGACAGGCTCGAGATGTTCTTGTGCAGCACCTGGCTGCGCTGTCCGAGGTAGGCCAGGATGTCGTCCTCCTGCGCCTGGTACTGGGTCAGCAGGTCGGAGAGGACCCCCTTCCAGTTCTTGGTCGCCAGCCACTTGGTCTCGAGATCGCTGATGTCGGCGGCGTTGAGCGGATTGAAGGCGCGCATGCCGGGCGAGCCGGCCATCGCCTGGACGTGCAGCTTGTCGAGGATTTTGTTCTGCTCGTCCAGGTGCTGCTTCACCTCGCTGGGGCTGCCGTTCTTCGAGCTCGGGCTGACGAAGAGCAGGAAGCCCAGCTCGATCAGCAGCACGATGCCGCAGACCACCCAGAAGAGATAGGGTCTGATCTTGCTCATTTCCCCTCCTCCGCCGGGAGCGTGCACTGGATCTTCGCCACCGTCACCGGGATCTTCCGGGATTCGGTGATCGGATCGAGGTCGCCCTTGTCGTTCACGTGCTGGCCATTGAGATAATAGTATCCTTCGCTGTCGCTGGGCGTGCTCAGCACCAGGACGCCTTCGAAGAGCGGCTTGCCGACCGTCGCGCCGTAGATCGCATGGGTGAAGGTCAGGGCCTTCAGCTTGGTCTGCAGGGCATCGATCAGCGGCTTGTAGTTGGAAGGTACGACCGCGACCTCGATGGTCACGACGCGCTGCTCGGAGAGCGGATGGAAGCTGCCGCCATTGTCCGGGTCGCTGGGCTTGATCTCGATGCGGCGCAGGTACATGCCCTGCAGGTAGGGATCCCCGCCCTCCTCGATCTTCTTCTTGTCGCCGATCGGGCCGACGTCGGCGATGACGCCCTGCACCGCGCCGGTGACCCCGTCGAGGATGTTCTGCACCAGCCCTGCCTGGGTGCCGTAGGCGTCGAAGAGCTGCAGCTGCTGCGCCGCCTTGGGCACCTGCTTGAGGATGTCGCTGGAGGCCTGCAGGGCGGTGGTGTTCTGCTTGATCGAGTCGCGCATCTTGTCGAGCAGCGCTGAGTTCTCCTGGACCACGCCGTTGACCTCGACGTAGTTCACGATGAAGGCCACCGCGAGCATCAGGATGATGGCGATCGCTGCCCAGCGCTTGCCGCGCAGCAGGTTCTGGACCTGCATGTCGGAGGGCATCAGGTTGACGTTGGCGCGCGAGACGCCGGTGGCCTGCAGCGCAAGGCCCACGGCAACACCGAGCGACGGCAGGTCGTTGAGGAAATGCTCGCGCTCGAGGCCCGCGGCGACGTGGATCTTGTCGAGGTCCTCGAGGATGTTGACGGTGTAGCGCAGGCGCTCGGCCATGTACTCGGGCAGGCCCGGGAGCTTGAAGGTGCTGCCGCTGATCACCAGGTTCTCGAGCTTCGCGCTGGTGTTCTGCGACTTGTAGAAGCCGAGGCTGCGCTGGACCTCGGCGGTCAGCTCGTTGAGGCTGCTTTCGATGACCTTGATGATCTTGTCGGCCTGGCGGCTGTCCGCGGTCTGGCGCTTGAGCGTCTCCGCCTCCTCGAAGGAGACGCGGAACTTCTTCATGAAGGCCTTGGTGATGTCGTTGCCGGACACCGCCAGGGTGCGCATCCACAGGGCTTCGCCCATGTACACCACGAGGTCGGTGTTCTCGGCGCCGACGTCGAGGATGATCACCGCCTCGTCATCGGGGAAGACCTGGTCGTAGCGCACGAAGTTGTAGAGCGCGAGGCTCGAGACCGAAACGCCGATCAGGTTGATGCCAGACTGCTTGGACTTGTTGATCAGCTCCTCGACCAGGTCGCGCTTGACCGCGAACAGGGCGACATCGTTGGAGCTGCCGTCGGAGGCCGGCGAGAGGTGATAGCCCCACTCGATCTCGTTGAAGTCGCCCGGGATCTGCTGGCGCGCCTCGAGCTCGACCATGCGGTCGACGCGCTTGGCGTTGAGGGTCGGGATGTTGACGGTGCGGGTCAGGACCTGGCGCCCGGAGAGGGCCGCCAGAACCGGGGTGTTGCCGAAATCCTCACGCAGTGCCATCGAGGTCATGGCCTTGATCACGGCCTCGTCGCGATCGCCGTTCTCGGCGACGATGATCGGTTCGATGGTATAGCCGAGCACGGTGACCGTGCTCCCCACCCGTGACAACTTCACCGCCTTGATGCTGGAATGACCGAGATCCAGGCCCCAGGCGACCGGGTGTTTGTCCATACTGCTTGTCCATGCTCCGTTGTACCGTCGTCACGGCGGAAACTGCCTCATCAGTCTAGTAGCCGCCGCTAGACGGGTCAAAGGCACCCGTTGAGAGCACACAGGCCGGTGTGTGACAGCCGGATACGTCGAAATCAGGGCTCTGCGACGTAGGCCGTAGTGAATGGCTGGGACTGGTTACTGCCGTAATGGTTTTGAGCGAAATCCGTCGCGCCGGCGCGATTGCAGCCTTTGGTAGGATGAGCTGCCTGCTGCGCCCGGCGGCACCGCCCGAGCGCCATCTGCAGCTGGCGGAGGGGGGGGGATTCGAACCCCCGGGACCCTTTCAGGCCCAACAGTTTTCAAGACTGTCGCGATCAGCCGCTCTGCCACCCCTCCTCGATGCCACGACGTCAGCAGGCTGCGTCGTGGCGGCACTATCATCCAGCCGTGGCGGTGCTCAAGCGTACGGACGGTCAGTGGCGCTGGCGCTGGGCGCGCGGGCGCGCCGCAGCCGGGGCGCTTACCGCCTCCTCGAGGGTGAAATGGGCGCTGAAGGCGTGCGCCTTGCCGCCGGGGATGTCGAAGCGCTGGCAGGTCAGCTGGCGCAGCACGCCGCTGGCCATGCCGGGCAGCTTATCGATGTGCACCAGCGCGCCGGTGTTGCCGTCGTCGAGTTCGACCGCCTTGGCGATGCCCAGGCGCTCTACCACGGCGCGGATCTTGCCCTGGACCAGGCTGCCCTTGGCGATCATGCGCGCCAGGGCGGTCGGTATCCCGGAGACCTGGCCCAGTTCCCAGTCGATGCGCACCAGATGATCGTCGAGCCGCCGCGCGGAGAGCAGGATGCGGATGTCGAAGGATCCGACATCCTTGCCGAAGAAGCTCATGCCGCTCTTGACCTGATGCAGCGTGACCGCGACGTGCGTCGCCTCGATCGCGCAGTCGGCCGAGGTGAAGGCTGGAGGCCCGACGCTGCTGAGCAGCCGGGCGAGGGATTCGGGGTCGAGGGTGAGGGTGGCCATGGCTCCATTATACGCGCAACCGGGGCGCTGCGCGCCTGCGCCCCCGTAAAGCCTCCGCACGCGGACCCCCTGCCGCAGCCGCTGGATCCGACGGCGGCGGCACGGGCCAGCGCTCAGTAGGTCTTGGTATCGATGAAGCCCTCGAGCTTGCGCGAGCGGATCGGGTGCTGCAGCTTCTTGATCGCCTTGGCCTCGATCTGGCGCACGCGCTCGCGCGTGACGTTGAAGCGCCGGCCGACCTCCTCGAGCGTGTAGGTGTAGCCGTCGCCGATGCCATACCGCAGGCAGATGATCTCGCGCTCACGGTCGGTGAGCGTGTCCAGGACCTCGGTGATCTTCTCCTTCAGCAGTTCGTTGGAGGAGATGTTGGCCGGGTTCTCCGCGCTCTTGTCCTCGAGGAAGTCGCCGAAGTAGCAGTCGTCGCTGTCACCGATCGGGCGGTCGAGCGAGATCGGGTGCTTGGAGACGCGGATCACGCGCTTGCACTCGGCCACCGAGATGCCGGCCTTCTCGGCGATCTCGTCGATGGTCGCCTCGCGCCCGGTGTCCTGCAGGATGTCCTTCTGGAATTTGCGCAGCTTGCCCATCGTCTCGATCATGTGCACCGGGATGCGGATGGTCCGCGCCTGGTCGGCGATGGCGCGGGTGATGCCCTGGCGGATCCACCACGTGGCATAGGTCGAGAACTTGTAGCCGCGCTTGTACTCGTACTTCTCGACGGCCTTCATCAGTCCGGCATTGCCCTCCTGGATGAGGTCGAGGAAGGAGAGTCCGCGGTTGCGGTACTTCTTGGCGATCGAGACCACCAGGCGCAGGTTGCCGCACGAGAGCTTCTGCTTCGCCTCCTCGTAGAGGCGGAAGCGCTTGGAGACGGCCTGGCAGCGTTCGATGAAGTGCTCGATCGGCTCGCCCATGTGCTTGGCGAGCGCGCCGAGTTCCTGCTCCTTCTCCTTGACCGTGGCCTTCTTGCGGCGGTTCTGCTCGATCTCGCGACGCATGCGCAGCACGCGCCTGCGCATGTCGAGCATCTCGTCCTTGACCTGGATGACGGTCTTGGCGTCGAGATCCATCTCCTCAAGCAGGCGGTAGCTGCGCATCAGGCGGTTGCGCAGCATCTGCTCGGGACGCACCAACTGCGCGTCATCCGCGGCTGCGGCCGCGGCCTCGATGGTCAGGACCTCGCTGTGCAGCTGCACATGCTCGACCAGCTTGTAGAGCGTCGCCAGGTGCGACGCCGCGCGCTCGAGGTAGTCGTCGCGCGAGGGCGAGGAGCCGTGGCTCTTGGCGTTCTTCTCCTGCTGCTCCTTGATCTCCTTCTGCTCCTCGACCCACTGGATGCCCTTGCGCACCGCCTCGGTCATGGTCATGACCTTGCGGCGGAAGCCATCGCGGTAGATCTCGATGCGGCGCGCCAGCTCGATCTCCTGGTCGCGGGTCAAAAGCGGGATCTCACCCATCTGCGACAGGTACATGCGCACCGGGTCGTCGATCTTCTCGCCCATCTCGACTTCGGCGTCCTCGCTGAGCGCCGAGTAGCCCTCGAAGCTCGAGGTCGCGGGCTCCTCGGTCGCACCGCCTGGATCCTCGGCGAACTCGCGCTCCTCGCCGCCGGAATCCTCGACCAGTTCGATGCCCTTGGCCTCGAGCTGCTCGAGGATGCGCTCGAGCTGCTCGGAATCGTTCATCGCATCGGGGAGGATGCGGTTGAGCTCGTCATAGGTGACGACGCCCTTGCCCTTCGACTGCTTGGCCAGGTGGGCGACCACGTCCTTGAGCGTGAGCGGCTGCTCGCCTTCGGCAGGGACCGCCACCGGCTGGGCCTCCTTGTCCTTATCCTTGTCATCGCTGAGCTGAGCGGTCGGAGTCGGAACGGAGGTCTGCTTGGCTGCCATCGAGTTGTCTTTTCAACAATGGCTGGTGGGCGCTTCGAGTGGCGTCCGACAGCAGCCGGTTTCGGGCGAAGGAGTCTCGTTATCGGTACCGGAATCCTCTTTGCGGCGCTGCTGTCAAGTCCCCTTCATTTTATCAACCGGTGGAACGCCGCAAGAGCCTTCACAGTGCTTGAAAACGTTGCAGACCAGTCACGGATGGAGGCAGCGACGGCGTCCATCGGCCTCAGTCGACCTCAGTCGACCTCAGCGCCGCAACGTTCGCCTCATTGTTGCGTAGCGGCCCTGGCGTGGGGCGCTCTCATAACGGCGCTTCCGACATGCCGCGCAGGTCCTTGATGCGGCGCTCGAGCGCGATGCGCTCGCCCGCGAGCTGAGCGAGCTGACCGTGCTGGCCCTGGCTGCTCGCCTCCTCCAGGGCGCGCGACAGGCGCAGCATCTGGTCCTGCATGTGGCGCAGGTGCAGTCGGCTGATGAATTGATCGAGGCAGCCGCGCGCATCGCCGATCGCCGGGCGGCGCTCGGCGAGCTCGGTATTGACCCAGCGGTAGGCAGCCTGGTGCACCGTTTGATGCGATTCCACCTCCGGCAGGGCAAGCACCGTGGTGCTGTCGCTGCCCTCCTGCAGCAGCGCGTAGGCCAGCGCCGACCAGGGCGGCGGGAACCAGCTCGGCTCGAGCTCCAGGTCGTCGGCCGCATGGCTGCGCAGCTGCGGACACTTGGTCAGGATGTGCAGGATCGCGTCGTCGCTGGGCGGCAGCAGCGGGATGGCGTTGACCGCGGCCTGGCTGACGGTGCTTGCCGCCCCGGGCCGCGGGTTCGGAGTGGTGCGGCCACTGAGCAGCTCGCGGTCGATGCCGAAGTACTCGGCGACATCGCGACGATGCAATTCGCGCAGCGCCGTGTCGGGGATGGCGCTGATCGCCGCCATCACCTCGTCGGCCACCGCCAGGCGTCCGCGGTTGTCGAGTTCATAGGGTCGCGGCGCGAGCGCGCGCAGCAGGTGGTCGAGGTCTCCGCGGCTCTCACTGAGCACGCGCTCGAAGAGGCCCTTGCCGTCGCCCTGGCTGCCGCCCTCGGCGAGCAGTTCGGCCGGATCCAGCTCCTCGGGCAGCAGGGCGACGCGCACCGGCACGCCGACCGACATGCAGGTGCGCACCGCCTTCAGGCCGTTGGCCTGGCCGGCGCGGTCGCCATCCAGCAGCAGGATGACGCGGCCCTCGTTGCCGACCAGGTTGCCGAGCTGCTTGGCATGCTCCGGGGTCAGAGCGGTGCCCAAGACCGCGACGCACTCGGCGTAGCCGGCCTGGTCGGCGGCCATGACGTCGGTCGGGCCCTCCATGACGATGATGCGCCCCGCGGCGCGCACCGCGGTGCGGGCGCGGTGCAGGTTGAAGACCACCGAGCCCTTGTGATAGAGCGGCGTGTCGGTGTTGTTGACGTACTTGCCGACGCCCTTGCCGGCCTCCTTCAAGGCGCGCTCGGCCGCCGGCAGCAGGCGGGCCGAGAACGCCACCGGATTGCCGAAGCGGTCGTGGATCGGGAAGGTGATGCGCTCGTAGAAGCGGTCGCCCGGGCGGCCGTTGCGCTCGATCGCGAGGTCCGCGGCCAGGAGCAGGTCGGCGGCGTAGCCGCGTGCGCGCGCCTCGTTGAGCAGCTGGTCGCGGCCCGGCGCCCAGCCGAGCCGGAAGCGGCGGCAGACCTCGACACTCAGGCGCCGTCCGGCCAGGTAGGCGCGGGCCTCCGCCGCGCCCGGCGACTCCCACAGGCAGCGCTCGTAGACGCTGGTGGCCAGCTCCACCAGCGGCAGCAGGCGCTCGCGCTCGCTGCGCCGCGCGGTGTCGCGCGCATCGACGGTCAGGACCACGCCGGCGCGCTTGGCCAGCATCTCGATGGCGTCGGTGAACTCGAGGCGCTCCTTCTCGCGGATCAGGGTGATGGCGTCGCCATGCGCGCCGCAGCCGTAGCAGTGGTAGGTCTGCGAATCGGGGTAGACGTACATGCTCGGCGTGCGCTCGCCATGGAAGGGGCAGCATCCCGTGAAGGTCGCGCCGGACTTGCGCATCGGCGTGTATTCGCCCATCAATTGCACCAGATCGATGCGCTCCTTGACGCGCCGCACCTGCTCCTCGCCGATGAATCCGGGCATGCCACCGGGTGTACCGGTCCGGCCCCTGGCGCAAGCTGGGCAGCTGCGCCCCGGCTTGCGCTGGCAGTGGTGGACCGAGACTGCCGCTGCACCGGTCGTAGCTCGCCGGATGCCGGGACATCAAAGGACCTATGACGCAACTGATCACGCAGGTCTCCAGCTATCCGTACGGTATCTCGAGCCGCGACCCCCTGGCGCTGCTCGAGCAGGGCGGCTTCGCCATCCGCCTCTCGCCGCACCGCCGCAAGCACACCCCGCAGGAGACGATGCAGCTGCTGGGCGATGTCGATGTGCTGCTGGCCGGCACCGAACCCCTGCCCGCCGCGGTCCTGGCCCAGGGCCTGCCGCGCCTGCGCCACGTGGCACGCGTCGGCGTCGGCCTCGACGGCCTGGACATCGATTTCTGCATCACCCATGGCATCGCCGTGACCTACACCCCGGATGCGCCGGCGCGCAGCGTGGTCGAGGAGGTCTTCGGCATGCTGTTCTCGCTGTCGCGGCGCCTGGTCGAGGCGCACGAGGGCCTGCGCCAGGGCAAGTGGCTGCGCCTGACCGGCGACCTGTGGCAGGGCAAGACCCTCGGCATCCTCGGCTGCGGACGCATCGGCCGGCAGATCGCGGTCCTGGCGCGCGCCTTCGGGATGCGCGTCCTGGCACATGACATTCAGGAGGACCACGCCTGGGCCAGCGCCCACCAGGTGACCTACGTCGATCTCGACACGCTGCTGCGCGACAGCCTGGGCATCACCGTCCATCTGCCCGCGACCAAGGCCACGGCGCACATCCTCAACCGCGAGCGGCTGTCGCGCATGCGCCCTGGCGCCTACCTGATCAATACCTGCCGCGGCGAGGTCCTCGACGAGGCCGCGCTCTATGACCTGCTGTCCTCCCGCCACCTCGGCGGGGCGGCGCTGGATGTCTACCAGGAGGAGCCCTACCGCGGGCCTTTGGCGACGCTGCCGAACGTCTTCCTGTGCTGCCACCAGGGCAGCTGCAGCCATGAGGGGCGCTACGCCATGGAGATGCAGTCCGCGCAGAACGCCGTGGCCTTCGCCCGCCACGAGCCGATCCCGCCGGAGCGCATCATCTGGCTGCCGGGCATGGCCGCGGCGACCATCGACGTCGCGGCGATGCTCTAGCCGGGCTGCTGTCGGCCGCACACCCGGCCGCCGGTCGCTCTGGACGCCAGCCCCTTCTGCCCAGACTGCCCCGTAGCGAGGACTCCCATCATGGCCACCCACGCCGACGCCGACCTGATTCTCAAGCTCTACGACCTGCGCCGCGAGGAGATCTGCCGCGAGGCCCGCAAGTTCTTCATCAACTGGAGCCCGGTCACCGGCGACGAGGTCAAGGCCATCCTCAATGACGGCGTCAAGAACGAGAACGCCTACATCCGCCAGATCACCACCTATTGGGAGATGGCCTTCTCGCTGGTCAATACCGGGGCCATCGATGCCACGCTCTTCTCCAAGAACTGCGGCGAGGGCATCTTGTGCATGGTCAAATGCCAGTACCTGGCCAAGAAGTTCCCCGGCATCTGGACCCGCACCATGCCGGAAGTCGAGGCCTTCGTCGCCAGCAACGAATCGGCGCGCGCGCGCATGGAGCTGATGCAAAAGCGCTTCGTCTGAGCAACGACGCCGGTGCACTGCCAGCCCCACCAGTCAGACGTCGCCGCTCCTGGCCGTTGCGGCCCTCCGGGATGGCGAGGAGCCGTGCCGGGTCCGCTCAGCGGTAGCGGTGGTCTGGACCCGGATCGGTGAGCGCATCCACCCATCCGGCCTTGGCCTGGGGAAAGGCGTCATAGGCCGGGATGTAGGGCTTGAGATCCAAAACCGGCGTGCCGTCGAGCAGGTCGAGACCACGCACGCGCAGCCGCGTGCCGACCACCGCCAGCAGCTGCACCGCGGAGATGCCGATCGGATTGGGACGGTCGGGGGAGCGCGTGGCGAAGACGCCGCGCTTGACCCGGTCGCGCGGCGGCACGAGCTGCTGCTTCCAGCCATGCGAATGGTTCAGCCAGCAGACGATCCACAGGTAGTCGAAACCAAGCAGCGACTGCACGGTGTTCTGCAGTCCGGGACGCAGCACCACCACCCCGGTCACCTGCTCGCCGACCGTGGCCTGGCGCGGCGCCTCGTCGCGCCACACATACGGCGAGTGCACGACACCGATCGGGCGCATCACCAGGTTCGCATCCTCAGGCAGGTCGTAGGTCGCGGCCTCGTCGCTGCGCGACAGCCCCGGACGGCGGAAGCCGCGCATGCGCGACGCCGGGCGCGGCGCGCGCGGCTGCGTCATCGATTCTTCAGTTCGAAGAGGCGCAACAGATCCGGCGGCAGCCATACCACCAGCGAATGGGTCACGACCACCAGCCCCGGATCCTCCGGGCAGGAGCGCAGCAGGAAGGGGTTGAAGCCGATCTGCTGGTCGGTCCAGGAGCACTGCGTCAGGCCGGGCGGGACGAAGTTGAAGCCCCCATAGCGGTTGACCTGCATCGGCCCGGGGGGCACCTCCTCGGCCCAGGAGCGCTGATCCTCCGGCACCAGGCCGTTGGAATCGAAGCGGGCGCGAATCATCTTGCCACCATCGATGACCACCGGGATGTGCTGATCGATGCCGAATCTGACGCCGCGGTCGACCACGCCCATGTCGACCGCCTGCAGCCCATGCGCGGTGCCGGTGTAGCGCAGCACGTGGCCCTGCCAGGTGATGACCAGCATGACATTGTCGACGGTGTAGGCGTCGCGCGGCCAGAGCTTCTGGTCGATGGTCGGATCCTTGCCGGCCTTGAGGAAGGTCCGGCCATAGACCGAGTAGAAGCGCCCGTCGTTGGCCGCCGCCCAGATCATCTGCGGGCCTTCGCCCTTGTCCGCTACGCCGCTCCACGGCAGCTTCTTGCCGTCGAAGCCGACCATGTGCCAATGGCCCGCCTCGTCGCCCTGGTTGACCAGGACCTGGTCGTTGAACGGCGGGCAGAGGATCTCGGCCCCGGGGCCGACCTCGACCACCGCGTCGGTGCGCAGCTTGGGGTCGACCGCGAGGTGCACGATGTGGCAGATCGGGTTCTGGTCGTTGCCGACGCGGATGACCGCGGTCTGCGGACTCTGGATGTCGACCTGGCCTTCACCGGACCACAGCTCCTGGCCCTGGTCGTTGACGATGCTGCTCAGCGCTTCGCCCTGGTTGACCACCGTCCAGTAGTGCGAGGACCAGGCCCAGCTGATGTGCTGGGCGACGGTGCTCAGGACGCTGACGCGCGGCGTCGCCGGGCTGAGGTCCAGGCGCGAGAGCACGCGGTCCTTCCACAGGAACAGCCCGGCCGGCTGGTTGAGATCCACCGCCAGGGCGCCGGCGTAGCACCGCCCCTTGGCGTTCTGCGGATTGGCCAGCAGGTCCTTCCAGGCGAACAAGGCCAGCGTCTCGGCCTGCTCCGGCGGATTGGCCATCGGCTGGCCCATGATGTCGGTGTCATCAAGCGAGCGGGCCCCGGTCCCGGAGCCGATCACCAGGTAGCGCCCGACCGTCGCCATGGAGGCGTTCTTGCCGATGTTGATCGGCAGCACCAGGGGCGTGAACGAACCGTTCTTGTTGACCAGCTGGCACTGCCCGTCGGCGGTCAGGATGGCGGCGATGCCGGGCCCCGCGGCCGCGGCCTGCAGCGGCGTGAGGTCCTTGTCATTGAGGATCAGGCAGGGGCGGTCCCACTCGCCCTCGCGCTTGTGCGCCAGGACCCAGGCGCCATTGGGACCCGTGCCGATGGGCGTGAACACATCGTCGACCTCGATGTGGTTGTTGGCCGGGGTCGCCGTCACCAGCCAGCTGCGGCCGGTCAGCGGGTTGTAGCAGGTCATGCTGAAGGCGGTGCCGTCGGCGGAGACGCTGCACTCGCCGAAGGTACCCCCCTTCTCGAAATTCTCGGCATCCAGGATCACGTTGCCGGCGGGCAGCCCATAGGTGCGCACCCGCCAGGCGCCCGGATTGTCGCCGTTGGGGCCGTTGATCATGTTGACGCCCAGGGTGGTGGAGCCGAAGCCGTAGGCGACGCGCCCCGGGGTCAGGCCGAGCGCGAAGGAGGAGGTGACCGGGTGGCCATCCTGGGCGAAGCCGTGCCAGCGCTGCCGGGTGACGACCTGGATCAGGTCGCCGCAATCCTTGATGCTGCTGACCTCATTGGGGGTCGCGAAGGCCGGATCGCCGCAGATGTACCCGTCCATGAAGGCCGAGGGCAGCTCGACGCCCTGCGCCTTGGCCCACAGGCCGTACTCGTAGGCCGACCATAGGTCGTGCTGGAGCATCTCCTGGTGCGTGGCGCGCATCTGCGCCTTGAGCTCGCTTGAGACCTCCGCCACCGCGCCCGGGGCCGCGCCGGAGCCGATAACGGCCAGCAGCAGCAGCGGGGCGATCAGGACGCGCAGGCGCAGGCTCATGGGTAAGCTTACCGCCCAATCCCCGGCTCTGTTGTCGGTTTTGTCAGTACGCACGGGGCGCGGGCGGGCGGGGCCGGCCGATGGCCCGGTGGATGGCCTTGAGGTCCTTGAGCAGGGCCGTCAGCTCGCGGGTCGGCACCACGTTGGGCCCGTCGCTAAGCGCATGGGGGGGATCGTCATGGGTCTCCATGAAGATGCCCTCGCAGCCCACCGCCAGGGCGGCGCGCATCAAAGGCGGGGCGAAATGCCCCGAGCCGCCGCTGGTCGTGCCATTGCCGCCCGGGGCCTGCACCGAATGCGTGCCGTCGAAGATCACCGGCACGCCCAGGGCGCGCATGATCGGCAGGGCGCGGAAGTCGCTGACCAGGGTGTTGTAGCCGAAGGAGGTGCCGCGCTCGATCAGGATCAGGCGGTGCTCGGCCGCCCCGCGCGGGGTGGGCACGGCGCGGAACTTGGCGACCAGGCTGGTGCAGTCCCAGGGCGCGAGGAACTGGCCCTTCTTGATGCTGACCGCGCGTCCGGTGCGCGCACAGGCCTCGACCAGGTCGGTCTGGCGGCAGAGCAGCGCCGGGACCTGCAGCAGGTCGACGACCTCCGCGACCTGCGCGACCTGGTGCGCGTCATGGACGTCGGTGGTCACCGGCAGGCCGGTGTCGGACTTGACCAGGGCGAGGATGCGCAACCCCTCCTCCAGGCCGCTGCCGCGGAAGCTGGTGTGGCTGGTGCGGTTGGCCTTGTCGAAGCTCGCCTTGAAGACCACCGGCCAGCCGATGGCGCGCGCCTGGCGCGCGACGATGCGGCCCATCCTCAGGGCATGCTTCTCGCTCTCGATGACGCACGGCCCCATGATCAGCACCGGCGCCGGGCCGCCCACCACCACATCCTTGGACACCCGCACCGGACTGATTGCCTGCATGGGCGCACCATAGGTTCTCCGAGCCCCCAGAGAAGGGCCCGCGCTGGACGCTTCGTCCCGGCGTGCGCGCCGGGCGCTTGCCCTGGGTCGCCGAGGCCAAGAGTAGAGCCATGGGCGTGGATCTCTCACGACTGAAGAAACCCGTCAGTATCGTCATCACCATCGGCTGCATCCTGGTCTTCGCGCTGGGCGTCATGGCCTTCGTGGTGGCGATGCGCCCCTGCCATCTGAGCATCACTCCGGGCGAGCTGGTGTCCTACCGCCTGGTGACCACCACCAACGAGCTCTCCGCCGCGGGCGATCCCGGTCCCAGCCAGGTCGAGGTCCGCGAGCTGCAGCTGATCGGCACCGGGCCCGACAACGAGGCGGCGCTGATCAGCCCGGCCGCGGACGGCGATCCGCGCCATGATGCGGTGTGCCTGCTCGACTTCAGCCCGGACGGCGCGGCCTTCGAGCTCGACGCCGGCGCGCGCCCGCAGGACATGGGTGTCGCGGTCGGCTTCTTCGACTTCAACCTCCTGCCGCTGCCCGAGGGCGCGGAGCAGCCGCGCGACGTGACCATCAACTACGCGGTCATCCCGACGATGCGCAATCCGGTTCAGGGTCGCGTGCGACGCGTCAAAAGCGGCTCGAAGCCGACCTTCCAGCTCAAGCTGCAGCAGAGTGTCGAGTGGGTCGGCGATGGCATCTACCACCAGATCCACGACCTCGTCGCCAGCTACCGCTTCAACACCGCGCTGGGTGTGGTCGACAAGGCCTCGATCGACCTGATCGCCGGCGTCGAGGGCCAGGAGGTGCACAAGTACCGCATTTCCATGACCCTCGAGCTCGAAGGCGGCATCGGCCATACACGCGAGGATGCGCGCCACCTGCGCGAACAGGTCCTCGACAGCGCCGAAGCGCAGCAGCTGCTGACCAAGGATGATGACCACGACCGCTCGACCGCCGCGGCCGAGAAGCTGCGTGGCGCCGACATCGACCTGCCGCCGCTGCGCGCCCTGGCCGACCACCTCTGCCAGGCGATCCTCAATCCGGCGCCGGTCGCCGACAGCAGCTGGTCGCTGATCGTTGCGACCGGCGCGGTGCATGACTACCCGTCCGCGCAGCAGCTGCAGCGCCAGCTGGTCGCCGCAGGCTTTCCCAGCCAGCTCCTGCGCCAGGGCGCCGACCAGCTGCAGGTGGTGGTCGGGCCCTATCCGAGCCGCGATCCGGGGGTGAGCGCAGCACTCAGCCGCAGCTTCCCGCAGTTCAACCCGCAGTGGGTCGAGGCGCCATGAGCCGCGCCCGCGCCGCGCCTCGTGGGCCCGCTCGCGCCGCACGGGTGCTGGGACTGGGGCTGGGGCTGGCGCTGGCGCTGGCGGGCGTCGGCTGCGGCGCGGGCGGCGCCCTCGCCGGCGCGACCCAGGGCACGGTCATCGATTATCCGGCCATCGACAACCCGCGCTCGCTGCTTTTGGGCGACAGCGGCGCCCAGGCGCGCTGGCAGGCGCTGTTTGAGCCCTACCCGTCGTGGGTCTCACGACAGGTGGCCTTCCTGACCTGGCGCGTGCCCGAGAAGGCGCCAACCCTGCTCGCCGCGCGGCTGCTCTACAGCGGGGATCCCTGGACGCGGCGCGAGACCGACAGCACCAACGACCGGCGCTGGCACCTCTCCGATATCGAGACGCGCTCGGCGATCCTGCGCGAGATGCGCTGGCTGAAGGATCCCGCGCTGGTCGACGTGCTGGTCAACTTCCTGCATACCCAGACCGAACCGACGCTGGTCAAGTCCGCGCTGGTCGACGTGTGGATGGTCAGGCCCGACCTGACCCCGGCCCTGGCCATGCACCTCGGCGATCCGCGCCTGGCCGACCACTACCCGGGCGCCGAACTGGCCACCACCCGGCAGAGCGCCCTGTCCTTCGTCATCGACACCTGTGGTCCGGACTCGCCCCAGGCGCGGCAGCTGCTGGAATGGGCGCTTCTGCATACCACCGGCACCGAGCGCAATCACGGCATCACCAGCATGTCGCATGGCTCCTTCCCGGATCTGCTCAAGCCCACCATCCTGGCGCTGGCCGAGGAACGCAGAAACGGCCAGCTCGACGACGCGGGCAGCGAAGGTCTGGTGATGGCGACCTCGCGCCTGGGTGCCGACATCGACCCGGAGCTGGCCAAGGTCCTGGTCGAGATCGCGGTCAACGGCACGCGCGAGATCGCGACCTCGGCCGCGACCGCGCTGGCCAACAACGCCTCGTGGCAGACCAGCGTCCCGATCGAGCCGATCGCCACGCGCGCCGCCCAGGATCCCGATCCGGTGGTCCGTGATGCGCTGTTGAATCTCCTGCTGCGCATCAATCCCGACGCCGCGGCCCAGGCCGGCGGCCCGAACAGCCCGTGGACGATCCTGGCCGAGCACCGCCGCAAGCTGCAGAAGTGGGAATGGGAGCAGTACGTGAAGTGACGGCCGGGGGGTCGGGAGCCGCCCCTCATGGACGGTTGCTCGGATCGACCAGGTCGTGGTGCTGGGCGATGTACTGCACCTGCATCTGCGCCTCGCCATGGAATCGCTCGGCCGCATCGGGCAGATGCCTGGCCGCCTGGCCGAGCAGATCCGCCAGGTCGCTGCGCACCGCCAGATCGTGCGGCGCCAGGTCCACTGCGGCGCGCATCGCATCCAGGGCCGCCTGCCAGGCGCTGCGCACGCCCGGCGCGTCGCCGACGGCCTCCTGGGCCGCGGCCACCGACACCTGATCGAGGGCGACCTCCCTGGCGACCAGCGCGCTGCTCGGCCGCACCTGGCGCAGGCGCATGCTGACCGGCAGGCGCTCGGCGCCGGGCGGCAGCAGCACCAGGATGCGGGTCTGCAGCTCCGGATCCGGATGAGCCAGCTGCAGTCCCGCGAGCAGGCAGCGGTTGAGCTGGAGCTTCATGTCCTGCGGCTGGCGGAAGGTCGCATCGTCGGGCATCGCCTCGCCCGCGAGCTCGCTGCAGTGCGCCAGCGCCGCCAGGGCCTGGCCGCGATCGAGCCCGGGCTGGGTCAGCAGTTGCGCGTCGTCGACGATCTGATGCGCGTCGCGCAGCCGCCCTAGGCTCGGCTGGACCGCGCCCACCAGCGCCAGGCTTCCGAGCACGCCCGCCGCCAGGAGCAGCGCCTGGAGGCGCCAGCCGCGCGGACGCATGGCCAGGTCGCGGTCCGGCTCGCCGTCTGAAGCCGCCGGCTGCGCCAGCAGCCAGACCACGATCACCGTCCCGGTGATGCCGCCGGCATGCCAATCGAAATCGACCAGGCAGTGCAGGACCACGGCCGCCACGGCGATGCGGCAGGCGGCCTCCAGCGGAGCGAGGGCGCGCATGCGATAGGCAGCCAATCCGATCAGCACGGCGATGGCCAGCCACCACCCCATCTCGATCAGCGGCAGCCCGGCGACCAGCTGGTTCGATCCCGGCCACCAGCCGGTATTGGCATTGAGCAGGCCGAGCAGCTCCAGGTAGAGGATGCCGCCGCCCACGGCCCACGGCGCCCAGCGCGGCAGGATCGGCGCTGCGCCGGCAAGGGTCGTTGGGCTCGGGGTCAGCAGCGGCGCAGTGGTGGCATTGGTGGTGGTGGTGGTGGCGCGCATCCGGGGCAGGAGCAGCGCCACCAGCAGCGCCAGCAGCGCCAGGGCCCCGGGCAGGCCGGTCTCGGCGGCCGCGGCCAGGACTTCGCAATGGACCTGGTTGCTGTAGCTGGCCCATTCGGGAGTGACGCGCGGGAACTGCTCGCCGAAGGAGCCCAGCCCGTAGCCGAGCACGGGGCGTTCACGGACCAGCGCGCAGGCCCCATCCCAATAGCCGACGCGCACGCTGGCGCTGTCATGCAGGGCGCGATGGATGCCGGGACTCAGCAGGGCCACGCCGACGCCCAGCGCGGCCAGCGCCACAACCGGCCAGCGCCACGGCCAGCGTCGCCACCACCAGGTGCCGAGCAGGGCGGCGGCGGCGGCGATGTCCGCGCCCTTGCTCGAGGTGCCGATGAACACCAGCGCGGCGAGCGCGACCGTGGCCAGGGCCAGGGCCCGGGCCAGGCCGCGCGCCTGGTAGCCGGCCACCGCCAGCGGCGGCACGGCCACCAGCAGGTAGCCGGCCAGGGCGTTGGCCTGGGTGAAGGTGCCGAACAGCCCGCCATTGGCGATGCGCTCGGCAAGCGACCCCTGCAGCGCCTGGGGCACGATGCGCAGCTGCCCCGCCTGCTGCGCCCGGGCCATGGCCGGCAGCACCCAGGGCCATTGCAGGGCGCTGATCAGGACCTCCCCGAGCAGGCCCGCGCCGAGCGCCGCCAGGGCCATGCCGCGCCGCGCCGGTAACACTTGCAGCAGGTAGAGGCCGAGCGCGCCATTGAGCGCGATGCCCGACCACAGCCCCCAGCCGACGATCGGCAACGGCGAGCGCCAGGCGGCGAGCCCCAGCCACAGGATGAGGCCCGCGACCAGCGCGCTGAGCCGGCCCCAGCGCCAGGTGCGCGATCCGAGGGCCGTCTCGAGGACCGCGGCCCCGCAGCCCAGCAGTACCAGCACGCCATAGACCGTGACCGGCAGGCTCAGCGGATCCTCGTCCCAGACCAGCGGACGGGCGGCGATCAGCGTCACCATCAGGGCGGAATGCGCCGCGGCGCGCCGTCCGTCCGGCTGGGCCCGCTCAGTCATGCGGCGTGCGGATCGTTTCGAGCATCACCACCGCGATCAGGATCGCGGCGTCCTGGGCCAGGGCCACGACCCCGGCCACCTGGTCGCCGAGGCGCAGCGTGAAGGCGCTGCCGGCCAGCGCGACCTGCAACAAGACGACGATCGCCAGCGACACCGAGGGCGAGTAGCCGAGGCGGTTGAGGCGGTGGCTGATGTGGTTGCGGTCGCCGGTGAAGATCGGCTTGCGGTTGCGCAGGCGCTTGCAGATCACCACCGTCGAATCGAACAACGGGATGGCGGTGATGATCACGGGCGTGAGCACCGCCAGCGAACTGGCACCACTGGTGCCGCTCGGCCAGAAGGTCACCGACAGGGTGCCGGCCGCGATCAAGAAGCCCAGGGGCATGGAGCCGGCATCGCCCATGTAGACCTGGGCCGGCGGCAGGTTCCACATCAGGAAGCCGACCAGTGCGGCGATCATCACCAGATACAGCGAGGCCTGCCGGACGTCGTTGTCGAGCACCGCGCCGCCGAGCAGCACCGCGATCGAGACCACCGCCACACTGGCCGCCAGCCCGTCGGCATGGTCGAGCAGGTTGAAGGCGTTGGTGACCAGCACCATCCAGCCCCAGGACACCAGGAAGGCCAGCCACGGCCAGTGCTGGAGCGAATCGATCGGCAGGTCGGCGGTCGGGATGACCACCGCCGCGACCACCGCCTGGGCGATGAGCTTGTGCAGCGCCTTCAGGGGCCGCCGGTCGTCGATCATGCCGATCGCCAGCAGCACCGCCGCGCCGCCATAAATCGGCCACAGCCGCGCATGGTCGAGGTCGATGTCGCCGAGCAGGCTGGTGGGGAACTGGCGGCAGAAGAGCATTCCGGCGGCCACCGCCACGGCGATCGCCAGCCCGCCGCCATAGGGCACGGCCGCGGCATGCTGCTTGTGGGCTTCGGCGCCGGGCTGGTCGAGGAAGTGCAGCCGCGCGGCCAGGGCCATCGCCAGCCGGGTGCCACCCGCGGCGATGACAAAGGGGATCACGATCGATACCAGCAGTTCCATCGGCGGCCCATGAGAGCAGCACCAGGTGCATGGCGCAACCACCGATCGCGCCGCGCGGTCACGCGCCCGGGGCCGGGCGCAGGCTCGGGCCGCCGCGCGGCCTAGTGGCCGGCGCTGAAGGCCTTGGCCATGCTCTTGGCATCGAGCCGGCCGAAGCCGCCAGCGGCGTCGACCACCGTGCCCTTGAGCACCTGGGCGGCGGGCGTGCCGCACAGGGTGCACACATCCGCGGTGTCGCGCGTCTCGAAGACCTTGAGCCCGGCGGCGCGCACCTGGGCGACCCCGCCATCGAGCGAGCTCATCAGCGCGCTGCGCGTCCAGGCGATCGATACGCCGCTGTAGTGGCCGTTGCGCCGGTCGCCGACCTCGTTCTGGCCCTGGATGACGATCGGCAGCAGGGCCTGCTTGGTCGCCGGATAGAGGCCCGAGCCCTGCAGGCGGCCGTCATTGGGCGAAAGCGGCACGACTACGTACCAGGGCTCCTTGCGCGGCGCGAGGCGGGCGTGCTTGGTGGCCAGATGATAGACGCCGAAGACGTTCACGGAGAAGATCCGCACGTAGTCCTCGGGCTTGATGCCGACGAACAGCGCGGGGTGGTTGACCGCGGCGAAGGGGTAGAGGTGGGTCAGGGTCAGGTTCTGGGCCTTGAGCTGCTCGAAGAGCGCATCGATGGCACTCAGGTCGCCCTGGTTGACCTGGGCCGGCAGGGCCATGCCGGCCCCGGCCTCGGCGATCAGGGCAGTGGCGGTGGCGCTGATCTTCTCCAGGTCGCGCGAGCCGGTGATGATGACCTTGGCCCCGCCCTGGGCGAGGTTGCGGGCGATGGCGTAGCCGATCGAGTTGGGGTCGGAGGCGCCGGTGACCAGCGCCACCGCGCCGGCGAAGGAGACCCCGCCCGCGGCCGCGGCGCGCAGCGCCGGGAAGCGCGGATCGTCGACCAGTCCATCGGCGATCTGCGGCGTCCACACGCCGGGCGCTCCGCTCCCAACCCAGTTACCGAGCAATGCGGTCATGAGGCCTCCAGGCCGCGGCGTGATACCCCCTGGGGCAGGTGCATCAAGTTCGGCCTGCCCGCGGGCCCTGGTGGCGCTTTGCCCGGGGCGGCCTGGACTATGCTGCGGCCATGCCCCGGCTCTCCCTCCTCCTGTGCGGCGCCAGCTGCCTCGCTGCCGTAGCCGCCTGGGGCGAGGATGACGGCAACCCGCAGGCCCAGGGCCTGGACATCGGCCAGACCATCCACGCCATCCACGATCTGGTCACGACCCCGGCCAAGGGCGACAAGCCCTGGTCGGAGGACATCGCCAATCTCAGCGGCGACGATCCCGAGGAGCAGCAGCGCGCCATCGGCCACCTGATCATGTACGGGCCCGCGGTCCTGCCTGATCTGTCGGTCCTAGGGCGCGACCGCGATCCGCTGCTGCGGCTGCGCGTGGTCGAGGTCGCGGCCGGCATCGGCGGAGCGGCGGCTGCCCCACTGCTGCTGGCGCTCAGCCACGATCCCGACCTGCGCATCCAGGAGAACGCCACCCTCGGGCTGGGACGCTGCGCGGGTCCGGGCGTCTTCGAACGGCTGGTCGAGCTGCACGTCGCCCTCGAGTCGGAGCTGCGCCGCGACGCGGCCATCGCCATGGGCGGCCTGGGCGACATCCGCGCCCTGGCCATCCTTTCCACCTTGAGCCTGGAGCCCGACGACCTGGTCAAGAATGCCGAGAGCGACACCATGCTGCGCCTCGCCGGGCAGGAGTCCGCGGTCATGCCCCTGGCGGCGCTGATCGGCCAGACCAGCGACGTGCAGCGCACCATCCTGATCCAGGCGAGCATGGCCCTGGCCGATCCGCGCCTGTGCCCGGTGCTGGTCGCGTCGCTGTCCGACCAGCAGCCCCTGACCGTGCGCTTCATCGCCGCCCAGTCCCTGGCCTCCAATGGCGACAGCCGCGCCTGGCAGGTGCTGTGCGCCATGGCCGCCGATGATCCGCATGACAGCCTGCGCGCCCAGGCCTCGACGACGATGCGCAGCCTGACCGGCTTTCCCGGCTCCGGCGAGGGCTGGCGGGTGTGGTGGCAGAACAACGCCGCGCTCGCTGCCCATCTGATCGCGCGCGATGAGCTGTTCGCCAGCCTGCATGACTCGAGCGTGCCGATCCCGCGCGCGCGCCTGGCGCAGTTCCCGATCGCGGACCTCGCGCCGCTTCTGGACGCGGTCTCCGGCGGCGGTGCGCCGTGGTGGCCGGCGCGCGCCTGGCAGGTGATCCTCGCCGACCAGCCCGGGCGCTGGACCCGGCTGATGCTCGACCGCCTGCTGGCGACCGGCGACTCCACCGCGCGCCTGACGCTGATCATCCTCATCGACCAGCTCGGCGGACCCGACTGCCGGGCCGCGCTCACCGCCATCGGCTCGGACATCGACTCGCGTTGCGCGCGCGAGGAGAAGTCCGCCGACGACGGCCATGCGGTCCCAGACCGCAGTGCCGAACGCACCGCGCTGCATGTCGCCTGGCAGCGCCACCCCGCCCCCTGAGCGGATGCTTGCGGCGGATGGCCTCACGGCGAAAGTGCCGTGCTCAGGTGCATGATGCCGGAACCGGTGCTGGTGGCGATCCCACCCAAGGGCGGAAGCCTCGACGATGTCTTGAAGAAGCTGGTCACCCTCAACTGGGTGCGCCCGGAAGTCGTCACGGCCATCCGCCGGCTGATCCGCGAGGACAAGCGCCGGGTCAAGCTCGAGGAGGGCCTGATCGAGCTGTGGCGCTCAAGCGGCTGCGAGCAGCAGGCGACGATGCGCGCCGCCGACCGCTTCGGCCATGATCTCGACGAAGTCGACGCCGCGCTCAAGCGCATGCGCCGCTATCCCGACGAGCAGGGCCGCAAGCAGCTGGATTACACCGGCAAGAGCGGGGTCGAGCGCCTGCTCGACGCGCTGCGCCATGATCCCGACGCCGAGATCAGCGAGGCCGCGCTGTCTTTGCATCTGCAGCTGGACCTGACCCGGCCGGGCAAGCCCAGCCGCATGGTCTTCAACCACATCGAGTTCGAGTACTCCGCGCCCAACCGCCCCGGGGTCATGCCGATCCGCGCGCTGCTCATGGGCACCGAGCATGAGGTCACGCCCAGCTACCTGCGCAAGCACAAGCGCGACCTCTCGCTGACCTGCTACGACGCCTTCCACGCGACCATGCTCGATGCGCTGGACACGCCGAAGATCCGCAACTGGCGCGAGCTCACCGCGCATCTCATCCAGGCCAACACCGACGTGCGCATCCTCGGCAGCCTCGGCCTGGACGACTACCTCGGGCACTGCGTGATGATGCGCCGCACCCTGGCCGACCGCACCCTCGCGCTGGGCGGCTCACGGCGCTGGGCCGACAGCCCCGCCGACCCGAAGCTTGCGATGCTGCGTGGCCAGACGGTGCTGATCGATCCGCAGTACGAGGAGATCTACGGCCTGATCCTCGACGCCCATGCCAACGGCATCCGCTTCGAGACCGGCCCCAAGGACATCGAGACGGCCTGCGCGACCAGCGACCGCATCGCGATCTACATTGTGCGCAGCGGCGGTACCGTGGCCGTGACCCCGGAGCTGTGCGTGGTCGGCGAGGAGGTCATCACCTCCGAGACCATCGTCGCGGTCAACCAGGAGCGTCTCGACCGCAACCGTGCCATAGGCACGCTGGTCGAGAGCCTCGCGCCGACCCAGGCCGACCACACCCCGGCGTGGCGCACCAAGCTCGCAGAACGCCTCGGTGACCGCCTTGTCTGAGGCCGCAGCGCCCGCGCACCCGCCATGGTCCTGCCATGCTTGTGCCGGCAGCACCCCGCCCAGCATCAGGGACATGACGGACGGACGATGAGCGGCGACAAGAAGATCATCGTCCCGGGCACCGACCATCCTGGCACCCTTTCGAAGGTCCTCGAGTCGCTCGCCGACCAGCAGCGCGTGGTGACGATCATCGTGCGGCGCGGCGAGCGCTTCCTGCTCAAGCTCATCGAGATGCGCAAGGAGATCCTGATTGGGGAGGTGCGCTGCCTGCACTGGTCCCCGGAGATGAGCCGCAAGATCTGGCAGAGCTACCAGCACGAGCAGCAATTCTCCGAGGGCAAGCGCGAGATCCTGCTCGGCGATGCGATCGAGAAGTTCGCCGGGGAAGCGCATCGCTACCGCGTCTACATCCCGCTCGAAGACATCAGCGCGGTCTACGAGGACCTCGACGAGCGCTTCGACCAGACCCCCTTCCTGCCGCTGCCGTGAGCGCGGCGCCTTAGCGCCGCCGCCGGGCCTTGGCCGGCCGGTGGCCGTCGAGCGTGCGGCGCGGCTCGAGCGTCGGACGGGCAGTATGCGGCGCCGCGCGCCGCTGCGCACGGGGCGTCTTGCCGGTAGACCCAGCGCTTCGCGAATGGCCATCGACGCCATCGACGCCGTCCATCCTGTCGGTGCCGTCGATACCATCCATGCCATCCATGCCATCCACCCCATCCACTCCATCAACTCCATCAACTCCATCAACTCCATCAACACCATCGCGGTCGCCGCTCGTTCCGCGCTTGCCGTCCCTGCCGGAGCCGTCCGTAGCGCGCTTGGCATGTACGCCGTCGTGGCCATCCAGGCCGTGCGTTCCATCCCCCTCGGCCTTGCCGCCATGACCGTCCAGGGCCAGGAAGCGGCGGCTGAGCGCCAGGGCCCGGCCATGGCTGGTGAGGTGGATGCCATAGGTGCGGGAGGTGCCCGGGAGGATGGTGCGCGAGATCAGCTCCATGCGTTCGAGCTGGAGGATCCAGCGCGCAACATTTGAACGATTGGTTCCCATCAGGGCTGCGAAATCCATCTGCGTCTTGCCGGAATGGGCGATCACAAGCCTAAACAGCTGTTCAAGCTTGCCACGGAAGAGATGGTCTTGAGGACCGTTTTCGAGCGGTAAAAGTCCCATGTTCAGGCTCCAAACCTGATTCTAGGCATGGCACTTTCATCAAATACGCGATTGTGCCGAGGTGTGATCGCCCTGTGGAGAGCAGGACGGATCGCCAGGAACATATGAATGATGGACCTGAGGCGCTGCACAGCCTTCCACACCTGTATAATCTGCTTCACATCTCACCTCCGCAGCGGCGCGCAGGGGATGAAGATTATACAGGCGTGCAGGGTTCGGGTGGGCTTTTCCTGCTCTCAAACAGGCGACGCCGGGCGCGCATCTCGGAAGCTGACTGGCCGGGCCTCGGCCCTAGGATCGCACCATGGCCGGCATCCTCTTCATCGACATGTGGCCTGATGTCCTGCCCGAGGGTCAGCTGCGCGAGCGCTACCGCGATCTGCCGCCGCGCGCCCTGGCGCATGGCCGGACGGTCATACCCCTGCACTTCAGCCGGGTCGTGCCTGCGGCCATCCTGGCCGATCGGCCGCAGGCCGTGATCATCTCGGGCAGCCGTACCAACCTCGTCGACGCGCTGGTTGATGACCCGGAGGATGGCGCGCTGCTTAGCCGCTTCGAGGCGGTGACCGCGCTGCTGGAAGGTCTGCCGCCGGCGACCCCGGTCCTGGGCATCTGCTTCGGCCACCAGTACCTCGCCAAGGCCGCCGGTGGCCACCTGGAACGCATGGCCGCGGATCGCGAGGAGGACGACTTCCCGCTCAGCGAGAGCCAGCCTGATCCGCTCCTGGCGGGCCTGGGCTCGCCGCCGCGCTTCGTCGAGCGCCACCTGTGGCGCGTGGCGCAGCCGGGTGCGGGCTACGTGGTGGTGGCGCGCTCCAGCGATGGGGTCGAGATGGTCCGCCACCGCACCCTGCCCCGGGTCGGAGTGCAGTTCCATCCCGAGTATTTCGCCAAGCAGCGTCCGGCATCCGGCCTTCCCGACGGGCGCATCTTCCTCGACAACTGGCTTTCCAGCCTGTGAGCGCGCCGACGGGGCAGGAGCCGCCGGACGAGGCCATCCCGCCGGTGCGCGCGCGGCGCGCCATCTCCGAGAACCGCTTCCTGACCTACGTCGAGGAGGACCTTCTCGATCGGCACGGCCGGCCCTACACCTACTACCAGGTCGAATCGAAATGGGACGCGGTCGTGGTCGTCCCGGTCTTCGCCGATGGCCGGCTCCTGGTCGAGCGCATCTACCGCCATCCCTACCACCGCTACCTGCTCGAGTTCCCGGCCGGCGGGATCGAGCACGATGAGGACCCGCACCTCGCGGCGCGCCGCGAGCTGACCGAGGAGACCGGGCATCATGCCGGACGGCTGACCACCCTCGGCAGCCTCGAGGTGCTGCCGGGCCTTCTGCGCATGCGCCTGCACATCGTCCTGGCCGAGGAGCTCACCGGCGGGGGCGCACAGCGCCTCGACGGCATGGAGATGCTCGAATGCCGGACCATCAGCGAAGCCGAGGCCTGGACCGAGGCCCAGGCCCAGCCAGCAAGCTCGTTCCTGGTGCTGGGGCTTCTCTACCTGCAGCGCCACCGCGCCCTGGCGCCGCCATGAGGTCCGGCCCCGTGCCGGAAGCCTCGTTGCGGCGCAGGATCAGCAGTACGAATTGAACAGGTTCTCGAGGAATTCCTGGCGCGCGCTCGGATTGGGCTGCGCCTCGCCCTTCTTGAGGATGTACTGCTGCAGACTCTCGAGATCGGCCTTGCCGGACTCGATCACCTTGCCGATGCCCTTGCCGTAGGACGAGTAACGGTCCTTGATGAAGGCGTCGATCTTGCCATCGGCCTTGATCTTGGCGGCGATGCGCAGCCCGCGCGCCCAGGCGTCGATGCCGCAGATGTGGCCATGGAACATGTCCTCGACGTCGTAGCTGTCGCGGCGCACCTTGGCGTCGAAGTTCAGCCCGCCGGTGCCGAAGCCGCCGGCCTTGAGCACGATCAGAAGCGCCTGCGCGCATTCCTTGAAGTCGTTGGGGAACTGGTCGGTGTCCCAGCCGTTCATCGCATCACCGCGGTTGGCATCGACCGAGCCGAGCACGCCATTGGCGCGGCAGACCTCGAGCTCATGGCAGAAGTCGTGGCCGGCGAGCAGCGCATGGTTCTGCTCGATGTTGAGCTTGAAGACCTTCTCCAGGCCGTACTTGCGCAGGAAGCCGAGCACCGTGGCCGAGTCGAAGTCGTACTGATGCTTGGTCGGTTCGAAGGCCTTGGGCTCGATCAGGAACTGGCCCTTGAAGCCGATCTTCTTCGCATAGTCGTTGGCCATGTGGAAGAAGGCCGCCATGTGGTCGGATTCGCGGCCCATGTCGGTGTTCAACAGGGTGTTGTAGCCCTCGCGCCCGCCCCAGAAGACGTAGTTCTCGCCGCCCAGGAACTTGCTGACGTCGAGCATCTCCTTCACCGAGTTGGCGCAGTAGGCGAACACATCCGCATTCGGCGAGGTGGACGCGCCCTGGCTGAAGCGCGGGTGGCTGAACATGTTGGCGGTGCCCCACAGCAGCTTGATGCCGGTGGCCTTCTGCAGCTCCTTGAGGCGTTTGGCCACGGCCCAGAGGTTCTCATTGGTCTGGGCGACCGAGCCACCCTCGGGGGCGACGTCGCGGTCATGGAAGCAGTAGAAGTCCAGTCCGAGGCGGCTGATGAAATCGAAGACCACCTCGGTGCGCTTGACCGCCATGTCGACGGAGTTGCTGCCGTCCTCCCAGGGACGGTTCAGGGTGCCGGGCCCGAAGATGTCCAAGGCCTGGCCGCGGAAGGTGTGCCAGTAGCAGACGGCAAAGCGCAGGTGGTCGCGCATCTTCTTGCCCATGATCACTTCATCCGGGTTGTACCAGCGCAGCGCGAAGGGATTGTCGCTGTCGGGGCCCTCATAGCCGATCTTCGGGATGGCATTGAAGTAGGTGGTCAACGACTCGCGTGCGGCGGGCTTCATGGCTGCTCCAAGTGTGGTGGCGCATCCTAGGAGGTGCCGGCCGCTGCCAAGGAAATCATGGAAGCGCTACCATCCCGGAGAAA
>Ga0302314_10002388_pt1 | contig 34824 bp, 34 predicted proteins | sample III_Palsa_N2_3_FD_200533 | JGI IMG/M metagenome (GOLD analysis project Ga0302314, IMG submission 200533) | Peat permafrost microbial communities from Stordalen Mire near Abisko, Sweden - III_Palsa_N2_3 | ecosystem: Environmental > Terrestrial > Soil > Palsa > Peat permafrost | place: Sweden...
CCATCGTCGTCCCCGGCACCAGCGCCGAGGGGCCCGCCAGGAACCGGTCCAGCGTCGCGGCGTCCCAGGTGAGACCGGAGGCGAGAAGCGCCTTTGAGTAGCCGAAGTTGGGAAGCGAGGCGGCCTTGCGGCCCACCACACCGGCGATCAGCGGGCCCTGCCCGGTGACCGCCCGCTTGTCCTGCCCCGTCGCGTGGCACAGCGCGCAGCTCTGCTGGAACAGGACCCTCCCGCGTTCCGGGTCGCCGTCAGCCCGCGTCCTGGGAATGCCTGTGGCGAGGATGAGGCTCAGGGCGACAAGGTGCTGGGACGATTTCATGGGTGTGACGGGATTGGGCGCTGTGATATCAGGCCAGGCGAATCCGACCGGGCAAGATTAAGGGAGGTTCGATCCGGGAACAATTCCGCGCACGCTTGCACGGTTCGGCCCCGGTTGCCAGTCCAGGCGACCGTTTTGAAGGGGACGGGGAAGGCCGACTCGTGGTAGCCTAAGCGCCATGACATCCCTGAATCGACTTTCACGCCGCGCCATGGCCGCCCTCATCCTGGTCTCCCCCGTGATCGCCGCCCGCGCACAGCAAACCGCACTCAATTCCCACGAGGTCAACCCCGACCAGAGCCTCACGATCCGCTACTATGCCCCGACGGCGACCGAGGTCGCCGTCAGCCTGGACTACGACCTCCGCGCGGTGCCGCTTAAAAAGGACGCCTCCGGCGTCTGGTCGCTGACGACGGGGCCGCTCCAGTCCGCCGTGCACACCTACGGACTCCGCGTCGATGGCGTGCCGGTGCTGGACCCGCTGAATCGCCTCGCCGAACCGGGCCTCATCTTCCTGAGCAACCAGGTTCGCGTCCAGGGTCCGGAGGCCGAACTCTGGGACGATCAGGGAGCCCCCCATGGCGTCGTTCATCACCATGTCTACCGGACGGCGGCCATAAAGGGCCTGCCCAAAGATACCGAGGACTACTATGTCTACACGCCCCCGGGATACGACGCCGCGCGCCCCGGGGCCTATCCGGTTCTCTATCTCCTCCACGGCTGGGGTTCGCTGGCCGACTCGAGCATCGTGAGCGGCCAGGCGAACCTCATCCTCGACAACCTGATCGGCCAGGGCCGCGTCGTCCCCATGGTCATCGTCATGCCGCAAGCCTACGGCGACTTCGGCATCATCACCCTGGGCTTTGACGCGTGGAAGCATGACGACGTGATTGGCAGCAACGTGAAGCGTTTCAGCAATGGCCTGCTCACCGAGATCATCCCCCAGGTGGAAAAGGCGTACCACGTCGCCGGCGACCCCGCACAAAGGGCCATCGCGGGAATCTCGATGGGAGGCAGCGAAAGCCTCCTCATCGGGCTTGGGCATCCCGAGGTGTTCTCTTGGGTCGGCGGTTTCAGCGCCGGGGTCGAGTACTCGAGCTTTGACGGACTCATTCCCGCGCTTGATTCCCCGGCCTACAAAAGGCCCACGCTTGTATGGGAGGCCTGCGGGACCGAGGACGACCTCATCGGCGCCAACCGCAGGTTTGTGTCGTGGCTGCGGACAAAGGGGATCGAGCCGACGGCCATTGAGACGCCGGGCATCCACAATTGGCCCGTCTGGCGCGACAACCTCGTCCACTTCCTGCCTCTCCTTTTCCGGCCCTCGCCGCCGGCGTGACCTTCAGCGGGACCCGCCGCCCGCCTCAAAAAACTCGCTCCTCCTCCTGCTGTAGCCGAAGTAGATGGCGAGCCCCACGGCGAACCAGACCACAAAGCGTATCCATGTGATCACCGTGAGCCCGGTCATCAGTCCGAGGCAGAGCACGACGGAAATGAGGGGGAACAGGGGGACAAAAGGGACCCGGAAGGCGCGGGGGCGGTCGGGCTGGCGGCGGCGCAGGACGACAACGCCAATCGAGACGAGCACGAAGGCAAAGAGCGTCCCGATGTTCGCGAGGTCGGCCGCGTCGCCGATGTCAATGAAGCCCGCAGGCAGGCCCACCGCCGCGCCCGCGATCCATGTCGACCAATGGGGCGTCTTGAAGCGCGGGTGCACCGCCGAGAAGAAATCGGGCAGCATCCGGTCCCGCGACATCGCGAACCAGATCCGCGCCTGGCCATACTGGCACACGAGGAGGGAGGACACCATGCCCGTCATCGCGCCGATCACGATCACGGCAAGGAAGAACGGGTGCGCCCCCAGCGCCTTGAGGGCATAGGCGACCGGGGCGTCGGCCGCGGGCCCCGACCCGAACACCGAGTACTTCATCATCCCCAGGAGGACGAGGGCCACGCCGACATAGAGGACCGCGCATATGACCAGGGAAGCGATGATCCCGATCGGCATGTCCCTCTGGGGCCTGCCCGACTCCTCCGCGGCGGTGGAGACGGCGTCAAAGCCGATGTACGTGAAGAAGATGATCGCCCCTCCGGAAAGGACGCCCCTGAAACCCGAGGGAGCGAAGGGATGCCAGTTCTGCGGGTTCACCAGCATCCCGCCCACGACGAGGAAAATGCCGATGGCGAGCAGCTTCACCACCACCATGGCGTTGTTCGCCCTGACGGATTCGCGCATTCCCCGAACCAGCAGCACAGTGAGGACCAGGACGACGAGGAATGCCGGCACGTCAAAGAAGGAGCCCGTGAGGTGGCCGGCCTCCCACACGGGAGTCGACCATCGGTCGGGCAGGTCGATGCCGAACGAGGACAGCTGGGACTTGAGGTAGCCGCTGAAGCTCACGGCCACGGCCACGTTGGCCACCGCGTACTCGAGGATGAGGTCCCAGCCGATGATCCAGGCGAAGATCTCCCCCAGCGTGGCATAGCTGTAGGTGTAGGCGCTGCCGGCGATCGGGATCATCGACGCAAGCTCGGCGTAGCAAAGCCCCGCAAAACTGCAGGCCACGGCAACGAGGATGAAGGCGATGGCTATCGAGGGGCCTGCCGGGGGGCGGCCGTGGAGCAGGGCGCCCGAGAGGTTTCCATGCCGCGCCACGTTCATGACGAGGTCGATGACCTGGGCATGGAGATAGGAGGCAGCCTCAAAGTGCTCCCCGGCGGCGGCCGTGCCGGTTAGCACGAAGATCCCCGAGCCGATGATGGCGCCGATGCCCATCGCGGTGAGGCTCCACGGCCCGAGCGTCTTCGCGAGCTTGTGGTTCGGCTGCTCCGAATCGGCGATGAGCCGGTCGATGGACTTGCAGGCTAGGAGCTGGCGGCGCATGCCTGCGCGGACCATGCCCCGCCCCACCGGCCAGTACGAGGAAATCCTTGCTGCCGCGCCCCAACGGCGCACGGCAGGCGAGGGACTATGCGGGGCTACGGGCTGTCGATGCTGAACTCGATCGGCACCTGCATGCGCGTGAACACGGCCACTCCGTTCTTTCGACCCGGCCGGAACTTCCACTTGCTGACGGCATCCACAGCGGGCTCCTCAAAGGCGCGGTTCGTCGACCAGGACGCCGTCGCATTGCGCACGGATCCGTCCGGGGCCACGATGAAGTCCACCGTCACCTGCCCGTTCGTCGGGTTCTGGATCATTGAATGCGGGTAATGGGGGGCGATCTGGACGCGCGCGAGGGGCACCTGGTCGAGGCTGCCCGGCTCAAACACCCCGGGCCCGTTCCCGGCGCCCCTGTGTTCGGGGATCCGGGACGGATCCGCGAGGTTGACGACCGGGCTTGGCGGCTCGATCTGCTGCGGCATCGAGCTCGGCGTCAGGACCTGCGGGACGTCGGGAAGCTCCGGCGGCGAGAACTCCGAGACTGTCTTCTGTACCCGGGCATCGTCGACGTCCGGCGCCGGCGTGTCGTCGATTGGGTGGAAGTTGTTGTCAATGACGATCGGCTTTTGCGGCGTCCGGGTGATGGGAATGAAGTGCGGCCCATTTCCGAACCAGTACACCGAGCTGATCAGAAGGGTCGTTACAAACGACCCCACGAGTAAGTCCTGTCGCCGTGACGGGTAGTAGAATTCCATTGGCATTCTCCTTTTGTTAATACCGTTAGCCGACAAGGACATGATCGGCCGCAGGCCGCTGGAGTCAAAGGCGCGTGCTCCCTTTTTTTTACTCGATTTTTGAACGTCCGCCCCAATGGTGCCCCGAATGGTACCCCTATCGATGAAGGCGCGGACGGGCGCCGTCCCACGGACGCCCTGAACCCATGTCGAAGGTCTATTTCTACTACTCGGCGATGAACGCCGGCAAGAGCACGGTCCTCCTTCAGTCGAGCTACAACTACCAGGAGCGGGGAATGCGCACGCTCCTCTTCACCCCCGTAATGGACACACGGTCGGGATTGGGCCGCATCGAGTCGCGGATCGGCCTGGCCTCCGACGCCTTCGCCCTGGGCGCGGACGAGAACCTGTTTGAGAAGGTCAGGGCCGCCCACGCGGAAAAGTCGGTCGCCTGCGTCCTCGTCGACGAGGCCCAGTTCCTGAGCCGCAAGCAGGTGTGCGAGGCGACCGACATCGCCGACGTCCTCCGGATCCCGGTCCTCTGCTATGGGCTCCGCACCGACTTTCAGGGAAAGCTTTTCCCCGGCAGCGCGGAGCTGCTCGCCAGCGCCGACAACCTGATCGAGCTCAAGACCATTTGCCACTGCGGCAGGAAGGCCACGATGAACCTGCGCGTCGGGGCCGATGGCGCCGCGGTCAGGGAGGGCGCCCAGGTCGAGATCGGCGGCAACGACCGCTACGTCGCCATGTGCCGAAGGCACTTCAAGGAAGCCCTGGCGAAGGCCTAGGCGTGCGAGGGGCTACTCCTCCCCAACCCTGCCGCGCCGCTCCTTGCTCCTGGCCCGGTGCTTCTTCATCCGGATCATGGCCACCTTCTGGCCGCGGCTCTTCTGGCGGTTCTGCCTGCGGCCCTTCTCGCGCTGCTGCTGGGCCGCGTCGCTGGCGGCCCGGCGCCGGGACTCAAGGCGCTCGCAAAGCTCGAGCCAGGCACGCTCCCGGTTCGCGGACTGCGAGCGCTCAGCCTGGCACCGGACCTCGATTCCGGTCGGCCTGTGGCGCAGCCACACCGTCGAGGACGTCTTGTTGATCTTCTGGCCCCCGGGGCCGCTCCCCCGGATGAATTTCTCCTCCACGTCCGCCTCGCTGACCCCGAGCGCACGGAGCCTGGACTGGATCGATTCGGCGGTTGTCATCTGGCCGCCAGTCTCCCACGGACTGCGTCCGGCACAAGCCAGCGCTTCAGCCCGCACCAGGGAAAGGAAAGGGCCGCCGTCCGTTTGCGAACGGGACGGCGGCCGGATCGGGAGGGTGAGGCGCGCGCCCCAGGCACCCGAGAGTCTACTTGACCGTGATGTTGTCCTTCACGTCGGCGACGCCGCTGACGGCCATCGCGTCGCGAACGGCGGCAGCCTTCTGGTCCGCCGTGTCGACGAATCCGCTCAGCTGGACGACGGCCTTGAACGTCTCGACCTTGATCTCGAACGATTTCACGGCGTCGTCGCCGAGGAGGGCGCTCTTCACCTTGGTGGTGATGGCGGTGTCGTCGACATACTGGCCCGTGCTGTCCTTCGTGGGCGTTGCGGCGCATCCGCCCGCGAGCCCGCCGATGGCGAGCGCCGCGGCGAGGACTGCTAAGCTACAAATCCTGGTGTGTGTGTGTTTCATGGTGTTTATATAGAGTGCTGGCCGCCTGCGCCGGTCGGCTCCGCAGGGGGAGCGGCGCTCACTTGCCGTCGCCTGCGTCGTTGAGGAAGCGCTCGAGCTCCTCGCGCTTTTCACCCGTGATCTTCTCAAGGCGACCCAGGAGCTCGTCCTCCTTGCCACTCTCGTAGCGCAGGTCGTTGTCGGTGAGCTTTGCGTATTTCTGCTTCAGCTTTCCCTTCGCGATGTTCCAGTTTCCTTTGATCGTGAGTGTATTCATGGGAGGTTCATGTTGGGCTTCAGTTATCGTGGCGCTGCGCCTTCGTGCATTGTAGCCGCCCAATACCAAAGGTTCCTCGAAAACGATTGCGGCGTCTATGGGGTGTCCGCCCACCTCCAATATTGTTTCGTTTCCAGCGCCCCGCCGAGGAACCGCCCGGGGAATTCTAGGTCGGTCTTCCATAGTATGAAGACACTATACCTACCCCCAAGCTCGATCGCGGGCCGCATGGCCCCGCTCTCGCGAATCCTCCTCATCTGCGGCTCCGTCGCCCTGTTCAGCGGGTGCGATTCCGAGCCGGATTCCCACGTTGTCTCGGCGCCGCCCCCCGCGGGCCCGGTCACGGCCGCCACCACGGTGACGACGCAGACCAGCACCACGGCCGCCCCCGTGCAGGTGGTGCAGCAGCAGCCCGTCACCACCACCACCTATGTGACGCAGGCTCCGCCCGCGATGCAGCAGGAGGTCGTCCTCGCCCAGCCTGGCCCGGACTATAAGTGGGTGCCCGGATTCTGGACGTGGCGCAGCGGCTCCTACCAGTGGGTCGCAGGCCACTGGGAAATCCCGCCGCACGCGGACTCAGTGTGGATTGCCCCGCACTACGAGCCCGAGAGCAGCGGCGGCTACCGGTTCTACGAGGGGTACTGGAACTAGATTCCATTCCCCGGACAAAGTTCGAAGTGCGGCTCGGAGAAATCCGCGCCGCACTTTTTGTTCTGCTCGACGGGGTTGCCATACCGCGGGACGTGGGCCATGATTCGCACCCCAGCCCCGCCAATGACGCGCGGGGAACCCCCGCACGAACATGAGCCGATTCAAGCCCTGCCTCAAACTCCTTGGAATAGCGGCCGCCGCGGCGGCGCTCGCGACACGCGGATCCGCCGCCCAGGACGCGCTGACGCTGAACAGCCAGGACTACCTCGAGATGAGGGGCCTGAACGTGATGCTCGCAAACGACTACTATCCCGAGGGCCACCAGGGAGGCGTCGGCGTCATCCTGAACGGGGAGAGGGTCGCGACCAACGGCGACCTGCGCCTTGAGCCGACGCCCGGCCAATGGCAGCCCATGCCCGCCGTCGGGGCGCGCAATTTCGACCGCGCGACCGGCGAGATCAGCGTTCACATGTCGTACCCCGACGAGAAGCAGAACCGGAAGGGATTCAACCCCATCGGTTATCCGGACCTCGATTTGGGCTACACCCTCAAGGTCAGGCCCGATGGCCGCTCGTTCAGGATCATCGTCGACCTCGACCAGCCGCTGCCCGCGGCATGGGTCGGCAAGGTCGGGCTGAACTTCGAGCTGTTTCCCGGGATCCTCTTCGGCAGGTCTTACGTGATCGGGAGCAGGTTCGGGACGTTCCCGCGCCAGTCCAACGGCCCGGGAACCGAAACGGATGGCGACTACGAGGTCGATCCCCTCGGCACGGGAACCAAGCTCACCATCGCGCCCGAGGTCGAGCGCCAGCGCATGACCATCGAGTCCGTGCACGGGGGGGAGCTGCAGCTCCTCGACGGGCGCGCCCAGCACAACAACGGCTGGTTCGTGGTGCGCGCGGTGGTTCCCGGCGGTGCGACGACGGATGCCATCGAGTGGCTCGTGTCTCCCAACGCGATTGCCGGCTGGAAGTCGGACCCGGTGGTCCAGGTCTCGCAGGTGGGATATCACCCGAAGCAGCCGAAGGTCGCGGTGATCGAGCTCGACAGCCATGAGACGGACATAAAGCCCGTCACGCTTTACCGCGCGACCGAGGCGGGCCTGGAGAAGGTGGCGGAGCATCCGGCGACCGACTGGGGCCACTTCCTGCGCTATCATTACCTCCAGTTTGATTTCTCCGACATCGTGGAGCCCGGGATGTACGTGGTCGCCTACGGCGACACACACTCGAACGCGTTCCAGATCGGCGAGCAGGTCTACCAGAGGAATGTCTGGCAGCCCACGGTCGAGTATTTCCTGCCGGTGCAGATGGCGCACATGAGGGTGAACGACCATTACCGCCTATGGCACGGGCTCTCCCACATGGACGATGCGCTGATGGCGCCGGTGAACCACAATCATTTTGACGGCTATTTCCAGGGGCCCTCGACCCTGACAAAGTACAAGCCGGGCGAGCACGTGCCGGGCCTGAACGTCGGGGGCTGGTACGACGCGGGCGACCACGACCTGCGCATCGAGTCGCAGATCGACACCGTGCACGGCCTCGCGCTCGCGTGGGAGCTTTTCCATCCCACCCTCGACAACACGACGATCGACCAGGTCAGCCATATCGTCGAGATCCACAAGCCGGACGGGAAGCCCGACATCCTCCAGCAGATCGAGCACGGCGTGCTCTCCGTCGTCGGAGCCTACAATTCGATGGGGCGCCTCTACAGGGGAATCCAGGACGCCTCCCTTCACCAGTACACCTTCCTCGGCGACGCCGCGGGCATGACGGACAACATCGTCTTCAATGACACGGACGGCTCCGCGGTGAAGGTGCTCGCGGACGCCGCCGTGAACGGCGACCAAAGCGAGCCCAAGATCGACCATCTCCCGCCCCTCGGTTCGGCCGGATCGGCCGACGACCGATGGGTGTTCACCGAGGAGAACCCGCCGCGGGAGCTCAACACGGCGGGCGGCCTCGCCGCCGCCTCCCGCGCCCTTGCGGGGTACAACGACCCGCTGTCCAAGGATTGCCTGCGCATCGCTCTCGAACTCTGGGCCAACGCCAAGGCTCCCGACACGTCGCTCGCGAGGCTCGAGCCGGCCATCGAGCTGCTCAGGACCACGGGAGACCGGAAGTACGCCGCCATCATCATCGGCCTAGGCGACGCCGTGGCGGCCCGCCCGGCCCGCTATGGCTGGCTCGGCGCACGGGCGATCGCGCTCGTCAACGACCCCGCGTACACGCTGAAGATCAGGGACGCCCTGAAGAAGTACCGCGCGGAGGTGGACGCATTGCAGATGAAGACCCCCTACGGCATACCGTATGAGCCGTACATATGGGGCGCCGGTTGGAACGTCGAGCGCTTCGGGGTCCAGCAGTACTTCCTGCATGAGGGCGCCCCGGACATCTTCCCCGCGACCTACATGTTCAAGTCGATCGACTTCATCCTCGGGTGTCATCCGGGCTCCAACACCGCGTCCTTTGTCTCGGGCGTCGGCGCGAAGTCCATGATCCCGGCCTACGGCATGAACAGGGCCGACTGGTCGTACATCCCGGGCGGCATCACGTCGGGCACCGCGCTCATCAGGCCCGATTTCCCCGAGCTGCTCGAGTGGCCCTTCCTATGGCAGCAGGGCGAATACTGCCTGGGTTACTCGACGTCCGACTATGTGTTCCTCATCCTCGCAGCCGACAACGTCCTCAACCACTAAACTATGCCCGCCTACACCGCATCCCAGGCCAAGAGTCGCATGACGTCCGTCCCGCTCTGGACGCGCAGGGGAAAATCCATCCGACGGCAATACGTCCTGCCGGGTTTCCCGGCATCGATTGCGTTTGTCCGGAAGGTCGCCGTGATCGCCGAGAAACGGGACCATCACCCCGACATCGACATCCGGTGGAACAAGGTGACCCTGACGCTCAGCACCCATTCCGAGGGCGGACTGACGGCCAAGGACTTTGCGCTGGCGCGCCTCTGCGACGCCCTGCGGGTGCGCTAGGACCTCTCACATGCCCGGCGCCCATGCCAGGCCATCGTCGACGGGGCCGACGTCGATCAGCCCGGTCACCTTCCATTCGTTCAGGTCGATGACGGCGACCTTGGCGCTGGAGTCACAGGACACATAGGCGACGGCGCCGTCGGGACGCACGAGGATCTCCTGGGGCGCCTTGGGCACCTCGATGGTGCGCACCACCCTCATCTTCTGGAGGTCGACGACGCCGACCATGCGGATCGCGGGCAGGCAGACCAGGAGCCAGCGCCCGTCCGGCGTGGGCGTGGTGCCAAAGGCCAGGGCCGGCAGCGGAATCGACGTGCTGACCTTGTTTGTCGCGGTGTCGATGACCGCGAGTCGCAGCGCGGTGTAGTCCGCGGTGAAGGCCCAGCGGTTGTCGGTGGACAGGGAAATCCGCTGCACCACGGGTGCCACGGGGATGACCGTGACCAGCTGGCGCGCGGTCATGTCGAGCACCGAGACGGTCCCCGACCTCACGTTCGCGGTGTAACCCCTCGTGCCGTCCGATGAGATCGCCAGCATGTGCGACTGCGGCTCGCCCGTCGGTATCGAGCCGATGATCTGGAGCGTCGCGGGGTCGATGATCGAGACCGACTGGTTAAGCTCGGTCGTCACGTAAAGGAGGCCGTCCTTGGGTCCGAAAAGCGGGCGGTGGGGGCGAACACCCTTGCCGAAGTCGATGGTCCCGACGATCGCCCGCGTCCCCAGGTCGATGACGCGGACCAGGCTGCCATCCGTGCCCTTCTGCCCGACACCCACGTTGCTGTAGATCGGGACGAAGGCCCGCTTTCCGTCCGGCGAAACGGCCACCTCATGGCCCGTGACGCCGTCCTCGCTGACCGCCGCCACCTGCTTTCCGGCGCCCGCATCCACGATCGAGAGCGTTGCGTTCCCCTTGTTCGCCACCAGGAGGAGCCCGTCGGAGGCTGCGGCCCGGGGCAACGCGGCCCCGATGGCGAGCGCGGCAAGGGCACCAAGGCGGAATCTGGTGCTGGGGGTCATGGGGTGGCCCCAATATCCGGAGCGACCGGCGCCAAAGTCAAATGCCCCGGGCCGACAACGGGGCGTCCCCGTCACGGCAGCGCCTTCTCCTCGCTTGTCGCAGGAGCCACCTTGAGGGAATGCCCCCTGATGCGAATGCCGTTCATCTTCTTCACGATGAGCGCCGCCTGGTCTGCGGCCACGTCCACCAGGGAATGCCTCTGGTGGATGTCGATGGCCCCTATCGCCTGGGCGGGCAGGCGCGTCACGCCGGTCACCTTGCCGACGATCTCGGCGGTGGTCACGAGGTGCTTCCTGCCGGCGTTGAAGAAAAGGGTGACCATGCCCGCCTCCCTGCCCGTGCGCGCCGGGACCGGGACATCCTGAAGCGGCGCGTCTCCCTCCAAGGGGGGCGCGGGAGCCCGTTTTGCGGTCGCGTTGGCGGGCGGCGCGGGAGCGGACTCCTTCGGGGGCGGCCCTCCCCGAAGCAGCTGGATGAGGGCCGAGCAGATGTCGGTGCTCGCGTATCCCTGGTCCAGGAGGCGGTCGATCATCCGGTCGTGCTTCTCGAACTGCCCCGAGTCCAGGAGGCCGCGGAGCTTCTCGAAGAACACGCTCGCGCGCGCCTCCTCGACCTGGTCGAGCGACGGGACGCTCTCCCTGCGGATCTTCAGGTTCGCGAACCGGACCATGCTCTGGAGCTTGTAGAGCTCGCGGCCCGAGACGAAGGTCACCGCCCGGCCCGACTTGCCCGCGCGCGCCGTCCGCCCGATCCGATGCGTGTAATCCTCGGCGTCATTCGGAAGGTCGAAGTTGAAGACGACCTGGAGGTCGTCCACGTCGAGGCCCCGGGCGGCGACATCGGTCGCCACGAGGAACTCAAACGACCGGTTCCGGAACTTCTCCATGACCCGGTTGCGCTGCATCTGGCTCAGGTCGCCATGGAGGCGGTCCGTCGCGTAGCCCCGGGAATGGAGCTGCTCGTCGAGCTCGTCCACCATCACCTTCGTGCTGCAGAAGATGAGCCCGTAGCGGAAGTCATTGAGGTCGATGAGCCGGGTCAGCACCTCGAGCTTCGAGCGCCGGTCGACCTCATAATAGACCTGGTCGACCTGCGGCGCGTTCTTCGCGTGCGACTCGATGCGTATCCACGCGGGGTCGCGCGTGTAGCGCCCGATGAGGTCCTGGATCGCCCGGGGCATCGTCGCCGAAAAGAAGAGGAGCTGGCGCTGGGCCGGGACGGCCGAGAGGATGTGCTCGATGTCGTCCCGGAATCCCATGTCGAGCATGCGGTCCGCCTCGTCGAGGACGACGAGCTTGAGGGTCTCCAGCTTGAGCGTCCCGCGCTCCATGTGGTCCATGACGCGACCCGGCGTGCCGATGACGATCTGCACCCCGGAGGCAAGCGCCCGGAATTGCCGGTCATAGGACTGCCCGCCGTAGATCGGCACCACGTTGAGTCCCTTCTTGAAGAGCAGCAGCTTCCCCGTTTCCTCCGCGACCTGGACGGCGAGTTCCCTCGTGGGGCACAGGATGAGGCACTGCACCTTCCGCTCCTGCGCCTTGCAGAGCTCGATGGCCGGGATAGCGAAGGCCGCGGTCTTTCCGGACCCCGTGGCCGACTGCCCCACGACGTCCCGGCCCTGCAGGGCCGCGGGAATCACCGCCGTCTGGATGGGCGAGGCCTCCTCATAGCCCAGCTTGTCCACGGCCTTCAGGACCTCCTGCGATACCCCAAGCTCCGAAAACGGGCGTTTTTCCATGGGGCAGCGTGTCAGCTGCCCGCGCGCAGGGGCAGCACAAAAGGCTCACCCCGGGCGCCGCGGCCCCTCGATTTTTCCTTGGCGTTCGCACCGCCGCGCCGACAAGGCTGGCACCGTGAACCTCTCGCTCTTCACCAAGGGGCTTCTCGTGGGGTTGTCCATCGCGGCGCCCGTGGGCCCCATCGGCATCCTGTGCATCCGGCGCTCGCTGCGGGACGGGATGGGGATCGGCTTCGCCACGGGCCTCGGCGCCGCGACCGCCGACGCGGCCTACGGATGCGTCGCAGGCTTCGGCCTCACCGCGGTCTCGGGCTTCCTCGTGGGCCACAGGCATGGGATCGGCATCATCGGGGGCGCGTTCCTCTGCTACCTCGGGGCGCGCACGGCCTTCAGCAAGCCGGCGTCCGATGCCGCGGCCGAGCGAAGCGGGGTCCGGCACCTGGGCGCATGGGGATCAACCTTCCTGCTGACCCTCGGCAACCCGTCGACCATCCTGTCCTTCGTCGCCGTCTTTGCCGCGTTCGGCCTCGGCAATGCGGTGAAGCTTGCGGCGGCGGCGTGGCTCGTCCTCGGCGTGTTCCTGGGGTCCGCGGCCTGGTGGCTCACCCTGAGCGCGGCCGTGAGCCGCCTGCGCGCCTTCATGACCCTTTCCATCATGAGGGGCATCAACGGGTTCTCGGGCTTCGTACTGTTCGCCTTCGGCCTTTTCGCGGTCCTCAGCCGCTGAAACGCACCGGGTAAAACTTGCTTACCCCCTGCGGTAAAAGCATGCTTCGGCGCAGGTGCGTGCCGATTAGCCCCTGTATCGCTATGAACCGTGAACCCCTGCGCGTGCTTAACCTCGAGGCTGATGCCGACGACCATGAGCTGGTCCGCAGGCACGCCTCCGTGCCAGGCTTGACGCTCTCGTTTGAGCGCGCCGCCAACCTTGGGGAGTTTGAGGCCGCCCTGAAGGCCGGCGGCTTCGACCTGATCATCGCCGAGTACCGCATCCCCGGCTTCGACGGGATGGCCGCCCTGGAAACCGGCCTGCGGCTGGCCCCGGGAGTCCCTTACATCGTGGTCTCGGGATCCATCGGCGAGGAGAAGGCGGCGGCCTGCATCCGGGCGGGCGCCTGCGACTTCGTCCACAAGGACAACCTGGGTCGCCTCTCGACGGTCATAGGCCATGAATTGTCGGTCCCGCGCGGCGGCTCGCGGCACATCGAGGCCGAGCAGCGGTTCCGCGAGATGGCCGAGAACATCCGCGACGTGTTCTGGGTCTGCGCCGCGGACACGGGCAAGGTCCTTTACGTGTCGCCCGCCTACGAGGGCATCTGGGGAAGGCCCCCGGACAGCCTGTTCGCCGACGGGGCGACATGGCCCGAGGCGGTCCTTGGGGAGGATCTTCCGGGCTTGAAGGAGGCGAGGAGCCAGCTCTCCGGCGGCGCCTCCTACCAAATCGACTACCGCATCCAGCGCCCCGACGCGGCGGTCCGCTGGATTCACGACCGGGCGTTTCCCGTCCTCGACCCCTCGGGCACGCCGTCGCGCTGGGTCGGCGTGGCGGCCGACATCACGGAGCGCAAGCGCCTCGAGTCGGAGCTCCTCCAGGCGCAGAAGATGGAGCTTGTCGGCAAGCTGGCCGGCGGGATCGCCCACGACTTCAACAATCTCCTCACCATCATCTCGGGCTACGTGAGCATGCTCCTCGACAAGGACGCGCTCCAGCCGAGCTCGGTGGAGGCGCTCAAGCGCGTCTTCACCGCCAGCAGGCAGGCCACCGTCCTCGTGCGCCAGCTGCTCCTGTTCAGCCGCAAGCGGGCGCCGAAGCCCGAGGTGGTCGACCTCAACATCGAGGTCGAGACCATGGCCGAGATGCTCCGGCGCCTCCTCGGGGAGACCATCGTGGTGGAGTTCGAGGCGTCCACGCAGGCGGCGTGGACGAGCGTCGACGTCTCGATGCTGGAGCAGGTCATGATGAACCTCGCCATCAACGCGCGCGACGCGATGCAGCGCGGCGGAAGGCTGATGATCTCTGTGGGCCTGCAGCGCCGGGCCGGCGGCACGCAGTCGGCCACGGCCCCGGCGGATTACGCGTTCATCGCGATGAGGGACACGGGCTGCGGCATACCGGCCGCGATCCTGCCCAAGATCTTCGAGCCGTTCTTCACGACGAAGAACGAGGGCCGGGGAACCGGGCTCGGGCTGGCCACGGCGATGGACATCATGAAGCGCCACGACGGCTGGATAGAGGTCGAGACCGAGGTGGGCGCCGGCACGGTATTCCGGATCTACCTGCCGTTGACGAAGGCAAGCCAGCCGGTCCAGCCGCCGGCTGAGACCGTCAAGGGCGTCAAGGCGACCAAGGGGACGATCCTCCTCGTCGAGGACGAGTCCAACGTGCGCGAGTTCGCGGCCGCCGTCCTGCAGCAGGAGGGCTACACGCTTCTCCAGGCGAAGTCGGCGGAGACGGCGCTGGAGGTGTGGCACTGGCACTCCAAGCGCATCGAGCTGCTGCTGACGGACGTCGTGCTCCCGGGCGAACTCTCCGGCGTGGACCTCGGCTCGGCCCTCCAGGAGGAGAAGCCGTCGCTCAAGGTGGTGCTCACCACGGGCTATAACCGCGAATCCGTCACCCCGCGGGCCGACGGGAAGCCCCTATTCGTGCTCGGCAAGCCCTACACCCCCCGCGCGCTGCTGCAGGCGGTCCGGGACTCCCTTGCACGCTGACTTTTTCCCCTCAAGTCAGGCGGGGGTGGACCGTTGACAGAGTTACCGGCGGAATGTTTCCTTGTCCGAGGTGGTCGCTGGCAGTCCAGCCGCCGTAGGCCTTTCGTGCGGGGCTACTGCGACCTCCCCAAAGCATAAAATCCCCAGAATGACCTTTGCGTTTCTGTCAGCACCGGTGGGAGCGCTTGCGGCGATCGGCCTCTGCGGCTGGGTCGTGGCCATCTACGTCGCCTCCCGCAGCGCAAAGCCCGGGGACGCTCCTGGCGGCGCCGGCAAGGCCGACGCCGTCGACCCCGGGAGCTACGAGCTCCTGATCAACACCCTGGACCGCTCGAACATCCTCCTCTGGTGGGCGGACGTGCGCCGCGTGGGCGCGGGCTACGAGTGGAAGATAACAACGCCTCCGAGGATGCACGACAACTCGACGTACCTCCTCGCGCTGGAGCGTGAGGCCGGGGGCCTGTGGCGCGACGACCAGGCGCCCGACAACGAGCGGACGAAGCTCGTCACGGCCAAGGCCCTCGACGACGGCGCGAGCGGCTACAAGCAGGAGTTCCGGATCATCGGCAAGGACGGCATGCACTGGATGAACGAGGAGGTGACGATCAAGCCAAGCGGCCCCGCATCGTGGAACCTCGCCGGCGTCATCGTCGACGTCACGAAGCGCCATGAGATGGAGGAGGCCCGCAGGCTGACGGAGGGGCAGATCGAGAAGATCCTCAAGAGCGCGGACTGCCTCCTGTGGCAGGCGTACGTGACCGGATCGCCCGACAAGGAGCAGGACTGGAAGATGTTCCTGCCCGCCTCCGTCCTCTACAAGAAGATGTTCGGCAAGGAATCGGGTCCGGGCAACACGACGCTCTGGACGGAGGACATGGTCCCCGAGTGGGGCCAGATAAACCGGGCCTCGCGGCAGGCGATGACCGAGGGCAAGACCGAGTACGACCAGGAGTTTCACGTCAACGTAGGCGGCAAGCACTACTGCCTCCATGAGCACGTCTCGGTGGACAAGATCGGGCCCGACCGGTGGAACTGCGTCGGTGTCGTGGTCGACATCACACGGCTCAAGGAGACGGAGCTCGCGCTCTCCGCGGCGCGGGACAGCGCGCTCGAGTCCTCGCGGATCAAGAGCGAGTTCCTCGCCAACATGAGCCATGAGATCCGCACCCCGATGAACGGGGTGATCGGGATGACCGGGCTTCTCCTCGACACGGAGCTCGCGCCGATCCAGCGGGAATTCGCGGAGACGATCCGAAACTCGGCGGATTCGCTCCTGACGATCATCAACGACATCCTCGACTTCTCGAAGATCGAGGCCGGCAAGCTCGCGTTCGAGACCCTGGACTTCGACCTCGTCGAGACGGTCGAGGGCGCCCTCGACATGTTCGCCGAGAAGGCCCGGCACAAGGGCATCGAGCTCGCCTGTGACGTGCCCGCGAACCTGCCGCGCAGGCTGCGCGGCGACCCGGGGCGCCTGAGGCAGGTGATCACGAACCTGATGGGCAACGCGGTGAAGTTCACGGAGAAGGGCGAGGTCGTCGTCCGCGTCTCGCTCGAGGGCGAGACCGAGACCCACGCGAACATCGGCTTCTCCATCAAGGACACGGGCATCGGCATCCCCGCCGAGGTGCAGGCCAAGCTCTTTCAGGCGTTCACCCAGGCGGACAGCTCGACCACGCGCCGGTTCGGGGGCACGGGGCTCGGCCTTGCGATCTCCAAGCAGCTCGTCGAGATGATGGGCGGCAAGATCGGGGTCACGAGCGATCCGGGAAAGGGATCGACCTTCTTCTTCAACACGCGCCTTGAGAAGCAGACCGGCCCGGCGGAGCCGGCCCCGTCGATCTACTTCCGGGACCTCTTCGACCTGAGGGTCCTCGTCGTGGACGACAACGCCACGAACCGCCAGATCCTGCGGCACCAGCTTTTTGCGTGGAAGATGCAGAAGGGAAGCGCCGCAAATGGCTACGAGGCGCTCGACCTGCTGCGCACCGCGGTCGTGGACAAGAAGCCCTACGACCTTGCCCTCCTCGACATGCAGATGCCCGAGATGGACGGGATGACGCTTGCGCGGGCGATCAAGAACGATCCGTCGATCGCCTCCACCCGCCTCATCATCCTGACGTCCATGGGCTACATGCACACGCAGGAGGAGCTCAAGGCCGCCGGCGTGGACGCCTACCTCATCAAGCCCGTGAAGCAGTCGAGGCTCTTCGACTGCCTCGTGGATGTCCTCGGCCGCGCGGCCGCGGAGCACGTGTTCACCAAGGCCCCCAGGGACGAGGCACCGCACGAGCGCACGGCGCCCACCTTCCAGGCCCCCTCGGCGAGGATCCTCCTCGCCGAGGACAACACCGTGAACCAGAAGGTGGCGCTCGCGCAGCTCAAGGGCCTGGGCTTCACCGCCGATGCCGTGGCGAACGGGCAGGAGGTCCTGAACGCCCTGAAGCAGGTGCCGTACGACCTCATCTTCATGGATTGCCAGATGCCGGATATGGACGGCTACGAGGCGGCCCGCATCATCCGCCAGATCGAGAAGGCGCAGGGCGCCAGCTGGAAGGCGCCGATCCGCATCGTCGCGATGACCGCCAATGCCATGACCGGGGACCGCGAGAAATGCCTCGCCTCGGGGATGGACGACTACCTTTCCAAGCCGGTCCGCAAGGCGGAGTTGCAGTCCGCGCTCATGAAGTGGCTGGTCCCGGCCAAGACGGCTTGACATCCTCCCGGCCCTGCCGGGTTTTCGCGCCATCGGATCATAAGCAAACGTAGATGGGCCGCAGGCGCAGGCGTTTTACATCTTATTCTGTAGCTGTTTTGCAACAAAATCGGGCGGCGCGCGTCAGACCCGGGATGATTATCAGCGTTCACGTGCCGAAATGCGCCGGGACGAGCTTCAGGCATGTCCTCCATGGCATCTACGGCGAGAAGATCTGGTACAACTACGGGACAATCTTTGCGCGGGACCAGGCGAAGTCCGAGCTTGTCCCCGCGGGCACGGAGATGATCCACGGCCACTTCCTGGCGGATAGCTTCGACGACCTCTATCCCGACCGCCAGCTGCTGACCTGGGTCCGGCACCCGGTCGAGAGGGTCGTCTCCAACTATTATCATTTCCTGCGCGCACCCGACATGCGCGACAACTGCTGCCGGGCGCTCCACGAGCACAGTCTCAATCTGCGCGAGTTCTCGGACCTGGACTGGATGAAGAACCTGTCGAGCCGCTACCTTGCGAAAAAGCCGGTCTCCGACTTCCAGTTCATCGGCATTGCTGAGCGGTTCCGCGAGAGCATGCTGCAATTCTGCAACACCTACGGCTTTCGTTCGGTGATGGTGATGCCCCGGGAGAACACGAACCCGGAGCGGGTGACCGAGCGCTACGGGCTGTCCCAGGAGAACTACGCGTACATCCTTGAGCGCAACGCCGAGGACATGGAGTGGTACACGCAGGCCCTGGACCGGATGCACGTCTCGGGCGCCCGCGGCGCCACCCGGGTGGCCTGAGTTTTTCCCGGCCCCTTTCGGGGGCCCTGAAAGGATGCATATGTGGTGCATCCCCGTGGATGTCAGGGCCGTATGTTGGGTGTGCACCCACATCAGGAATCTGAACCCGCTGGCAGGAGGGGCCTTTCCATGCCCGCGTACACCCTGTGACCCGGCTCGCGATCATAGGGACGGGCATAGCGGGGCTGGGTTGCGCCCATTTCCTGCAGCGCGACTTTGACATCACGCTCTTCGACCAGAACGCCCATCCCGGCGGCCATTCGAACACGGTGACGGTGAACGAGCCGGGGACAGACAGGCCGCTGCCCATCGACACGGGCTTCATGGTGTTCAACAAGGTGACCTATCCCCTGCTGAACCGCCTCTTTGACAGCCTCGGCGTCGCGTCCAAGCCCACCCCCATGTCGTTCAGCGTCCGCCATGCGGACATGGGCCTGGAATACTGCGGCTCGTCGCTCAACCACCTGTTTGCCCAGCGGCGCAACCTCCTCAACCCGCGCTTCTACGGGATGCTCTCGAGCATCAACCGGTTCAACCGGGAGGCCGTCGAGGCCCTCGGGGACCCGGCCGTCCAGGAGGTCACGCTGGGGGACTTCGTGCAGAGCCGCGGCTACGGGCCCGACTTCCTCTCGCTCTATCTTTCCCCCATGGCCTCGGCCGTGTGGAGCACGCCGCCGGAACTCATGTACTCGTTCCCCGCGGTCACCCTCCTGCGCTTCTTCCACAACCACGGCTTCCTCGGCCTGAATACCCAGCACCCCTGGTTCACGGTCACGGGAGGCTCCAGGGCCTACGTGGAGAAATTGGTCGCTCCCTGGCGGGAGCGCATCCGCCTGGAGACGGGCGTGGCGCAGGTGAACCGCCCCGGCAAGGGCGTCTATGTCACTCTCAAGTCCGGCATCGTCCAGATCTACGACAAGGTGATCCTCGCCTGCCATGGCGACCAGGCCCTGCAGCTGCTCTCGGACGCCAGGCCCGAGGAGGACCGGGTGCTGCGCGCGTTCAAGTACCAGCCCAACACGGCGACGGTCCACACCGACACCTCGGTGATGCCCAAGACGCGCCTGGCGTGGGCCAGCTGGAACTACGAGATCAACCGCGACGCCTCGGGCGAGGCGTCCACGGCCACGCACTACTGGATGAACTCGCTCCAGGGGGTCTCCGACCGCGAGAACTACTTCGTGTCCATCAACCGTCCCCGCGCCATCGATCCCTCCAAGGTCATCCGGACGATCACCTACGAGCACCCGCTCTTCAATCTGGGGGCCCTGCGGTCCCAGAAGGACCTGCCGACCCTGAATGCCTCGACCGGGGGAAAGACCGACACCTATTTCGCGGGCAGTTACTTCCGTTACGGGTTCCATGAGGACGCGTTCCTGTCCGCCGTGCGTCTCAGTGAACTGCTCCTGAGCCGCGACCCATGGGCTGCTTGACAATGGCAACGCAATCAAAATCAATGACTAGAGTGAGGTCCAGCCTCTACGAGTGCACCGTGATGCATTGCCGGTTTGCGCCCAAGGTGCATCGGTTCGCCTACCGCATCTTCATGCTGGCCGTCGACCTCGACGAGCTCGGCGGCTTGGCGCACGGGATTCCGTTGCTCTCCGTCAACCGGCGCAACCTCTACAGTTTCCGCGAGGAGGATTATTTCCCGACAGGCGAGGCACTCCACAATGGCGGCCCCGCGCCGGAGTCCCCCGCCCGCGGGCTCAAGGACCGGGTCCTCGCCGCCCTCGCGGAGCGCGGGATAGACCTTGGCAGCGGCCGCATCGTCCTTGTGACGCTGCCCCGCGTCGCCGGCCACCTCTTCAACCCGGTCTCGTTCTACTTCTGCTACGGCGCCGATGACCGCCCCGTGGCCGCCATCGCCGAGGTGACCAACACGTTCCGCGAGATGAAGCATTACTTCATGGGGCCGGGAGCCTTCTCGTCCGATCCGCACGGCGGCTCATTCCAGGCGCGGATGCCCAAGTTCTTCTATGTCTCCCCGTTCTCGGACGTCGACGTCGCCTTCGATTTCCAGATGAGGGCTCCCGACGCCTCCCTCTCGATCCGCATCGACGACTACCAGGGCGGCGAGCGCACGCTCGCGAGCGCGCTGACCGGCACCCGCAGGCCCCTGACCTCCGCGCGTCTGGCATGGTGCTCGCTCAAGTATCCCCTGATAACGGTGAAGATCATCGCGCTGATCCACGTCCACGCCCTGCTCCTCCACCTGAAGCGCGTGCCGTGGTTCGCCAAGGCCGCGCGCGCGGTCGACCAGAAGGACCTGTACAGGCCGCACGAGTCGATCGCCCCCAACCCGGCCTCCTGAAGCCATGGACTCCGAACCCGGATTTTTTGAAGCGACAGAGGTGGAGGGCGTCCGCGCGGCCCCGTCCGGGTTCAGGCCGTCCGTGCTCGCCGCCTTCTCGAGGCTGTCCCGCGGCCGCATGCACCTGGAGATGCCCGACGGCACATCCTCCCGCTTCGGGGCCGGCGAGGAGACCCTTCCCCTCGGGATCGCCGGATCGGCGAGGATCCGGGTCGGGCGCGAGGCGTTCTTCAGGAAGTGCGTCCTCGCGGGCGACATCGGCTTCGCCGAGTCGTACATGGACGGCGACTGGACGTCGCCCGACCTCGCCGCAGTCGTCAGCTGGTTCATCCTCAACATCGACGACGCCCCCACTCTCTCGGGCTCGGCCCGGGCCCGCGGCCTGGCCCTCAACCTCCTGCGTTTCACCAACCGCCTCGGCCACGCAATGCGCCCGGGCAGCCGGGAAAGCGCGCGGCGGAACATCGGCGCGCACTACGACCTCTCGAACGACTTCTTTTCGCTGTTCCTCGACCCCACGATGATGTACTCGGCCGCCCTCTGGACCCGGGCGAGCCTCACGCTCGAGGAGGCCCAGGTTGAGAAGAACGAGCGCCTCTGCCGGGTCCTGCGCCTCGCGCCGACGGACCACGTCCTCGAGATCGGGACGGGCTGGGGCGGCTGGGCCATCCAGGCCGCGAGGACGCACGGGTGCCGCGTGACCACGGTCACCCTCTCCCGCCAGCAGTTCGAATACGCGACGCGGCGCGTCGCCGAGGCCGGACTCGCGGACCGGGTCGCCGTCAGGTTCCAGGACTACCGCGACATCAGCGGGACCTTCGACAAGATCGTCTCCATCGAGATGGTCGAGGCGATCGGCCACAGGTACCTGCCGCAGTTCTGCAGGGTCGTGAACCGCTCCCTGAAGCCCGACGGCCTCATGGCCCTCCAGTTCATCACGTGCCCGGACTCGCGCTACGGCCAGTTCAGGCGGGGCGTCGACTTCATCCAGAAGCACATCTTCCCCGGATCCCTCCTGCTGTCGCTCAACCGCATGAACGACCTCCTGGCGCGCGAGGGATCCATGGTGGTTCACGACGTCAAGGACATGGGGCTGGACTATGCGATCACGCTGCGCCGCTGGACGGAGTCCTTCACGGCGCGCCTCGGCGAGGTGCGCGCCCTCGGGTTCGACGAGCGGTTCATCCGCAAGTGGAGCTACTACCTCGCCTACTGCGAGGCGGCCTTCGCCCTGCGGAACATCTCCGTCGTCCAGACCGTCCACTCGCGCCCCAACAACCTGTCACTCTGAGGGAGGACCCATGATCACGGCACTCCGCGCGCTGTTCGTCGTGATCCTGGGATCGATGCTCTGGGTCACCACGTGGGCGAGCTCGCAGTGCCCGCTCTTCGGCGTGCCCCGCGCGGTGGCGACGCACCCCTGGTTCATCGCGACGATGTTCGACGCCTACTGGGGCTTCGTCACGTTCTTCGTCTGGGTGTGCTACCGCCAGACGTCGTGGGTCGCCCGGATCGCCTGGTTCCTGGCGATCATCGCCCTCGGCAACATCGCGATGTCCTCCTATTGCCTCGCGGCGCTGACCCAGGCGCCCCGGGACGGCAGCCTCTCGGAGGTCCTCGTCACGCGCAGGGCGGGCCCGGGATGGCTCGGCATTGCCCTTGCGGCCGTCGGCGTCGGCATCACGGTCGCGGCCACCTTCGCCTCCCACCCGAAGTGAGCCCGCTTCTCCTTGCGTGCGGGGCCCTCGCGGCGCTCTGCGTCCTCTTCGCCTTCGTCTACGGCTGGGCGCGCCGGATCGACAACTACGGGATCGTCGACATCGCGTGGTCGTACGCCTTCATCCTCCTCGCCCTCATCTACTGCGCCCTCGGGTCGGGCTGGCCGGTCCGCAGGGCCCTCGTCGCCGCGATCGTCAGCGTGTGGGGCCTGCGCCTCGGCACCCACCTGCTCGTCCGCATCGCCCGCAAGCACCCGGAGGAGGACGGCAGGTACCTCCAGCTGCGCAAGGACTGGGGAAGCGCCTTCAGGCTGAAGATGGCCGGGTTCTTCCAGCTCCAGGCCGTCTCGGTGGTCCTGCTCGGTTATCCCTTCCTCGCGGCCTGCAGCAACCCCTACCCGGCCCTGGGCCCGCTCGAATGGGCCGGCGCGGCCGTCTGGCTTGCCGCGATCAGCGGCGAGGCGCTCGCCGACGCGCAGCTGGCGCACTTCAAGCACGACCGCGGCAACGCGGGCAAGGTGTGCGATGCCGGCCTCTGGCGCTACAGCCGCCACCCGAACTATTTCTTCGAGTGGATGATCTGGGTGTCCTATTTCCTGATCGGGTGCGCCTCGCCCTGGGGCTGGCCCGGGATCATCAGCCCCGCGTGCATCCTCTTCCTTCTGCTGCGCGTAACAGGTATACCAGCGACGGAGGAGCAGTCCGTCCGCTCCAAGGGTGAGGCCTACCGCCGCTACCAGGAGCGGACGAGCGCCTTCGTCCCCCTTCCAACACGCTCCCCCCGCGCATGATCGACGCCCTCCTCGAGAAGAACGTCCTGCCCGACTGGCTCGTCCGGGTCGGGATACGCCGCCTCCTTGCCCAGCGTATCCGCGAGGAATCGTCCGGCGGCGAGCCGAGGGTGCCCCTTGAGGAGTACGTCCACGACCTGAAGCACAGGCCGATCGCCGAGGACACGCGTGCGGCCAACTCGGAGCACTACGAAGTCCCGACGGCGTTCTTCCTGAAGTGCCTGGGGCGACGCCTGAAGTACTCGGGGTGCTACTACCCGACAGGGAGGGAGACCCTCGACGAGGCCGAGGAGGCCATGCTGGCCTTGTACGTCGAGCGCGCCCGGATCGCCGACGGCCAGGAGATCCTCGAGCTCGGCTGCGGCTGGGGCTCGTTCTCCCTCTACATGGCGGAGCGCTTCCCCGGCTCGCGCATCACCGGCGTCTCGAATTCAAGGACCCAGAAGGCGTACATCGACGAGGAGGCGGCCAGGCGCGGGCTCACGAACCTGCGCATCATCACGTGCGACATGAACTCATTCGACATCGATGCCGGGCGCTTCGACCGCGTCGTCTCGATCGAGATGTTCGAGCACATGAAGAACTACCAGGCGCTGATGGCCGGGGTCGCCCGCTGGCTCAGGCCCGGGGGCCTGCTCTTTGTCCACATCTTCACGCACAAGACCCTCGCGTACCACTTCGTGCCGAGGGACAAGAGCGACTGGATAGCGCGGCATTTCTTCACGGGCGGGCAGATGCCCTCTCACGGCCTCCTTATGCAGTTCCAGGAGCGCCTGGCCCTCGTCTCAGACTGGAAGGTCAACGGCGCGCACTACCAGAAGACCGCCGAGGCGTGGCTCCAGAACATGGACAGCAACCGCGACGCGATCCTTCCGCTGTTTCGGGACACCTACGGGGCGGACAACGCCCGCAAGTGGTGGTCCTACTGGCGCGTCTTCTTCATGAGCTGCGCCGAGCTTTGGGGCTACCGCGGCGGCGAGGAGTGGATCGTGAGCCACTACCTTTTCGGAAAGGCCGACGCCCAGGGTCAGTCCTCGGAGTCGTAGATCAGCACCTTGGTCCAGGAGTGCTTGTTGCCCTCCACGAACGCCAGGTGGACCGGGTCGACCTGGTAGGCGTCGTGCGCCGGACCGTTCGGGAACACGATCGTGAGCGCCACGTCGAAGCTGCGGTCGGTGACGCTCCGCGCCTCGATCTTCGCGGGATCCCCGACGTAGATGTGGTCGATCGACCTGATCGCCGAGAGCTTGCGCACTTCGGCCTTGAAGTGGGCGCGTTCGGCGAGGCTGAGGTCGGTCTTGAGCCAGAATAGGACGGAATGGATGAGCATGGTGAAGGTATTACTAGATGAGGTTCATCGGGTCGACATCAAGGATTTGGCTCATGCCGTCGGGCCACTCGAAGCCGTCCCGGAGCTTGGACAGGTCGCCGATGACCCGCGTGACGCTCCCGACAAAATACCAGAGCTGCCAGCGGTACTCGTCGCGTATCTTCTCGATCGGGGCCGGCGTGGGGCCCCGCAATTCGACGCGGCCGCCCAGCGCCTCCTTGACGCGCTTGGCCCACTGCTCCGTGAAGAACTTCAGCTTGTCGGGGTTGGGGCCCCGGAACAGGTGCCGTATCAGGTGCCGCGTCGGCGGGTAGCCAAACTCGCGCCTGACCTCGAGCTCGGCCGCCGCAAACCCGGCAAAGTCGGACTGGCGCGCGAACTGCACCGCCTCAGCCTGGGGCGTGAACGTCTGCACGACCACCTCGCCCGCGCGGTCGCCCCTTCCCGATCGGCCCGCGACCTGGACCAGGAGCTGGAACGTGCGCTCGTTGGCCCTGAAGTCAGGGACATGCATCGAGAGGTCCGCGTCCACGATGCCGACAAGCGTGACGTTCGGGAAATCGAGGCCCTTGCCGATCATCTGCGTCCCGACGAGCACGTCGATCTTGCCCTTGCGGAAGTCGGAGAGGATTTCCCGGAAGCGGTTCTTGCGGCTCATGGCATCCGTGTCCATCCGCTCCACCCGGGCGCGAGGCAGCACGCGCTTCACCGCCTCCTCGACCCGCTGCGTTCCCAAGCCCCTCCAGCGTATGTCGGGCGCCCCGCACTTGGCGCAGCGCAGCGGCGCGGGCCGCTCCTCGCCGCACAGGTGGCAGCGCAGGACCTCGTCGGTGCGGTGGTAGGTCATCGATATGCTGCAGTGCGTGCACTCCTCGACGTAGCCGCACTTGCGGCATTGCATCGAGGACGAGTATCCCCGCCGGTTGATGAAGAGGATCGACTGCTCGCCCCGCTCCATCCGCACCCTCACCGCGTCGGCGAGGGCCCTCGACAGCGCTGTCGTCCCGCGCTGGCGCATCACCTCGATCCGCATGTCGACGATCGTGAACGACGGCATCGTCCGGAAATCCACGCGCTCGGTGAGCTTGAGGAGCGCGTAGCGACCGGCGAGCGCGTTGGCGTAGCTCTCCAGGGAGGGCGTCGCGGATCCGAGGACACAGTGGGCGCCGCAAAGGCGCGCGCGCATCACGGCGACGTCCCTGCCGTGGTAACGGGGTATCTCGTCCTGCTTGTAGGCGGGCTCGTGCTCCTCGTCGACGACGATGAGCCTGAGGTTCCTCACCGGGGCGAAGACGGCGGACCTTGCGCCCACGGCGACGCGGACCTCTCCCGAGGCAAGCGCGAGCCAGCCGTCGAGGCGCTCCCCCTCGCTCAGGTGGCTGTGCCAGACGACGCAGCGGTGCCCCGGGGCGATCGCCTCGAGCCGCGACCTCAGGCGGGCCACGGTCTGGGGCGTCAGGGCCACCTCCGGGACCAGCAGGATGACGCCCCCGCCCCCCTCGAGCGCTGCCTGGATGGCGCGCAGATAGACCTCCGTCTTGCCGGAACCCGTCACCCCGTGGAGGAGCGAGACCCCGAACTTGCCGCCCGCCAGCGCGTCGACGAGCGAGGCCACGGCCGCTGCCTGCTCCGCGTTGAGCTTGTGCGGCTGCGAGGCAACCAGCTCGCCATGGCCTGCGGCGTCGCCGTAGGCATCCCTCTCGACGCGGGTCACGACCTCGCGGACGAGGCCCTTCTGGACGAGGGCGCGGAGCGTGGCGGCCGACGCTCCCGTCCTCGAGAGGACGAGGCTGCGCGCCTGCGGCCGGAGCTGGCCCGCGACAAACGAGAGGAGCCTGCCCTGGGCGGGGGCTTTGCTCATCAGCTCCGCCAGGTCCGTCTTCGAGAGTTTCACGGCCGCACGGATGAAATGCTGCTCCTTGATGCGCGCGCCGCTGCGCACGGCCGCGGGTATCATCGTCTCGATGACCGCATCCATTGGCGCCGCGTAGTAGCCGGACATCCACCGCGCCAGCTCCAGGAGGGCCGGCGGGAGGGCCGGGAACAGGTGGATGACGCCGGCGATCGGCTTAAGCCGGTCGACCGGATAGTCGTCTGGGGGCCCGATCCTGCCGATGACGCCCAGCCTCATCGTGTTGCCCACGGGCACACGCACCAGGGACCCGACCTGGGCCCCCGCGCGCAGGGACTCCGGCACGTTGTAGTGCAGGATCTTGTCGAAGCCGGCCAGGGGATGCACGCCAACGATCATTGGGAATGGAGTCGCGATTGAGCTCGCACCCCCGCACGCGCGCAATCCCCTTTGCTCGCTTCAAGGGATCGCATTGACAGGCCAGCCCCGCACGGGAGACATTCGAAGCGTGAGCATCCCCACGGCACGGGAAACATTCAGAACGTTCCTTGCCCAGGCAGGCCTGAGGGTGACCAGCCAGAGGCTGGCGATCTTTGACGCGGCGTTCGCCCGCGAGGAGCATTTCACGGCCGAGCAGCTCCTCGACTACGCCCGCGCAATCGATGATTCCGTTTCCCGGGCGACCGTGTACCGCACCCTGCCCATCATGACCCGGAGCGCCCTCCTGCGGGAAATCGACATCGGGACCGGGGAGAAGTTCTACATGCCTAACCTGAAGCAGAACACACAGATAGCGCAGGTTGTCTGCAATGATTGCGACCGCATATTTGAAATAAGCGCCCCCTTCATGGAATGGTATGGGAGCACCGTGTCCTCGAAACTTGGCCTTTCGCCCGTCTCCCAGCGCCTCCAGGTGAGTGCGCGCTGCAATACTTTGCGCGACACGGGCTCCTGCCCGCGGAGGGCGTGACGATAGTGATGGCAACCATGGCCGACGATTCCACCCGAGACACCGTGTTTGAGATAGGCTTCTTTGAGACGGTCCTGCGCAACGACACCCAGTGCGTCGAGGTGATTGAGATCCTCGGGGGCCTCTACACGAAACAGGGCCGGATTGCCGACGGCCTGAAGATGGACCGCAAGCTCGTCCGCCTGCAGCCGGCCAACCCCACGGCCCACTACAACCTCGCCTGCAGCCTGGCGCTGAGCAAGCGGAACACGGACGCGCTCAGGTCCCTCCGGCACGCGATCGGCCTCGGGTACCGCGATTTTGAGTGGATGTCCCACGACCCCGACCTCCAGGGCCTGAAGCGCAATCCCACCTTCAGCGCCATGGTCGCCCAGCTCAAACCCCAGAGCTGACCGGGACGTGTTCTGGCTCAAGAAGGCTGTCTCGTTCTGGATGATGCCGCTGCCGCTGTGCGCGGTGCTGCTCGTCGTGGGCCTGCTCCTCGCGCGGTCCGAGAGGAGAAGGAAGCGAGGCATCGCCCTCGCATCGGCGGGCGCCGCGCTCCTGCTCCTGCTGTCGAACGCCTTCCTCAGCTCGCGGCTGCTCTGGTCCCTCGAGTCGGGGTTTCCCGCCGTTCCGGATTTCGAGACCATGGCCGGGCAGTCCCCGGTGGCCCAGTGCCGGTTTGTCGCCGTCCTCGGGAGCGGGAACAGCGAGTCCCCGGGCATGCCAGCGCTCTCGCGCCTCTCGACGTCCGGCCTTGAGCGCATCGTCGAGGCCGTGCGGATTCTCAAGACGCTGCCGGACGCCCGGCTGATCGTCAGCGGGCCGGGAAGGCCCGGCCATCCGACCCACGCCTCCGTGCTCGCGGATGCCGCGCGCTCGCTCGGCGTCAATCCCCGCCGGATCATGATCGTGGACACCGCCCGCGACACCGAGGACGAGGCGTACGCGGTCGCCATGATCGCGAAGGGCGGACGCGTGGCGCTCGTGACCTCCGCATGGCACATGGCGAGGGCCTCGAGGCTGTTCAGGAACGCGAACGTGGAATTCGTCCCCTGCCCCACTGACTTTGACATCGGCTCCAACCCACCCCTGGACGCGGACGTCCTGCGCTTCGACAGCGAGGCCCTCGAGCACAGCACGCTCGCCGTGCACGAGTGGCTGGGAATCCTCTGGCTGCGCCTGCGGGGGATCGGCTGACCGCCGGGTCGAATTTGCTTCGCATCACCGCGGCCTGACCGTAAGAACTCCAGATGAATTTCATCGAGAAGCTGGTCGGGAAAAACGACACATTTTTCGACCTGCTGGAGGAGGGGGCGGAGGAGGCCCGGGTCAGCGTCGACCTCTTCCTGAAGTTCCTGAAGCAGATGGATGAGGGCAGCCAGCCCGCCGGTCTGGACGACTTCATCCAGGCCAGGCGCAAGGAGAAGCGCATCCGGCACCTGATGACCGAGGAGCTCAGCCGCACCTTCGTCACCCCCTTTGACCGGGAGGACATCGAGTCGCTTTCCGTCGCCCTCTACCGCATCCCGAAGCAGGTCGAGAAGATCGTCGAGAGGCTGTCAATCTACCCCGGCCGCGTGCCGCACGAGATGTTCCGACGCCAGGCCGAGCTGATGAGCCAGGCCGCCGAGTCGCTCTCGTTCATGGTGAAGCAGCTCCGCCACGGGACGACGCTCGAATCCATCCGCGAGGCCAACGACCGCCTCCAGTATGCCGAGGGCGAGGCCGACAAGGTCATGCTCGAGCAGCTGCGCGGCCTCTACGCCGGGCCCTGCGACGCCAAGGAGCTCGTGATCCTGCAGAAGCTTTTTGAGATGGTGGAACAGGCCGTCGACCGCTGCCGGAACGCCGGCAACATCGTGGTCCAGGTGGCGCTGAAACACTCCTGACCGGGCGATCATGGCGCTTTTCGTCATCGTCGTCCTGGCGGCGCTAGGCTTCACGTACATCAACGGCTTCCACGACACGGCGAACGCGATCGCCACCGTCGTGTCCACGAAGGTGCTGACGCCCCGTGCCGCGGTGGCGTGGGCGTCGCTGTGGAACCTGGTCGGGGCACTCGCCGGGACGGCCGTGGCCAAGACGATAGGGACGGGGCTCGTCGACACGAATGCCGTGACCATGTCGGTCCTGCTCTGCGCGCTCCTTGCGGCGATCGCATGGGGTCTGCTGACCTGGTGGTTCGGGCTCCCGTCCAGCTCCTCGCATGCCCTCATCGGAGGGCTTTGCGGGGCGACACTGGCCGGCGCGGGCGGAAACTGGGCCGTGCTGCGCTGGTCGACGGGGCTCTGGCCCAAGGTCGTGCTGCCCATGCTGCTCTCGCCGGTAGCCGGGTTCTGCGGCGGCATGTTGCTCATGACCCTCATCATGATCGCCTTCAGCCGCGTGCGCCCGCGGATCGTGTCCGCGATTTTCGGGAAGGCCCAGCTGCTCAGCGCCGGCTTCATGGGATTCAGCCATGGCTCGAACGATGCGCAGAAGACGATGGGCATCCTCACGCTCACCCTGTTCAAGGCGACCCACGCGGGCCTCTTCAACAACCTGCCGCTTTGGGCTTCGTTCCTGCGCATCCCCCAGTTCGATTCGGTTCCCCGCTGGATCATCCTGACCTGCGCCGTGACGATGGCCGCCGGGACGGCGGGTGGAGGCATGCGGATCATCCGCACGATGGGTCAGAAGCTGGTCAAGCTGGCGCCCGTGCAGGGTTTCGCGGCCGAGACGAGCGCCGCCGCGGTGATCTGCGCCGCCTCCGCGGTGGGAGTGCCCGTCTCGACGACCCATGTCATTTCGACGTCGATCATGGGCGTCGGCGCCTCAAAGCGCTTGAGCGCCGTCAACTGGGGCGTCGTCGAGCGCATCGTGTGGGCGTGGGTCCTCACGCTCCCGATCACGGCCCTGCTTGGCGCCGCCTTCGTCTGGATGTTCAGCACCTGAACGCGCCGGCTACGCCGTCGGCGCCGAGGGAAGCGTGAAGATGAAGCTGGAACCCGAGCCCGGCGCGCTCTCGATCCGCACCTCGCCGCCATGGGCCTGCACCACGTGCTTGACGATCGCCAGGCCCAGGCCCGTTCCGCCCTGCTCCCTGGAGCGCGCCTTGTCCACCCGGTAGAAGCGCTCGAATATCCGGAGCTGGGCGTCCCCGGGGATGCCCGGGCCGTCGTCCGTCACCGCGATCTCCGCCCTGCCGTCGGCGAGAACCTTGCCCGAAACCGTCGTCGTGCCCCCCGTGCGACCGTACTTGATCGCGTTGTCCACGAGGTTGGAGATCACCTGGCGCATGCGGTCGCTGTCCGCGACGACGACCAGCGTGGCCGGAACGGTGTTGGCAAGCCTCGCCTCGCGGGCCAGGGCGCGCGGGAGGAGGTCGTCGATCGCCTCCTGCACCGTCGAGCGGAACGCTATCGGCTGGCGGTCCAGCCGCAGGCCGCCCGAATCCAGCGTCGAGAGCAGCAGCAGGTCGTCGATCAGGAGGGCGAGCCGGTTCGCGTGCTTGTCGATGATGTTGAGGAATCGCCCGAGCGCCGCCGCGTCGTCCTTTGCCCCGTCGAGCAGCGTCTCCGTCGCGCTCTTGATGAGCGAAAGCGGCGTCCGCAGCTCATGGCTGACGTTGGCGACAAACTCCTGGCGCACGCCCTCGAGCTGGCGCAGGCGGGTCAGGTCGTGGAAGACAAGGATGGCCCCGTCGTTGGCCCCTCCCACGTCGCGCAGCGCCAGCGCGTTGACCTGCAGGAACCGCGGCGTCGTCGTGAAGTCGATCCGGAGCTCGTGGCCCAGAACCTCGGTTTCCCGCTCCAGGCGGGCGACCACCGCGGCGACCTCATGGTTCCGCGTGGCCTCGAGGATCGTCTTTCCCGGCGCCCGGCCATCGAAGCCGAACAGGGCCTCGGCCGCCCGGTTCGCAAGGCGGATGCGGCCCCCGGCATCCACGACGATGAGGCCCTCGATCATCCGGTCAAAGAGCGCCGAGGTCCTGAGCGACTGCTCGCGCAGCTCGGCCTCCCGGCGCTGGCGCTGGTCCGCGATCTCGCGGCGGCCCTTGTCGCCCGCCGCGATCCTGCGGCCGCGCTCGACCTGCCAGGCGGCGGCGAAGGAAACGGCCAGCACGGCCAGAAGGATCAATAGGAAGTCCATCCAGGCGACTTACGGCTCGGCGGCGAACCGGTAGCCGACGCCGCGAACCGTCTCGAGGTACTGCGCGGCGCCGCCCAGCTTCTCGCGCAGGCGGCGCATGTGCGTGTCCACCGTCCTGCTGTCTATCGGGTTCTCATAGCCCCAGACGTCCTGCAGGAGGCGGTCGCGCGACTGCACCCGTCCGCGCCTCCTTGCCAGGATCTCGAGCAGCCGGAATTCCGTGGCGGTCAGCGTGAGCGCCTTGGTGCCGACCTGGACGGAGTGCCGGGGAACGTCGATCCTGATGTCGCCAATGCTGAGATGGCTTCCCTGCTCGTCCCCGCTCTTCGACCGGGAAAGCTGCTTGCGGATGCGGATGACCAGCTCGCGCGGGCTGAAGGGCTTGGTCACGTAGTCGTCGGCCCCGAGCTCGAGGCCGAGGACGCGGTCCATCTCGGCCGCACGGGCAGTCAACATGATCACGGGAATCGTCGCGGTCGAGGGGTCCCGGCGAAGGATCTTGCACACCTCCAGGCCATCCACCTCGGGAAGCATGAGGTCGAGCACGATGAGATCAGGCTTCTCGCTCCTGGCGATCGCGAGCGCCCTCGTGCCATCCTTGGCAAAGATGGGGGTGTATCCGACCTCCCTCAGCTTGAAGCCGAGGACCTCGAGCGCGTCCGGCTCGTCGTCAACTACCAGTATCTTTGTCTTCATGGAATTTCTTGCCCGAATGCCTGATGTCTATGGCCTCGTAGAGGTAGACCACGTCCTCGGCTATGTTCGTCGCGTGGTCGGCGATGCGCTCGAGGCACTTTGAGATGACCATGAGGTTGAGGCACCGCGATATGTTGACGGGGCGCTCGACCATGAAGCTCGAAAGCTCCCTGTGGAGCTGCCTGTTGAGGTTGTCGACCTCCTTGTCGCGGGGGATGACCGCCCGCGCGCGGTCGGGCTCGCGGTTGATGAAGGCCGAGATCGCGTCGCGGAGCATCTCCAGGGACATGGTCGCCATGCGCGGGAGGTCCACGTAGGGCTTGAGCTGCGGCTCCGTGTCCAGCTCGATCGCGCGGCGGGCAATCGTCACGGCCGAGTCGCCCACCCGCTCGAGGTTCTGGGAGATCTTCATGGCGACCGTGGTGAGGCGCAGGTCCGTGGCGACGGGGGCCTTGGCCAGCAGGTGGATCGCGATGTCGTCGATCTCCACCTCGAACTGGTCGATGATGTTGTCGTCGTCGAGCACGGACTGGGCCAGGGTGTCGTCGCGCTCCACGAGAGCCCTCATCGCCCTCGTCAGGGCCGACTCGGCATGGCTGGCCATGGCGAGGAGGCTCTCCTTCAGCCGGCTCATCTCCTCATTGTAGTGGGTCATTAAAGGGGGGGAGCGGGACGGCTCAGCCAAAGCGCCCGGACACGTAGGCCTCCGTCTGGGGGTTGGAGGGGTTGGTGAAGATCTTGCGCGTCTCCCCGAACTCCACGAGGCGCCCCATGTAGAAGAAGGCCGTCTTGTCCGAGCACCGCGCGGCCTGCTGCATGTTGTGGGTCACGATGACGACCGTGTAGGTCTCGCGCAGGGTCTGGATCAGCTCCTCGATCTTCGCCGTGGCGATCGGGTCCAGCGCGGAGCAGGGCTCGTCCATCAGGATGGTCTCGGGCTGGACCGCAAGCGACCGGGCGATGCACAGGCGCTGCTGCTGCCCGCCCGACAGGCTCGTCCCGGGACGGTTCAGCGTGTCCTTAACCTCGTCCCAGAGCGCCGCCATCCGCAGCGACTGCTCCAGGCGCGTCTGGAGCACGGCCTTGTCGCGGACGCCATTGAGCCGGAGGCCCACCAGCACGTTCTCGGCGATCGACATTGTCGGGAACGGATTGGACTTCTGGAACACCATGCCGATCCGGCGCCTTATCTCCACGGCCTCGACCCCGGGGCCGTAGAGGTCCCTTCCGAAATGCTGGAGCGAGCCCTCGAGGCGCGAGCCTGGCGTCAGCTCGTGCATGCGGTTGAGGGCGCGCAGGAACGTCGACTTGCCGCAGCCGCTCGGGCCGATGATGGCGGTGACGTTCTTCGCCGGGATGCGGATCGTCACGTCGTTCAGGGCCTGCCTCTGGCCGTACCAGAAGCTGAAATTCTTGATGTCGAACGCGATCTCCTGGGTCTCGACGGGAACTCCGCTGGCCGCGGAGGCGACCACGCCGGTTGAAACCTTGATCGGGTCGGTCGGCTTCTGGCCCGCCGCCTCCTGGGTGGGGGCTGACATGACGTTCAAGGGGTTCATCTGCGGTCCCGCGAGAGTACGCGGACCGAAATATTGAGGGCGAGGATCAATCCCATGAGGACGAGGGCGCCGGCCCAGGCCTGCCTGTGCCAGTCGTCATAGGGGGAAATGGCATAGGCGAAGATCTGCAGCGGCAGCGCCGCAATCGGCTCCTTGAGGCTGTGGTTCCAGAAGTTGTTGCCCAGCGCGGTGAAGAGGAGCGGGGCCGTCTCCCCGGCAATGCGGGCCATGGCGACGATGACGCCCGTCGCGATGCCCTTCATGGCGGTGCGGACGACGATGACCATGATCACCTTCCAGCGCGCCACCCCGAGCGCCAGGGCCGCCTCGCGGTAGCTCTGCGGCACGAGGATGAGCACCTCCTCGGTGGTGCGCATGACCAGCGGCACCATCATCAGGCCCAGCGCGACGCCGCCGGCGTACGCCGAGAACGTCTTGAACGGGACAACGAGCATCAGGTAGACGACCATTCCCCAGACGATGGAGGGCACGCCGTTGAGCACGTCGGCGGCGAAGCGAATCCAGTCGTTCACGCGGTCCGAGCCGTATTCGGCGAGGTAAATGCCGCCAAAGACCCCTATCGGGACGCCGACGACGGCCGCCATCGCAAGCAGCGTGAGGGTGCCGACAATGGCGTTCGCCATGCCGCCGCCCACCTCGCCCGTGGGCTTGGGCAGCTGCGTGAAGAAGTTCAGGTCGAGCGAGCTCCAGCCCTGGACCAGGAGGAAATAGACGACCAAGAAGAGCGGCGCGATGACGACCGCCGCGCAGCAGACAAGGAGGGCGGTGAAGGCGCCGCTCTTGAACCTGCGCCAGCTCGCGAAGGCCTGCGTCGGAAGAAAAGGGGAGGCGTCCATGGCGTCAGGTCACCTTGATGGGGCCGCTGCCGGTCATGCTCTTGAGCATGATCTGGGCGAGGACGTTGACGAAGATCGTCACGGCGAGCAGCACGAGGCCGAGTTCGAAGAGCGAGTTGAGATAGAGGTCGCTCGTCGCCTCCGCGAA
>Ga0302314_10002390_pt1 | contig 34812 bp, 25 predicted proteins | sample III_Palsa_N2_3_FD_200533 | JGI IMG/M metagenome (GOLD analysis project Ga0302314, IMG submission 200533) | Peat permafrost microbial communities from Stordalen Mire near Abisko, Sweden - III_Palsa_N2_3 | ecosystem: Environmental > Terrestrial > Soil > Palsa > Peat permafrost | place: Sweden...
GGTGATCGGGTCAGATGCCAGCCGAAACCGAACGGACAGCGGTACGCCCGGTGCGGCAGGCTCCCGCCGGGGGCGAACGGATGGCCCTTGTGCAGTTCCGCCAGGGCGAACATGGCGGTGCGCCTGTCGGCATAGGCGACCTTGCCCCGGCACTGCGTACACCGGGCCATGGTCAGGCTCATCTTTTTCATCAGCGCGACCCGGCGGGCCGCGTCCCGGCGCTGTTCGGACTTGGTCGGCTTGGTCTGCCAGTCGGCCGGGAGCCACAGCGGCTCGGGCGCGCCCGCCGGGTCGCCCGGGCCCAGTGACCGCTTCTTGGCCAGCCTCTGCTGCTTGCGCAGGCTCTTCGCGGAACTCATCGCATTCCTCGCAGGGGGCGAAAGTCTTACGGGACGGTTGATGGAACGGTTTTGCGGGAGGATTGGTGGAACGCAGCGCTAACAGAGTGATAACCGCTGGAGCCGCTGCTCTAACCACTTGTGCTGTGATCTGAACAGGGATCTGAACGGGGATCTGAACGGGGATCTGAACGGGGATCCGGTGCGGATTCGGCCTGCTTGCTTGGTTCGGTCGGACCCGGCGGGCACAATAGGGAGCGATCGAGGCAGGCAAAGCGAAGCGAAGCAGACGGGCTGGGAACTTGACGACGACGACGCCGGTGTCCATCAACCACCGAATCGCACAGGAGCTCGGAGTACGCGAACAGCAGGTCGCCTCGGCGGTGGAGCTGCTCGACGGCGGGGCGACGGTGCCTTTCGTGGCCCGCTACCGGAAAGAGGTCACCGACGGCCTTGACGACGCCCAGCTGCGCACGCTTGAAGAGCGGCTGCGCTATATGCGCGAGCTCGACGAGCGGCGGGACGCGATCCTGGCCGCGATCGACGGGCTGGGGAAACTCGACGACGCCCTGCGGGACCAGATCATGGCCGCGGACTCCAAGGCGCGCCTGGAGGACATCTACCTGCCGTACAAGGTCAAGCGCCGGACCAAGGCCCAGATCGCCCGCGAAGCAGGGCTCGAACCGCTGGCCGAGGGACTGCTGGCCGACCCGAACACCGATCCTCAGGCCGCCGCGGCAGCGTTCGTCGATGCCGAGAAGGGCGTGGCCGACGTCGCCGCCGCGCTGGACGGGGCCCGCGCCATCCTGGTCGAGCGCTTCGCCGAGGACGCCGACCTGATCGGCACGCTGCGCGAGCGGATGTGGGAGCAGGGCCGGCTGGTCTCCCGGGTGCGCGAGGGCAAGGAGGAGGCCGGGGCGAAGTTCTCCGACTACTTCGAGTTCGCCGAGCGCTTCGGCACCCTGCCCTCGCACCGGATCATGGCCCTGTTCCGCGGGGAGAAGGAAGAGATCCTCGACCTGGTCACCGAGGCCGAGGAGCCCAGCGACGACCCGGCCAAGACGCAGACCGGCTACGAGGTCCGGATCGCCCGCCGGTTCGAGATCTCCGACCAGGGCCGCCCGGCCGACCGCTGGCTGCTCGACACCGTCCGCTGGGCTTGGCGCACCCGGATCAGCGTCCGGCTGGGCATCGACGCGCGGATGCGCCTGTTCCAGGCGGCCGAGGACGAGGCGGTCCGGGTCTTCGCGGCGAACCTGCGTGACCTTCTGCTGGCCGCCCCGGCGGGCACCAGGGCGACGATGGGCCTGGACCCGGGCTTCCGCACCGGCGTGAAGGTCGCCGTGGTCGACGACACCGGCAAGGTGGTGGCCACCCACACGATCTACCCGCACGTGCCGGCGAACAAGTGGGACGAGTCTCTGCACATCCTGGCCACGCTGGCCCAGCGGTGCAAGGTCGACCTGATCGCGATCGGCAACGGTACCGCCTCGCGCGAGACCGACCGGCTGGCGATCGAACTGATCAAGAAGCACCCCGAGCTCAAGCTCACCAAGATCGTGGTCTCGGAGGCGGGCGCCTCGGTGTACTCCGCCTCCGCCTACGCCTCGCAGGAGCTGCCCGAGCTGGACGTGACGCTGCGCGGGGCGGTCTCCATCGCCCGACGGCTGCAGGACCCCCTGGCCGAGCTGGTCAAGATCGACCCCAAGTCGATCGGCGTCGGGCAGTACCAGCACGACATCTCCGAGTTCAAGCTCTCCCGCTCGCTGGACGCGGTGGTCGAGGACTGCGTGAACGCGGTCGGCGTGGACGTCAACACCGCCTCGGTGCCGCTGCTGGCCCGGGTCTCCGGCATCACCGAGTCGCTGGCCGGCAATATCGTGCTGCACCGGGACGCCAACGGGCCGTTCCCGACCCGGCAGGCGCTCAAGGACGTCGCCCGGTTGGGCCCCAAGGCCTTCGAACAGTGCGCCGGCTTCCTGCGGATCCCCGACGGCAAGGACCCGCTGGACGCCTCCAGCGTGCACCCCGAGGCTTACCCGGTGGTGCGCCGGATCCTCGGCGCGGCCGGGGTGACCGGGGTCAAGGAACTGATCGCCAACGGCTCGGCGCTGCGGGCACTGAAGCCCGAGCAGTTCGTCGACGAGACCTTCGGCCTGCCGACCGTCACCGACATCCTCAAGGAACTGGAGAAGCCGGGTCGGGACCCGCGCCCGGCCTTCCAGACCGCCACCTTTAAGGAGGGTGTGGAGAAGCCCTCCGATCTGAAGCCGGGAATGCTGCTTGAGGGCGTCGTAACAAACGTCGCCGCTTTCGGCGCCTTCGTCGACGTCGGCGTGCACCAGGACGGACTGGTGCACGTCTCAGCGCTCTCCCGTACCTTCGTCAAGGACCCGCGCGAGGTGGTCAAGCCGGGCGATGTGGTCCGGGTCAAGGTCCTGGAGGTGGATCTGCCCAGGCAGCGCATCGCGCTGACGCTCCGCCTCGACGACGAGGTCAAGGCCGGCGGACCGGACGGCGGTGGCCAGGGCGGACGCGGACCGGGCGGACAAGGCGGAGGCAACCGGGGCCAAGGCCGTGATCAAAACGGGCGCGGGCAGGGTGGCCGTGATCAAGGGAATAGGGACCAGAACCGGCGAGGGCAGGGTAATCGTGACCAAACCGGTGGCGCGGATACCGCTCTGGCCGAGGCGCTGCGGCGGGCTGGCCTGGTATCGTAACGGACGGGTTGGGGGTAGCTACTCGGCGGACTGTCGCGTAGCGTTGGCCGACCGTTACATTCTCATACGCGCGAAACGGCCGAATGCGGGTATCAGCCTCCGGTGACCAGTGAACTGACCGATACGCTCCTCGGGCTGCGGTGGCCGTTGCCCCGCACCGATACTGACGCGCGTGCCGCACTGGAGCAGCTGGCCCAGGTTTCCGGTCGGTTGACCGGCCTGGCGGACCAGTACCAGGCCGCCGCGCCCTCCTGGCTCGGCCAGGTCAAAGCGCTGATCGCCCAGGGGGGCTTCACGCTGGACTGGTGGCTGCCGCTGCTGGCCGAGCCGGACCTGGACTGGACCGTCAACCACCAGGCGCACCTGGCCGCCGACCTGGCCCAGATAGCCGCGGCCGGCGCCCGGATACTCGACCAGCTCTCGCCCTCGGACTCGGCGATACCGCCGCCCCCGGTGGTCAAGTCAGTGGCCAGTTTCGGCTCGGTGCCGATGTCGGCCGCGGCCATCCCGCCGGTGGTGCCCAGCGCTCCGCCCCCGCCGCCGCGCACGACTCCGCAGCCCGCGCCCACCGGTGCGCCGCTGCTCCAATCGGGCGTGCCCGGCCTGGCCCCGCGGCAGGGCGGCCAGCCCCGTTCCGGACAATCCGGGCCCGGACAGACTGGGACAGGACAGGCTGGGACCGCCCAATCAGGGCCCAAGCAGCCAGGACTCGGAAAGCCGGGACCCGGAAAGCCTGGACCCGGTCCGTCAGTACCCGATCAATCCGTGCCCGGCCCGCGCCGCCCCGTGCGGACTCCCGCCGCCGAGCCGGATCAGGATTCGGACGAGCTGGCCGATTCCGGCCGACACCGCAGGGCGGCCTATGAGTTCGGCCCGCCGCGCTCGACCTGGCGCAACACGGTCCAGGACCGCTTGCCCTCGAACAGCCCGTCGTATTCGGACGATGATGACGACGACGATCCGATGCTCACGCCCGGCCGGCGCCTGCCGGTCCACTCGGGCATGCTCCTCCAGGCCGCCGCAGTGGTCTGCGTGGTCGGCCTGCTCAGCTGGTGGGCGGTGACCGAACTGCACAAGCCGCCGACGGTGCCCGTCGCGGGCGGCCGGCCGAGCCTGCACCCGTCGGTTCCCGGAGCCTCCCCGACCATGGCGGACGGACTGGGACCGATCACCTCGGGCACCGAGACGCCCGAGTCCGCCCCGACCACCCTGGCGGTCGGCGGGATCGCCCCCGGCAACGTCACCGTCAGCGCACTGAACATCTCCCTGGAGGGCGGCAGCCAGGCCGTCCAGCAGGTCGACGCCTACGTCACCTTCCACGCCTCCAGCACCGGCGCGATCACGCTCACGATCCAGTACTACGGTACGTCCGATGGGAACAAGACCCCGGTGCAGACCGCGCTGTTCCCGGAGTCCGGCCACACCTCGTACGAGATTCCGGTGGTCATCTCCTCGGGCGCCTACTGTGGCAAGACCGTCACGGTGATCGCCACCGCCGGCGGGGTCAGCGCCCGGGGCAACACCCAGTCGGGCTGCTGAGCCTGCTGAGCCTGGTGGGCCGGCCTCCGGGGTGAGTCAGACCCCGGAGGAGGCGTGCGTCCGGCGGGCCATGTGCCGGGCGCTGGCATGTTCGACCACGCTGATCAGCACGTTCTTGCCGGATTCGCGGTCGCGCGCGTCGCACAGAACGACCGGGGTGTCGGCGTCCAGGTCCAGGGCGGCGCTCACCTCCTGCGCCTGATACTGCCGGGAATGGTCGAAGCGGTTGACCGCCACCACGAAGGGGATCGAGCGGCGCTCGAAATAGTCCACGGCGGGGAAGCAGTCCGACAGTCGGCGGGTGTCGGCCAGCACTACCGCGCCCAGCGCGCCTCGGGACAGCTCGTCCCAGAGGAACCAGAACCGGTCCTGGCCCGGAGTGCCGAACAGATATAGGGCCAGTCCGGCCCGGATGGTGATCCGGCCGAAGTCCATCGCGACGGTCGTGGTGTTCTTGCGCTCCACCCCGCCGAGGTCGTCCACGTCCCGGCCGACCTCGGTGAGGTACTCCTCGGTGCGCAGCGGGCGGATCTCGCTGACCGCGCCGACCAGGGTGGTCTTGCCCACGCCGAACCCTCCGGCGATCAGGATCTTGAGCGCGATGTACGGTTCTTCTTCCGCCGGAGGGTCAGAGCGCACGGAGTCCATTGATCACTTCCTGGAAGATCTGCTCGTTGAGCAGGCTGTTGGGGGGCAGCGGCCGGCGGACGTGGATGTGACCGAACTCCAGCAGGTCGGACAGGATCACCCGGACCACCCCGAGGGGCAGGTCGCAGCCGGCGGCGAGCTCGGCCACCGACTGCGGTCCGGGCCGGCACAGCCGCAGCAGCGCCGCCTGTTCCGGGCTCAGGCCCGGCTCGGTCTCCGGCTCGGTCTGCGCGGTGATCAGCGAGATGAGGTCGAAGATCTGACTGGCCGGCCTGGCCCGGCCCCGGGTCAGGGCGTACAGGCGCACGAGCGGCCCGGCGGCGGCGTCCGACCACAGGGGCTGCGCGCCCCCGCTCGAGGATTCGGTCATCGTGGCTAGCCGGACATTCCCGACGGGCCGGACTGCGCGTGCGCCTGGGCCTGGCCGTGCGAGGGGGCGTGCGACGTGGCGTGGGACGAGCTTGTGGCGTGGTCGGGGCCGGTCGCGCGCGGAGCGGTGTAGAGGTGCTCGCCTACCTGGCGCACCAGGCGGGCCATCTCGAAGGCGATCAGGCCGATGTCGCTCTCCGCGCTGCTGAACACGGCCAGGCAGGACCCGCCGCCGGCGGCCACCACGAACAGGTACCCGCCTTCGAACTCGACCAGGGTCTGGCGGACCGTGCCCGCGTCGAAGTGCCGCCCGGCCCCCTTGGCCAGGGAGTGGAAGCCGGAGGCCACCGCGGCCAGGTGCTCGCTGTCCTCCCGGCGCAGCTGCGCGGAGGCGGCGATCGCCAGGCCGTCGGTGGAGAGGACCACGGCGTGTTTGACCGCGGGAACCTGGTTCACCATCTCGTCGAGCAGCCAGCCGAGCTCGTTGGGGTGCGGGGATGTGCCGATCATGAGTTCTCCTGGGCTTGGGGCGGGACGGTGGGGTCGCCACCGTTCTCGGTATCGGCCGTGGACTGGGCCTTGAATTGGGCCTTGGACCGGGCCGGTGGGGCGGAGCCGGGTTCGGCCCCGGGGGCTTGCCGGCCGCGGGCCCAGCCGTCCTGGAACGCCGACATGGTGGCGCGGGCCCGCTCCGGGGAGATCCCGTCCGCCGGGCGTGCGGTGTAGTCGGCCGAGTCCGGGCGGGCGGACGGATCGGACCGCAGCTGCGGGGCCAGGTTCGCCTGGCGGATCCGTCGGGGCAGCCGTTCGCCCTGGTCAGGGCGGGGCTCCTGGAGCGGGCCGATCGGCGGCTCGATCGGGGGACGGGGGCGTGGCGGCGTCTGGCGCGCCGGGGCGGGCTCGAACAACGAGGGTTCGGGCTGCGGCGGCTCGGGCTGCGGCTCGGGCTGCGGCTCGGCCCGGGGCGCCGGGCGGGCCGGTCCGGGGGCGCCGAGGTCCGGCAGACGGCGGACGTGGCCGTTGGTGGCGGGGCGCGGCCCCTTGGCCGGGGGCTCGCCCGCGCCGGGTGCCCCGATCAGGAGGGGCTGCTGGCCGGTCCGGTGTTCCGCGTCGGGGCGGTTCGAGGACGGGTCGGTCCCGGACCGATCGGCCTCCGCGGTCCCGGCCGCGCCGAAGCCGCGCTCCTCGGCCTCGCTGAAGCTGCCTGCCGCTGTGTTCTCCAGCAGCGCCTTCGGCAGCAGCACGATCGCCGTGGTTCCCCCGTACGCGGACCGGCCGAGGCTGACCTGGATGTTGTGGCGGCGGGAGAGCCGGCTGACCACGAACAGGCCGAGCCGGTCGCTGTCGAACAGGTCCGACTGCTCGGCGATGGCGATCCGGCCGTTGGCCTCCGCTATCGCCTGGTCGCCCATGCCCAGGCCGCGGTCCTCGATCTCGATCGCGAAGCCCGAGCCGACCTGCTCGCCGCGGACCTGGACCCGGGTGTGCGGCGGGGAGAAGACGGTGGCGTTCTCCACCAGTTCCGCGACCAGGTGGGTCAGGTCGGCGACGGCGCCGCCGGCCAGGTGCACCGCGTCCACCCGGCGCACGTCCACCCGGGCGTAGTCCTCCACCTCGGCCACCGCCGCGCGCAGCACGTCCATCAGCGGCACCGGGCGGCGCCAGCCGCGGCCCGGGGTCGCGCCGGACAGGATGATCAGGCCCTCGGCGTGCCGGCGCATCCGGGTGGCCAGGTGGTCGAGCCGGAACAGGTCCTCAAGCTCGTCCGGGTCCTCGTTGCGCCGCTCCATCGTGTCCAGCAGCGCCAGCTGCCGGTGCACCAGCAGCTGGCTGCGCCGGGCCAGGTTCAGGAAGACCCCGGCGACCGCGCTGACCACCTCGGCGCGCTCCACGGCGGCCTGGATCGCCGCCCGGGCCGCGGCCGCCAGGGCCTCGGACACCTGGCCGATCTCGTCTTCGACCTGGACCGCGGGCGGGGCCTCGATGTCGACGTCAATGCTCTGACCGGCGCGCAGCCGGGCGATCGCCCCGGGCAGCCGTCGGTGGGCCAGGTCCAGCGCGGTGTCGCGCAGCCCGACCAGCTCCAGCACCAGGCCCCGGCCGATCCGGACCGAGAGCAGCAGCGAGATCAGCACCGCGGCCAGGCCCAGCAGCACCGCGATGCCCTGCGGGCTGTCGAGCAGGGCGGAGTACGGGTCGAGCCGGTCGACCGCTTCGATCGCGGCGGTGGCGGCGACCGCGTTCAGGGAGGTCAGTATGGCGGCCTCCGGCTTGCTCCAGTCCGCCTGCGAGAAACGGGTCGCGGCGATGGGGCCGGGGCCGGCCGCCTCGATCGAGGACTGGTCGTCGCGCAGCTGGATGTACTGCGGCGAATTGGTGATGTGCTGATAGGCCGTCTGGTCGGTCGGGCTCAGGGCGCGGATCGCGTCGAGCTGCATGATGTTCTGGCTGTAGGCCGCGCCGACGAATTCCTGGTAGTCCGCCGCGCTGACTGTCCCGGTGGCGTAGGCCGCGGCGAGCACCGAGTCCTGCCGGGCCAGCATCTCCCCGGCTTGGGCCAGCAGCATGACCGACTGGGCGTTGGAGCCCACTGCGTCATCCTGCAGAGTGGCCAGCGAGCCCTCGACCGCGAACGCGTCGTCGATGGCTGCGCAGTAGCTGGAATACGCGGCGCTGATGCTGACTCCGCCGTGTTCGACCTGTCCACGCAGGGTGCCTAGTGAGTCCATCACGGCCAGCAGGGCATTGATCCGCTGCTGGGTGTCCGAGCCCAGATAGTTCAGGGCCGCGGCGGCGGACTCCGCGCTGTTCTGCAGGTCGGTGCTCGCGTTGTCGGTGGGCCGGAACGTCGCTAGGTAGCTCGTCTCGTCCGAGGTGCTGGACGTGGACAGGATCCGCATCGCGACCGTGCGCTCCTGCTGGAGCGAGCTGATCGCGGCGTAGAGCGGCTGGCGCAGGTCGGAATTCACGGTGCGCAGCTGGATCAGCGACCAGGCGTCCTGCGCGGTGCTCACTGAGGCCAGGCCCCACAGCGCCATCAGCGAGATGATCGGCACCATCAGCAGGGCGACGATTTTGGCCCGGACCGTGCGCGGACCGTGCCAGCCCTTCACCGGCGGCCCGGTCGGCGGCAGGGCGGAGTCCGCAGCGGATGCGGAAGCCGCGGAGCCCGCGCGTCGGCTGGTGGGGTCCGGCAGGATCGCGCCGGGTGCGCCGGGGCCGCCGAGTTGCGGCGAGAAGGAGTCGGACGCGAGCGGCCTGGGCGCGAAGGGCTTGGGTATGGACAGCTTGGGGATGGCCGCTCTGGGCGTGGCCCGCTCCGGGCTGCGGGCGTGCGACCCACGGGAGCGCCCGCCGCCGCGCCGTTCGGCGGCGGGCGGCGGTGCTGAGTTGGCTGGTCTCGGGTCGCGACGGGGGCGCATGGGTTCCTCGTTAGCCGGCCGCGCTGGCTGCGGGGTCCGCCGCGTCCAGGTCGGGGAGCGGATGCGGGCTGGTGGGTGAGAGGGCGACGAAGGCGGAACTGAGGAACAGCGCCGAGCCGAGCACCACGATCAGCGGGAAGATGAATTCCATCGCGGTCGCCCCGGACACCGGCCCGCCGCCCGGCCGGACCTGGACCGTGGCCGCCTCCATCCCGGTGTAGTGCATCGCGCTGACCGCGATGCCCATGATCAGCGAGGCGCCGAGGGAGGCCAGCGGCAGCCGGACGGTCAGGGCGGCCCAGAAGGCGGCGGAGGCCGCGGCGATCCCGATCAGCACAGACAGCAGCACAGTGGAGTCGTTGTAGTGGATCGTGCCGTTCAACCGCATCCCGGTCATCCCGATGTAGTGCATCGCGGCCACGCCGATCCCGGTGGTCACCCCGCCGGCCACCAGCGAGAGGCCGCGCGCGGTGCCGTAGCCGACGATGAAGCCGCCGATCCCGGTCACCACGATGGCCACCACCAGACTCGCCACGGTGGGCAGTACCGCGTAGCGGATGTCGGTGCCGGTCACCGCGAAGCCCAGCATCGCGATGAAGTGCATGGTCCAGATCCCGGTCCCGATCGCCACGGCCGCGGTGATCAGCCAATTGCGTTTGGCCTGTCCCTCGGAGGCCAGCGCACGCACCGTGCAGCGCAATCCGAGGGCTGATCCGACACAGGCGATCGCATAGGACAGAACCGGCGTGACCAGGCCGAAGTTGGTCTCGGTGGTCGCGCTCATCGGGCCCATGGCCATGGTGTCGCGCTCCTCACCAACAGAATGCTGCGTCGTTTCCGGTAGCGTGCGGTGGCGCGCGCCAGAATCGACCTTGGCATGGAATCGCTCGCGCTGTGCGGTTTTCCGCTAACTCTTCGCGATCGCCGGAGCGGACTTTTACCGGACCCGGCCGTGCCCCGGCCGTACCCCGCCGGACGTTGCGTAGCTCTGTGATCTCGCTGCGTGCGCGTCCGCAATGCGATCATTCTCAACAGTCTCAAGAAGAGCAACAGACCTCTCGACTAACAGGTCATCGCGACTCTATGGTGGAGCGGCGCAACTGTGGGGGCGATCTTCGCTGCCTTCGTGGCCGACCGCTCGCCGGCGATCCTCCTGGCGAAAGACCCGTTTCATTGGATTTGCACGGACGTACGGGAGGATCTGGCCGGTGACGTACCGCCCTACCCCGCCGGCTCGCGTGGTGGTCATCTCGGCCAGCGTCGGGGCCGGTCACGACGCGGCGGCCGACGAGATGGCCCGGCGCCTGCGGGCCCGTGGCATCGAGGTCGTCCAGCACGACTTCCTGGCCCTGATGCCGCCCCGGTGCGGCCGGCTGATCCGCGACTCGTACCAGCGGATGCTCAGCGCCGCCCCGTGGAGCTACCGGTTCCTGTACGGCGCGCTGGACCGCACCAGCGCCCTCGGCTTCCAGGTGGCCTTCTTCAGCACCCTCGCCGCCAAGCGCACCAGGGCGGCGATACCGCAGGACACTGACCTGGTCGTCTCCACGTATCCGTTGGCCAGCCAGGTGCTCGGCCGGCTGCGCAGGACCAAGCAGATCCAGACCCCGGTGGTCACCTACCTGACGGACTTCTCGGTGCACCGCCTCTGGGTCGCCGAGGGCGTCGACGCACACTTGGCGGTCCACGCGCTGCCGGCCGCCGAGGCCGCCGAGCTTGGCGCCGCCGCGGTCTACGTCACCGCTCCGGTGGTCGATCCGCGGTTCGGCCCGGCCGGGCCGGGCGCGCGCGCCTCGGCCAGGGTCCGGTTCGGGCTGCCCGAAGTGGGCCGGATAGCTTTGCTGGTCGGCGGCTCCTGGGGCGCGGGCGAACTCGACGACGCGGTGCGCGAGATAGACGCCACCCGCCTGGCCACCTGCGCGGTGGTCTGCGGGCGCAACGAGGAGCTGCGCGAGCGGCTGCTGGCCGCCGGGATCAAGCACGTCTTCGGCTGGGTCCAGGACATGCCAAGTCTCCTGCACGCCGCGGACGTGCTGGTCCAGAACGCTGGCGGGATGACCGTGCTCGAAGCGGTGCGCAGCGAGCTGCCCGTAGTGACGTACCGTTGCATACCTGGACACGGCCTGACGAACTCGGAGGCGCTGGACGAGGCCAAGGTCGCCCCGTGGGCCCGGGTCCCGGAGGACCTGCACCGGGTACTGGCCACCGCGCTGGAAGCCGATCCACATGAGCTCACCGCGCTATTCCATGCGGCTGATCCGATCGATACTCTGTTGGCGATCGGCGGCCTGATCCAGAACCCCCGCGCGCTGCCCGCAATGGCGGCCGCGGCCGGCGCCCTCGCCGCACCCGTCCCCGCCCAGCGGGCCGGGAGCCGCCGGGCGGCGAACCAGCCCGGCCACCGGACAGTGAGCCAAGGAGGGCCGGGCCAGCAGGCCGAGGACCGCCACCGCACAGCGAAGGACCTATTAAAGGAGGCAGTGTGAGCACGCGCCCCGTCAGGCTCGCCGCCACCGTCGCGCTCGGCGCGGCGACCGCCCAGGCACTTCCGATGATCACCAGCGCCCGCCCGCTGCGCTCGGCCCTGTGGCCGCAGTTCTCCGGCCGGGCCCTGGGCTCCCGGACGGGCAGGACCCGGCACGTCGCGCTGACCTTCGACGACGGCCCCGACCCGGCCTCCACCCCGCTGTTCCTGGAAGCCCTGGCCGCGGCTGGTACGAGGGCCACGTTCTTCCTGCTCGGCTCGATGCTGGAGCGCGCTCCCGAGCTCGGCCGGCGGATCGTCGAGGAGGGCCACGAGGTCGCGGTGCACGGCTGGGCGCACCGGGCGCACATCGCGCGCTCCCCGCAGGGCACCTTCCGCGACCTGGCCAAGGCCCGGGACCTGGTCGCCGCGGTCACCGGCGCGACTCCGCACTTCTACCGCCCGCCGTATGGGGTCACCACGGCGATGACCCTGGCCGCCTCGCGGCGCTTAGGCATGCGGCCGGTGCTGTGGACCGCCTGGGGCCGGGACTGGACCGCCAAGGCGACCCCCGACTCGGTCTTCCGAACCGTGGTCGGCACCCTGCGCGGCGGCGGCACGATACTGCTGCACGACTCCGATTGCACGGCTGCCCCCGAGTCCTGGCGCTCCACGCTGGGCGCGCTGCCGCGGCTGCTGGAGCACTGCGCCGAGCAGGGCTGGCCGGTCGGCCCGCTGCGCGAGCACGGCCTGCGGGCCTCGGAATTCGCCAGCTAGCCACAGAAGACGCGAGACGAGTTACACGACTAACGGCCTGACGCGGTGCTCCCCGATTGTCCCGGAGATCACCGCGTTAGGCCGTTCGGCTTGCGCGGATCGTCGAAGCCCGCTGCTTAAAGTCCCTGCCAAGCCGGTTTCGTGGCGTAGGTGGCCCGGAAGTAGTCGGCCAGCTTGAGGTCGCTCGCGGCCGCCTCGTCCAGGATGACCGTGGCGTGCGGGTGCAGCTGGAGCGCCGACGCGGGCACCGCCGCGCTCAGCGGACCCTCCACGGCCAGCGCGACCGCGTGTGCCTTGGACGCGCCGTTGGCCAGCAGGATCAGGTGGCGGGCCTCCAGGATCGTGCCGATGCCCTGGGTGATCACGTGCCGGGGGACTTCCTCGTCGCCGAAGAAGCGCGCGTTGTCGGCGCGGGTCTGCTCGGTCAGGGTCTTGATCCGGGTCCGGGAACCGAGCGAGGAGCACGGCTCGTTGAAGCCGATGTGGCCGTCGGTCCCGATCCCGAGCAGCTGCAGGTCGACGCCGCCGGCCTCGTGCAGGACCCGCTCGTAGTCGGCGCAGGCCGCGGTGAGGTCCTCGGCGGACCCGTCCGGGCCGAAGAACGAGGTGGCCGGGAGCCCGAGCCTCTGGACCACTTCCTGCTCGACGGTCGTACGGTACGACTGCGGGTGGCCGGTGGGCAGGCCCGCGTACTCGTCGAGCTGGCAGATCCGGCACCGGCTGGCGTCCAGGCCGCCGGACTTCGCCTGCTCGACCAGGGCGTCGTAGACCGGCATCGGGGTGGAGCCGGTGGCCACCCCGACGAGTGCGTGCGGTTTGCGGGTCAGAAGCTCGGCGATCGCCGAGGCGGCGAGTTCGCCCATCGTTTTGCCGTCGGGGACGATGACGACTTCCATGCGGCACAACCGTTCTTGATTCGATTAATGGTATAGACCAATGCTAGCAGGACTCGGCCGCTATTCAAGGGCGTGATCGGAACCTAGTAAAGAAACTTTCCGAAAAGGGTATCACCTGATCCGGGCCCGAGCGCCAAGAAATCAGTTCGCTGCGAGGGCTGGACCGCACGGTGAATAAAAGGCCTGAAAATTAGGGGTGGCCCTACGCCACGGGGGGAGCGCAGGGCCACCTGGACACGGCTGATCAGGCCGGTCGGAGACGTAAACCCGCCACGGGGGGAGCGGGTCCGTCTCAATGTTGAAGATTCTACGGTCCTTTCCGGAGCGGTGGAAGAGGTTCCGGGAAAAAAGTCCCCAGCAAATGTTCAAGCGATGCAACCAACTCGGCACTCCTGGAAAACCGCAGGCCCAAGGGTTCAGATATACAGACCGGTGGAGACCGGACCGCTCAGCGGCGCGGAATTGTCCCCTCCGGCCTTGCGCGCGTAGAGCTCGGCCAGGGTCGCGGACGAGCCGATCGGTCCGGCGTCGGGGCCGAGCCACGCGGCCGCCTCCTCCCGGGAGAGCGGGCCGACTTCGATCTGGGCCAGGGCGCGGCCGGGCCGGACCACGGCCGGGTGCAGTCGGCCGAGTTCCTCGTTGGTGGTGATCGCGACCAGGACGTTCTGGCCTTGCCCGAGCAGTCCGTCGGTGAGGTTGAGCAGCCGGGACAGTGCCTGGCCGGCCGCCTGCTTCGCCCCGCCGCGGACCAGTTCGTCGCAGTCCTCGAGGATCAGCAGCCGCCACTTGCGACTGTCCGGCTTCGCCGCGTTGCGCTGCTCACTGCCCATGACCACCTCAAGGAGGTAGTTCGGGTTGCGCAGCAGGTGTTCCGGGTCCAGCACGCAGTCGATCTTGCACCAGTCCTGCCAGGCCAGGCCGAGCGAACGCAGCGCGGTGGTCTTGCCGGTGCCGGGCGGGCCGTGCAGCAGGATCAGCCGGCCGTTGACCGTCTCCGGGGTGACCAGCATCAGCCGCTCCAGGTCCCGGGCCACCGTGCCCGCGTAGTTGCGGCGCACCTCGGCCCATTCGGGCGCCTCGATCGCCCGGACCTTGCGCTGGGCGGTGTTGGCGTAGTGCCAGAAGCCCATCTGCACACTGCCGTCGTCCTTCGGGACCTCCACGTTCATCAGGCTCGCGGCGCGGAGCGCGATCTCGCGGGCCAGTTCCGGGGTCACCGCGGTGACGGAGGCGGTGCCGTTGCCCGAATAGTGCCGGGACAGCTCAAGGGTCCAGCCGTCGCCGACCACGACCTGCACGGCGTAGTTGCTCGACTCGACACTGCGCAGTACCCGCCCGCCTTCCGGCAGCTCCCACGTCTCGCCCTTCTTGAAGGAGTCGACCGCCACGCTGTGCGCGTAGGGCTCGCGCCCGTCGGCGAAGGCGGCGTAGGCGAGGTATTCGGCGATCGTGTGCAGGCTGCCGTTCTCGGTGGTCAGTCCCCAGGAAAGCCAGTCGGTGCCGGGAGCGGGGACGGCGGGCAGCGGCGGCCTCGGCTCGTGATGGCCGTTGACGCGCGGCTCGATCCTTTCTGTGACGGCGGGTCGTGTGATTTCGGTGGTCATGCAGCAATGATCAGGGTTCGCACGGTCCCGGGTCCACTGATTTCCCGGGATTGGGCACGCGTTGAGAATCGGCCTCGTCGACTAAAGGAGCCGGGGCGGGCAGTGCCCACCCCGGCTCGTGACCGGTCTTAAGTGACCAGTCTTAGCTCAGCGCCAACTTCAGCACCTCGCGGACGTCGGAGACCAGGTGGATCTCCAGGCCCTCGCGGACCTCGGCCGGCACGTCGTCCAGGTCCGGCTCGTTGCGCTGGGGCAGGAGAATCGTGGTCGCCCCGGCCCGCGCCGCGGCCAGCAGCTTCTGCTTGACCCCGCCGATCGGCAGGACCCGGCCGGTCAGCGAGACCTCGCCGGTCATCGCCACCTCGGCCCGGACCGGTCGGCCGGAGAGCAGCGAGCTCAGCGCGGTGACCATGGTCACCCCGGCGCTCGGGCCGTCCTTGGGCACGGCCCCGGCCGGCACGTGGATGTGCACGCCGCGCTCCTTGAGCTCGCCGACCGGCAGGTCCAGTTCCGCGCCGTGCGAGCGCAGGTAGGACAGGGCGATCTGGGCGGACTCCTTCATCACCTCGCCGAGCTGACCGGTGAGGGTCACCCCGGTGCTTCCGGTGCCCGGGTCGGCTAGGGAGGCCTCAACGAACAAGACCTCGCCGCCCGCTCCGGTCACAGCCAGCCCAGTCGCCACGCCCGGCACCGCAGTCCGTTCGGCGGTCTCCGGGGTGTGCCGGGGCCGGCCCAGATAGTCCGGCAGGCCGTCCTGGTCGATGGTCAGCGGCAGTTCCAGCGAGCCGGCCGAGGACTTCGCCGCGGCCTTGCGCAGGACCCGCGCCAGGGAGCGTTCGAGGTCACGCACTCCAGCCTCACGGGTGTACTCGGCAGCCAGCCGGTGCAGCGCCGACTCGGTGATCGTGACCTCCTCGGCGGACAGCCCGGCCCGGTCCAGCTGGCGCGGCAGCAGGTGGTCGCGGGCGATCAGCACCTTCTCGTCCTCGGTGTAGCCGTCCAGCCGGACCAGCTCCATCCGGTCCAGCAGCGGGCCGGGGATGGAGTCCAGCACGTTGGCCGTGGCCAGGAAGACCACGTCGGACAGGTCCAGGTCCACTTCGAGGTAGTGGTCGCGGAAGGTGTGGTTCTGCGCCGGGTCGAGGACTTCGAGCAGGGCCGCGGTCGGGTCGCCCCGGTAGTCGCTGCCCACCTTGTCCACCTCGTCGAGCAGGATCACCGGGTTCATCGACCCGGCCTCGCGCATCGCGCGCACGATCCGGCCGGGCAGCGCGCCGACGTAGGTGCGCCGGTGGCCGCGGATCTCCGCCTCGTCGCGCACGCCGCCCAGGGCCACCCGGACGAACTTGCGCCCCATCGCCCTGGCCACGGATTCACCCAAGGAAGTTTTTCCGACTCCAGGGGGCCCCACCAGGGCGAGTACCGCGCCGGAGCGCCGTCCCTCGACCACGCCGAGGCCACGGTCGGCCCGGCGCTTGCGCACGGCCAGGTACTCCAGGATCCGCTCCTTGACGTCGTCGAGGCCGGAGTGGTCGGCGTCCAGGATCTCGCGGGCGCCGGGGATGTCGTAGCTGTCCTCGGTGCGCTCGTTCCACGGCATCTCCAGGATGGTGTCCAGCCACGTGCGCAGCCAGCCGGCGTCGGGAGACTGCTCGTTGCCGCGTTCGAGCTTGGCTACTTCCTTGAGGGCAGCCTCCCGGACCTTCTCCGGCAGGTTCGCCTCTTCGACCCGGACCCGGTAGTCGTCGGTCTCGTCGACCGGGCGCCCGTCGAGCTCGGCCAGCTCCTTGCGGATGGCCTCAAGCTGGCGGCGCAGCAGGAACTCGCGCTGCTGCTTCTCCATGCCCTCGTTGACGTCCTTGCGGATGGTCTCGCTCACGTCGAGCTCGGCCAGGTGCTCCCGGGCCCAGCCCAGCAGCTTCTCCAGCCGCTCGGCCGGTTCTGCCGTCTCCAGCAGCTGGACCTTCTGGGCCAGGTTCAGGTAGGGCGCGTAACCGGCCGAGTCGGCCAGCGCGGACGGGTCCTGTAGCTGGCGGATCACGTCGACGACCTGGAAGGCGCCCCGGTGCTGGAGGATCTTGATCGCGATGTCGCGGTAGTCCTCGGCCAGCTCCTTGGCCCGGCTGCTGACAGCCGGCTCGCGCTGCAGCTCGACCTCGACCCACAGCGCCCCGCCGAGGCCGGACTGGTTCGGGCCGGTGGTGCCGCGGCCGATCTTGGCCCGGCGGGTGCCGCGCACGACGGCGACGGTCTCGCCGCCGCGCAGCCGCCCGGTCTGCTCGACCGTGGCGACGGTGCCGTGGTTGGCGTATTTGCCGCCCGGCCTGGGCACGAGCAGGACCTGGGGCGAATCGGCGCGCTCGGCGCGGGCGGCGTCGATCGCCACTTGGACTTCACGCTCGGTGTAGTCCAGCGCGACGACCATCCCGGGCAGCACTACCGCGTCGTCGAGCGGCAGCACGGGCAGCGAAAGGGTGGGGGACGACTGGGCCGGCGGCGTGCCGGCGGCGGATGTCTGGTCGGCGATCTGAGACACAGCGAACTCCTAGCGACGTAAAGTTGAGTCTGCTGTGCTCAACTCTGTGAACCGCCGGAGTGTTCCAGCCCGGTGTTCGCTCTCAGCGAGCAGCCGCCAGGGCAGCGGCGGGGAGACGGGAGTGGCTGGTCAGAGCCACGCATGGCCGGGCGAAGCCGGTCAGCCCCGGCTCCAGACCCGGACGAAGTCGATCTCCTCGGTGGCCGACCGGGTGCTCGCGGCCGGCGGCGACTTCGAATAAACGAACATCGAGAGCATGACGTTGGTCATCCCGGTCGACGTCGCGGCGGTCGAGCACACCTTCTGGCCGTCGAGGTACCAGGTGGTCCCGCTCGGCTCGACGTCGGCGCCGTACGTATGGAACCCGGTGGTCGCGTTGAACGGCAGGACTTGGTAGGCGCAGCCGCCGCGGCCGTCGGAGTGCTGGAACAGGCTGATGTGGTACCGATCGTTCGAGTAGTACTCCATCGCGTCGGTCTCGTTGTCCGGGCCGCTGGTCTGCCAAGTCCAGAACCCCGGCCAGAACCCGGCGGCGGCCGGCAGCTGCGCCCGAATCTCCATGAAGCCGTAGTGGAAAGCGAACGACGGCCTGCTGCTGAGCAGGCAGGAGGTCCACCCGTAGTGGTTGCCCTCGGCCGAGGTGACGTCGGCGCGCTCGGCGGTGATGGTCAGCCGGCCGCCGGACACCGAGCAGTTCTGCCCCTGGTCCCATTCGAGCTGGAAGTTGGTCGGGTTGCCGTGCCCGTCGTCGGGCTCGGCAACCGAGGTGAACGACCAGGTTTTCGTGTCCACGCCGGTGCCGGAGAACTCGTCGTCGAACTCCAGGTCCCAGGAGCCGCCGGGGCCGAGCGGCTTAGCCGGCCCGCCCGCTACGGGAGGCTTGGTCGAGGCCGCCACAGTGGTCGCGGCCGAACTCGCGGCCGCGCCGGGCCCAGTGGACGCGGCGCCAGCGGTGGCCGATCCGCTCGCCCCGCCCCCGCCGGGCGTGGCACCGGCGGTGGCCGCGGTGCTGTTGGCGGAACTGGACCCGGCGCCACGGGTCAGCGTCCACACCGCCACGGCCGCGACCAGCACGGTCAGGACGGTGAACAGGGCCAAGTCCCGGTGCTGGTTGCGCTTGTGGTGCCTATGGTCTTTTGGGTGCCGCTGGAATCGCATCCGGCTCCCCAGCATTCCTAGTGATCACGGTTAGTGACCAACATCGTATGACCCGTGAGCATCAGCCCCTAAGCCCGCCGGGAGGATTGTTACGTGGACGCTACCTAATCGCCTAGGATCAGTCTTTGTGCCCGAGACGAACCGCTTCACCCTGATTCACCCCGACAGCCTCGACAGCGTCGTCCGGGTCACCGATCCGACAGATCCACGGCTGCACGACTACGTCAACCTCACGGATCTTGAACTGCGCAAACGCACCGAACCGGAACAGGGCCTGTTCATCGCGGAGGGGGACAAGGTCATCCGGCGGGCGATCGCGGCCGGCTACCCGGTCCGCTCCCTGCTGCTCTCGGACAAATGGCTGCCACTGATGGCCCCGGTGATCGAGCAGACCGGCGCGCCGGCCCTGGTGGGCACACCGGAATTACTCGAACAGGTCACCGGATTCCACGTGCACCGCGGCGCCCTGGCCGCATTGGGCCGCCTCCCGTTGCCTGATCCGGCGGCGCTACTCGCCACCGCCCGGCGGATCGTGGTGCTGGAAAAAGTCAATAACCACACCAACATCGGCGCGATCTTCCGCTCCGCCGCCGCGCTCGGCATGGACGCGGTCCTGCTCGCCCCGGACTGCGCCGACCCGCTCTACCGCCGCTCGGTCCGGGTATCGATGGGCACTGTCTTCGCCGTCCCCTACGCGAAACTCGAACCCTGGCCCGCCGCGCTGGACCTGCTGGCCGACCACGGCTACCGCCGGATGGCGCTGACCCCGGCGCCGGACGCGGTCGATCTGCGTGCCCTGACCCTCGGCCCGGAAGAGAAGGTCGCCCTCTTCCTCGGCTCGGAGGGCGACGGCCTCTCCGACGCCGCCTTTGCCGCCTGCGACTTGCGGGTACGCATCCCGATGGCAGCCGGGGTGGACTCCCTCAACGTAGCGGCCGCGGCAGCAGTAGCCTGTTTCGCCCTGCTGCCTGCATATCTGCCTACGCCCTGAACTGGACCGTCCGACTGCCCCGTCGACTCGGACCCTAGTCCGGCCGTCACTTTTCCTCGCTGCGTTGGGATTCAGGTGACCACCCACGGCGGGTGAGGGCCCGACAAGCAAGTGCAGTGCCGTGTCGATGAACCATCCGAGGGCGGTGACTTCGGTTGTGTCCGCGGGGCAGTCTCAGCGTCCTTTGCTGTTGCTTACGAGCGGGCCAGGAAATGCCAGCCGAGCCAAAACCAGACCAGCAAGGCGCCCACTCGGCCCCAGCGATCGCGCATGACGATGCCGCACAGGTCGGCCAGTGACGGCAGGCGGGTGTCCGGCCGTTTGCCGTGGAAGTGCATTGCGACCAGAGCTAGGCCCAGGGCGATGAATCCGGTGATGGTGACGATACGGCTGATGTCCACGGTCGTCGCTCAGCGCTTCGCAAGCCAGACGCCGGAGGCTAGCCAGAGCAGGTAGCCGGCGGCGCGGGGGAGCGGCTCGGCGAGCAGCGGAGCCAGGAGTAGGGACAAGGTCGGGTGGGCTGGAGTGGAGCCGCGGTAGAACGCGTACAGCTCCCAGACCAGGAAGACCAACAGGAGGCCGAGCCAGGCCAGTATGCCGCGACCATCGAGCCGGGCGGGGGCGGTTCGACGCTGCTCCGCCGGCAGACGCAGGGCCCAGACGCAGACCACGAGGCCGGCTCCCAGGACGGCGAACTCGGCTGGTGCGGACTGTGCGGTGAACCGTCCGGCGATCACGGCGAAGAGTGCGGCGCCGACCCAGATCGCCACTCGCGAGCCGGAGATGCGTCGAGTGTCGCGCCCGGCCACTCGTTCTTCTGCCACCTGCGCTCCTACGCTTTCGCCGGCACCTTTGCCTGGGCCTTCGCGGTGCCGAGGCGTTCGGCGCGCAGTTTCAGCGCCCAGGTGTCGTCGACGTCCGAGGCCGCGTCCTTGCCGTCCACCCAGCTCAGCAGCAGGTCGGCCAGGGCGGGGTTGCGGGCCAGCACGGGGCCGTGCAGGTAGGTGCCGATGATCTTGCCCTGCCAGCCGCCCTCGGCTCCGGTTCCCGGGCCGTTGCCGTTGCCGAGCGTGGTCGCGCCCAGCGGGCGGGCGGCGGGGCCGAGCGCGGTGGTGCCCATGTGGTTCTCGAAGCCGGTGAGCGCGGGCAGGGCCGCGCCGCCAAGGCTCAGTTGCGCGTCCGGGGCGGCGGCCACCTCGCCGACGCAGCGGACAGTGCCCCGGTGCGAGGAGACGTCCAGCAGGCCCAGGCCCGGTTCGGCCTCGTCGCGGTCGTTGATGAAGGTGTGGCCGAAGATCTGGAAGCCGGCGCACACGGCCAGTACTGCGGCGCCGCGGTCCACCGCCTTGCCCAGGCCGGGGTCGCGGCGCAGACGCTCGGCGGCTAACCGCTGCGGGCGGTCCTCGCCGCCGCCGATCAGGTACAGGTCCGCGTCGGTCGGGATGGGCTGGTCGCTGCGCACGTCGATCCGTTCGACCGCGTGGCCGCGGGCGCGGGCCCGGTACGCCATGATCAGGGCATTGCCCTGGTCGCCGTAGGTGGACAGCAGGTCGGGGTAGATCCAGACGATCCGGATCGCGCTCTCGGTGGCCGGGCCGTCCACCGGCGGGGTCGGTGTCACGGGCGACGTCATCAGGACCCTACCTTTGTGCGCAGTTGTTGGAAGGCGGTGTAGTTCGCGATCACGTGGATGCTGTTGGCCGGGGCGGCGGAGGCGCCGCCGGTACCGGAAGTCGTAGTAATGGCCGCAGCGACAGTGGGCTGAGTCGGCTTGGGCAGGGAGGCGAGCGCGCTATCGAGTTCGTCGTGCACGGTGAACTCAACGCCGGCTACCTGGAGCCGTACCGCGAGGTCCAGTCGGCGCTGGCCGATCACCAGGACGCGCCGCCCGGTCAGCCGGGTGTAGTCGACGTCCCAGAGCCAGGAGGTGTCGGTGCCGTCCGCGCCGAGCGCGTTGACCGAGAGCAGGACCGGGTCCGAGCCGGGTCCGGCCGGGCCGAGCAGATCGAAGGTCTCCAGCCAGCCGGCCGGGTTCTTCGCCAGTAGCAGGCGCAGCGCCCAGCCCCGGTAGACCACCGTGTCATAGCGGCCCGCCACTGCGGCCACCTGCTCCATCTGGCGTACCGCGACCGCCGGGTCCACGCCGAACACGGCAGCCACCGCGGCTGCGCTGGTGGCGTTGGCCCGGTTGGCCCGGCCCGGCAGCTTCAGGCCGGTCAGCCCGACGCGGGTGCCCGACGGGTCCACCAGGGAGTCGCCGTCCAGCAGCCAGGTCGGCTCGGGGCGGCGGAAGTCGCAGGTGGAGCACTCCCAGTCGGTGTCCGGCCAGCGCAGCACCCCGCCGCACTGGGGGCAGGACCAGGCGTCGTCCTTCCAGCTCTGGCCTGCGGCCACCCAGACCACCCGATCGGCCAGGCCCGCTGCCCAGACCACCAGCGGGTCGTCCGCGTTGGCGATCACGGTGGTGTCGGAGGTTCCGGCGTTCGCGGCGCCCGCGGCCAGGCCCTCGCGCCAGCGCTGCGCCATCATCCGGGTCTCGGCGGCCCGATCCAGCTGGTCCCGGGAGAGGTTGAGCAGGGCGATCGCCTTCGGCTTGGTCTGCCGGGTGACCTCGGGCAGGTACTTCTCGTCCACCTCCAGCACGGCGAACCCGGCCTCCCGGTCCCCGGCCATCGCGGCCGTTATCCCGGCGGGCATGTTCGCGCCCAGCGCGTTCGAGGCCACCGGGCCCCGGGCCTGCAGGGCGTGCGAGATCAGGCGGGTGGTGGTGGTCTTACCGTTGGTGGCCGAGACCAGGACCACCTCGCGGCCGACGGTGAGCCGGCCCAGCAGCGCCGGGTCCACCTTCAGGGCCACCCGGCCGCCGATCACCGCGCCGCTGCCCCGGCCCGCAGCCCGGGAGACCGCTCCGGTCAGCCTGCTCGCGGCCACCGCGACCTTCGCCCGGGCCGGCAGACGGTTCTCCATACTGATGCTCACCCAGGGGGCCCTTCCAGTTCGTGCACGCCGGTTCGACTACTGACCGAAGCCTATCGAACACCCGGCCCCGGATCGGGCCACGAGGCCTTGGACGCGGCGCGAAGGTCGATCAGATCTCGGTCAGAACAGATTCAGGTCGGTGCAGGAGCGTCGGGTCTGGCGCTGCCCGGCCTCCTCCGGCACGGTGATCTCCACCGGCGCGGCCAGGTCGAACAGCTCCAGCACCACGGAGTGGTCGTCGGTCGGCGCGTCGGCGGGCGTCCAGTGCGGCAGCTCGTAGCGCAGCCGCACGATCTCGCCCTCGTCGTCCATGTACGCGCCGAGTACCAGGACCGTCGCGCCGTGGTCGCGCAGCTGGCGGGCCAGCCGAGCGATCTTCTTGTCCGGGTCGGCGGGCTTCGGCTTGAGCGTGACGCTGTAACGTCGCAGCTTGGCGCCGTCCACTTCCTCAAGCTTTCCGACCTGGACGTTACCGGCCGCGCGGGCTGCCAGCGCGAGCACTTCCAGGGTGGTGTACGCGTGCTGGCCGCACGGGTCGGTCTTACGGAAGGTCTCCCACTCGGTCTCCGCCTCGTCGAGCGCGCGGTACGTGGTGGAGCCTTCGTACACATAGCTCAGCGGCTTGCCTTTGCCGAGGATCACCGTCGCCTGCGAGCGCTGCGCGGCGAAATCCACCGAGCCCTCGGCCAGGATCACGTCGCCGCTGTGCCGACAGGTCCAGGTCGTGGACGTGGCGGCGGAGCTCAGCTGCTCCCAGGCCGCTGCGATGTCCTCGGCCTTGACCGCCCCGGCCTCGTCGCCCGACGCGGCGCCGCCGCCCTTGCGTTGCCCAAATAACCGTATGCCTGCCATGGGCGCACAGCGTACAGCAGAAGCATGGGAAAAGTCTGGGCATCTTGATCTGGGACACTAAGGCTGTGGATCTCTTCGACCGGCTGCCCGGCACCACCGACCCCGACGCCCTGTTCGACGCCTTCACCGGCTGGACCGACGAGCGCGCGATCTCCCTCTATCCGGCCCAGGAGGAGGCCCTGATCGCGCTGATGAGCGGGGACAACGTCATCCTGGCCACGCCCACCGGCTCGGGCAAGTCGCTGGTCGCCGCCGGCGCCATCTTCGCCGCCTTCGCGCGCGGCGAACGCTCCTTCTACACCGCCCCGATCAAGGCCCTGGTGTCGGAGAAATTCTTCGATCTTTGTCAGGCTTTCGGCTCGGCCAACGTGGGGATGATGACCGGGGACGCCTCGGTCAACTCGGTCGCCCCGATCATCTGCTGCACGGCGGAGGTGCTGGCCAACATCGCGCTGCGGGACGGCTCCGCGGCCGAGGCCGGCCTGGTGGTGATGGACGAGTTCCACTTCTACGCCGAGCCCGACCGCGGCTGGGCCTGGCAGATCCCGCTGCTGGAGCTGAGCGAGGCCCAGTTCCTGCTGATGTCGGCCACCCTCGGCGACGTCACCCGGTTCGAGGGCGACTTGCAGCGGCGCACCGGCCGGCCCACCGGCACGGTCCGCTCCAACGACCGTCCGGTGCCGCTGGAGTACGACTACCGGATGACCCCGCTGCACGAGACCGTGGACGAGCTGCTCCAGGAACTTCAGGCGCCGATCTACATCGTGCACTTCACCCAGGCCGCCGCGATCGAGCGGGCCCAGTCGCTGATGAGCCTGAACGTGTGCTCGCGGGAGGAGAAGGACGCGATCGCCGAGATCATCGGCAACTTCCGCTTTACCACCCGCTTCGGCAAGACCCTCTCCCGGTTCGTCCGGCACGGCATCGGCGTGCACCACGCCGGAATGCTGCCCAAGTACCGCCGCCTGGTCGAACGCCTGGCCCAGGCCGGCCTGCTAAAGGTCATCTGTGGCACCGACACGCTCGGCGTGGGCGTGAACGTGCCGATCCGGACTGTGCTGTTCACCGCTCTGTCGAAGTACGACGGTCGGCGGACCAGGTCGCTGCGGGTACGCGAGTTCCACCAGATCGCCGGCCGGGCCGGACGGGCCGGCTTCGACACCATCGGCTACGTGGTCGCCCAGGCCCCGGAACACGTGATCGAGAACGCGAAAGCCCTGGCCAAGGCGGGGGATGACCCGAAGAAGCGCAGAAAAGTGGTCCGCAAGCCGGCCCCCGAAGGCTTCGTCAGCTGGTCCGACGCGACCTTCGAAAAGATGATCACCTCCGAGCCCGAGCCGCTGGTCTCCCGCTTCCAGGTCAGCCACACCATGCTGCTCGCGGTCATCGCCCGGCCCGGCAACGCGTTCAATGCGATGCGCAAACTGCTCACTGACAACCACGAACCTCCCGCCAACCAGCGCAAACACATCAAGCGCGCGATCGCGATCTACCGTTCGCTGCTGGACGCGGGCGTGGTAGAGCGCCTGGACCCGCCGGACGAGACCGGACGCATCGTGCGCCTGACCGTCGACCTGCAGCAGGACTTCGCCCTGAACCAGGCGCTGTCCACGTTCGCTCTGTCGGCCTTCGACCTGCTCGACCCGACCGCGCCCGGCCACGCCCTCGACCTGGTCTCCATCATCGAGTCGATCCTCGACGACCCGCGGCAGATCCTGATCGCCCAGGAGAAGAAGGCCCGCGGCGAGGCGATCGCGGCGCTCAAGGCCGACGGGGTCGAGTACGAGGAGCGGATGGCCCGGATCGCCGAGATCACGTACCCCAAGCCGCTGGGTGAGCTGTTGGAGCACGCCTACGGCCTGTACAGCCAGGCTCATCCGTGGATCGTCGCGCACCCGGTGAGCCCTAAGTCGATTGTGCGCGAGATGTACGAGCAGGCGATGACGTTCTCGGACTACGTGGGCTTCTATGACCTGGCCAGGTCGGAGGGCATCGTGCTGCGTTACTTGGCGGATGCGTTCAAGACGCTGGAACACACGGTGCCGGAGAGTGCCAAGAGTGAGGACCTGGAGGACCTCGTCGCTTGGCTGGGCGAGATTGTGCGCCAGGTCGACTCCAGCCTGGTGGACGAGTGGGAGGCGCTGCGCAACCCGGACGCGGCACTGCTGGCAGCGGCGCGGGATGACACTCCGCCCCCGGTCACAGCGAACCGGCGGGCATTTCGGGTGCTGGTGCGCAATGCCCTGTTCCGCCGGATCGAATTGGCGGCGAGGGACCAGGTGGAGGCGCTGGTCGCCCTGGACGCCGAGGACGCGGAGGGCTTGGCCGAGACGGACGAGTGGGCCGGCCCGTGGACCTTCGAGGACTGGGACGAGGCCCTGGGGGAGTACTACGACGAGCACGACGAGATGGGCACCGGCTCGGAGGCGCGGGGCACGAAGTTGCTGTTCATCGAGGAGGAACCGACGGTCTGGAAGCTGCGACAGTTGATTGCGGACCCGGAGGGCAACCATGACTGGGCCCTGAGGGCTGAGGCTGACTTGGCGGCGTGCGATTTGGCCGGAAAGGCTGTCCTGCGGGTGCTCTCATTCGAGCGGATGGGCTGAGGCGGGTAGAGGTACGACGGCCGCCGCATGGCATCTCAGGTCTCGATTCGGGTATGTCGGGACGTGAGGTGTCGTGCTCTGGCACGATGGCGGGTGGAACCCGGCTCGGTCCGCCAGTAGTGGTCCGATCTAGCTTCGTTTGTGAAGATCCGCAGGTGGGGGCGGGTATCGAAGGATCCGGTCATATTCGGCACAGCAACGTGCCGTCTGCCATTCATGTGCCGGACAACAAACTTGCCTAGACAAGTAACTGGGCTAGTGCAATTTTTTCGGTAGCCGGATCCGGCTCTCGACAGCGGCGCGACCTCCTTGCGCGCCGCGCGGACGAAAGGCCCACTCCATGCCCCAGCTCTCCCGTCGCGCCCTTCTGGGCTCGGCTGCCGCAGTCGGCGCCAGCGGCGCCCTCGGTATGCTGCCCGGTCCCCTGCAGGCCGCCATGGCCGCCTCCAAGGCCAGCACCTCGCTCTCCTCGGTCAAGCATGTCGTGATCCTGATGCAGGAGAACCGTTCATTCGACCACTACTACGGAACCCTCCAGGGTGTACGCGGGTACGGCGACACCTCCGCACTGCGCTTTCCCAGCAGCTCCAACGTTTTCAAGCAGACCACCAAGGGCAGCAAGTCCGGTGGCAGCGTGCTGCTTCCCTGGCACCTGAACACCGCGACCACCGACGCGCAGCAGGTCGAGGACCTCGCCCACGACTGGACCACCACGCACTCGGCATGGAACAACGGCCTCTACAACAACTGGATCCCGGAGAAGACCGGGTTCACCATGGGCTACTACAACCGTTCCGACATTCCGTTCCACTACGCGCTGGCCGACGCCTTCACGATCTGCGACCAGTACTTCTGTTCCGTCCAGGGCCCGACCAACCCGAACCGGCTCTACCAGTGGACCGGGATGATCGACCCGAACGGCACCGGCGGCGGCCCGGTCATCGACAACAGCGAGGACGGGTACTCCTGGACCACCTACCCCGAGATGCTCCAGGACGCGGGCGTCTCGTGGCGGGTATATCAGGAGGCGGACAACTACGACGACAACCCGCTCGCCTGGTTCACGCAGTTCAAGAACGCCGCCACCAGTTCACCGCTCTACACCAACGGGATGGCCCGGGTCGGCAACGTCGCCACGGCGATCAGCTCGGACATCGCCAACGGCGTCTTCCCGACCGTCTCCTGGGTGGTCGCCCCCACCGCCCAGTGCGAGCACCCGTCCTACACCCCGGCGTACGGCGCGAACTTCGTCAGCGGCGTGCTTGAGGCGATCGCCGGGAACCAGGCCGTCTGGGACTCCACGGTCGTGTTCTACAACTTCGACGAGAACGACGGGTTCTTCGACCACGTCGCCCCGCCGACCCCGCCGTCCGGGACGGCCAACGAGTACGTCGACAGCGCGCCGATCGGGCCCGGCCCGCGGGTGCCGATGACCGTCGTCTCGCCGTGGACGATGGGCGGCAAGGTCTGCTCGCAGACCTTCGACCACACCTCGCCGCTGCAGTTCGCCGAACTGGTCACCGGTGTGCAGTGCACGAACATCTCCGCCTACCGGCGCGAGATCTGCGGCGACATGACCAGCGCGTTCAACTTCAACGCCAGCCCCGTGGCCTTCCCGACCAACCTGCCGAACACCGCCACCCTGGTGTCCGACGCCAACGCGCAGGAGTCCCTGCCCGCGCCGAAGGTGCCGTCCTCGGGCGCGCTGCCGGCCCAGGAGTCGGGGGACCGTCCCGCCCTGCCGATCGGCTACGTGTTCAACACCACCTCGTGGACCGAGACCTCGACCAACCAGATCTGGTTCCAGACCGTCAACGCCGGCACCCTGGGCGGGGCCTTCACCGCGTACACCGTCAACTACCGGACCTATGACGGCTGGATGTACACCTGCCCGGTCGGCGGCACGATCTCCGACTACTTCTCCGCCTACACCTACGGCGGCGGCCCCTACGACATCGACCTGCACGGCCCCGACGGCTACGTCCGCGGCTTCCAGGGCAACGTCCTGACCTGGACCAGCACGACCAAGGCGCACCCCGAGGCCTACGTGGTCGACAACCAGAACGGCTCGACCCTGACCCTGACCCTGACCAACGCCGGCTCCGTGTCGGCGATCTTCACCATCGGTGCCAACGTTGCCTACCTCGCCTCTGGCGGTTCCTCCAGCAATGTGACCGTCGCCGCTGGCGGCAGCTACACCACCACGCTCACCGCGACCACCGCCGGCCGCTACGACTTCACCGTGACGGCCAACGTCGGCGACGGGTTCGCCCGCCGCTTCGCCGGTCGTCTTTACGCCTAGCCCTAACCGGTAACGGAAACGCCCTGCCTCGCCGCTGATGCGGTGGGGCAGGGCGTGTGTTCCGGCGCGACCCTATCGAGCCCTATCGAGCCTCTACGAGTGTTTACTATGTCGTACTGTGGGCGTTGCGGTAGGTATTGTCGGAATAGTGAAGGGTGGCGTCGGAGTTGGTGACGCGGGAGCCGTCGGTTCGCCCGTGCACTGATGGCCGCCCGGATTGCCCGGGAAGCCGGTGTCGGTCGGGCAGGGCTGCGGGGTGAAGGTCGGCAGGCCCGGCGGGGTCGTCGGAGCGGTGGCCGTCGGCGTGGGCGTGGCCGTGGGGCTGTTGAGGATCAACGCCGCGGCGTTCGGGGTCGGCTGGGTGAACGGGGGGTCGCCGCCGACCACCGGATTGGACTGCATCAACTTCATGAAGTCGGCCCAGATCGACAGCGAATAGGTGGCCCCGTAGTCGCTGCCGCCATACGCGATGTTGTCCACCGGGAACGGGATCTGCTGCCCCTTCGAGTCGGTGACCGCGCGAGAGACGTCCACCGCCACCTCGAGGTTCGAGGTGTAGCCGTTGAACCAGATGGCCGCCGTCGAGTAGCCCCGGTCCTTGTCCTCCTGCACGTACTTCATATCCGGGCCGAGGTTCGCCGCGTCGCCGTCGATGCCGCTGAAGTCCATCGTCGAGGTACCGGTCTTGCCCGCGATGTTGTTCAGGTCGGCCTGCTTGGTCGCGCAGTCATAGGAATCACCGCAGCCTGTGGCACCGGGCAGATGGGTGACGTTCCAGAGCGTGTTGGTCACCGTCTCGGCCACGGAGGGCTGGACGACCTGCACCGGCTGCACGTTCGGCTTCCAGATGTTGCCGTTGGGCTCCTTCACCTCCAGCACCTCGACCAGCGGATACTCCAGGCCGTTGTCCGGGAAGGTGCTGTACGCGTCGGCCATCCGGGCCGGGTCGACGCTCGCGATGCCAAGGGTCAGGCCGGAGCTGTTGTCCAGCCCCTTCGCGCTACCGTTGGCGTTGCTGATGCCGAAGTTGTTCACCATCTGCAGCACCTTGCTGGGCCCGACCTGCTGCTCCAGGCGGACGAACGCGGTGTTGACGGAGTCGGCGGTGGCCACGTTGAAACTCAGCGAGGGCCCGGAGAGCCCGTCGTTGGTCACCGTCTTGTAGCTGTTGGGCCCACCGGCGAGGATGGCGGCGTCATTGGGGTCGCCCTTCTTCGGCCATGGATCCGTTCCGTCCATGAAGCTGTTCTCCGAGTACCCCTCGGAGTAGGCGGTCGCCAGGGTGAAGGCCTTGAATGTCGACCCTGGCTGCACCTGTCTTTGGGTGGCGTCGTTATAAGGTTCCGTGCCGCCGTAGAACGCGATCATCTGCCCGTTCTTCGGGTTGACCGCGGCCAGCCCGGGGAACAGGTTCTGGTTGTACCAGCCCTGGGCCGGGTTCACCTTGTCGGTGAACTCCTTCGTGACCGCGTCCTGCGCCAGCTGCATGTCGGTCTGGTTGAACGTCGTGATCACGGTGTAGCCGCCCGCGCCGACCTCCTCCGAGGTCGGGGTGTTCGGGTCGGTGGTCTTGTTCGCGGCGGCCCAGTTGTCGAGCCACTGGTCGGCCGCGGTCTCCATTTGCTGGTTGGTGTTCTCCTGCTGGTTGGTCACCGTGGTGTTGGTGCCGGTGGTGATGGGCGTCGGGAACACCGCACTGGCGGCCTGGGCCGCGGTGATGTTGTTGTTGGCGACCATCTGCCCGAGCACATATGTCCAGCGGCTCTTCAAGGCCGCCACCGCGTCCGGATCGCTGCCGACCCCCTGGAAACCGGAACTGAAGTAGGTCGGCTGGTTGACCAGTGAGGCGAGCAGCGCGGCCTGCGAGGGGGTGGTGACGGAGCCGATGTCCTCGCCCAACCAGGCTTTTGAGGCCGCCTCGATCCCGTACGCGTCCCGGCCGAAGAACACCGTATTGAGGTACTGCTGCAAGATCCACTGTTTGGACTCGGTGTGCGAGATCTTCAACGCGATAAAAATCTCGTCCACCTTGCGCGAGAGGGTCTTGTCGTCGTTGAAATACGTGTTCTTGACGTACTGCTGGGTGAGCGTCGAACCGCCCTGCAGGTCCGACCCGCCCGCGATGTCGTCGATCAACGCCCTGGCGGTACCGGTGTACGAAACGCCCGGGTCGGTCCAGAAGGTCTTGTTCTCCGCCGAGACGATGGCCTGCTGCATGACGAGCGGCACCTGGTCGAGGTTGACCTCGATCCGGGTGGTGGTACCGGTGGTGGCGAACTGGGTGGACCCGTCGGAGTACTGGAACACCGAGGCCTGCGCCAGCGGCGGGTCGGTCGGGATCTGCACCGTGTAGTACTCGAAGGCGACCAGGCCGATCAGCAGGAAGATGCCGCCGAGGATGAACGAGCTGACCTGCTTGACCGAGGGCATCCACTGCCGCCAGCCGAGCTTGCCGGTGCGCGGGTAGTCGAAGTACCGGTGGTAGCCGGTGCGCCGGATCGGGCGCTTGGGGCCGCCGGGGCCGGCGCCGGGCCGGCTCGCGCCGTTGCGGGTGGACCGGCCGTCCAGGGGGCTGCGCTCGTACTGGGTGGAGCGCTCCTGGCTGGCCGCGTTGCCGCTCTGCCGTCGGCGTGCCTCCTGGCGCTCCTCCAGCCGGCTGCGCCTGGGCGCGGGTAGGCCGGTCCGGTAGTCGCCCACCTCGGTGTCCATCGGGGACTCGCCGTCGAAGCCGGGTATTCGCCGGGTCTGGTTGCCGGGCGGGGGAGGCGGCGGGGGCACCGCCTCGCCGTAGACGGGCTCACGGATGCCACGCCGTCCCGTGCCGCCCCCGGTCGGTCCGGCGGGGCCTGCCGGGCCGACGGGTCCACCGGGAGCGGGCGCGCCGTAACTACGGGCGCCGCTCGCACCGGGGCCCGGCCCTGGGCCAGGGATCGGGCCGGGAACCGGACCCCTACGCGGGTCCGGGCCCGGATTCGGACCGGGGTATCCAGGGCCGGGCGGGGGCGGCGGCGCCTGGCCGTACGCTCGGTCGGCCGGACCTGACGGACCGTAACTGCGCGGGTCCTCACCGGCGGCTTCGTCGTCGTCCCGGCCATACCGGTAGTCGGCACCCATAGTCGCGTCCACTCCCTGTCGTCGACTGCTTACCGCTTGGTACTGCCGGTACTGCAATCTTTCGCGATATTCCAGCCTAGGCGGCTCCGCACTCTGATGAAAGGACGGCTTCCATTTGTACCACGGTTGCAACACCCGGCTCCCGGACCTTGTCAAGGCCGCCCCTGCGCTGTAGAGGATATGCTGCCGGAAGATCTGCCCAAAGTTCTGACCGTGTGGGATCCCAGGCCCCGGGATACCCGCCACGCAGAAGGGAACCCCGCATGCCCGCCGCGGTCACTCACGGCCTGAGTTCGGCCTACCTGGACTTCACCCGGCCCGAATGGGCCACCCTGCGCGCCGCGACTCCGCTGACCCTGTCCGAGGCGGACCTGGCCGACCTGCGCGGCATCAACGAGCGGCTCTCGCTGGAGGAGGTCGAGCACGTCTACCTGCCGCTGTCCCGTCTGCTCAACCTCTACGTGACCGCGTCCCAGGAACTGCACCAGGTAAGCAACGCCTTCCTCGGGCACGCCGAGGCCCGGGTGCCCTACGTGATCGGCGTGGCCGGCAGCGTCGCGGTCGGCAAGAGCACCACCGCCCGGGTGCTGCAGGCACTGCTCGCCCGCTGGCCCAACCACCCCCGGGTCGACCTGGTCACCACGGACGGGTTCCTGCACCCGAACGCGGAACTCGACCGCAGGGGCCTGATGCTGCGCAAGGGCTTCCCGGAGAGCTACGACGTGCGCCGGCTGATCGAGTTCCTGCGGCAGGTCAAGTCCGGCCAGCCGTCGATCGACGTGCCGATCTACTCGCACGTGAGCTACGACATCATCGCCGACCAGGTGCAGACCGTGACCGCCCCGGACATCGTGATCGTCGAAGGGCTCAACGTGCTCCAGTCCCGGGTGGACGCGGGCTCGGCCGGCGCCGTCCCGGAGTTCTTCGTCGCGGACTTCCTGGACTTCACCATCTTCGTGGACGCCGACGAACGCCACCTGGAGCAGTGGTACGTCGAGCGCTTCCTGACCCTGCGTGAGACCGCCTTCCGGGACCCGGCGTCCTATTTCCGGCACTACGCCAAGCTGTCCGAGGAGGAGGCCAGGAGCACCGCGTCCCGGATCTGGCGCGAGATCAACCTGCCCAACCTGCGCGAGAACATCGCCCCCACCAAGTCGCGGGCCCGGCTCATCCTGGAGAAGCACGCCGACCACGTGGTGGAGAGGGTGCGGCTGCGCCGACTCTGATCGACTTGAAACCCCTGACGAACCGTGGGCCGACAGTAGTATCCTCGGCCCGCTATCGACGAATCTTCTTAAGGGGCCCCATGTCTGCCAGAGCCACCGAGCCGTACCCGCTTCCCCTCGAAGCCCAACTCCCGCCCGGTGTAGCGGGCCTCGCCGCCGATCAGAGTCTTGGTCAGGTGTACGCGATATACCGCCCCAGAATGGCCAACTGGTTCGTCGTGATCCTCGCGATCCTCGTGGGCATCGCGATGTCTTGGCTTATCGTCGGCCTGGTCGTTCTCTGGACCGTGGCGAAGAGTCCACGTCTGTCGCGGAAGCAGGGCGCGAAGCGCGTGTATGTGTTCGACAACGGCTTCATCGACGCCCAGTCCGCCGATCAGCTGACGGTGTATCGGTGGGACCAGATATCGACGGTCTTCCAGTTCATCCAGAACGTCCGCGTGGACGGTATCAAGGCGACCACCACTTATCTCTACACCGTTACCCGCTTGGACGGTGCCACGGTCAAGCTGACCCATTTCTACGCGGACATCATCCAGCTGGGCCGGACGGTCGCCATGCGGGCGGCCGAAGCGCAGCTGCCGCACGCCCAGGCTGCCCTCGACCAAGGCCAGAACCTCCAGTTCGGGGACATCACCGTGAACGCGGGCGGGATCTCGGCGAAGGGGACGCAGATGGCCTGGAACGAAGGCGCGGTCACGCTCTCGCGCGGGTACCTCGTTGTGCGCCGGACCGGCGAGCGCAGGTGGGTCTACCGGACTGAGGTGCGCCGTATCCCCAACCTCGCCGTCCTGATGACCCTGGCCGAGCGCAGCACGCGGGCAGCCGTGCCCAACAGCTGATCCCCGCTGTCGGTTACTGTTGTGATGGATCACACAAGAGTGTGAAACAGAAACCGGGGTGCCCGGGAATAACAGTCTGTGGCACACTCTTGTACTAGACGACTAGCGTGCCCCGGGGTCGGTGTAATTCCGAACCGGCGGTGATAGTCCGCGACCCGAACGCAGCGGTTCACGTGCCAAACGTGGCCGAGGCGGACGGCTGACCCGGTGAAACTCCGGGACCGACGGTAGGGCCCGATCCTCGCGGAGACGGCCCTGATAGTCCGGATGGGAGGCGGCACGCGGGAGTCGGCGCAGCTGTGCGCCCGCCCGTGGACGATAGTGTTCCGGACCGGGTGGCCCCGCTGGGCAGCGCGGATGGCGGTCCCGGAAAGAACTCCGGCGGCGCACTCGGCGCCCCGCCCGAGCCGGACCGGCACCGCACTGCAGGCCGAATCTCCCGTATCGCCTCCCGTCGACCCGCCCCAAAGCCGCGCCACCAGGGCCACAGGCCCGCGCACCTTGGGAGCGAGACCCGCGATGTTCACCGGCATCATTGAAGAACTCGGCGAGATCACCGCCATCGAAACCCTCTCCGACGCCGCCCGGTTCACCGTGCGCGGACCCCTGGTCACCAGCGACGCCATCCACGGCGCGTCGATCGCGGTCAACGGCGTGTGCCTGACCGTGGTCGACCCGACCGACGCCAAGGCGCTGAGCGAAGGCGAGTTCACCGCCGACGTGATGGCCGAGTCGCTCAACCGGTCCAGCCTGGCCGACCTAAGCGTGGGCGACCGGGTCAACCTGGAGCGGCCGATGACCCACAACGGCCGTTTCGGCGGGCACATCGTGCAGGGCCACGTCGACGGCACCGGCACCGTGCTTGAGCGCACCACCAGCGACAACTGGGACCTGGTGCGCATCTCGCTGCCCGACGGCCTGGTCCGCTACGTGGTCGAGAAGGGCTCCATCACGGTGGACGGGATCAGCCTCACCGTCAGCGGCCTGACCGACACCGACTTCACCGTCTCGCTGATCCCCGGCACCCTGGCCTCCACCACCCTCGGCTTCAAGCAGGCCGGCGCCCGGGTCAACCTCGAAGTGGACGTCCTGGCCAAGTACGTCGAGCAGCTGCTGCGGCACGGGGTGCAGGCACAGGCGGCCGACCAGTGAACAGCCTGCTCGGCCGGCGTCCGGCCACCGTCTCAGCTTCAGACATACCCACTGTCACCGTTCACCAAGGGGAGCCCGGCATGACCACCACCACCGCACTGGACTCGATCGAGACCGCCCTGCTCGAACTGGCCGCGGGCCGGCCGGTCCTGGTCGTCGACGACGAGGACCGGGAGAACGAGGGCGACATCATCTTCGCCGCCTCCCTGGCCACCCGCGAGCTGCTCGCCTTCACCATCCGGCACACCAGCGGCGTGATCTGCGTGCCGATGCGCGG
>Ga0302314_10002391_pt1 | contig 34807 bp, 28 predicted proteins | sample III_Palsa_N2_3_FD_200533 | JGI IMG/M metagenome (GOLD analysis project Ga0302314, IMG submission 200533) | Peat permafrost microbial communities from Stordalen Mire near Abisko, Sweden - III_Palsa_N2_3 | ecosystem: Environmental > Terrestrial > Soil > Palsa > Peat permafrost | place: Sweden...
TGGACCTCCTGGTGGAGGTCCAAGGAGAACAGACCGAGTAGCCCCGTCGCCTCACGCGGGACGCGCGGCAGTGACGAGCCAGCGGAAAATACTTGCGGTTGCCCTGATTCCACATAACTTACAAGCATCCGCGTTCCCGCTCACGTCGGCGAAGAGCAGCTTGTTGTATCCAGTCCGTTTGGGGCAATCCACACAGCTTCCAGCGGCGGGTAGCAGTTGAACATCCCGCTTGTTGAACGGTGCCTGCTTGAGAAGCAAGAGGACGTTGTGCTCTATCCAATACTGGAGATGGCGGACGGGGAGGACGACGCGCTTGGCTTTCCCTGCTGCCCCGCCCCAGTCCTCACGAAAGCAGCTAGCGAGGGCGGCTTCCTGTTGGACTGGCTGGAGCTTTGCTAGAAGCAAGGCGTGTCCAACGCCTATCTCCTCGGCATAGAACGCCTCGACCACTGCCGGGATAAGCTCCGTCAAACGGGCGCGAGTGGCGACGTAGGCGGGTGCCTTGCCGACCTTCGCGCCGATCTGCTCGATGCTGTACTTCGGTTCCTCCAAATTCAAAAGCGCATGGAACCCCTGCGCCTCTTCCAGCGGGTGAACGTCGCGGCGCTGGAGGTTTTCAATCAACTGCGCCTCCAACACTTCGGCATCGGTCATATTCCTAATGCGGACGGGGACGGTTGCAACTTCGGCCATCTGTGCGGCACGGTAACGCCGTGCGCCGAAGACGATCTCGAAGCTGCGCTCCGTGAGTGGCCGCACAAGCAAGGGTTGGTAAACTCCCTTGCCGCGGACTGTCTCGGCCATCTCTTTTAAGGCCTTCTCCTCGAAGATGCGGCGCGGGTTGGTTTTTGATTCCGTGAGCATCGCAAGCGGAAGTTCGCGGTACTCGGAGGCGTTGACTATGGTGGTATTCATGGTGGTTCTCCTTGTGCGGTTGGGCGTTCGGGGGTATTTGAGCGAACGGCGTGAGGCCGTCCGCCCATAAAGAGGGGGTTAGCGTTGGGTACGTCTGCGGTCGAAGGCCTCAACAAAGCCCTGACTGAGCAGGTTCCTGTCCCACAGAGCAGCAAAGTTCTCGTGCTGAGCGAACATGCCGGAATCAAACAGGTAGTGGTCGCCCTGTATCGAGCGGGAGTATTGCTCGATGCCGACGTAATCGTTGCGCCAGTAGTACGGAGCGAGACTGATACCCAAGCGGAGCGGATTGCTCAACTCGAAACACATCTCCGGGTCGCGCATGAGGTCGCCATTCTGTTCGCCATAGTGCGCGACAGAGAGGCAAGGCAGACCCAGCGGGCCGGGTTCCGGTATCGCTTCGATGACAAGCTGTTGATAGGGAGGGTTCTCGACGCGCAGACATAGTTCGCGCCGATAGCCTCCCGCTTTTCTGAGGAGTTGAAGAATGGCCTTCATTACGCCACCGCTTCCGACTCCGTGGACTCCGCTGCATCGTCCGTGATGGGCGGCTGCAAGGCGGAGAGGATAACGGCTGAGGTTTTCTGAATGACCTCTAGGCTCTCGGTGAGGAGTGCCGCGTTGCCGTGGTACAGGTGGATGTAGTCCGCCGATGCCCTGCCCGTCTCAAGGCCGATGGTTCTGCCGACCACAAAGGCGATTGCCTCTGCTTCCGTCTCGCGCACAACCTTCGTCGTAGCGATGCGCCGCGATGCCTTGTGCAACATCTCGTGCGCTACTTCGTGGACTAGAGTGCCGAACTCCTCGGCTGGAGACTGGCCGGGAAGCAAAACGATCTTGCCTCCGTAGCTCACACCCAACGCCGGAGCGATGCTCTCTTTGAACTCAAGCAAGATGCCTTGACCCGCGATGAAATCGAGCAAGCGTTCCCGCCGCTCCCCGACATCGCCGCTGACATGGCTCAGAAGCTCGGGAAGCTCCAAGCCATCGGTTTGCAAGACATCGAAGACATACACGGGACTGAAGCCAACTAAGACAGACTGATTCTGCGTAGTGACATCCTTGGCGGCTTCGTCGTCCTTCTTGCGGCGAACGCCTAGCATGGGGGCCAAGATGCGGATGCCCTTTTCTCCCTTGTTGACTCTGCGGCCTAGCTGGTTCCACGCATACATTCCGGCAACGCGGGTTGCGCTCGGCTTCTGCCTTGCGATCTCCAAGATGTTTCCGAAGCTGTAATTGCGGAACCTGCCCATTGCCATGAGGTAGGCGGTTAGACCTTCGCTATGCCCTTCTTCCAACTGCTCGATAAGGGCTTTGACATTGGCGGCAATTACCTCTTTCGAGGTTTGCGGCTTCTGTTGCCGCTGCTGTTGGAGGTTCTGGATAAAGGGGCTGACGGTGGCTGCGGTTGTGGTGACGATGGCGGTATTCATAGGTAGTTCCTCCTTGGGTTTGGGCGTCCGTGGTTTATGCGGGGCGCGGATGGTGTTTCGCGTCGTGCCAATCGAGCGCGTAGGTGATGTGGGTTGTGGTGATGTCTTCCAGCCCATCGCTGAGAAGTTCCACGGGGACATGCCCCAGAACCTCTCCGCAGGTGGGGCAGGAGACGGTGACGGTGTTGCCGCAAAAGCCCAATTCCGCGAGGCTTACGGTGTCCTCGCCGAGTAGGTAATCCCCCATCCGCACGTTGGCGAATCGCCGCCATGTGAAGGGGTTGGGTGTGGTTGGTGGTGTGGTTCGCATATAGCCTCCCGCTTTTGCGTTTGCACGTCCGCGTTGAAACGCGGCATGTACATGCCGAACGCCACCTGGCGAAGAGCGGGGGTAGCAAGGCGCAATGGGGAGGGGTATCTCCCACCCGTAGGGCGAGAGAATCGAGTGATTTTTACGAAGGAAAATTATGCGGGACACCCCTTGCGCCGCGCGTGGGGCAGAGCCCCTAGCGTTTTGTTCTTGGCGGTGGGGCGTTGCGGGGAGGGTGGACCTCCCTGCTGAGGCGGGTGGCGGAGGACCGAAGGGCCGGAGACAGGGAGGAGACTTCATCCCCAGACAGCATCAGAAATCTTCTCGTTTCTAACTACATTTTTTTCATGTACTTGCAAGAAACTTGCACAACTCTGATTGCACTCCTCATTTGTACATCTGGTCTGCGATAGGCGAATATAAGGCGAATACTATGAGTTCCGCCACTGCCCTACGCTCCCAGATCGAAGCTGCCTTGGCAGACCGCATCCCGTCCGCTCTCACTCCTGCGGCGAAGACGATCCGTGAGGTCATGCCTACCGGAATTGCAGCGATTGATACCGTCCTGAATGGCGGACTTCCGGTAGGCGCGTTAACAGAGATGATTGGGGCAGAGTGCTCCGGGAGAACGGCTCTTGCCCTATCGTTCCTAGCGCAGCTCATGAAGGCGGAGAGAGTCTGTGCATGGATCGACGTGTCAAACGCGCTCAGCCCCGAGTCTGCCGCCGCATCCGGCATAGACCTGAAACGGCTTCTCTGGGTTCGCTGCGGCGTACAGCCTTCCAGTCAACCTGCATCGTCTTCTCAAGATGAGTTCACGCTACCTGAGAGGTATCTTGCCCCGCCCGCAGCGAAGAGAGGGCTGCACGGTGGCGGCTTCGGCCCGCATCCCCGGACTGAAACTAAGGGCTTGTCCGATGGTGTCAGCGATTTGCTGCGCCGCGATGTCGTCGCTCCTCGGTGCGCCGAGCCGCAACGACGGATTCGGGTTGAACGAGAGACTGTTAAGCCGCACACCATCCGGCCCTCCAAACGCTACAGTCCTTCAACCCGCACAAAGCCCTGGTCGAGGATCGAGCAGGCATTGCGGGTCACCGATCTGTTGCTACAGGCCGGTGGATTCAGTGCAATCGTGCTGGACCTGGGGAGCATTGCGCCTGAGCACGTCTCGCGCATACCGCTGGCGACGTGGTTCCGCTACGGCGCTGCTGCGGAGCGAAGCCGAACGAGCGTCCTCCTGCTGACGCAATACGCTTGCTCGAAGAGCAGCGCGGGTCTTGTCCTGCGTCTGCAAGCAGGACCGCCGCTCTCCGGGGAGAGCACAGTGCTTGCCGGTCTTGAACGCCACGTCGAGGTATCGCGTCAGCGATTCACCGAAGCCCCGGCAAAGGTCGTTCCGTTTCGCAAACCTCCGCAACGCGCAAGCAGCGCCGATTGGCAAAGCAAAACCGCGTGGGCAGGCATCCGATGAACCGTGCCGGCGAACTGTATGCGTGTCTGTATGCGAAGGAGTTTCCGGCGCAAGCGGTCTTGCGATTGCGGCCAGAGATGAAAGAGCGGCCCGTCGTCGTTATTGAAGGCGAGCCACCGCTACAAACGGTCTGCTCTTTCAATGCGAAGGCCCGCTATCTGGGCATAGTCCGTGGGATGACGAAAGTAGAGCTGGACACCTTCTCCTCGTTGATCGTGCTTCCACGATCACGCACGGAAGAAGTTTCGACACACGCGGTCATGCTGGAGTGTGCGGGCGCCTTTTCCCCGCGTGTAGAAGATCGTAGCGGTGGCTCCGCCTTCCTCTGCATGATTGACATTGCAGGAACGGAGAAACTGCTTGGCCCGCCTGAAGTATTAGCGCGTGAACTGCTGCGTCGCGTACGGGCCCTTGGAGTGAGCGCATCGGTTGCGATTAGCAGGAACTTCTACGCTGCCCTGTCCTATGTTCGTGGTTCATCTTCGCGCATCAGCTTCATCGCGCCCGGCAACGAAGGCCCAGCTCTCGCTCCATTGCCGCTCAAGGTTCTGGATGTTTCGAGTCAACACGCGGAGACATTCGCTCTATGGGGTATCCGCACACTCGGGGCCCTGGCCGCTCTTCCAGAAAAGGAACTGATTGCGCGTATAGGGCAGGAAGGCAAACGCCTTCGCCAGTTAGCTCGCGGCGAACTCCCACATCATTTCGTGCCGTATGAAGCAGCCTTTGAACTTCAAGAGCGTATGGAATTGGATACGCCAGTCGAAGAGCTTGAACGTCTGCTGTTTGTTGTCAACGTGATGCTGGAACAACTCATATTCAGGGTGATGGCACGTGTGCTTGCACTCGCTTCGATCACTATCACCTTATCTCTGGAAGGAAATGCTACACACGCGCGGACGGTACGCCCTGCCGTCCCAACGAATGATCGTCCGCTCTGGCTCAAGCTGTTGCAACTTGATCTTGAGTCGCATCCGCCACTGGCGGCGATTCTTGCGGTCACACTCACCGCTGAACACGGTAGCACCAGCAAGGTGCAACTTGGTTTGTTCTCTCCCCAACTGCCGGAGCCGATGCGTCTCGATGTGACGCTTGCCCGTATTCGCGCTCTGGTGGGCGATGGGTGTGTGGGAAGTCCCGTACTGCGAGACACGAATCAGCCGGACGGATTTCGTGTTGAGCCCTTCAAGATTCCGTTAGCCCCGTCAGTCCATAGCTCCTCCCCCGCGACTGTTGGCTCTTCGGCAGCCATGCGGCAACTCCGTCCACCGGAGAGGACGTGGATCACGCTGCGCGATCGGCAACCGGCATCGTTCGTCTTTCGAGATCGCAAGTATGAAGTGGAGTACGCTTATGGCCCGTGGCTGGCCGAAGGCGATTGGTGGAACCGTCAGACCTGGGCACTGGAACAATGGGATCTGATTGGCCGATCCAGCGATGGAGCGATGCTCTGTTGCTGCCTGGTGCGCGATCTGAAAGAGCAATCGTGGCAGGTGGTAACGCTTTATGACTGAGCGATACATCGAACTGCACTCTTCAAGCGCCTTCAGTTTCCTTGAAGGCGCTTCGCAACCTGAGGAGCTTATCAAGCGGGCCGTCGAACTGGAGATGCCCGCAATGGCATTGCTCGACCGCAACGGTGTCTACGGGACGGCGCGGTTCCACACAAGCGCGAGGCGGAATAGCGTCAGTGCTCATGTCGGAGCCGAGATCGCCGTATCGAGCTTCGGAAACCGGCTTACGCCTCCCGCGTGGCTCCCGCACCAACACCCCGCCGAACCGGCCCGACTACCTCTGCTTTGTGAGTCGCGGGTCGGCTACCAGAATCTTTGTCAGCTCATCACCCGTTTCAAGATGCGGGAGAGGGTCAAGTGCGAAGGTGCGGCTACCTTCGACGACTTGCAGAAATACTCTGCCGGCCTGGTCTGCCTCACGGGTGGCGACGAAGGCCCACTGGCTGCCGCGCTTGTGAGCGGCGGTGAGGAGGCAGGCCGTGAGACGGTCGAACGGCTGGTAAGGATTTTCGGACGAGACAGCGTTTACATCGAAGTCCAACGCCACCGTGAACGTGAGGAGGAGTGGCGCAATCAAGCGGCACTCCGAATCGCGGGGTCTTTAAAGCTGCCGGTCCTCGCCACCAACGGAGTCCGCTACGCCACGGCATACGACCGCGAGGTGCTCGATGTCTTTACGGCGGTGCGCCACCACACCGATCTCGACCATGCCGGTCGTCTACTGGCTCTCAACAATCGGCGGCATCTGCGTCCGGGGCGAGAGATGGCGGCGCTCTTCCGCGATGTACCGGGAGCTGTGGCGGAGACGCTTGAACTCTCCACTCGTCTACGGTTCCAACTCGGTGATCTTGGCTATGAGTTTCCACGTTATCCGGTTCCTGACGGCGAGACGATGGACAGCTTTCTCAAAAAGCGAGTCGACGAAGGCGTGATGCGCCGGTACGGGCCGAAGAATGACTCCGCCCTTCTGGAGCGCGCGAAACAGCAAGTCAATCACGAACTCGAACTGATTGCGCGGCTAGGTTTCGCTGGATACTTCCTGATCGTTTGGGACATCGTTTGTTTCTGCAAGAAAAACGACATTCTAATCCAAGGCCGAGGCAGCGCGGCGAATTCTGTCGTCTGCTACGCGCTTGAAATTACGGCTATCGACCCGGTAGGGATGGAACTGCTCTTTGAGCGGTTCCTGAGCGAGAGCCGGGGCGAGTGGCCGGACATCGACCTCGATCTCCCATCCGAAGACAAGCGAGAGCAGGCCATCCAATACGTCTACCAGCGATACGGCGAACTTGGAGCGGCAATGACGGCGAACGTCATTACCTATCGCGGGAAGTCGGCAGCGCGAGAGGTTGGTAAAGCCCTCGGCTTCGATCAAGAATCGCTGGGCCGATTGTCGAGTCTCGTCAGTCAGTGGGAGTGGCGTGGCAAGACAGACACGATGGCGCACTCCTTTCAAAATGCTGGGTTCGACCTCAAGCACCTACGCATAGCGAAATACCTCGAACTCTGTATGCGCCTGCAAGACCTGCCGCGTCATCTCGGCCAGCATTCTGGCGGCATGGTGATCTGTCAGGGCCAATTGAACTGCGTCGTGCCGCTCGAACGTGCGTCTATGCCCGGTCGCACCGTCGTCCAGTGGGACAAGGAAGACTGCGCCGATCTCGGCATCATCAAGGTTGACCTGCTCGGCCTCGGCATGATGGCTGTTTTGAAGGACTGCATCGAACTGATACCTCGGCACTATGGCGAGTCCGTAGACCTCGCTCAACTTCCGGAAGACAAGGAAGTTTACAAGGTTCTTCAACAAGCCGACACTGTGGGCATGTTCCAAGTGGAGAGCCGTGCGCAGATGGCATCCCTGCCCCGGAACTGTCCCACGCGCTTCTATGATCTCGTCGTACAAGTCGCCATCATTCGGCCCGGTCCCATCGTTGGTAAGATGATGCACCCCTATATGCGGCGGCGTCAGAAGAAAGAAGCCGTGACGTATCCGCATCCCTCGCTGGAACCTGTACTCAAGCGAACGCTCGGCGTTCCACTCTTCCAAGAGCAACTGTTACGCATGGCGATGACGGTTGCCAACTTCTCCGGCGCTGAGGCGGATGAGTTGCGCCGCGCCGTAGGGATGCGACGGTCCTGGGAGCGGATGAAGAATCTCGAAGGCAAGCTCCGTGCGGGGATGACGACTAACGGGATTGATGTTGCGACCCAGGAGAACATCATTCAGAACATCAGCTCGTTCGCGCTGTACGGGTTCCCTGAGTCTCATGCGGCCAGCTTCGCGCTGATTGCGTATGCGTCGGCCTACTTGAAAGTGAAGTATCTCGCCGCGTTTACCTGCGCGATCCTGAACAATCAGCCGATGGGTTTTTACATGCCCGCCGTACTGGTGAAAGACGCGCAGCGTCATGGGCTGCGCGTTAGGCCAATCGACATTCAGGTGTCGGATTGGGCTTGCACCATCGAACATGAGGCCGATGGCGCACTCTCGTTGCGGATGGGCCTGGGCTATGCAAAAGGTCTGCGGCGTCAGTCCACGGAGGCTATCGTTGCAACTCGTTCGCGAGACGGCCACTTCCACTCAGCGGAAGACCTCGCGTTGCGCGTTCCTGTGCTCAATCGTAAAGAGCTAACGCTGCTGGCGCGGGTGGGCGCTCTCAACAAACTCGATGGAATCGAGCATCGCAGGGACGCCCTCTGGCAGGTGGAACGGGCCGGTAAGCTGGAAGGGCCGCTGCTCAGACAGAACAGCGATTGGCTCCGGGAAGCCTCCGATGCTTTGCCACTAGCTCAGATGAATACAGAGGAGCGTCTAGTCGCCGATTACGCCGGGACTGGCCTCACAGTTGGGAAACACCCCATGCACTATCGACGGCAGGAATTGCGGTTGAGAAATGTGCTCTCGGCCGTAGAACTTCGCCGCTGCCGGGATGGTCAGTTCGTGAAAGCGGCGGGGTGTGTCATCGCCCGCCAGCGGCCCGGCACGGCAAAGGGTTTCATCTTCCTTTCAATGGAAGATGAAACCGGCATTGCAAATGTCATCGTGACACCCGATCTCTATGAGCGGGAGCGGCTTACCGTCGTGCGGAGCAAGTTTCTATTGGCGGAGGGAGTTTTGCAAAATCAGGATGGAGTAGTTCATGTGAAGGCTACTCGGCTCACAGCGCTGGTCGATAGCGCGATGGACCTGCGTTCGCATGATTTCCATTGATAGCTGTTCCCGTGCGGATAACTAGAGTTGCACGGAGTTTTTCCATCGCGTTGCGTGCGCCAGGAGCGGCGTTCCTCAGCAAGTTTGGTTTCCTTGCTGGGCGCGGAGCGCAGGAAACTGCGTTGGCTTTTGCTTTTCCCCTAATCAGGGGCAGCGTTGCGGGCAGGAACGAGGTCGTTACGAAACTCAGTTAAGGAGATAGTGGAAGGACACAAGTGCTCTCGCTGGCGTTCTCAGGATTTCGATTGTGTGTTCCGCTGTGCTGTATCAGACATGATGAAGTGCTTCCGTCAAGTAGGCGACCTAGTCTCTCCATTGGAGTAACCGCTATCCGCGCCACTGTTTGGAAACTATCTACCCCAAGTGCTTTCTTTTATGGCAAACCACCCACGGGGTTTGTCGTCTTCGAGAAGAGTTGAGTGAATACGCCGAAATCGAAAGCAATTCCCGCAGAGAATCCAACGTGAACTTGGGTTGTGGAAGGCAGCGTATATCCCGTAGCGACAGCGCTGTTAGGAGTGACACCTGTGGGAAGAACATTACGATTGGCGCTTGCGATGCCACCGAAGAAATCTATGCCGCTGAAGGGTTCAAAGTTGAGACCTCCGAAAGCACTTCCGAAAGATGTGATTGAACTTGCAACTAGTACCGAAGGAATATAGTTGCGCGCATAGTTTGTGTATCCCTTGCGACGAGGAAAGTAGTCTCGTCCCCAAGGATACCAACTCAGTCCTGCCATACCCGCCACCTGCCAATCAGTCTGCTGTGTCATGGTTACGCACGAAAATGTGGGAGCCGTATAGGTGGTTATCGGGGCTCCCCCTCCCGTCGGCGTCGTCGTAGTCGGTACGCCGCTTAAAGTCACCGGTGTGCCATTGCAACTTCCGTTGTAGATTGCGGGATTGGTAGCACTAACCGTGGCTGGGGCCGCTGATTGAACCACAGAGTAGCTGCTCGTGGGAACATGAATAGTCATAACTCCAGCGGCGAGGTTGAAATTAGCGATGCGATGAACTTCGATGAGGATCGTTTTGACCGTGTGCGCAGGCGCACCAGTAGAGTTCGAAGTTGCAGAAGCGGCAGGAGAAACCGGGGTCGTAGCGGACGGATTATCAGTGAGTGTGAAAGGAGTGTAACCACGCTGCACGGCGATGGAGATGTGCATCAGTGCATTGCTGCTCACGGGCGTAATAAGATCGGTTTGTTCGACCGCGGATACGTTATACCAGTTGTTTAGCATCTCGAACATAGTCTGAGTACGGATATCGATTTGGCCGAGTTGTTTCTTAAGGTCATCGAGTTCGTCGAACATACGTTGCCTACTTGTCCTAGTATCTATTTCAAATTTGTTGGGGTTCGTTTCACCCAAATTGGATAGCTCCTGCACATAGGAGTTGTGGAACTCCTCGAACTTTCCTCTCTCAAACGCGCTGCATTGTGGCGGGTCAGTACTGGGAGGTTGAGACGGTGGCGTATCCGCGCGCGGTTTCATCACAGCGTGCAGTTGATTTGCGTCCAATTCGGCAAGTTGAGATTTTGTGAGGGCTTGTACCTGTGCGGTGGAGAAAGCTTCAAGTTCCGATATTTTCAAGTTTGCAAGGTCCGTCTTGGTCAACTGGCCAATTTGCGAAGCCGTGAGCGCCGAGGCATTGGCTGGAGATGATGCCACCGCTGCAGGTGCAGGACGGCAGTTCTTCTGGTCGAGGCCCAAGTTGATAAAGTCCATCACTCCTTCTAAGACTTCATAGTTGTTCTGCAGTGCGACAGCGCGGGCACCAAACCCCTGTGCCGAAAGCGAGCCGCTCAACGTCGTTAATTCTGCTGAAAAACTCTGCGCCGCCGTCACATCCTCATCGAAGGCTCCGTAGTTGGCTGCAGTGGCAACGAAGTCCTTGTACTTATCTACATCGGCTTTGGCTGCTGCCTTGCCAGGGGGGAGAGGGGCAGACTGATGGAAGTAAGGGATTACACCAGCAGCGTCATGCTGAACCTTCATCTCGACGGCGCTGAGAACCTCAAGGATTGCGTCGAGGCTTCCTGGCAGTAGCCGTTCTTTGGGAGATGCTTCTGTCTGCTGAATGCTTTCAGCAAGATCGTCGGCATTTTTTCGAAATGCATATAGTAATTGCGCAAGCTCTGCACCAGAAACAGTAATCTGGGCGCTTGCATATGTAGGAGTTCCACTGGCGGGGGACACAGATCCAGGAGCAATACCAGAGACGGTCAGCGTACCCACGGGACTCGTTGTGCCGAAGCCCACGCCACTACGCGGCACGGTCAGACCGCTAGCAGTTGCAATTTGGAGCGTATCGAGGGTGCCTATCAGAGAGGGCAGTGGGGTAGTGGGAGTGGTCCCTCGGATATCTGCTCCCCCCTCGGGAACAGGAAGTGGGTTCGTAGCGACGCTGACTTGATCGGTAAAGTGAAGATTACAGATGTGTACTGCGATCTTTTCGCGCGAATAAACAACGGGAAGAAAACTCGCATTCCGGAAAATGTTGCTGGGTATCTCATCCCGGTCGCCGGGATCGTAAGCATGATGATAGTCATACCAGAACGAATCGTGAGACTGAGCGTTGTACTCAATTACTAAGTAGTCACCCTCGATCTTGGTTCGATGGCTGCTGTTCTCCGCTGTTCCAATCGATATGGGAGGGGTGTTTGACGCGAAGGTTGGGCATACGACTTGTGCATAGGCGCACAAGCCAGAGGCTGTTACGCAGAGAAAAGTGAGGCAAATAAAACTTACAAAGCGCACACTAAAAACAGCATGATTCATCTTCATAACACACTCTTTCGCTTGCAGCTCGGATGGGAGAGAGGGCCCTAGAATCTTCGTGTGAATCTAGCCGTAATACTGGGAATGAACATAACTCTGCCTCAATTCACTGATAACGTCAAGTAAATATGTATGGGAATGTATCTCGTAGGATACACTCCCATACAAGAATGCGATTGCATAGCAGGTTGCGGACTTGAATCAACGACTAGCACACCCGCTTCAACATGCTAAAACGTTTCGGCATTCCGCTATAACGCCTGCATCGTCAGCAACTCGGAAAGTGGACCAGTATGAACTGGGGCTGACACGGAGCTTCGTAACAGTTTCAAACAGGCCCGCTAGAGGTGGATGGCGGAGGACCGCAGGGCCGCAGACAGGGAGGAAACTTCATCCCCATAATCCGGGCTTAATAGAAAGCCTCCCTAGCGTCTATGGAGAGGTTTCCTTAGCTATACTCTTTTGGCGAATCTTAACTGTTTCTACAAGCTTCTCCGCAGCTTGAATATCTACGCAGAGTTCTTGGGCATCGGGCACAGACTTATGCTGGCCGATAGATGGATCGTGGGAGTCAATCACGTCGGAACACTTGTCAAATAGCCGCTTCAATTCATCAAATTCCGCTTGTGAAAACCCAACTACGCGCTCGACGTTTTTCACATTGATGTACGTCCGAAATCGTGAAATAGCATCGCCGAAGATTTGAGTTTCTATAATTCGTTCAAGCGTTCCTCTAAGGCGAGCATAGATGCGTCGAATTTGTAACTCGTCCTCTTCCGTCGGTTGAGAACTAATCGCCTTAGCTAAGGCTTGTTGATCTTTCCGAAGGAGGTCAAACCGCTCCGCCGGACTCTTCCACTTCCAAGGCAAGCCTTCAACCCACTCTCCCGGCGTGTCTTTATTCCACTGGACGAAGCCAAGGTCGATCGACGCATTCACTTTAGCGATGTTTGTTTGAAGGTCGTGTAGAAACACTGGGTCGTGAGTGAAGACGATGACCTGACGTGTCAGCGCTTCCTTAGCAATGCGTCCGGCAATCCGTTCGCGGTGCCGGTGGTCAACTGATGACACGGGGTCATCAAATACAAGCGCGGAAGCGTCGGATGTTTGCGAGAGCTCTGCCAAGAAAAGTGCGAACGCTATACAGCGTTTCTCTCCTTCACTGGCGACTTTGCCCACTGCGTTGCTGTTGATTCCGGCTAGCCTTACTCCGAACTTCATCAGTCCCTTTTGGCCCCCGGCCGGGCGCAACTCTACCTTGATGGTTCGCAGACCAAGAGCGAGAATCTCAGCCGCAAAAGCGGAACAGAGTGCATCCGTCACGAGTGTCTTGCTTAGTGAGGTTGCCTTAGACGTCACCTGTGAGGTGGAGGTATCAGCCTGTGCGGCCTGGAGCCGAGTCAGCTTTTTGAGTCGTCCGATCTGCTCGGCTACGAGAGCGCTGTTTGTCGAGAGCCACTCTCTGTCTGCTAATTCGTTCAATTCCGATTGCAGGGTAGACCGCGCAGCGGGATCGTGCAGGGCTGCTTCTGCAATAGCCTGATCTGATTTGCTATTTTCGAGCTTTTGGATAGCTGCTGTCGGATCGGTAGGAAGTTTTGCTACCTTTTGCCAATCTCCGGTTTTCGCAGCTTCAATAAGCGATTCCTTCCGTGTATTGCATTCAGAGATGCTGTCACTAATCAATCCTTTCAGCGTCTCTTCGGTGTTTCCCAAATCGCTGTCGATCAGCGCGAGTTCGGCTTGAAGAGACGCCAAAGCCTTGATCGTCTCAACTTGGTTGTTAAGCTGCTTGCCTTTTTCTTCGGCAATTCGCGTCGTTTCATTTTTCACAAAAGCCTCGAAGCGCGAAAGCCTTGCGCTTGCAGTTTCCGTGAGCGGAGTTTGGCACATCACGCAGAGCGCATCGGCTCCAATATTTGGGAATGGCTCGGCTGGATAAGCGTCTTCAATCGAAAACCGTCGGGCCGCTTCCCACATCATCCGCCATGAATCTCCACCTGTTCCCGCCAGATAGCCGCTTTCAAATTGTTGGGACGATGCCAGTGCGCTTGCACTCTGCGCTGCAATAAGCTCGGCATGAGTTTGTTGCAGATTTTCCAGCGATTGCTCATTTAGCGCAGTGATCTGAGCTGCTAGCTTTTCCCTAAAACTCTTGATTCGATTAGAAGCGGCTTGAGTCGCAGCAGATTGTTGAAGTGCGTTCACTGCCAACAGAGTGCGAACTTTTTCCAAACGAGCGGAAGCTGTGGCGTCCCATTGTGAAAGGGAGGCAATCTTTCCTTCGTCCGAAGCCGCACTCAGGTTTTGGAGGAAAGTGTTAACTTTGGTGCCTTGGTGTAGCGGCCAAGTCTTCTTGAAGGCATCAACCACATCTTGGGTGCTTCTCATGCGTTTGGCGATTCTGTCCTTGAGGTAGTCGCAAACGCGGGTCAGCTTGGTCAGAACATCGAGTCCCGAAGGACTAAAACTGGTCCCACCGTCTTCGTGAACATAGTGTTCGGCACAGTGTCCATCGAAGAAAAGAATACGACCGAGATCGGGGTCAGCAACACCGCCATCCTTCCATGTAAGCAGCTTCTCGGTTCCATTCAGTCTAACTGTGAAATCGGCACTAGCAGGATCAACAAGACCATTCTGGTACAGGTTCGGTTCTATCGTCACGGAGAGACCTCTCGCGCGACAGGCTTTGCGGATAACCCGGGCATATCCTGACTTTCCGGTTCCGTTATCGCCATAGATCACAGTCAGACCGGGAGACGCACCAAACAGGATTGCGTTGGAAGATGCCAAGCGGTTCACGTTGGTCAAATTACCGAGCTTGGAGAGAGATATGCTCCCGACGGACGAACTCTGTGAGGGCAGATGTTCGGTGGCTAATGGGAGAGGTTCGGGCGGGTTGGCGGCTGAGCTTGTCTCATCGGCATCACTGGATGCCGCGAGGTCCAGTATCTTCTCTTCTACGGCATCATGGGGAGTGCAGCATAAGTCTTCGAGTTCTTCGATTTCAGCGTCTGTGACCGCTCCATTGACGACGATGCGCCGAAGCGTGTCTCGCTGCCACGCGGGCCGCGCCTTCGACCAGTCGAGAATGTCGTGCAAAATTGAGGCGCTTCCAGGTTTCATCGACCGTCTCCGTTGCTCAGTCCGGGTATTTGAGACCCCATCATTATAGATTCACTTCAAATGATGCTGATTGTGGAGGTGCCTCGCCTGATAGCGGATAGTTCAATCAAATGGTCACGGTGGCTGTCTTCACAGGCTGATCGCGTGATCGTCATTCTTATCGCTGTTGTTGAGAGAGTGTAGGGCTGGGGTGTCGGCTACCGCATGAGATAGCTCATGCGCTGCGTACTCAAGGGCATTTTCTCGCGTAGTTGGCTGGGCCTGACGGTCGTAGAAATGCCCCTGTGGGTCGATATGCAACCAGCCGTCAGTCTGGTTGTGCTGGTAGCTTTGAATCTCGCCTGTCTCGTGCTTCCACTCGTAGCCTGACGTTTCATTCGGCATAGCCGTTTCAAAGGGTGCGTTATGCCGATGCTCACTATCGACTTCGGCACGGACGATTTCGAGTATGGGAACCATCGTTTCCGCTTGCGGCTCGCGGTGTACTTCCTCTTGCGAATGCTCTCTGCTGTTGGTCATTGGCGGCTCCTTGCTTTGTTGGTTGGCGGTCTGTTCGACCGGCGCTTTTTGCAGCTCTATGGCTGAGGTCTTGGTCACGTCGGTACTGAGGCGTTCACCAAGATTTCCGGCATCGTTGGTATAAATCCGCGCGTCCTGCGAAGCGCGGGAGACAGAGACATAGGCGAAGCGCGTGTTGATGAGTTCGGGGTGAACGGTCGTGTCCATATTCACCAACACCCTGTCTGCGGTAAGCCCCTGGGAGCTGTGCGAGGTCACGGCGTAGCCGTGATCGAAGTGCCGCATCTTGGCGGCATCGAAGCTGACGCTACGCTCTTTCTCGCCATCCATCCTCACGTCAATCTGCGTGCCGTCGATCCTTGCTATGGCTCCGAGGTCACGATTGGAGACGCCCAGATCGCGGTTTGTGGCCGTGAACTGGATACGGTCGCCCTCGGCAAAGTCTCGGTTGATCTCGCGGTACGCCGTGATGCCGCACAAGCGTTCCGGGTCGTAGGTGACTTGCTTCCCATCGTCTTTGGTGACTGTTATTTGGTTGGCTGCGGCGTCAACGGAAGCTACCGTTGCATAGCTGCGCGGCTCGATGCCCTGCTCCTTGCTGCCCCGCGTGTAAAAGAGAACGTCGTCCTTCTGGTAGTTCGCAGCCCAATTCCTATCGACACTGGTAAGCTCCGATCGCTGCGTCAAAACATTCATGCTGTGGTCGTCTTTGGAGACGACACCGGAGCTTTTTAGCTCCGCACGGATAGCGTCGTTGATGTCACGGCGGCTGGCATTGTCGGGCGAGACGACAAGCGTATTTTCAGGCTCGGCGGCGTAGTCTTTGGCGATAGCCTCGATGCGCTGCACGTTATCCGGTATCTCCGTGACGCGGCCCTGCTGTTGCAACAAGCCGACACCCACCGCCGTTTCGTTCTTGGCGAAATGCTCCACGACCCGCAATAACTCAGGGTCTTTTTGGCGCATGATCTGGTCAAGCTGCGAGGTTTGCATCCCGGCGTGCTGCATCTGCTCGAAGGGCTTGCCAGCATCGACGGCTTGATGCTGGCGGGTGTCTCCTACGAGGAGAACGCGGTCTTGCGGCCCAATCTTTTCCATGAAACTCTGCATCTGGCGAGTGCTTGCAAGGCTCGATTCATCGACCATGTACAGGTGTCGCCTGTCGGGGTCGCCGTTGGCTTGCTCCTGGCCTCCGCGTGCAAGAAAGCCCTGCAACGTGTCTGCTGAAATGCCTGCCTCGCGTAGCTGGGCGGTGGCACGACTGGTCGGGGCAAAGCCCTCGACCGCGTAGCCGTTCCGCTCTGCGCTCTCCCGGATGGCGGACAAGGTACTTGTCTTCCCGGTCCCGGCCAGTCCTTGCAAACCGTGTATACGGTCATGCGAGGTCAGCACTTCCTCAATAGCTCTCCGCTGCGCCAAATTGAGGAAGTCGCGGGTGTCCGCATGAGCGGTCGCCTGCTCTTTCGGCAGAATCGGCTCGACGGTATTCTGGCCGCGTTGCATGTGGCCGACGGTCGCCAACTCCGCCGCGATAGTCTCGCGGGTGGTGAACTGCCGTCCCGTTTCATGCTTCTGGCCGTCAACGATTTGGAACTCGCCGCTGCTGTGCCGCTGATCGAAGTTCCCACGCACCTGCTCGAAGGTGAGGTCGCCCATCCCGCGCCGCAAGGCGTCGCGCATGATGTCTCGCTCGTCGGTCACGGCTTCACGCTCGAAGCTACGATCCTTCGCAAAGGACACGGCTTCCTGCGCCCTTTGGGGCGCATCCGGCACGCGATTCTGCGTCAGTCCTTCGGCCCGTTCCCTGGCCGCAGAAACAACGTGGTCGGCCTGATTGCCGAACTCGGCCGCAATCTGCCTGTGGGCGGCAAGCACCTCGGCGGGCGTATGGATTTCCTTGCGGTCGCGGGTGTTGTGGGCTGCAATCTGCGCGGCCTCCGGCCCGCTGAAACCGCTCCGCGTAATGGCTTCCTCGATCTGCTGGCGGCGCGGGCTGGACGCTTCCAGATATTCGGCGGTGTAGCCCTTCACGTCGGGAGCGCCGCTCTTGCCCGCCTCGATCTCGTAGCCGAGATTGCGGAGACGGTACGTCAACTCCGATTGATAGACAGCGGTTGCGAACTGCTGGCTGTCGAAGAATCCCCGCTCCTGCAATGCGCGAGTGGAGCCGTCTGGCCGCTCGGTCATGTTGAAGATTACGGCGTGGGTATGGAGCTGGGGAGCGGCATAGCCGTCTACCGGGCGGGCGGTGTCGTGCTCGAACTTGGCAACGATGAACTTGCCGGTAGTCTCGGCGGGATTGTTGCCGCCGATGCGCGCTTGCGTGTACCGCTCTAACTCCGTGAGGGCGATGGTCACGGCCTGCCGGTGGGCTTCGCGGACACGATCATCGCCGCCAACAAGCGCGGTCAGCGAAACAGATTTGGGCGCTGAAAACGTAGCGTCCCAACCCGCCCGATGTTCCACCGGCTTGACGGTGGTTCCGTCTGCGGTGGTGTACTCCTGGGCCTTGCGATGCTGGACCAACTGCTCGGCGGTATGGGGGTTCTGACCCTCGCTCAGACGGGCGAAGTGCTGCGCGTCGATGGCTCCAACAAGGCCGTACTTCTCGGCCAACTGCCCCTGCCACTCTCCAAGAATGGCATCGCCCTGCTTCCAATAGTTCTGTTCGGCAGACGTGAACTCTTTGGCATGGTAGGTCTGGGCCTGGCCGGAGCTGAGGGGCTTCGAGATAGTCAGCATACGGCCTCTTTATTCTTCAAAGTTGAACGCAGGCTGGGCTTCGTGATCGTCTGCGGCTTCGCCGAAGTCCTCGGGGCTATCCGGGTCGATGCCGGCTGCGGCAAATTCCTCTTCGGTGGGTTCATCAGCCTCCGAATCGGCATCCTCTTCGACGTGCGGAGGAGCAACCGCCGTCGCTCTTGGCACGTCGGCCTCAAGGTCAATGACTGGCGTTTGCACCGCGACATTCTTGGGAGCGAGCGTCTTGGGATCGAAGGGCAACTCGTCCTCTTCGACCTTGCGCGGGACGAAACCGGGAGTCGTCAGCGCCACGTCCATGTACTCGAAGTGGAAGCGTGCGACGTTGTTTCCCAGCTTGAGAAAGGCGTGCCTGTTCTCAAGGCCGGAGATTTCGGAGTCCATCACCAGCGGCTCCACTTGGCGGTCCAAGCTGAAGTTCTTGCCGGAGCGGGAGCCGTCGAAGTGCGTCTCTTTCATGCGCTCGATTTCGACTTTGCCGATGGCATTCGACACCCACTCTGCCGCCTTCGGCTCGGTCGTCTTGAGGAAGATTTTGGTGGCTGGTTGCGACAGCATGACTTCTGCCAGATGGCCGTAGATCACCTCAAGCTGGGCCTTCCCTTGGAAGCCCAGGACGAGCGGGTTTCTGCTCTTCCGGTTCTCTGTAATAGCAGTGTGAAGCTGCGGTAGCCGCTGCAAGCTCGCCAACTCGTCCAGCACAAACCAGACGGGAGTCTGGTTGTCCTGCGGAGCGGTCAAGAGCCGCAAAACCAAGAGGTCAATCCAAAGGCTATGCAGGGGGCGGAGGGCTTCGCGCTCGGTCGCGCTCGACGTAATGAAGATCCAACCCTTGCGCTTTTCAGACCACTCCGTTGCGCTCCAGGTCGATGTAGCCTGGGCTTTGGTGGGTAGCATCCGCAGGCTGTCCGCGACCAGTCCGAGTGAGGCGAGGACGCCGTTGCGCTGCTGCTGCGCGCCCTTCGCAATCATGGCCTCCATCTCTGTGCCGCGCACACGCTGGTCGATCTCAGACGGGTTGGAGAGCCATGCGACCAACTGGGTCGGCGTCGGCCCAAAGGTGAGGAGATGAGCGAAGATTTTTTGCGGCGTCTCGGTGAAAAACTCGCCTTTCTTGTCGCTGGTCGGCTGGTACAGCGAGGCGGCAATCGCCTTAGCTTCGGCCTTGCGGCGAAGCTCCTCGGACGGCCCCCAATAGGGGCAGCGAGCATCCAACGGGTTCAACACAATGTCCCCGCGCTTGGCGTCGTAGAATCTCTGGATGAACTCGCAAGCGGGGTCATAAACGATGGCAGAATGGCCCCGGCCCTGAATCTGCCGGAGTATCTGCATGATGAGGCTCGTCTTGCCGGCCCCTGTGTCACCCATCAGTTCTATGTGCTGTGCCTCGGCCTGTAGCGGTATCCGCATCATCTCTTTGGCTTCGGTGGTTTTGAAGCCGATACCGTCCCCCTGCACCGTCTTGTTGAACTCCCTGGGCGTGAGCATGACCGGGCCTTTGAGCAGGCGACCGTACTTCATTTGCTTGCGGCGCTTGATGTCTTTGGCGATGGCAAACGGGAGCTGCGCGAGCAGCGAGAGAAAGCCAAACAGGAACGGAAATTTGTAAATATCCCGCAGCCTGTTCCCTTGGAAGACGGCGCTCTTGAGGTACTCATGCAGGGGCGCGTCAAGGTAAGGCTGCTCCGGCCCGCGATAGAGAGCGCGGAGTCCATGCTCCACCGCCGCACTCGAAAGCACCAGCGGAATGTGCTTCCCACCGGGTGCGGGAGTCGTGCCCGCTTGCACGTCACTCTCGACCGCGAGTTGGCCCGCTTTGCTGCCGTCACCTACGTAAAGTAACTGGTACTTGTCCTTTTTGTTGAGGGCGCCGCCCGCCGCTGTCCGTGCGTAGAGTGGCGTATAGAACTGCTGCAAGAGTGTCTGGCCGAAGTTGAAGCGAACATAGAAAAAGCAGCCGGTCAACACGCACGCAAGGAACACCGCGCCGTAGGTGTAGATCGCGGAATGCGGCGGAAAGATGACTGTTTCTTTGCGTCCCCACTGTTGACTTGCCATCACACACGCTCCAGGTCTTGCTTCGTTTCAATGGCAAGTGCCGTCTTCCGTTTTTTAACTTCGACCATGATCCCGTCAAACACCTCCGGGGTGATCTTGAGGCCGGTCGCGAGCGGCTTCAAGAGGTTCGTCAGCATCAACCGAATGCCCACGATCTCGCTCAACTCAGGGCTGGCGGCCGGCTCAACGTTGCTGCATCGCAGCTCGGCAAGAATGAGTTGGCGGATGAGTTCTCCGCGCGGCTGACCCCGCTTCTTGGCAAGCCTTTCAACGTCCACTACCTCATGCGGACTGAGCTTTGTGGTAACTCCAATCAAGCGAAAGCTCGCTCTTTTCGTGGCTTCTTCGGTGAGCTGATCTTCGCTTAGAAGTGACATATATTCTTCCTTTCGGAACTGGTGTCCTTGGGTGTCCCTGAGTGTCCGTAGGGACACTCAACGGGTCTAAGTAGCTGTATCTGTTTGGGCAGGTCTAAGTGTCCTTGGGGACACCCAGCACGACCCTCCGAGGGATGGAGTGTCATAATTCATCCGGTGCGTAGCACCGTTCCCATCGCGGCACAAATGATTGAGGGGACAATGCACTTTACTTCACCGCCACATTTGCCACAGGAATAGCAGTTGGAATTGCCACTGAACTTACAGGCTTGCGTCCGGGCTTCCCTTTCGGCTTATCGTCGCCATTACGCTTTATCCGCAACGCATGTATCGGTTTGGCGTCGTTCGGCGTACCGATGAACTTCTGGAAGTCCTTATCTTTAGTGAAGACATATTCGAGCGCCTTATTCACCACGTCATCAGCGGCGACTCTGGTAAATGCAGCGTATTGATTGACGAGGTTTGCAGTCGGCTCCTCAAGTGAAACGGTGGCTGTGACTTTGCGGCTGGTTGTGATCTCAAGCAATGGCATGGACGTTCTCCCTCTTGTTGCTGGTTGAAATGATTGGGTGGACTACTGCGTTGTTGCGCTCGTAAATGGTGTCGTACATAAACTGCCTTGCGGCGCGGTCGTATCCACGCACCGCGATAATCTCGCTCACCTTGCGCCCCTCGGCATACCTGCCAACCTGGGCGACGATCTGAACTGTCTCGGCTATCTCGGCTGAGATGTCATCACGATTCGATTGCTGGTGCGACCGCATCGCCAGTTCGCCGAACCTGCGAAGCGCCTTTACCGCAGAGCTGGCATGAATTGTTGCCATCGAACCTGCGTGTCCGGTATTGAAGGAATCGAGCAGCGTGCGGGCTTCTTCGCCGCGCACCTCGCCGAGAATGATGCGGTCGGGCCTCCACCGCAGCGCCGCCTTCAATAGATCGTTGAAGCTCACTGCGCCGGTGTGCGATTCTGTTTGGCATTCGGACGCCAATAGATTCGGTTTGCCGATACGCAGCTCCGACGTATCCTCGATCACGACAATGCGCTCCTGCTCGGGGATGAAATCGGCGAGCGCGTTGAGCAATGTCGTCTTACCACTGCCTGTTCCGCCGCTAATCAAAATGGTCTTCCCGGCCTCGATATAACCACTCAGCATGTCGCCTATCTCTGGCGTCATTGCGCCCGTCTGGATGAGGTCTGCGATAGTGAACCGGGCCTTGGAGAATTTGCGGATGGTAACGGCGGGATTGGGCCGCACGACGGGCGGGAGCACCGCCGCAAGGCGGCTCCCGTCCGGCAGTTGAGCGTTCAATAGCGGGTGCGCCTCATCCAACTTCCTGCTGAGTTTGTTTGCGATCACTTCAAGACCGGTGCGGAGCGCCTTTGCATTGAAGATCACGTCAGCGGGTTCCAACCTGCCCCGGCGCTCAAACCACCATTGCCCGTTCGGATTTCCCATAATCTCGCTCACGGTGTCGTCAAGCAATAGCTCTTTGATGGGCTGGAGAAACGATATGAGGAGGTCCAAGTCGTGATTCATGGCAGCTCCTAATCGAACGCCTGGTCTGCGCGGTAGCGAACGATAGTGAGCCCAAGCGGATTGAATGCGAGAGCATTATTTGCGACGTTATCGGCGAAGACATACGTCACGCTGGCGGTCCAGCGTTCCGTCTTCAACTCCGAGTGGTCGTTGGCGTTGGTGTAGACCTTCTCGAACTCAATCCGTGCCGAATAGGGCGACTGCCGTAGATCGTCAAGGATGACGCTCTTGATGTTGATATCGACATACGGCAGTGTGCTGTCCTGTTGGAAGGTGGCAATCGTCTTGCTCAACTGCTCCTGCCGGACGACGGCCTGCTGCACGTCCGAATTGAGGAAGTAAAGCGCCTGGGTCTGGTCGCGCTCGATGGTGTAGCGGTTGCGCTGGAAGTAGAGCGTGGCCCACCGCGAAAGGTAATACTTGTTCTCTGCCTCCTGCGGCTTGTACTCGTAATTGCGGTAGTCGATAGCGTCGGCGTGGCCTACGTCATTGATGCGAATGACGAGCGGCTTCATGCCAGCAAGTGCTTTCTGACTCTTGAAGATGAGCGCGCCTAGCATCACGCAGACACCGGCCAGGACGAGGATCGTGACTTTCAAATAGGTATTCATCACGAGCGGGTCGCCGTACTGTTCTAAATACCGTTGTGCTGCGCGTGTAATTTCTAGCGATTTCGTCTCTTGTACTGACATAGTGGATCTCCGATTACTTCATGATTCCGGCGGTGATGGCCCCGGTGACTGCACCCATGCCTGCATCGTGGCCGCTGCTGCTGCCGGAGAAGATAGAGGCGGTCATTGCAGGAATCTTGATGAGGATGAAGATGTTGACGACCGTAAGCAGGATGATGAAGGGGAAGTTTTGCAGCATCTTGATGGGGTTGGTGAAGTCCATGAGGTTCGTCGCGGAGGACATATAGAGATGTCCGAGAATGCTCATCGTCGCGGCTGCGACAACCTTGTAAAACGAAAAGCTCAGGAACGCTCTGAGCCATCCCCAAAACAAAAACTCCAGCTTCTCGATGATGAGAAACGGAATAAAGATCGGGCCAAGAAGTCCGATGATTGCCGCCGCTATCTCGCCGTAGGCGATGATGACGGAGACGAGCGCCGCGAGAACGGCAAGTGATATCTGATTCATGATGTACGCGACCATCATGTACGGCGCGGTGAACATCGCCATGCCGGGGCCGGACTTCTGCAAGCTCGTATCAATGGATTGCAGCATGGAAGTGGTCGCGTCGTGACCGATAGTGTTGGCAAGGTCGGTCGTTCCATCGCTAATGAAGCTCTTGAGTGAGTAGCCGATGCCTGGGATGCTGCTGTCGTAATACAGTACAAACATATAGGCGAAGCTGATGAGCATGAAGAAGTTGAGGAAACGGGCCATGTTGAAACCCTGACCGCCCTGTGCGGATGCAAGAGCTTCCTGAATCCCAAACCAAACGAGCATGATGGTTGCGAGTGAGAGGACGATTTTGAGTCCGATCGCGTCAATCGTCGGTGCCGTGCTTGCGGTCAATGACTGGCATTGTTGCGCGATGAAATTGAGTAGTTGGAATCCCATAATCGCCCCCCGTGGGCTTTTGTAGTCGAACGCTTAGTAGCTGAATGCCTTGCTCAAGCCAGTGCTGTCCGTGCTGGTGTGAGTGGCGTAGTTGGTTTCGTACCCGTCGGCAGCCTGCATCGACATCTTCAATGCGTCCTGCTGCTGCTTCTGCTGCACCATCTGCTGCAAGCTCTGGGCCTGCGTCATCTGGCTCGCTTCCTGCTGCGTGCGGAGCTGCAAGAGCATCGCCTGATTGATGCGCTGCAACGTAGCAAGCTCGGTCTGTTGGGCTGGGTCGATGGAATGACTGGCGGTTTCCAGAGTTTGGATATCGCTGGCACGTTGCGTAGAGTTTGCGCGAATCGTGCCAATCGTTTGAAGACTGGTCGATGTCACAGCATCGCCTAGATCAATTGTTGCGCCTTGCGCTGCAATAGCCTGTTGGCCTTGCGAACTAAGCGAGTTGTAACCGGAGATTTGGCCCGTTCGCTGAATGCCTGCTCCCTGGTTGGCTGAGGCCGCGCCGCCGCCGGTCGTGGCCGCATTCATCCACGGAAGAGAGTTGCCGTAAGTGTTTGCGGGCCGCGTTACCTGCGTCCACATCTGTTCTCCCATGTTGGCAAAAGCGGTGTAGTAACTGGATGGTGCCGTCGCCATGCGGTGTGCAAGGTTGTATGTCTCCATGACGTTCGTTAGGGTCTGGAGATTGGTCGTATAGATTTGACTGCTTTGAATAAGCTGCTGTACCGCGTGTGCGGACTGTGTGGGGTCCAGCACGACGCTCGCGCCAATCTGCGCGTGCGCAGGTTGGGTAAGCGTGGTAGCAGCTAACAAGAGTGCGAGGATTAATCCCTTCATGGTGCTTCTCCTTGTCGGGGTCGATTGCGGTTGAATTGCATTTGGGGGCGACTACGGGAACTTTTGGCTCACTGGTTCTGTGGCGTGAGCATCTGTCTTGTCAGCGCGTCGCGCTTGGCGTCCAATTCCTTGCAATGAGGGCTGTTCTTTCTCGCCTCAGCCTCGCGCTGTCGCTGGTCGATAGCGGCCTGTTGTTGTGGCGACGGTTTGCTGCCCAGTGCTGCGCCAACGATGGCGTTTGCATCCTGGCCGGAAGGAGTTGCGGTGCAATCCTTCTGGTACAGCGCATTTGCTGCCTGATACGCGGCACTGAGGTCAGCGCGTCTCTGCTCTTTGCTCTTGCATCCGGCAATGGTGAGGACGACGAATGCAACGACGATAACGACGGTTTTACGCATAGGGCTCCTTAGAATGACTGCGCGATGCGATGATTCTCGTAAGCCGGCAAGAGCATATCTTGGGTGAAGTAGACCTTCACGCGATGCCCTTCCCGGATGGTGATGGTCGGCGGAATCTGGATGAATCGGTCAAGGACCGTCGTAGCCGATTGCGAGACGCTGGACGCCGCGCCGTTGGTAAACGACTGTGAGCCGGAACTGGTGAGATTTGCCCCTCCCTCGCTGATCTGAGCAGCACCGGCAATCACGCCCAGCGCAATCGACGTTCCGAAGATTTGCAGGTAGTGGTTGTTGACCAGGTCCTTCAACCCTTCCTCACCGATTTGGTCGAGGCCGTGGAACTGGTCGAGGTCCACGCTGTACCCGTCCGGCATCAAGAGACGATGGAAGGCGACCGAAATACGGCGCTGTTGGCCGAACCCGGCTACGCCGATCTTGCGAGCCTCGCCCAGCACAATCGTTCCCTCGGGAATGAGGACGTGCTGGTGGTCGTGCGAGTAGACCGGATTGGATACGAGCACCTTCACTGGCCCCACGGCATCGCCGTCAAGCCGATTCATCAACACCGTGTCGAGGGTCAGTCCTTCATAGATGATGTAGGGCTGGCCTATGGCATTGTCGATATTGGCCTCAGACAGACGTTTGTACTCGGTTGCGGGCATCTGATCTCCCGATGCCCTCGGCTCCCCCGCAACGCGGGGAGCGGTCAAGCCGGTAGGTTGGCCTGCCTGTAACGCCGCTGCATAGGGGTTCTGTGCCGCTGCCGAAGGCGGCGGCGGTGCGTTCTGTGGTGCTGGCTGCTCCGGCGAACTCGCGTAGGCGATGTTGGACGAAAACCGCGCCGTGTCCGCCCTCTCCTTTTCCGTCGCGGCAAGCTGTTGTCCGGCCTGCTCCGAAGGTGTGAGCTGGGGCTGGCCGTTGGCCTGTGTGCCGTTCGGTTGCCCGTTGGGGGTGTAGCTGCCTGCCGGGTTAATCGGACGCCCATCTGGGCCGTAGGCCGACGCTGCGGCCTGCTGTGCCCCTGTGCCGCCCACGGCTTGGCTGCCGGTTGCGGCTGCCAGTTGAGCGTCCTGCTGGGCCTTCAGTTTGTCGGCACCTAGCTGCCGCTGCAAGGCGTCCACGTTGTTTGCGGTGTTGTCCTGAAGGTAAGGCTGCGGCGGCGCGCCCTTGGCCTTCTCAGCATCCGTAGGAGCCTTCTTCCGGGAGCTGATAAGGGTTGCCAAGAGGAGGAGGACGACCGCCCCGAGATAAAGAAACATCTTGAGGTTCTTCCGCAGCACACCTTTCGGCTGCGGTGTCCGGTCGGTGAGCTGCGGGTCTGTGGTGACGGTATCGGCCATGATGTTAGTCCTTCCTCGTGAATTGCATCTTTTTCTTGCCCAGCTCGACATACCCGTTGTCCATCACCTTCGAGATGATGTAAGTCCCGTCGCGCAGGTCGTAGTTGATGAGGTTCGGCTTGCCGTCCCGCATCTCGTACACGCTGAACTTCTCCGGCGCATTGGTCTTGATGTAAGTGAATTTGTCGTCGTGGTAGATCGACTGGATATCGAAGGGGGCCTCGTTCGACTTGAAAGTGTAATCGAACTTGAGCGCCAGCGGGTAGGCGCTCTTGTACTCATCGACCGTCGCTCCGACGTGCGACTGGAGCGTTGAAATCTGCTGGTGCGCCTGCTCAAGCTGGGCGGCTGGAACATACTGAGCAGGCCCGTTGGCCGCGACGATGTTGGAGGCATCGGCGGGCTGGATGATTACCTTGAGATCCGGTTCGCCCGCCTGCCCTGTAATGTCGGTCAGGGTAAAGCTGTAGATGTTGCCTTTGTCCGTAATGAGATTGAGGTTGGAGCTGATACCCGGTTTGGCCGGATGGACGAAGCAGAAGTTGCCCACCACATCCACAATCCAGAAGTCCTTGTCGCCGGTCGCGGCCTCCATGATCTTTTCGGTGGCCGGGATGACAATGAGCGTTGTGTACTTGACCTTCGCGCGGATCGGCACGATGTCCTGCGAGTGATAGGAGACGTTACGCGAGGCGGTCTGGGCGTGCATCGCCAGACTTCCGAGTGTTGTGAGCAAGATTGCAATGACTGTTGTCTTAAGATTCTTCATGTTGGGACTCCTTAGCGGCGCGGTTGAAATGGGTGAGTGGTAGCGAGTTGGCGAACGCCCTCGGCGATGCCGTAGCGTGCAAAGGCCTCCCTCTTGAGTAGGTTGTCGGGGGCGTTGTTGGTGGCAATCCAGTAGGAGACGGAATCCACGTTGAGCCGGACTTTCTTGCTGGATTGCGCCTTACGAATCAGCATCTCGCCGGGTGGAATGAGGTCGGCGATGATGTCGATTTCGGTATCGTTGAGGTGGAACGCTTCCCGGTAGAGCTTCCGGTCCATGTCCGGATTTGCCAGAAAGATTTTCGTGGGAAATCCCTCGGTGACAAACTCAACCATCCCTTGGTTCTTCAACTCCTGAAGCGAGAGCATCGCCAGGATCATCGCCCCATTGTGTTTGCGCCACGTCTTCTGCGCCTGAAACACATAATCACGGATCGTCTGATTTGCGGTGAAAGCGCGCCCCTCATCAATGAGAAAGGTTTTGAAAGTCGCTAAATTATCAGGGCTGGTAATCTCATTGCTTGCCCGATGCAGGATATAGAACAACAGAGGCTCCAAGACATCGGGAACATCACCCCATCCCTTGAAGTTGAACGTCTGAAATCGAGAAAATGAAAGCGTGTCTTCCACATTGTCAAAGAGGAAGCCGTACTGCCCCTCCCTGGTCCAACGGTGCAGCCGTTCTTTTAACTCCCCGATGATCTGGCTGAAGGTGGAAAGCGTGCGCTGCTCCGGCGCGACGACATACATCCGCTCGATCGCTTCCCATAACTTGCGCTCCTCTTTGAAATCGAGCTTGTAACGCTTATCGTTGCCCTCGATGAGCACGCGAAAGAACGAAAACAGAAATTGCATGTTCTCCTTGCTCTCCGGCAGGGAGAACGGGTTGATGGTGAAGTCCTGGCTCTCCTGTCCGACGTTCAAGTACGTCCCGCCGAAGATCTCAGTGAGCGACTGGAACGAGCCGCCAATGTCGAAGATGTACGTCTGAGGCCGATATTTCTGTGCGTTCATCAGAAGAAAGTTACAAAGGAAGCTCTTACCGCTCCCGGTGATGCCAAGAATGAGCGTGTGCGCTACCTCTCCGTTGTGGAGGTTCAGGTAGTACGGCGTGGCGTTGTCCGTCTCAAGGACTGCCAGATACTCCGAACGAAGATGCGGGTTCGTCTTCTCGCCTGTGTGGATGGTGAAGAGAAACGACAGGTCGGCATAGTTGGAATTGAGCAGGTACATCTTGCGAAGGTTCTGGGCGTAGTTGCCGGGAACGGTCGCAAACAGAGCATTGAGCTGGTTGTACGTCTCGGTAAAGAGTGCGCCATCGGCGTTCGTGAACACGCCGGTAAACTCTCCCATCTCCTGATTGATCGTCTGGAGATCGGCGCTGTACAGCACCACCGTCAGCGAAAAATCGCCAAGTGTCTGTCCGTCGCCAAGTGCCCGCAGGCACTCCCCCAGGTTCTCGATGTCGGCCTGCTTCGACTCATCAATCAGCACGTCGCGCTGATTTGTCTTCGCCGGGTCGCTCCCCATCTGCGACACGAAACCGGACTTGCTCATATTGAAGTGGCGGCGGCGCTTGTCCACTTCCTTGCGGGCCTTCGCCATCGAAAGCGGTGTCCATTCGGTGACGACGTAGAAGTTGCCCTCGATCTTGAAGAGCCGGTCAAGGACCAAAGGCCGTGTTTCCGCAATGGCTTCCTTCATGGTGAGAATGCGGACGAAGTGATCGCCGACGCGGAGATGGTCGCGCTCTGCCTCGATGTTGGAGTTGACCACCTGATAGTCGAGATACTGCGTCGATTGCGGCTTGCCCGCGATGCGCCAATCGTCGAAGTTCAACAAGCGCCGAAAGAACCGGAACTGCGCCTGCTGTCCCTGCACTTCGATGGGCATAAGGTCGGCGAGCTGCCGGGTGAAGTTCTGTACGCGCTGCTCTAGCTTCACAAGGTCGGCGTCAATCTGCGTCCGCAGCAACACCTTCATGTTGTCGCTGGTGAACTGCGCTTTGAGTTCACGGATGCCGCCCTGCGGGTCACGCGGAATACGCAGCAATGCGGGCATGATGCCGGTCTTCGACCGCGCACCCTCCAGGACAATGACGTAGAAGATTTCGATTTCATAGAGCCGGTCGCGCTTGGACTCGAAGAATTGACGACGCTGGTCAATCGCTGCGTCTATGAGCACGTCATCGTAGGTGGCGAATGGGATCTCTGGCCGGTTCGTTTTGAAGAGATACTGGTAGACGTGGAAGCCTTCGCCGAAGGACTTGAGCGCGGATTCGAGCCGCTTCACCGCGTACTGCTGTTCGTCGTTGTCGAGGCTTTCATAGTCCACGCCCGCAACGCTCAGCACCATGCCGAGGTCGCCGCTCTTGGTCAGAAACGTCGTCTCTGTCCAGAATCCGTAGAGGTTGATGTGGGCGCTCAAAGCGTCCGCTTCCTTCCAGGGCTTGATGACGCGGGAGAGATTCAACATTACCGCACCTCTACGTTCGGGACTTTTTGCTTCGCGGCGTCGTAACGCAGCTTGAATTTCTCGGAGCGTCCCAAAATCTTGAGGAAAGCCGGGTCGGAGTTCGTCACCCAATGGCCGAAGATGCAGCCGCCGATGAACACGATGACGCCGCCGATGATCGAATTGAAGAGGTTGAACATCCCCACCGCCGACACCGCAATCATGAAGAAAAGGGTGCGTTCGATGCCCATATAGGTGAGGGGCTTATGCAGGCTCTTGAAGACTCGGTTGCGGCGCTTCTGAGTTGTTTCCGGCATAAGCCCCTCGCGTGGAACGTCGTTGAGATGGGAGTGGGATAAATCGCAGGACATTCGCTGGCGTGAGGAGCTAGGAACCCCACAGCCAAGTGAGAATGTTGGTCGCCATCACCGCTATACCAGTGCCGGCTGCGACCCCCGCGAGAGTCTTCTTGGCACCGGGTTCTCCATGCGCGAACGTGTATCCGCCGATCACAATGGCAATGAGGCTGGCGGCCTTTGCAACTGTCCCGGTAAACAGCGTTTGGATGGAGCTGATGCCCGAATCGAATGGTGAGGCATGAGCTGCGAGGGGGAAGATGAATACGCAGAGGAGTAGTGCTCCTCCGCGTACCAGATAGAGCTTTGTGCGCTCAATCGTTGCTGCTGGGATGATGATTCGGATACGTGTCATTAGCACCTCCAACGACCGGGATGGTCGTGATATGCCCTGACACTAGGCCGCGCTTTCATGCGCGTCCAATACTTATCCTCGATGGCAAAATCTGCCAATTCGTCATTTCCATAGGCACAGCCTATGGCCGATCTTTAGGCGAAAAGAGGCAGGCTTTTCTCACTGATTGATGGGCGAACCGAGCGCACAGGTTTGGACAGCGGTACGGTTGCCTGCAACCGCAACCTCTTCCGCATCTCACGCACCAAATGCGGCATCGTCCTCTGCGACGTGAATTTTCCCAATATCAAGGCGCTATCGACAGTCCAGGTCACGCCGGCAATGGGCCGCGTGACAAGTCCCGTCTGCAACTCCGAGCCTTCGCGAATGAGGGCATAGCCGTAGCCGGATTCCACCATCCATTGAAGATCGTGAGGCGTCTTGTTTGTGTTGCCGACTTCGCCGCTGATTCCAACTTCATCCAGCATCTCCAACAAGCGGAGATGCGCTTCGGGATGCTGTTTCGGTTCGCGGAAGATTGTCAGTTTGCCTCGAAGGTCCGATGGGGCGATCTCTTTGAGATGCGCCAAGGGATCGTCGGATTTCATGCAAACTACAAGACGGCTTTGCATAAAGGGATACGCCTTGAATCCCGGCCCATTCGCTGGAAGCGTCACCAATGCCGCGTCAATTTCTCCTCTTTCAAGCATGTGGAGAAGGTCTACCGGGTCGCCACTCTCGGGTCTGATCTCGCACGATGGGAAAAGCGATGTGTGGATGGAGCAAACCATCTCATAGAGCGCGTGGTCTACGAAGGAAGAAAACCCAAGGCGCATCGGTAGAAATGAAACACGATGCGCAGCGCGAGTCGTAGCGAGCAGATCGTCGCGCAGCTTCAAGAGGTGACGGCTTCCCGCAATCAATATCTCTGCGGCAGCCGTCGCCTTGACTCCGTTGCGGTCGCGCACCAGAAGAGAAACCTGCAACTCTTCTTCGAGGTCTTTCATCTGGGCGCTGAGGGCGGGTTGCGACAGATAAACCCGTTTCGCGGCGCGGGTGATGTTTCCCTCTTCAACGACCGCGATAAGGTTCTTGAGCTTCCGGAATTCAACCAAGTCCGACATATAGGCCGCTCCTCTCCACTGGCGCATTATGCAATTCGGAGAGCGGCTCAAAATGAAAGACAAGACAGGCCCGAAGTCAATTCAATTGTCGGCCTGGGTATCTACAAAGTCAACGCAGCGCCCTTGACTCTCAGACGTAATAGGGCCGCACTTCTGCTATCGGAAAAGCTGATAGCAACTCGGACTATGCCATCGGGGATAAGTATTGGACGGGCTTCACGAGCAGCCCCATCCTTGGTACATCGAGCATTGCGTATCGGACGAGTCGATATCGCAGGCACCCCACGGAGTCCATCAATGGCAGAAGTAAACGTCAACGAACGCAAGGGTCCTGGTCGGGCCACGATCTCAACGGATGAAAAGCTGCTCATAGGGCGCGTAGAAGCCGCCGGAATGCTCTCCATCAGTTGCCGCGCCCTAGATTATCTGGTCGCGAACAAACAGCTCCTCATTCGCCGGATCGGCACAAGAGTCCTTATTCCGCTTTCCGAGCTGCGAAGATTCTCCCGTTCAGACCACCCAGAACGTCTCGTAGGATGATTCGACAAGTGACTCGCTGAGCATCTGGTCGCTTATCAGCTTCCGTGTAGGCACCTCTTGACAGAGCTTAGTGGACTGACGAGCGTTTACGGGGACTAATCCTTACCCGGAGGCTTAGCCTGATCTCAATGAGTGACTCGGCCTGTTCTCGACAGTTGAAGACGAAATCTGATTGGTTCGCGACTCGCTCAGCATCATCCACGACGAGGCTACAAGTCAGACAACTCTTCCTCGACGGAATTCCATTTGACGAGTGCCATTCGCTCTAGCACCTCCTAATCACTTTATTCCGAAATCATTCACAATCAACCGTGTATCCACAGTTACGTGCGGTGAAATCGCGTGATACGCCCAGACATGCACCCACGCGTTCCCCGTGCGCCATGTCAGAAACGACTTCATCAATCCCGCCGGAATAAACAACAAGTAGACGAAAGTCAGCGACATCGCAGCGGCTCCCATCGAGTCGTACCGCGTGCCCGACTCAAAAATATGGATTGTCGGATAACTCACCGCCCCCAGCAGATAAGCCGTCATCGGCGAAAACAACTTGAAGTATCTCGGCATCAAGATCGAGTAGATAACGATCATGATCGGCAGATCCGTCCCGAACATATGGAGCCAAAATGACATCAGCCCACCAACAAGCTGCTGATGCCGGCTGAGCTGAAAGATATTCGGTCCTATCATGTCCATCCCGATGCTGAAGGCAAGCACAACGATGATGACCAGCAAATCGCTCTTCAGGTTCGCCGATTTCAAGTTGAGTTGCTCGTTTGAGTATCCTCGCATCCGAAACACAACATACGGAATGAGCGCCAGCAGGATCCCGTTGTAAGCCGCCCATGTATACACTTCAATCGGGGACTGCACTCGCGTCGCGCCGACCAGCGACCCGTTCAGATGGAGGGCAATCCCTTCGCCAAACAAGTGCTGCCCGATCAGACGACCGGCCACCATCACGAGCGCGACATACGCCCACATCGCCAGCATCTCGCGCCGCGCAATAGAAGATTCCGGAGCACGCTGTGCCAGGCCAATCACGGGCCGCTTTCGCGTCAGCAGCACAACCAAGCCGAACATCAGCACTACCAGCACCAGGTATTCCGACGATCCCGTAACCAAGCCCCTATAGCTCGGCGTATGTCGAGAAAAGAGGAGTCCAACTCCGCTTAGAAGCAGCCAAAGAAGGATCGCCACGTACAAAGCCCTCTGTTGAACCACCCATCCGATCCCGTTGAAACGCTCATTCATGGTCATACTCTACGCTTCGATGAGTGCATTGGCCTGTTAGCAACATTGGACATCCCGCTGAAGCACTGATTGGTACACAGAAAACGACTTCTCAGGACGAATGCCTGTGACCGTGCTAGAGCGCCACATTCAACTCACAACTGTGCTTGAAATCTCTTTAGCGCCCGTTGGCACATTTGCGCCCTTGAGCGCCAGCCAGAGAGCAGCGGACAGTTCAGCGATTGCATCCGGCACTACGAAGGCGGGATCAAGCACCGCTCTAATGGTCGGGAAGATGAGGAAGGTAAAGCAGCAGAGGAGCATCTCGATGCAGGCGAAGAGGTAAAGCCCAGAAATGATTCTTGGAATGTACCTCGACTTGTACAACAGCCAGCTATGTACGCCCGCCCCGAAGCAGAAAAACATCAATCCCATCAACGAGAGACGGTCATGTAGGTCGAAGAAAAGCAGCGCAAGCGGATGCGACTGGCCACCGTTCAGCAGCGACATGTAATTGGGGTTACTAAACAAATCGAGCGCGACGAGGCTGGCGGCAACCCCCACTCCCAACATTCCTCCGTTCGCTATCCGCCAAAATGATCCAAGAAGTGCGAGAGTTGAATTCACCGGCTTCAGCAGCGCGTACAACGCTAGTGCCAGTACGACATCGCAGTTGAGCATAACAATCTCGCAAGCAAGGCTCCCACGGAATGCTCGTTCATGCGCGAGAATGTTCTGAGCGGTAGCTAGGACATCCCCCTCGACGATCGGATTCGCGCCGAAGGCGAACATCCCTGTGAAACCGCTCGCCATGAGCAATAGGAGAGTCCAACCTGCAATTCGCGCCGCGATTCTTTGCGTTGCTTCCGTCGTGTGCTCTGTCATGAAGGTCCTCACAGGTTTTGCCGAGCCGTTTCTCCGCCTTTCGTCATGCCGCCGGTCGACGAGCCTGCATCATTTTTAGCGTATTTACGCGCAGGCAATCCCAAATGTTCCCTTTAAATCGCGCATTGGGTTAGTCCTAGAAAACGCGTTTCACCATTCATCATGTGGAAACCGGCGCTGGCTCAACGAGTGCGTTATCGCCAATGCACTCATCGAGGCCGGATCAGTAATGGGAACTCAGCTTGTCGGAAGTAATACCCCTCGCCCCACCGCAACGTAGTGTGAGCGGCAGGAATCTGCTTCACCAATTGGTATGAGAAAAGAAGTCACCCCTCACTCGAACCGCTTTCCGGTAGCGGGGTGTGAGCCTCGGCCTTTGCCGTGCTTACAACAACACCACAAAAATATTTCTTGGCACCCGGAATCCGAACAGCCACCAAAACGGCCACTTGACAAAATAAAATAGGCAGCCGTTTTTTGGCTGCCTCGCATTTCATTGATTCTATTGTGGTTTTGGCTCCTGAGGTAGGACTCGAACCTACAACCCTTCGGTTAACAGCCGAATGCTCTGCCATTGAGCTACTCAGGATCACGCTGGAATGCGCTGGCAACCGGACGGCTGCGCTCTCATAGTTATAACAAAACCGCCTTGCCTGGTCAAAGGCCCGCGCACCCGCACCACTCTCACGGATACAGAAGCACCGCAATATTGAACGCCGTAAACGGCTGGCTCCCTTTCGGCGAGCACGCCCCAACCGCCGCCTCATGAAACTTCCCCGTCGCAAGCTCGGTCTTCAACGCATCAGGCAACCGTGAAAGATCCCCCGCCGTATACCGCATCACGAACGACGGCCTCCTCGGCCCCGCATATCCTGTCTCCATGCTGCACGTGCGTCGCACATCGTCAGAGCTCGGAAGCAAATCGACCCCCGCAGCCAAAACCAGCAGCGACCCAACC
>Ga0302314_10002393_pt1 | contig 34788 bp, 30 predicted proteins | sample III_Palsa_N2_3_FD_200533 | JGI IMG/M metagenome (GOLD analysis project Ga0302314, IMG submission 200533) | Peat permafrost microbial communities from Stordalen Mire near Abisko, Sweden - III_Palsa_N2_3 | ecosystem: Environmental > Terrestrial > Soil > Palsa > Peat permafrost | place: Sweden...
GGGGCCGGAGCCACTGGCGCCGGAGCACCCGGAATCGGGGGCATGCCGGGGGGACGGGGGGGGAGGCCGCCAGCCGGCGCGGCGGGCTTGGGGGCGGGAGGCGGAGGGGTTGCGCCGAGAGCGGGGGGGCGGGGAGGGAGATTAATCTTGGGGGGCGCCGGGGGGGGCGTCGGTTTTTCGGTGGAGTCGGCCATGGGGAAAAGTTTTTAAGATTAAAGCGTAACAAACTACTCAAACAGACGCGATGATTGCAACCGTATTTTCATTGATGGGACGTGTTTTTACGCAAAAGTGAACCTAGGATTCCCCCTATGTCGTCTCCTGGAGTAGAAATTCTTCCAATCGTCTCGCTGGGAGCGATTGCGCCGTTTGGGTTGCTGCTATTGACGATCGCGCTGGCACCTTTGCTCCATCGGGGGTGGTGGGAGCGTTCCTATCGCTGGGTGGCGGGGGGACTGGGGCTGGTGACGGTGGTCTATTATCTGGCTGGGCTGCATGATCCGGCGCGGGTGGTGGAGACGGGGCGCGATTACCTGGGATTCATTGTGCTGATCGGGGCGCTTTTCGTGGTGACGGGGGGCATCCGGGTGACGGTACCGGAGGGGACGGCGACGCCGTTCTCGAATGTACTCTTCCTGGCGGCGGGGGCGGGGCTGGCGAATCTGATCGGGACGACGGGGGCGGCGATGCTGTTGATCCGGCCCTGGATGGGGTTGAATCGGAATCGGTTGCAGCCGTATCACATCGTCTTTTTCATCTTCGTGGTGGCGAATCTGGGCGGGTGCCTGACGCCGGTGGGCGATCCGCCGCTCTTTATCGGTTATCTCAAGGGGGTTCCCTTTTTCTGGACGGGAACGCATCTGGCGGCGGTCTGGGCGGTGGGGGTGGGAGCGGTGCTGGCGATCTTCGCGGTGATCGATGGGATCGCTTTCCGGCGACTCCCCTCCCCTGCGGGGAAAGCGGCGGGCTCTCCGCTGGCGGGCTGGGCGGTGAGTGGGGGATTCAACTTCGCGCTGCTGGCGGCGATTCTGGGGGCGATCTTCCTTCCCCCTCTTTGGCGGGTGGGGGTGATGGCGGCGGCGGCGCTGCTCTCGCTGCGGCTGACGCCCCGGGCGATTCATGAGGCGAATGGGTTCAGCTGGCATCCGATCGAGGAGGTGGCCTGGCTCTTCGCGGGGATCTTCGCGACGATGATGCCGGCGCTTGACCTGCTGCAGACCCAGGCGGGCGGGCTGGGGATCGATACGCCGGGGAAGTTCTACTGGATAACGGGAGGGCTCTCGGCCTTGCTCGACAATGCGCCGACTTATCTGACCTTCCTGACGGCGGCGCTGGGGCTGCACGGGCTGAGCATCGACCGGCCCGCCGAGGTGCTGACGGCGTTGGCCACGCAGGGGCGGACGGTGGCGGCGATTTCGGCGGGGGCGGTTTTCTTCGGGGCGATGACCTATATCGGTAACGGGCCGAATTTCATGGTGCGGACGATTGCGGAGCGGGCGGGGGTGCGGGTGCCGGGGTTTTTCGGGTATTTGTTCCGTTATGCGGTGCCGGTGCTGCTGCCGGTGCTATTTGTGGTTTATTGGATTTTCTTTCGGTGAGGAGGGGCAAGCCGTCCGAATGGCAAACCCTTGGAAGAGTCCTTATTTCGACTCGGGAATTTTAAGATGCTTTTCAGGCACTAAGATTCTTTATCGTCCGGCTGCCATATCGATGCTCAACAGATGTTGGATCATCGCCAACATTTTTAGTGCCTCTCCAGCGGTTTGTGCTTGGGGGTGCCTGGACTTATGGTCATGATTGATTGCCACTTGGGTTTGGTCATCTTTATCCAGATTTCAAAACGCTTTTTGAGTATTCGATGGGGGTTCTTTTTTGATGGGAGGCGGCTTCGTGGTCCCGGATGGCGGTGGTGGCCTGGAAGCCGTTCATGCCCGGCATTTGCACGTCCATGAGGACGGCGGCGTAGGTGCCGCGCTTGAACAGATCGATGGCTTCCCGGCCGGTCTTGGCGACATCGCAGGCGAATCCGAAGGTGCCTAAAAAGACCGAGGCGACGAGGCTGCTGGGTTCGTAGTCCTCGACCAGGAGAATACGCTGCAGGTGGTCTGCGGCGACCGCGCCGATGCCGACGATGGCGGGAGCGGGCTTGGGGTGACTTCGTCGCTTTTCAGGGGGGTGTAGGCGAAGAAGAAACTCATGGGGTTTCCTCCAGGAGCTTCTGGAACGATTGAAAGGTGGCCTGGGCGGCGGCGACGGCTTCTTCCTGATGGGCGGGCGAAAGGTGCAAGCCCTCCATTTTCAGCCGGAATTCCGCCCATCGCGCCCCGGTGGCGGAGCCGTGCCCGTGAAAGAAGCTGACGCCCCGATCGGGCTGCAAATGGAGCCGCTCGACGGCGAGCGGGGCGATGACCTGACCGCCGAGCGAGGCTCCCTCCAAGACATAGAGGGCGCCGACGGCCTGGGCGGGGCTGAAAATCGGGGGTGGGAGTCCGCTGGGGGAAAGCCCCTCCCATTCGACTTCGAGGACTCCCAGATCGTCGGTGAGCAGGGCCGATTTGGAACAATAGCCGGATGAGGCGAGCGGATCGGGAAGGTGGTCCGCGATGCCGTGCTCGAGGGGATGATAGAAACGGTAGAGGGCGGTCAGCAGCCGCCGATAGGCCCAGAGCGATTCCAGTCTACGGGGAAGATCGAAGGCTTTTTCCGCAGCCTCGTGAGCCGATTTTGTCTCCTCCCTAAGCCGGGCCAGCAGAGTCGGGGCCGTAGCGGACCTCCGATCTTCGATCTTCTGGATAGGCTACTTTCGCGAGACGGTCGCAGTATTTCGATTGTTCACCGGGTACAGCTTAGGCCTTTCCGGTGGGATTGATAGGGGCATTAAATAATGCCTTCCGGCGGGCGGAAGGGGGGCGCTCAGAGCTTGATGGCGGTGGCGAGGAGGCTGGTGCGCTGGTTCCACTGGAATTGGCTCTGGACGAGCTGGAGGCCGATGAGGGCGGTGGCGCCGAGGTGGTGGGCCTTGTGCTTGAGCTCGACGAGGCATTCGTCGAAGGACTCATCGTTGACGCCTTCGACGCTGGCGTAGATGACGCCGAGCTCGGCTGCTCCGGAAGGTAGGGCGGGCAGGGTGCTGACGGCGATTTCGAGGTGGGGATGGGAGGCGGCGGAGTGGGGAGCGGAGGTTTCTTGGCTCATGGCGGGGGGTGGGAGTGAAGGGTTGGGGATCAGTTGCCGCGATCGACGTCGTCGAGGATGACGAGGGTTTTCTCGAACGATTCGGGGGTGATGGCGATAGGGCCCTGGAAGGGGCGGCTGAGGATGAGGCAGCTGTAGAGGAGGAGGCCGATGAGGGCGCTCATGAGGGAGGCCATGAGGATATGGGGGAACGGGCGCTCCATGTAGATGACGACGCCCATGGTGACGATGACGAGGGAGCCGCCGAGGATGGTGAACCACATGACGGAGGGGATGTCCTCGTTGGCGGCGAGGTTGCGCTTGTTGCGATCGGTACTGACCTCGGTGATCGATTGCATGACGACGTTGCAGCTCAGGGGGAAGTCTTTTTTCATCTGGGTGGTGATGGTGCCGTCGCCGAAGGCGCGATAGAGGTCGCCGATCTGTTTGCGGGCCTGGGAGCTGGCCTGGCCGGTGGTGGCCTGCTGGGGCCACTCGTCCTCGATGACCTGGTGGATGTATTCGCGGACGAGGGCGCGGATTTTATCGCCAGCCTCGGGAGGGAGGTTGCCGGCGGCGCGGTAGAGGGGGACGAGGGAGGTGGCCTCGGTGGCGGCGATGGTCTTGGCGTTGTCGTAGGATTCCCAGACGGCGACGACCATGAAGCCGAGGAGGACGGCGAAGAGGACGCCGGCGTTGAGGAAGATGGGGACGCAGACGTCGTTATGCCCTTCGCGAATCCGGCTGTGGAGGATCTTCCGGCTGATGAGGATGCCGGCAATGGTGTAGAGGACGGGACCGAGGATCATCAAGATTGCGAGCAGGGCGTACATGGGAGGGGAATATGCCGATCCGAGGTTTATTTGCATGCAAATACGAATGGTTTTGCGATGGAAATGCTCATCCCAAAATCCGCGAAGCGTGCGCGGGTCTATTGCTCGTCCGCTGGAAGCGGACTCGGGAATGAACCACCTCGTTAGATCTTCCCACGATTAACACTACCTGAAACCCAAGACCTGCTCTCCCGCGTCTCTGCGTCTTAGCGGGGGCATGGGGCGCAGCCCCAAAAGAGCGCTACCGATTGATCCCCTCCCCTACCCGAAGATCGTAGAGAAGGACGCCGCAGTGCGGGCGCTTTCCTCGGTGAGGATGCGCTCGTAGTCGATCTTTTTGCCGAAGGCGGCGAGCCAGTGGCCTTCGGGGGTATTGGCGATCTCGGCGATGGGGAGGCTCTCCTCGGCGGGGCCCATGCCGAGGCCGGCGGTGTCGGCGAGCTTGTCCCCGATGCTGAGGAGGACGCCGAGGAACATGGCGCTCTCCTGGACGGAGAGCTGCTTCATCTCGATGAGGGGGGGCTGGTGGTGGTAGAGGACGGAGTTGACGACGCGGCCGGGGAGGTGGGAGCGGGCGCAGATGGCGGCGGAGAGTTCCTCGTGGGTGAAGGAGAGGATGGCGAGCTCGGCCTCGCGGAGGGAGGGGCCGGGGTTGGCGAGGATCTGGTCGAGCTCCTGGGGGAAGAAGGTGGCCATGAGGAGCCAGCCGATGTCGTGGACGAGGCCGGCGAGGTATTCGTTGCCGGAGGGGCGGGAGAAGCTGGCGGCGAGGCGCTCGGTGACGCGGGCGACGAAGAGGCTGCGGAACCAGAATTTATCCCAGCCGGCGGGGAGGCGGAGTTTCTCGGTCTTCTTGACGACGCCGGAGGAGCAGACGAGCTGGCGGACCTGGCCGTAGCCGACGTGGAGGACGGCGTCGTAGATGCTTTTGGCGTTGCCGCCGGAGGCGGCGGAATTGGCGATGCGGTAGATGCGGGTGGTGAGGATGGGGTCGAGCTCGATGATGCCGACGCAATCCTCGACGACGCTGTCCTCGGAGCTGAGGATGTTCCAGAGGCGGCCGAGGGGGCTGTCGGCGGCGGGGAGGATGTCCCCATCGGAGTTGAGGATGCCGCTGAGGGCGGTACGGAAATTGCTGTGGTCGTTGCTCTGAGGGCGGCGGGGCAGGAAGCGCTCGATCCAGGAGGGATCGGGGACGAAGGGGACGACTTCGATCTCGGGCGGATGAATGGAGGGGGGCATGGCGTGAGTTTATATCTATGTTTTATGCACTTCAGTGCACCCGATCGGCTGGCAGCTATGGAAAGCAGGTGGGATGCCGTACCTGCCATTATTGGCTATAGAGGCAAACTTTTAGGTGGCAAGTTGCAATCTTCCCGGGAGATTTCCTAGGTAAATCACGGGGGTCATTTCGTCTCTACTTCGAGGGCGAGGTATTCGGAGGCGTTGCCGAGGGTCGGCGGATCGAGGGTGGCGGTGGGGGTGCCGAGCCAGAGGATGTAGGTGCCATCGGCGATCTTCAGGGGGTGTTTTTCGAAGAAGGGGGTGGGCGGGAGTGGCAGGGGGGTGGAAGTGGTGGAGGAATCTTTTTCGCAGAGGAGGGAGCTGTGATCGGGGGCGTAGATGACTTGAACGAGAAATTTTCCCTTGGGGGAAGGCGGGGAGAATTCTTTGGAGTTCAAACAGCGATCGAGGACGAAGACGCCGGCGGGGGTGCGCTGGAAGTGCTCGAGGGTGAGCTTGATGTGGGTGGCCGATTCGGGGGCGATGTAGATGAGGCCCCAGCGAGCTTCACCAGCGTGGTGGACGAAGCGATCGTAGGCGAGGGTGAGTTCGGTGACTCCGCTGCCGACGCTGGCGTAGAGGCCGTAGAAGATGCTGTACAGTCCCATCATGGCCACGGCGAAGACGCCGGCAAGGACCCCACCGTTGATGGCTCCAAGAATCATCCCGGTGGCTTTGATAGGCTCTTTACTGGGAGGGGACAAGCTCCGGTTACGGGAGTATCCCCCATGCGGCTTTAGGGGAACAGAGGGAACTGGGGTAGATTAATCTATCCCAATCTCTCATGCCCCTACGCACTTCCGCTTACTTACCGACGGCGACGTATCGCTTTCAGCTCAATAGCTCTTTCACGTTCCGCGATCTGGAGGGGCTGGTGCCTTATCTCGACGATCTCGGAATTTCCGATTGTTATTTCTCGCCGATTTTCCGGGCGGCGCCGGGGAGTACGCACGGCTATGATGTGAGCGATCCGACGCTGATCAATCCGGAGCTGGGGGGGGCGGAGGGGTTCGCGGCGGTGACGGCGGCATTGAAGGAACGGCAGATGGGGTGTGTGCTCGATTTCGTGCCGAATCACATGGGAATCGCGGGGCCGTATAACCGCTGGTGGCTCGATGTGCTGGAGAATGGGCAGCAGTCGCGCTATGCGCGCTATTTCGATATCGAGTGGTATCCGCGCCATGAGGCGCTGCGGGAGCGGATCCTGGTGCCGATGCTGGGCGATTATTACGGGAAGATCCTGGAGAAGGGGGAGCTGAAGCTGGAGTTCGCGGCGGAGGAAGGACGGTTCGGGGTGCGCTATTATGAATCGCTCTTTCCGTTGCGGCCGGAGAGTACGATCGGGTTGTTGAACGCGGTCGATTCGTTCCTGACGGCGGAGGGGACGGGAGATCCGGAGACGCAGGGGCGGCTGGGCCGGGTGCGGAGTCTTTTTCAATTGTTGCCGGAGCCGGGGAAGGCGGCGGCCTCGGACGAGTATGCGGAGCGGGAGGAACTGCTGGCGAAGGGACGGCGGGAGCTGGCGGCGCTGGCGGACGATCCGGCGTTCAAACCGGCGATCGCGGCGATGGTGGCGGCCTTCAATGGAAAAGTGGGGGAGGCGGCGAGTTTCGACCGGCTGCATGGGTTGCTGGAGGAGCAGCATTACCGGCTGGCGTTCTGGAAGACGGGGGCGCATGAGACGAATTACCGGCGGTTTTTCGCGATCGATACGCTGATCGGGCTGCGGGTGGAGGATCCGGCGGTGCTGCGGGCGAGCCATGGGCTGCTGGCGGAACTGGTACGGGCGGGGGCGGTGCGGGGGGTGCGGCTGGACCATATCGACGGGCTCTGGGATCCGACGCAGTATCTGCACGATTTCCACACGTTCTGCACCCATCCGGGGCCGGAGGCGCCGCCTTCCTTTTATCTGGTGGTGGAGAAGATCCTGGAGCATGGGGAGAAGCTGCCGGCGGAATGGCCGATCCATGGGACGACGGGGTATGAGTTCATCGCGCAGCTCGGTGGGCTATTGATCGATCCCGCGGCGGAGGCGGGGCTCTCGCGGACGTTCGCGGATTTCACGGGAATCGGGCTTTCGGCGGCCGATTTGATTTATGAGAAGAAGCGGTTCGTGCTGGAGGAGCTGTTCGCCAACTCGATCGGCAATCTGGCGCTGGGGCTGGATCAGACGGTGGAATATGACCGCCGCTGGCGCGATCTGACCATGCACGATCTGCGGGTGGCGGTGCGGGAGTTCATGGCCTGCCTGGGGGTGTACCGGACGTACCGGAGCCCGGGGAACCGGGCGGGGGAGGCGGACGCGGCGGTGATCGGCGCGGCCTGCGAGGAGGCGAAACGGCGCAACCGGTCGCTCGATCCGGTGCCGTTCGATTTTCTCCGCGCGGTGATGGTGGGCGATTACCGGGAGGTGGAGACGGCGCGGCTGACGGGGCGGACGGCGGAGACGTGGATGCTGAAGCTGCAGCAGGCGACGGGGGCGGTGATGGCGAAGTCGGTGGAGGATACGGCCTTCTATGTCTTTAACCGGCTCTATGCGCTGAACGAGGTGGGATGCGATCCGGGGCGGTTCGGCGGCACGGTGGAGGCGTTCCACGCGCTGAACCGGGCGCGGCTGGCGGAGGAGCCGCACTCGATGCTGACGACCTCGACCCACGATACGAAGATGAGCGAGGATGTGCGGGCGCGGCTCTATGCGCTCTCGGAGGAGCCGGAGCGGTGGGAACGGCTGGTCCGGGAATGGGCGCGGCATAACCGGCGCTTCAAGACGGAGCTGGAGGAGGGACGGCTGGCGCCCGATGCCAATGAGGAATTTCTGCTTTATCAGGCGCTGCTGGGAGCTTGGCCGTTGGAGGGAGGAGCGGATGCGGAGTTCGTCACCCGGATCAAGGGGATGCTGCGCAAGGCGATCAGCGAGGCTAAGACGAACAGTAACTGGATTTATCCCCATAAGGGATGGATGGAGGCGGCGGATCGCTTTGTCGACTGCCTGCTCGATCCGGGGAATGGGTTCGTGGCGCTTTTCCAGCCGGAGGCGGAGCGGATCGCCCGGCTGGGGATGGTCAATTCGCTGGCGCAGGTGACGCTGAAGCTGACGGCGCCGGGGGTGCCCGATTTTTATCAAGGGAATGAGGTGTGGGATTTCAGCCTGGTCGATCCCGACAACCGGCGGCCGGTCGATTTCGCGCGGCGGCGGGGGCTGGCGGCGGGGCTGGCGGAGCGGTCTCCGGCGGAGTTGCTGGAACATTGGCGGGATGGGGGGATCAAGCTTCACCTGACGCGGACGCTGCTGCGATTTCGGCGGGAGCATCCGCGACTTTTTCAGGAGGGCGATTATGAGGCGGTCTGGGCGCGGGGACCTTTGGCGGAGCGGGTGGTGGCGTTTCGGCGGCGGCTGAAGCAAGAGGCGGGCGGGAACCCCCTCACCCTCTGGGTGGTGGCGGCGCGGTTGGCGGGGACGGTGGGGATGCCGCCGATCGGCGCAGCGTGGGGGGAGACGGCGTTGGAGGCGGAGCTGCCGGAGGGAGCGACGGAGTTGTTGAGCGGGCGCAGAATCGCAGCGGGAGCGAATCCATTGCTGGCAGAGGTGCTGGCGGTGTTGCCCTGCGCGGTGTTGGTGGCGGGGGCATGAAAAAGGCGGACCCTTGCGGGTCCGCCTTTTTCGATGATCCGGAGGATCGTGGCTTGAGCTGGCTTTAGAACTTCCAGTTCAGGTTGCCCTGGATGATGTCGGCCTGGCCTTCGGCACCGGTGGAACCGTAGATGCCATTGACCGCGCCCACGGCGTCGCCGCCCTCGGGACGGATCGGATTGCTGTGGTAGTAGATCACATTCGCGGTGAGGAAGTCGGTGAAGCTGTAGGCCGCCTTCAACGCCACACCCTGCTGACCGAGCACGCCGTTGGCCCAATCCGAATCGCTCAGATTCGGAGTGTAGGAGAGGGCCTCGATCCAGCGGTATTCCGCGCTGAGCTGCCAATCGCCCTTCTTCTTCAGCTCGCCGATCTGGTAACCGGCGTTCCAGAAGGTGTTCTGGCCATGCTGATTCGCATAGGCGGCGACGCCACCCCCGGCCTCGCCGGGGAAGCCTTCGATCCGCTGCAGCCGGTCGACCGGGGTCAGGTTGGCGCCATAGGTGCCATAGACCTTGTTCGGCTGGCCGAACAACGGGAAGTTGAACTCCAAAGGAATCGCAACCACGTTCAGACCGCCGAGAACCGCGAGGTTCGTATTGCTGGTCGCATAGTCGTTTCCGCTCTGCTCGGGAAGCGTCGTGGCGATGCCATTGTAAGTTCCCGGGGTTTCCGTGAGGAAGAGCGGGGAGATCACGACGTTCGTCTTCGGGGCGAATTCATACTTGGCTTCCAACTGGGCGATGAAGAGGTAGGCGCTCTCGTTCTTGCTCGTCGACGAAGTGGTCGAATTTCCACCAACCACAGTGGCAAGTCCATTGGTCGAATTATCGGAGGTGATGTACTCAGCTCCGCGCGCGGCGAGGGTCAAGCCTTCGACACCGACATGCTTGAACGTGAACTGTTCCGCCAGACCGTCCGGATTCAGATCGTCATCCCAGAAGGCTTCGCTGAGGGTGATCTGCGAGGGACCACGACCGACCACGATATCGACGCCGGCGTCGACGCCGGGATCGGTGACGGTGTTGAAGTTCTTGCCGTTGGCCACTGTGCTGGTGCTATCGAACAACGAGAACTGATTCTGATACCGGAGGTAAACCTGCCCGACGTAGATCGTGTTGGCGGTCTTGTCGAAGTAGTTGCCGAAATCGGTATTGGTGCTGTCGTTGCCGGTCGCGGTCTCGAGACGGACCACGGCGCTCCAATGCGGATCATAGGTGTATTCGGCACCCAGGCGCAGCCGCCAGCGGTACTGCGACTCGTCGTTGTTGTTGACATGACCCGAAGCAGGCCCGCCAGCCGGCGCGGGAGTAGCAGAGTAGGTCTGCGCATTGCTGTAATTATACCGCAGACGGGCGTCTCCGAAGAGCTTCAGGTGGCTGATGAAGCTGCTGAGCTCGATCTTGCCCGCGCTGGTGGTGTTGTATTCCTTGGTCAGGTCGACCCGGATGTCTTCGGCTTCCTGATCGGAAAGGACGCCCTTCTTGACCAGGGCGTCGATGAGCGCCCCGCTGTCCTGGGCGTGGGCGACCGAGGCGGTGAGCACGGCGGCTCCCACGGCGAGCACGAGGCTCTTTATGCTCTTTAAACGATAACTAAACGCATTTTTCATGTTCTCTTTCTCCCTTACATGTTTCCCCTCCGTTCCGTGAACGGAGGGATTGATTCGATCAAGACCGCCGCTGCGGTCGACCCCGGGGGGCTTCCTGCAACCGGCAAACTGATCGTCCTCCTTGTGGTGCTCCCTTCGGAATTTCCGATCGAGTCACACCCCTTGTTTTCTATCCTCCGCCAGAGCGGTAGGCATTTGCCGATCTCCGCATTCGGAGGCCGACACACAACTGTAACCAAATTGCCGGTTTGTTGGCAAATAGTATATTGCCTATATATTAGTAGACTAATGGGAGGCTTTTAGCCTCGCTTGGCGTAGGCGGGAGGGAGGAACTCCGAAGCATTGTTTGAAAAGCTTGGAAAAGTAATAGGGATCGGGGCATCCGACGGAGCGACCGATCTCTGCGAGCGGCAGTTCCGTGCCCCGCACGAGGGCGGCGGCGGCCTGCATGCGGCGCCGCAGGAGGTAGTGGATGGGCGGGAATCCAAAATACCGGCGGAAGGCGGTGCAGAAATGGGGGGTGGAGAGTCCCGCCAGCCGCGCGAGATCGGCCAGGACGATCTCCTGGTCGTAGCCTTCATCGATGCGGTCCCGCGCCCGCAGCAATCCGACCGGGGCGAGGCGCGAGGGCAAGCTCCCGGAGCGGGCCGCCTCCCGGATGAGGTTTTCCAGGAGGTTGCCGAGGATGGCCCGGTCGGGCCGGCGCGGGCCGGAGAGTTCCTCATGAATATCAAACAAGTAGCGCTCCACCCGGGAGGGATCCCACAACAGGAAGGGGCGCCCCGGCGCCAGCCGGACCGATTTCAGGGTGGAAAGAACCTGCGCGCCATCGCAATGGATCCAGGAATGATTCCAGCGGGCGGCGGGGTTCCCGTAATAATGGGCCATGCCGGGGGTCCAGAAGATGGCGGTCCCCTCCGGGTGCATCGGCCCGGCGGCGGCGGGGCCGAGGCGGACCGGCGAATGGAACATCATGAAGAGGGCGTCGCCAGTGCCACCCCGGCGGGCGATCGAGGAGGGCGGCATCGTCTCGCGGATGCCGATGCCGCGGATGCTCAGTCCCCGCGCCTGGAAAAGCGGTTTTTCGTGAAGGTAGCGGACGCGGAGCATAGCCGGTGGATCGAAATATATTACAAAATTTTCGAAAGGGTGTCCATTGGAAGCGCGGGACGAATCGGGCAGGCTGGCGGCACCGATGAATTCTCCCCTCCCCTACAACGGCCTCGGTTCCAGCCTGGGCACGCTCTCCTATCTCAGCCACGCCCGCACGCGTTCGATCAGCTCGGAAAATCCGACCGGGGCCAAGGGTGGCGGCGGCGGGGCGGAAACCGGTACCGGCGCGCAATGCGCCCGCGACCTGGGCCGCGGGTGGAAGATCAGCCCGAGCACTCCGATCCGCTCCGGGGAGACGCTGGTCCTGGCCGATATTGAGGGGCCGGGCGCGATTCAGCAGATCTGGATGACTCCGACCGGGCATTGGCGGCATTGCATTCTCCGCATCTATTGGGATGGAGCGGAGACGCCCTCGGTGGAGTGTCCGGTGGGGGATTTCTTCGCCTCCGGCTGGGGCAAGTTTTCCCAGGTTTCCTCGCTGGCGGTCTGCGTCAATCCCGGCAGCGCCTTCAACTGCTATTGGGAGATGCCGTTCCGCAAGCGGTGCCGGATCACGCTGACCTATATCGGCATCGACGAGAAGATGATGGTCTATTACCAGATCAACTACGCGCTGACCGAGGTGCCGGAGCATGCCGCCTATTTCCATGCCCAATTCCGTCGGGTCAATCCCCTCCCCTATAAGGAGGTCTACACGATCCTCGACGGGATCAAGGGCCAGGGGCAGTATGTCGGCACCTACATGGCGTGGGGCGTGAACAACACCGGCTGGTGGGGGGAAGGCGAGATCAAGTTCTACCTCGACGGCGACCAGGAGCTCCCGACGATCTGCGGGACGGGAACGGAGGACTATTTCTGCGGCTCCTATAATTTCGAGAACCAGGTGACGAAACAGTATCAGGAATACACCACGCCTTACGCCGGTCTCTCCCAGGTGATCCGGCCCGACGGCGTCTATCAATCGCAAACCCGCTTCGGGATGTACCGCTGGCATATCACCGACCCGATCCGTTTCGAAACCGATCTGAAGGTGACGATCCAGGCGCTCGGCTGGCGGCCGGGGGGGCGCTATCTCCCCCTCCAGGATGACATCTCCTCGGTGGCTTACTGGTACCAGACGATTCCCGCCGCGCCGTTCCCCGCTCTGCCGGATCGGGATTATCTGGAAGTGGTCTGAGTAATCTGAGCCGCGCCGGGGAGGGCCCGGCGCGGGGCGGGAAGGGGCTGGATGGCAGGGATATTGGAACTGGCAAAGGCGCGGCCCACGTCGTAAGACTATATCGGCAAGGCCTGGGGGTGTAGCTCAACGGTTAGAGCAGGCGGCTCATAATCGCTTGGTTCACGGTTCGAATCCGTGCGCCCCCACTCTCCCTTTGTTCTCTTGGATAGCGGGCGCTTCATCCTGGAAACATCCGGGGAGGCAAATAGCAAGAAGCGGAGTTCCCGGCGTCGAGGCCGGAGGCAGGATGGGCTGATGAAGAAGACGATGCAGCGACGAGCTGAAAATAAAGCGCGGCCCGCCGATGAGGCGAAGTGGCGGGCTTTCTTGCAGAAGGATGCGGAGGCCGAGGGAAAGTTCTATATCGCCGTCAAGACGACCAGGGTCTATTGCCGCCCCACCTGCGTCGCGCGGCCGCTGCGCAAGAATGTCGCCTTTTACGACACGTCTGAGGAGGCGGAACGGGCCGGGTTCCGGCCTTGCAAGCGATGCCATCCGGGCGGGCCGACGCTCTCCCAGGATCATGCCGCCCGGGTCGCGAAGAGCTGCCACCTGATCGAGACGGCGGAAAGGGAGCCGTCCCTGAGCACGGTGGCCAAGGCGGTGGGGATGAGTCCCTATCATTTCCATCGCGTCTTCAAGGCCGTGACCGGCGTCACCCCGAAGGCCTATGCCCTGGCGCGCCGGGCGGAACGGTTGCGGAAGGGACTGGCCGGTGCCGGCAGCGTCACCGAGGCGATCTATGCAGCGGGCTTCAACTCGAACAGCCGGTTCTACGCGCAGTCGTCCCGGACGCTGGGGATGACGCCGACCGATTTCCGCAACCAGGGCAAAGGGAGAGTGATCCGGTTTGCCGTCGCCCCATGCTCCCTCGGCAGCATTCTCGTCGCCGCCTCGGAGCGCGGAGTCTGCGACATCATGATGGGGAACGATCCGGTCGCCTTGGCGAGGAAGCTCCGGGAGAAGTTTCCGAACGCCGAGTTCCGGGAGGGCGATGCTGCGTTCAGGAAGACGGTGGGCCGCGTGGTCGGGCTGGTCGAGGCTCCCGATGGGAAGATCGACCTCCCCTTGGACATCCGGGGAACGGCGTTTCAACAGAGGGTCTGGGAGGCCCTGCGGAAGATTCCCGCCGGGATGACAGCCACGTATGGCGAGATCGCGCGCGAGATCGGGTCGCCCCGGGCGGTGCGCGCGGTGGCGCAGGCGTGCGGCGCCAATCCCCTGGCGGTGATCATCCCCTGCCATCGCGTGGTGCACCGGGATGGCCGCCGCTCCGGTTATCATTGGGGGGTGAAGCGGAAGAACGCCCTGCTGCGCCGGGAAGCGGCTGAGGAATAAAAGAGAGACCCTATCCCCTGCCCCATGAGCTATTTTTTTAAGTGGATCGACTCCCCCGTGGGCCGGCTGAAGCTGGGGGCTACCGACGATGGCTTGGCCGCAATCCTCTGGGAGGATGACGACCCGAAGCGGGTCCGGCTCGCGCTGCTCCGGGAAAGCCCGGAGCATCCGGTACTGCTGGAGACGGAGCGCCAATTGGGCGAATATTTCGCGGGTAGGCGAAGGGCGTTCACGCTGCGGCTCGATCCGGTGGGAACTCCGTTCCAGCGCAAGGTCTGGCAGGCCCTGGCGGAGATCCCCTTCGGCGAAGTCCGCAGCTATGGGGAGCTCGCCCGGCAGATCGGCCATCCCGGCGCGTCCCGGGCGGTCGGAACGGCGAATGGCCGGAATCCGCTTTCCATTGTGGTGCCGTGCCATCGGGTGATTGGAGCATCGGGAAGGTTGACCGGGTTCGCGGGGGGATTGGAAAACAAGGCGGCACTGTTGACGCTGGAGGGGGGCTGGAAGGAGAAAATCGGGATTGATTAAATAATCCATATTTATGGGAATTCGATCCATTCCATTTGCTGCGATGCGGGTGTAGGATGATCGAAATTACATAATTCCGAAATTTTTCCTCTTGTGAAATCTCCCCTGCGCGTCGGATTGATCGGTTGCGGCAACATCAGCAATGCTTATTTCAAGGGGCTGGCCCCGTACGGCGAGTGGGTGCGGATCGAGGCCTGTTCCGATCTCGATCCGGGCCGGGCGAAGGCGAAGGCGGCGGAGCACGGGGTGGGCAAGGCGCTCTCGGTGGAGGAGCTGCTGGCCGATCCGGAAATCGACGCGGTGCTGAACCTGACGGTGCCGCAGGCCCATGCGGAGACGAATCTGCGGGCGTTGAAGGCGGGGAAGCACGCCTATTGCGAGAAGCCCTTCGCGCTGAATACGGCGGAGGGGAAAAAGGTGCTGGCGGAGGCGCGGAAGCGGAAGCTCTTCGTCGGCTGCGCACCGGACACGGTGCTGGGCGGCGGCATCCAGACCTGCCGCCATCTGATCGACTCGGGGGCGATCGGGAAGCCGATCGCGGCGACGGCGAACATGGTCGGCCACGGCCATGAGAGCTGGCATCCGAACCCGGAATTCTATTACCTGCCGGGCGGGGGGCCGCTCTTCGACATGGGGCCTTATTATCTGACGGCGCTGGTGACGATGATCGGTCCGGTGCGGAGCGTGGCGGCGGAGGCGCGGGCGACCTTCGCGGAACGGTTGATCACCAGCCAGCCGCTCCATGGCAAGAAGATCAAGGTGAAGACGCCGACCCATCTCTGCGGGGTGCTCGAGTTCGCGCAGGGGGCGCTGGGGACGATGACGATGAGCTTCGACGTGTGGAAGAGCCATCTTCCCTTGCTGGAGGTCTACGGGACGGAGGGCTCTCTCTCTTGTCCCGACCCGAATCATTTCAACGGCGAGGTGCTGCTTTTCCGCAAGGGGGAGAAGGAATGGACGCCGGTGCCGCTGACCCATTGCGGGGAGACGGCGCGGGGCTTCGGGCTGGCGGAGATGGCGCTGGCGATCGCCAAGCGGCGGAAGCTGAACCGGATGAACGGGGAGATGGCGCTCCATGTGGTCGAGGTGATGGAGTCGTTCCATCTCTCGGCCCGCACCGGGAAGCGGGTGACGATCAAGTCCCCCTGCCGCCAACCGGCGGCGTTGCCCGCGGGTCTGCCGCTGGGCCGGATCGAGTGATTTAGGTTTTGTTTTGAGAACTCTTTTATGAAAAAAGCTCTGATTGTTTCCGGCGGTTGGGACGGCCATGCGCCGGAGAAGACTTCGGCCCTGATGGCGGGATGGCTGCGGGAGGCGGGAGTGGAGGTGGAGATCTCCACCACGCTCGACGCGCTGCTCGATGCGGACCGGCTGGCGGCCTGCGATCTGCTGGTGCCGAACTGGACGATGGGGACGCTGAGCGGGGAGCAGGAAAAGGCGCTGGTGAAGGCGGTCGCCGAGGGGACGGGCCTGGGCGGCATCCATGGCGGGATGGGGGATGCCTTCCGCAACAGCACCGGCTATCAGTTCGTGGTCGGCGGGCAGTTCGTGGCGCATCCCGACAATCACAAGGATTACACGGTAACGATTTCCCGGAAGGACGATCCCATCGTCGCCGGGCTGGTCGATTTCACGGTTCACTCGGAGCAGTATTACCTGCATGTCGATCCCTCGAACGAGGTATTGGCGACGACGACGTTCCAGACAACGAGCGCGCCGTGGGTGAACGGGACGGTGATGCCGGTGGTCTGGAAGCGCCGTTACGGGCAGGGGCGGGTTTTCTATTCCGCGATCGGCCATGGGACCCAGGAGTTCGAGATTCCGGAGGTCCGGGAGATCACGAAGCGGGGGCTGCTCTGGGCGCTGCGCTAAAGTAAGCGCCGGGGTCCGCTAGCGCTGGGCCGGGATGGCGCCGTCGAGGATCGCCAGGTTTTCCTCGATGCGGAGGAGGTAGTGGTTCCGTCCGTCGGGGAAGTGGTGGTCGAGATCGTGGAAGAGGCCGAGGAAGGAATGCTCCAGGATGGGCATGACGTAATGCTCGTAGAAGCTCCGGCTTTTTTTCTGGAGGTCGGCGGCGGTGGCGTAGGTGTAGCTCTGGGCGGCTTTGCCGGTGACGTTACGGGCGGCCTCGCTGAACTCATCGTAGAGAGCCTCCAACCGCTGGGGGTAATCGGGCGCGGCCATCTGGCCGAGGAGGTCGCCGGTCGCCAGGATGCCCCCGAGTTGGCGTTCGGCCTCGCTGGCGCTCTGCAGTTCCTCGTAATCAATGTTGACGGCGGTCCAGAGGATGAGCCGCTGCACTACCTCGATGTCCTCGGACGAGAGATTGAATTCCTGGAGGAAGCGGCCGGCGAAGTCGGAGCCGCGGGCGACGTGGATGGAGGTGAATTTGGCCCCGGTACCGGTCTTGTCGCCGGTCTTCTTGATGTAGCCGATGTCGTGAAGGAGGGCGGCGGCGATCACCAAATCGTAATCCTGGGCGTGGAAACGGAAGGAGCGGCGCTGGCGGCGCAGGTTGCCGTCCATGATGCGGGCGACGGCGGTGGTGACCTCGCAGGTGTGGCCGAAGTGGTGGAAACCGATGTCGCAGGCTTGGTAATGGGGATAACGGCCGGCGAAAAGCTCCTCCGTCCGCCGAAAAAGCGGGCGCAGCCAGGGAACGCGATGCTGGGGGAAATGAGCCGCGTAGACGGCCTCGACGCTCTGAAGCGTTTCGGCTGGAGAGGGGGCAAAAGTTTCGATGTCCTTCAGGATAAGGAGCCAAGGGCAAATCTCAATCGTAAATCTTGCTTGGGGGGTATTGTGTTTTTCGGTTTAAATTATCTCAATTGGTGCCGTTTTTTGGGGGCTGCGCCCCTGGCCCCTGCTGGGGAGGGGAATGTCGCCGAGTATGAGTTGTTGATACCATGCGGACGCGAGGAGCGCGGGAGAGCGGGCTCGTGGGTTTGCCTCCCGGCCATGCGAATTAGTTTCCCCTGAGAACTGCGTGCGCTATCGCGCAGGCATTCAGGTGGTGGGGATCGGGGGAAGATCGAACGGCCTGGGTATAGGCGGGCCGGGATGCACGGGGTACCCTTGTACGACGCAAAGGGGCTGCGCCCCCTTGGATTGCCTCCCGGCCATGCAAATTGGTTCCCCCTGGAAACTACGTGCGCTACCGCGCAGGCATTCTGGCTCTGACTCGATCTGTAACCTCTATGGGAGCCAAGTCGTGAGCTTATGCATGCTTCGCGGAAGTAATCTGTCAGATGAAACCAACGTGATTGAGAAATTTTTCTATCAACCCCATTCTCTGCGGTATGGATTTCAGCCGTTTTCCTCGCACGCTCCGCCTGCTCGAACAGGGGGGGGCGGCGGGGCATCATTCGGGGGCGCAGTTTTTCGTCCGGTTGCGGGGGGAGAGCATGCTTGATGGGGCTTGGGGGGAGGCCCGGGAGGGGGTGGCGATGCGGACGGATACGCTGATGACCTGGCTTTCTTCCTCGAAGCCGATCGCGGCGATCGGGATCGGGCAGTTGCTGGAGCGGGGGTGGCTGAAGCTCGACCAGCGGGTGGCCGAGTTTGTCCCCGAGTTCGCCCAGGGTGGGAAGGAGGGGCTGACGATCGAGCATCTGCTGACCCATACCTGCGGCTTTCGTTCCGCCGATTCGATGTGGAGCCGCCTGACGCCGGAGGAGAATATCGCCCGGGCCTGCGCGGCGCCGCTGGAGGCGGGATGGGTGGCGGGGGAGACGGCGGGGTACCAGCTCTCGGCCAGTTGGTTCATGCTGGGGGCGGTGATCGCCAAACTGACGGGGCGGAGGTTTGAGGAATGGGCGCGGGAGGAGGTGTTCGTGCCGTTGGGGATGGCCGATTCGTGGTTCGCGCTGGGGCCGGAGGCCTATCAAGCTTACAGCGTTCGCGACCGGATCGGGTGGCTCCACAGCACCTCGACGGGACGGATCGAGCCGCATCGCTTCTGGGACAGCGAGACGGGCTATGCGCATTGCTGGCCGGGGAGCAGCGGGCATGGGCCGATCCGGGAGCTGGCGCGGATCTACGAGATGTTCGCCGGGAATGGGACCCGCGAGGGGGTGACGGTGCTGCAGCCGGAGACGGTGGCGCTATTGACGAAGCCGCGGCGGGTGGGGCGCTTCGACCTGACGTTCCAGCATGTGGTCGATTGGGGGCTGGGGATCATCGTGAACTCGAACCGCTATGGGGCGGGGACGGTGCCCTATGGCTTCGGGCCGCATAGCTCGGATGCCGCCTTCGGCCATAGCGGGGCGCAGACTTCGTGCGGGTTTTACGATCCGGACCACGGGCTGGTCGCGGCCTGGATCGTGAACGGGATGGCGGGAGAGGCGGTCCACCGCCGGAGGGCACGGGTGATCAATGCGGCGCTCTATGAGGATCTGGGGTTGGCCCCGGAGGGGGCGCAGACGGAAAGCTACTGAAGGCGGCAAAGGCCTCGGCAGCCGTCAGTTCGTCGAGCCGACGTATTGCCGGTAGGGCGAGATCGCCTTCTTCCAGTTGGCGTGGCGGCGCTTCAGATTGCCGAGCTGGCCGGAGATCAGCTTCATCTTGTTCTCCAGCAGCTTCATGACCTGGTATTCGAGGTCGATGATCTGGGATTCGAGGATGAGGAGATCGGGGCTTTCGCGGTCGGGGGGGAGCGGGGTCCAATCGTGGGCCTTCATCTCCTCGATCAGGCTCATCTTCTTGGCGGTATGGGTGGGGAGCTCTTCCCAGCGGTTTTCCTTGATGGCGTTCCATTCCCACATGACGGCCTCGATCATGTTGCGCAGGATCTTGATCTTGGCGGGAGTGTCGAGGGCTTCCATGGTGGGAGAGTGGAAACGGTGGGTGTAAGGAATCATAGCACTATCTCCTTCTTCGACCACTAGGTTTTACTATTTAGTTAAAAAAGGGGCCGGAGCCGGGATTCTTTGAATTTTCTCCTATTTCTCTCTATCAGCCAGACTCATGAGCGGGCCGGAGGTTGCGGATTTTCGCAAAGCTTGCTTGTCCTTCGGACGGCAGAGGGTACGATTCGGAGCAGCTAGAGCCTGTGCATCTCCCGGCGTTCGATCATCTTCCGGCGTTCGACCATTATACCCGGCTCGGGATTGTCCAAACCGCGACCCCAGAGGAAATCCGCCGCGCCTACCGGAGCCTGGCCCGGCTCTACCATCCCGATGTGGCCGCCAACAAGACCCAGGCGGAGGAGCTCTTCAAGCGGCTGGGCGAGGCCTACCGAGTGCTCAGCGACAAGATCGAACGCCGCAATTACGATGCCCATCTGCTGGCGAACCGGAGCGCGGCCCGGGCCCGCCAAGCCAATCCTGCCCCTTCCCCTACCCGCTCAGCCACGCCGCCGCCTCCGCCCCCTCCTCCCTCGACGATCGCCAAGCGGAAGAAGAAGCCGGTCGACCGGCCCGATCTCGATGTCGAATCGGACCTCGAAATCACCCTGGAGGATGCCGTCCATGGGGCGACCTATGTGTTGACCCTCCGCCAGAATGACGCAGCGCGGCGGCGCTCGGGAAGCCGGGTCGATGTCCATACCTGCCGGGTGGAGATTCCCGCCGAGGTCTATGAGGGGCAGCGGTTGCGGCTGCGCGGCCTCGGGTTCACCGATACCGGCGCCGAGCATGCGGGCGATCTCTATCTGACGATCCGGTATGCCCGGCATCCCCGTTTCCGCACCGTCGGCACGTTTCTGACGACGGAGCTGGTGCTGACGCCGTGGGAAGCGGCACTGGGGGGACGGAAGCGGATTCAGGCTCTCGACGGAATGGCCGATCTCCAGGTTCCGCCCGGCACGCAGCCCGGCCAGCGGCTCAATCTGCAGGGCTACGGCCTGCCCCAGCCCGACGGGAGCCGGGGCGATCTCCAGATCATGGTGAAGCTGAAGGTGCCGACGGTGATCAGCGAGAAGGAGCGGCAGCTCTGGCAGGCGATTGCTAGCCAGCATCGGTAACTCGTCTTTTGCAGGTTGAGTTCCATTTTTCATCTCCGTATCGATATCGGCTATGGGGAAATTCAAATGGGTTTTGTTAGGCCTTATCGGATTATTTCTATTTTGTTTGCGGCCCGCCATAACGGGACCAGCGGCTTTTAAAAGAACCACCAGAATACTGACAATCCGTCAGCTAAACGCTGCAAGCCAAGTATTTCAGGAGAGCGGAGAACATCCTCTTCCGCCGGGTTTTCCGGCAGAAAGCCACACAATCTCCAAAACCGAATACCTCCAAGCCCTCGTCCAAAACAACTACCTCCAGCTGCGAGACCTCACCCTGCCCGACGATCTGGTTTTAGCCAATGTCTCGAAGGATGATCCTCCCGATACGGTCTTCGCGGTCTCTCAGGGCTATTATGACCGCTATATCTTAAAAAAGAAGAGGGGGTGGCTGGAGTGGTTGAAATCTCCGTTCCATGAGGATCTCCCCATGGTGATTACCAAATCGGGCGGAGGGAACTTCGACCATCCCCTGCTGCCGCCACGGACACCTGCTTTTCTGCCGCCTTAGGAACTAGCCACTGCATGGAAAGGCGGAATCGTTCCGCTTAAGTCTTCTTCGGTTCTGATCGGTAAAGGAACCAAGCCGCGATCGCCAAGGCAATGCTTGTGGTTACTCCAATAAAGGAAATGGGCCGAAAATGATGGACTGGAATCACCATCGAAGCATCCGACCTTACCCGTGAGATCCAAAAAACCAGCAAGGGAGGCATGATGGCTGCCACCGTGAAAAGAACAAAGACGCCCTGCAATCGTCCATGGGAAGGAAAGAGGAGCGCCCATGAAGCCCAAGCAAAAGGGATCAAAAGGCCTATTCCTATCGCTAAGGTATCGGGATAGCTTATTCCCACCCGAGCGATTTCGAATCCATCAAGGAAATTCTTAAGAGTGACAGCCAGCAATACTCCTCGCAGCAGATCCAAGCTCCAGCGTGGTTTCACTAATTAAAGCTATTGATATCTCGCCTTTTTCGCAAGGCACTCTCGCCGCCCAGTCCTACGCCACCACTTCCTTCTTCTTCGTGCGGCTCTTCTCGTGGAGGTAGAGGTTGTAGATGGCGATGAAGGCGGGGAAGAGGTTGCTGAGGATGCCGACGGAATCGTTTTTTCCGAAGGTGAAGTAGGAGAGGACGAGGACGCTCCCGGCGACGCTGAGGTACCAGAAGAGGGCGGGCATGACCGGCTTTTGATGGCGGCGGGAGGCGATGATCTGGGGAATCCACCGGCCGGCGAAGAGGAAGACGCCGATGTAGCCGATCAGTTTCCAGGTGGTGAAGGTGTAATCGAGGTGGACCGGGTACCAGAAGAAATGGCGGAAATGGATGGAGAAAAGGATCTCGTGCATCCCGCACCCTAACGGATGAGCTATTTAATCCGAAAGCGAAAAAAGGATGCGGGGCGGGCGAGCGGGCGGTAGCTTCTCCCGATGTCTCTGTCCCAAGTTAACGATTCCTACGATGCCCATGTGATCGGCGCCGGGCTGGCCGGTTCGGAGGCGGCCTGGCAGCTGGCGGAGCGGGGCCACCGGGTCCGCTTGAGCGAGATGCGTCCGGTCCGCCCGACCCAGGCCCATCTGACCGACCAGTTCGCGGAGCTGGTCTGCAGCAATTCGCTCGGCTCGGACGTGCCCGATCGGGCCGGGGGGGTGCTCCATGCGGAGATGCGGCGGCTCGGCTCCTTTATCCTGCAGTGCGCGGAGGCGACCCGGGTGCCGGCGGGCGGAGCGTTGGCGGTCGACCGGGAGCGGTTCGCCCAGGAGGTGACGCGACGGCTTTCGGCCCATCCCCGGATCGAGGTGCGCCGCGAGGAGGTGACGACGCTGCCCGCGACGGGGTTGACGGTGGTGGCGAGTGGGCCGCTGACCAGCGAGGCGCTGGCGGGTTCGCTCCGCGAGTTGACCGGGACGGAAGCGCTCTATTTCTATGACGCGATCTCGCCGATCGTGGAGCGGGAGTCGCTCGACATGACGATCTGTTTTCAATCGTCCCGCTATGACCGGGGCGACCAGGAGGAGGGCGATTATCTGAATTGCCCGATGAACCAGGAGGAGTATCGGCGGTTCGTCGAAGCGCTGAAGGGGGCGGAGAAGATCCCGCTGCGCGATTTCGAGCGGGAGGATTCGCTCTTCTTCGAGGGATGTCTACCGATTGAGATCCTGGCGGGGCGGGGGGAGGAAGCGCTGGCCTTCGGCCCGATGCGGCCGGTCGGCCTGACCGATCCGCGCAGCGGACGCCGACCCCATGCGGTGGTGCAGCTGCGGCAGGATAATCTGGCGGCATCGCTCTACAATCTGGTCGGCTTTCAGACCAATATGAAATGGGGGGAACAGGAGCGGGTGCTCCGGCTGATTCCGGGGTTGGAGCGGGCGGAATTCGTCCGGCTGGGGCAGATGCACCGCAATACCTTCATCAACTCCCCTCTCCTGCTCGACGCGACACTCCAGTTCCGGAAGCGGCCCGAGCTTTTCTTCGCGGGGCAGATTGTCGGCGTGGAGGGCTATGCGGGCAATGCCGCGACGGGGTTGCTGGCGGGCTTGAACGGGGCGCGGCTCTTGGAAGGCAAAGCTCCCCTCACCCTCCCGCCGGAGACGATGCTGGGGGCGCTCTGCCGCTACATCACCCAGGCGGAGGCGAAGCATTTCCAGCCGATGAAGGCGAACTTCGGGGTGCTGCCGGAGCTGGCGCCGGGGGAACGGCCCCGCGACAAGCGGGAGCGGGCCGGGGCCTACAGCCGCCGGGCGCTGGCGACGCTGGAGCGATTCCTGCAATCGGACCTCGCCACGGCGGCGGCGGCGCTGTAGACAATCTGGCCTCGATTACCATGCCCACTTACGTCATTGGCCATAAGAACCCCGATACCGACGCGATTTGTTCCGCGATCGGCTACGCCGATTTCCTCCGCCGCACCGGGATGCCGGAAGCGGAGGCGGCCTGCTGCGGCGAAATCGGCGGGCGGACGCTCTTCGCCCTGGAGCGGGCCGGGGTGCCCCATCCGAAGCTGGTGCTCGACGTCCGCACCACCGCGGGCCAGATCTGCGACCGGGACGTGGTGGCGGCGCGGACCGACGATTCGTTTCTGGCGGCCTTCGACCTGATGCGAAAGCGCGATCTCCGCAGCATCCCGGTGATCGACGATGCCGGGCGGGTGACGGGGATGCTCTCGCTCTTCAAGCTGGTCGACCTCCTCCTGCCCCGCGACGGCGAGGTGGCGGAATCGCGCCGCGTCGAGTCGAGCCTGGCCCGGATCGGGCGCGGGATCTCGGGAACGTTCCAGAATGCGGTCGCGATCGACCGCGAGGAGGAGCTCTCCATGGTGGTGGCGGCGCTCAGCAACGAGGTCTTCGCGGAGCGGCTGACCGGCTTCGATCCCCGCAAGCTCCTGGTGGTGATGGGAAACCGCCCCAGCGTGCAGCGGAGCGCGATCGACGTCGGCGTCCGCGCCATCGTGCTCTCGGGAGGCAACCGGCTGGCCGACGATCTGCTGGAAGAAGCCAAGCGCCAGGGGGTGAGCGTGATCAGCAGCGCCAACGACACCGCGACGACGACCCTGCTGATCAAATGCTCGAAGGCGATCTCCCACGCCACCTGGACCGATACGATCACCTTTCCCGAAAACACAGTTCTCGACCACGTGCCCGCCGCGATCGAGAAGACCCCGCAATCGCTCTTCCCGGTAGTCGACGAGCGGCAGGTGATGGTGGGGGTCTTTTCCAAGTCCGACCTGATCGATCCGCCCCGGACGAAGCTGGTGCTGGTCGACCACAATGAGTTCAACCAGGCGGTGCACGGGGCGCAGCAGGCCGAGATCCTCGAGGTGATCGACCACCACCGGCTGGGCGGTGGGCTCAGCTCGCGCCATCCGATCCGCTTCGTCAACGAGCCGGTCGGATCGACCTCGACGATCGTGGCCCGGTTCTTCCGGCAGGCCGGGCTGACCCCGGAGCCCTCGATCGCGCTGGCCTTGGCGGCAGGGATGATCTCCGACACCCTTTTTCTGACCTCGCCGACGACGACGCCGGTCGACCGCGAGATCCTGGAGTGGCTGGGGAAGGTCTCCAAGACCGACCTGAAGCAGTTCGCCGCCGATTTCTTCGCCGCTGGATCGGTGCTGGTCCATACCACGCCCGCCAAGGCGATCCGCGCCGATTGCAAGCAGTATGAGGAGAACGGCTGGAAGATCGCGGTGGCGCAGATCGAGGAGCAGGGCCTCGACAATTTCTGGAAGCAGCGCGAGGCCCTCACCGCCGCCCTCGCCGACCTGCGCCGGGAGCAGGCCCTCGATTTCGTCTGCCTATTGGTGACCGATATCGGCACCCACGACAGCGTGATGCTGACCGATGGCCGCGACGAGATCGTGAAGTGCATCGATTATCCGAAGCTGGAGACCGGGCTCTATGAGCTAGCGGGCATCGTCAGCCGGAAGAAGCAGCTGCTGCCGCATTTGATCCTGACGCTGCATAAGGCGCGGAAGGAGAGCTAGGGGAGGCGCTGGTTCGGGCGAGGCTCGTGAGGACGAGACCTTTTGGGGCTGCGCCCCTTGCCCCTGCTCGGACGCGGGGGCGCGGGAGAGCGGGCTCATGGGTTTCAGGTGGAGAATGCCATCAGCAGATCTAGCGGGTTGATTATGGGCTGGCCGGGATGCAAGGGGGACTTGGTGGGGGCCGCTTCAAAGGGGGCTGTCGCCCCCCTTGATTGCCTCCCGGCCATGCGAGTTAGTTCCCCCTGGGAACGATGTGCGCTATCGCGCAGGCATTCCCGAGGCCGCCTCCGGCGGCCGAGCAATAGACCCGCGCACGCTTCGCGGATGGCATGCTCTTCTTCTTAATTGTCCCAGCACTCCGCTCCCATAGAGGTTACAGATCGAGTCAGAGCCAGAATGCCTGCGCGGTAGCGCACGTAGTTTCCAGGGGCAACCAATTTGCATGGCCGGGAGGCAATCCAAGGGGGCGCAGCCCCTTTGCGTCGTACAAGCTGCCCCCGTGCATCCCGGCCCGCCCATAGCCAGCTCGTTAGATCTTCCCCCGATCCCCGCCACCTGAATGCCTGCGCGATAGCGCACGCAGTTCTCAGGGGAAACTAATTCGCATGGCCGGGAGGCAAACCCACGAGCCCGCTCTCCCGCGCTTCTCGCGTCCGCACGGTATCATCAACCCAGACTCGGCGACACTTCCCCCCTTCCGAAGCGGGGGAAAGGGGCGCAGCCCCAAAAGGACGTGATCTAACGACCCCTACCGCAGCTCAATTCTTCCCCGACTCCGTACTGCTTCCGACGATGCCGATCTGTTTCTCGGTATTGAGGATGACGGCGGGGAGAATCTTCTCCAGGAGTTCCTCGGTGATGCCGGTTTCCTGCAGCAGCGCTTCGTCGAGCTCGGTATGGAAGCCGTCTTCTCCCACCCCGAAGCCGAGGCTGGTGGCGAGATGTTTGCCGGCATGGATATGGGTGACCAGAGGGCGGTTCTCCGCGCCGGCGAGGCGGGGACGCGGATAGAAGCAGCCGACCTGGATCAGGTTGGTGGGGTAACCCCATTGCTCCATCAGGACTCCGCCGACGTCGGTATGGTCGTAGCCGAGGGTGTCGTGCTCGGCCTGCCGCCAGCTGATGTTTTTTTCCAGCTGGTATTGCCGCACCCGCTCGAACTGGTCGGCGCAGGCGTGGGCCAGGGCCAGCTTGCCGACGTCGTGGAGGAGGCCGGCGGTGTAGGCCAGCTCGGTGGAGACTTTGCCGGTCTCCTTGGCCAGGGCCTCGCTGGCGATGGCGACGCAGAGGGAGTGCTTGTAGAGATCCTGGGGCTCCCAGCCGTAACCGGAAGGCTGGTTGACCAGCCAGCGGCTGGCGATCGAGCTGGCGGCGATCCGGTAGACGGGGCGGAAGCCGATCCGGAGGACCGCGTCGGCGACGGTTTCGCAGCGGACCGATTTGGAAAAATAGGCGGAATTGGCCATCCGCAGGACGGCGGTGGTGAGGCCGGGATCCTTGGTGATGAGGGCCTGGATGTCCTTGGCCTCGGTCTGCTCGGGCTTGGAGAGGAGGTCCATCAGCTTCGGCAAGAGCCAGGGGGCGCAGGGAATGCTGCGCGCCAGCTCGCAGACCAATTGCAGAGGGAGAATTTCGTTCATCGCCAAAAGAGGGGTTGGCTCGGCGTCCTCACCGAGACTTTGCCGGTATCGAGGTAGAATTTGATGGTGCGGTTGACGTGGCCGCCGATTTCCCAGACGGTGACGCGGAGATTCAGCTTGGCAGCCCATTCGCGGCAGGCTTCGGCGTTGCGGTCGCCGATGCGGAAGAATTTATCGGCGCTCATCACCTGGGCGCCGCCGAAGACCTTGCACTCCATTCCTCCCTCGCGGCCGCCGGCCTGCTTGGTGCGGGCGAGGAGCTCGGGCAGGCCGAGATCGAGGAACATGGCGATGCGGTCCTGGCCGGAGTGGGGCTTCGAATCGGGGAGCATGACGTGGAGCATGCCGCCGATCTTGCGATGGGAATCGTAAAGGGTGATGCCGAGGCAGGAGCCGAGGGCGTAGGTGGTGAGCAGGGCGCTCGCCCCGCTGACCACCTGGAGATCGGCGACGCCGACGACCGTCTCTTTGTATTCCGGCGTGGTGGAGGCGGCTAGGGGGTTTACCAGTGACACGGTGAATATTGCCGAAATTCGTTTCGGGCCGGAGTGGGGTTAAGGCTAAGCTATGGCCTTTGCGCTTTACCCACAACAGGGATTTGATTGCTAGGCATATTTGCCTAGATCTTTTGCGGCTTAGCAAACTCGATTGGTTCCGTCCTTTTGGGGCTGCCGATTGCTCCCGGCCATGCGAGTTAGTTGCCCCTGGGAACTATGTGCGCTATTCGCGCAGGCATTCTGGCCCCTGTTTCGGAGGGGGAATCCCGCCGAGTTCGGGTCTATTCTACCACGCGGACGCGAGGAGCGCGGGAGAGCGGGCGCTTGGGTTTCAGGTGGCGCGTGTCGGCGGCAGATCGAACGCGTTGACTACGGGCGGGCCGGGATGCACGGGGGCAGCTTGTACGATGCAAAGGGGCTGCGCCCCCTTGGACCCTGCCATGACTCGATAGCTCCCGTCTATGGGAGCTGCGTCTTGAGCTTGCTTAAGCTGGAAAGACTCTAGGGAGTCGTACTGGGAACCGGGGCGGTCGGAATGGAGGAGGCATCCGGCGTATTCGTCGTGGCGGAAGGGAAAATCGGAGGGGGGACCGGACGGCCCGGAACGGTCTCGGCGTTGTTGATCATGACCGGGGTGGGCGGCTGGGTGGAGGGAACGACGGCGGCGGGGGTGGCGTCGGTGGAGGGAACCGGAACGATGGCGCCGGCATGGAACGATTGGGGCGCCTCGCTGCCGGGAGGCGCCGCAGCGGGAGTGGCCGCGCCGTTGGTGGCGGCGGCAGCGGCGGCTCCGGAGGAATTGAGGATGGCCTGCTCGCGGATCATGACCAGGAGGGCCGATTGGTCGTCCATGACGGTCTTGAGCGATTCGAACTCGCCCTGGAGCTTGGAGATGGTCTGTTCCTTGGTGGTGATCTCGTTCTTGAACTTATCCTGGAGGGCGGCGACTTCGTCCGACTGCTCGCCGCGCTCTTTCTTGAGATTGTCGACTTCGCTCTTGAGGGTATCCTGCAGCTGGCTGACGGAGTCCTTCTCCAGGGAGATGGTCCGCTCGATGCTGACCATGCGGCTCTGCTGCATCGCCAGATCTTCGGCCAGCTTCAGGAGCTGGAGGTAGCGGGCGCCGAGCTGGTCGGCCAGTTCCTTGACGTCGGTCTGCCCCTTGGACTGGACGTCGTTGAGCTTGGCCTCGTAGAGCGCGAATTTCTGATTGGTCTGATAGGCCGCAACCGCCACATAGCAGGCCAAGGCGACGATCGCCAAGACCAGCAGAATCTCGGGACCGACCTTGCCCGAGCGGGAGTTGTGGGGGCCTTTCATAGCGCCAGATATATAATACTTTTTTTTGAAAGCAATAGTAATGAAAGTTTTAACGTAAAAAGTCTGAAACCGGAGGCGAGGGCTCTTTTTTCCTTTATTTGGCCGGTTTTTCCTTTTCGGAGGCCTTGCGGGCGCGGGCTTCGGCGGCCTGGCGGAGGATTTCCGAGTCTTCGCCCTTCTCCAGTTGGAAGGCCGATTGTTGATTCATCTTGCTGATATCCGGTTCGACCTCGGTGCGGAGGATGCGGACTTCGCGCGGGGCCTTGATGCCGATGCGGACGCGTTGGCCTTCCACGGCGACGAGGATGATCTCGATGTTGTCGCCGAGTTTGATCGACTCGCCGGGTTTGCGGGAAAGAACGAGCATGGGTGGGAAAGGTGGAGTGCCTATGGCCAGCGAGGCCTAGAACTCGAAGGTCTCCTGTTCGGGATGATTCCCTTGGAGCACCACTTGGCGGCCCATTTTCTTGTCCTTGTGGAGGATGAGGGGCGCGCGGAGATTGGCATGGACCCGGAAGGGCTTTCCCGATTCCAGGCGGACGATGAAGAAGAGGAGGCACTCGGCGGGTCCGGGCGAGCCGATCGGCTCGAGATCGGCATCGTCGACATCGACGAAGTAATCGGGCTTGAGGTAGAAGGCCTCGATCACGACGAAGGCGAGCTTGGGATCCTCGAGGGTCCGCATGATCGAGAAGGGGCGCTCCCCGGAGCGCTGCGAAAAGATGACGCGCCGGATCTGGGGAAAGCCGGGGATCCCGAGGGGAAAACTAAATGTTTTGTCGAGAATCTCTTTCCCGATCGCTTCAAGCTCTTCCATGACGAATGTTTCCAGGTCCCTTTACGTGATGCTTTAGGTGATATACTGCAGGATGTTTAGACTGAGGATCTTTGACGCGGCGTCAAGCGCGGCGGAATAGGCGGTCTGGACCTCGGTGAGGGAGGTGGCGGCGGCGGCGGTGTTGGCGCTGGTGAGGTTGCTGATCGTCGAGGTGATGTCGGTGTTGGTAGCGTTGAGGGCGTTGGTATTGAGAGCGTAGAGGCTGAGCTGCGCGGAGGTCTTGCCGACGTTCTGCGAGGTGAAGCTGCTGGCGGCATCGACCAGGGCGACGACGCCGCCGATGCTGTTGCTGGGGTTTCCGTCGCTATCGGTGACGCCCGCAAGGACGCTATCGCCGGTGAAGGGATCGTCGCCGCTCGAGCCGGCGTTTTGCAGGTCCTGGGCGATGGTGGCTACCAGGGTGTAAAGATCGAGCGTGCCGGAGCCGCCGGTGGAGAGGAGACCGGCGGTGGGGACGGTGGCGGTGGCGGTGCTGAGGCCGGAGTCGGCGGCGAACGTGCTGGGGGAAACGTCCGTGACCGTCACGGCGCCGGTAGCGGAGCTGAGCGAGAGTTTCCCGTCGCTGACGGAAGCGGTGACGCCGGTGATGCCGGCGGCGTTGATTTCCGAGGCGACATCGGAGAGGGTGTCGGTGCTGGAGATCGCGACCGAGGTGCCGTTGACGTCGATGGTGCCGCCGGTGATGCCGCTGGCCGCGAGGGTGCCGTCGATCGAGGTGGTCGAGGTGGTGGAATAATCGGCGGTGCCGATCGGGAGGCCGGCGCTGGTGGTGATGCCCTGCCCGATGGTGTAGGACGAGGTGGTGTTGTTGTTGGCGGCGTTCAGCTCATAGCTGGGGCTGTTGTCGGTGGAGGTGATCGCCGTGAGGGGGGGCTGGTTCGAGGTGCCGCCGAAGAGGTAGACGCCGTCGGTCTCGGTGTTGGCGACGTTGGCGATTTCGCTGGCGTAGGTCGCCATCTGGGCGCCGTAGTCGGCGTAGGTCTGGGTGCCGGTGGCGGCGTTCATCTCGGTCACGAGCTCGCCGACGTTGGTCATGATGCTCTGGAGCGAACTGGCGGCGTCGTAGGTCGAGGTGGCGGTCTCGTTGGCCGCGGTGGTGGAGGCGAGGTAGACGGAGTTCTGCGATTCGTTGGCCCGGAGGGCGGTGGCCTGCCCGTAGGCGGTGGGATCGTCCGAGGCGTCCTCGACGCTGAGGTTGGAGGAGACCTCCTGGTTGAGCTGGTATTCGGAGGACTGGAGGTTGTTCGACTCGTATTGGACCGTGGACGGAAAGATTTTGTCGGTGATGTTCATGGGATCGGTCTCCTGCTTTTGCTTTTCCTATCTTGTCTTACGAGACCAGGCCGGTGACGACGGTCTGGTACATCTGGTCCAATACGTTGATGAATTCGGAGGAAGCCTCGAAGGACTTCTGGAAAGTAAGGAGTTCGGTCATCTGGTCGTCGGTGGAGATGCCCTCGTAGGACTGCTGGGCGTTGGTCGCCTGGGTGCTGACCAGGGTCTGCGAGGCCAGGTTGGTGGCAGCGGCGGCGGTCTGGGCGCCGAGATCGGTGACCATCGACGAATAGGCGGGAAGGATGGCGGCGTTGGAAATGGCGCTGCCGATGCTGGCGGCGGTGGAGCCATCGTCGTTGGCGGCGGTGCTGCCCGAGGGGATGGAGCCGCCGTCGAAGGTGGTGCTGGAGACGTTGTAGAGCTCGTTGAGCGCCAGATCGGTGATGCCGGTGCTGGGGGTGGAGCTGGTGCCGAAGAAATTCTCGCCCGCGGTGCCATTTGTGCCGGTGCCGGCATTGGTGGCGGTATTGACGCTGCTGATGACGCTCTGGATGAAGGTGTTGAACTGGCCGAGCAGGGTGGTGGTATTGGGGGTGGTCGATTCGACGCCCATCACGTCGTTGTCGAAGGTGACGATTCCGCCGAGGGTGCCGCCGGTGGGGGTGACGATCGAGCTGCCGCTGGTCGAGTTGGTCGCCAGGAGGGTCAGCTTCTGGTCGGCCGCATAGCCGGTGTCTCCGGTGTCGGCATCGGAACCGGCGACGGAGAGGGAGTAGGTCTCGGTACCGTCGCTGTTGGTCTCGCCATCGGCGGTGGTGCCGTAGACGAGATAGGTCGGCGAGTCGGCGGTGGGGGTGGTGAGGCCGAGGTTGGTGCCGTCGGTGACGCTGAAGGTGCTGTCCGAACTGAGGCTGAGCTGCCCGTCGATGTCGGCGGCGGTGACGCCGCTCACGCCGTTGTTGATGCTGGTGGCGATGTCGGAAAGGGACTCGCCGGCGGTGACGGTGACGGCGGTGCCGTTGATGGTGATGGTCCCGGCGGTGACGGGGGGGGTGCCGGTGCTGGTGGTCGAGTAGCTCTGGTCGGCCAGGGAGACGTTGATGATGCTCGAGTTGGTCGGGTCCTGGGTGGCGGTGATGTTGACCAGCTTGCTGAGGCTCTCGATATCGGCCTCGCGCTGGTCGCGCATCTGGTTGGCCTGGTTGACGGTGCCGTCGGCGCTGATGCCGGTGGCCTCGGCCCGCTCGATCTCCTGATTGAGCGTGCCGATCTGGGAGACCAGGGCGTTGACCTGGGTGGTCTGGGTGGCGGCCTCGGTGAAGGTGTTCTCCTTGGTTTCGGTCAGGCCGTTATAGACCGAGGTGGCGGTATCGATGAATGACTGGGCCGCGGTGGAGAGGGCGTCCTGGTCGGTGGTGGAGGTGGGGTCGTTGCCCAGGGTGGTCCAGGCGTTATAGAAGGCGGTGGTGGCGGCCTCCAAGCCGGAATCGGTCGCCGACTGATCGGTGGTGCCGGAGGTGCTCAGCGATTCCTGGAGGGCGTTCTGGGCCTCGGAGAGGAAGGTGTCGAGGCTGGTGGCGGAGCCGAGGTTCGAGCTCTCGGTCTGGACCAGCTGGTCGAGGTAGGTGCTGCGGGAGGAGGTGACGGTGACCGAATCGACGCCCGCGTCGATCCCGTCGCCGCCGACGAGGACGTTGTTACCCGAGGTGATCTCGACGCTCTCGTTGGTCGCCCCGGCGGTGCTCGAGTTCGCGAGGTTGCTGCCCGCGGTGGCGGTCTGCAGCGTGGCGACCTGGAGGGCTTCCCGCGCCAGGTAGAGATCGGAGTTGATGCCAATGCCACCCATAAATCAAATCTTGAGGTCCATGAGGAGGCCGCTTTGGGCGAAGGCGCCCGAGAGCATTCCCATGTGGTTGTAGGTTCCCTTCTGACGCTTCTGGCCGAGGAATTCGCTCATCATCTGCTGGAGGAAGCGGAGGCTGTGCTCGAGCAGCATGTGGTTCTGGTGGGCCAGTTCCTGCATCTTCTTGAACTTGCGGACGCAGGCCTGCCGCATGGTCTCCTGGGAGGCGGGCAGCGGCTTGGCCTGGATGAAGGTCTTGAGGTTGAGCTGGTGCTTCTCCAGCCGGATCGAGAGGGCGGTGATCTTCTCGCAGATCATCGGCAGCCGGGCCACGTCGCGGGCGAGGATGCACTCCTGCTCGTCACGCTGGCAGCCGATCAACTCGTCGAGCATTTCCTCGAGTTGGGTTAGCACCAGGTGGGTCTGTTCGGAGAACGGAGGAGGGTTTTTGCTCATGGTCGGTTAAAGGGAGGTGGGAGTGGAGGCGTTGGTGGCGGACATGGCCTGATAGGCCATCGCCGATTTGTCGCGGCTCACGCCCATGGTGGCGACGTCGGCGGCGGCGGCCAGATGGCGGGAGCCGCCGTGGGCGATCGCCGACTTTACGGAGGTCTTGTAGATCTGGTCGGCAATCCCCTTGCCCGCATCGCTTTCGGCCAGCTTGGTGGAGATGGTCTGCTTGAACATGTCGGCGTAGACCTGGGAGCCGAAGTCGCCCTCGCTGCCGGGAAGGCCCTTGCTGAGCTCGTCCATCATGAAGGAGTTGAAGGTCGCCTCGAGCTGGACCGAGGCGTCCTTGAGCTTCTTCTTGTCCTGGGGATCGAGGGTGGCCGGGGCCATGACCACCTTGGCCGGATGGAAGCCGGAGCTGGCATTGGCATTGGCGCTGGCGCCGACCGTGCCCATGGTGATGGCGCTGACGGCGGGGTTGGCGGGGCCGATGGTGAGGTGCGTGTGCATCAGTGGACCCTTAGTGAACAATTAGTTCGGCCTGGAGAGCGCCGGCTTCCTTCATTTCCTGGAAGATCGCCATCATGTCGCGGGGGGTGACGCCGAGGGCGTTGAGGGCCGCGGCCACGTCCTGGACGGTGGGCATGTCGTTGAAGACGACGAGGTCTTTCTTCTCTTCTTCGGCGTTGACGGTGGTGGCGCCGGTGATCGCGGTGGAGGGGCCGTTGGCGAGGGCGGCGGCGCCGGCCCCAGCGCCGGGTGCGCCGGTGGCGTCGGCAGCGGCGACCCGGGGCATATCGGCGTTCTGGAGGGCGACCTGGTAACCGGCGGGAACGGCCTGTCCCTGGGGAAGGAAGAGGGTCGCGCCGGTGGTGGGATCGACGTATTCGGTGTCCGACCCTCTGGTGACGGGGACCTGGGCGGGAGAGCCGCCGCCGAGGAAGTTACCGTTGCCCGTGCCGGAATTCGGCTGGGAGACGTTGAGGGAGTTGACGATCGAGACGGTGAGGTTGCCGTGGGCGACGGCGACCGAGTCGATCTTGATCCGGGAATTGGCGACGATGGTGCCGGTCTTCTCGTTCATGACGATGCGGGCGGCGAGGTCGGGCTGGAAGACGACGTTCTCGATCCGGGCGATGAATTCGAGCTGCTTCTCGGGCGGCTGCGATTCCTTGGGGACGTAGATGCGGACGGTCTTCTGGCTGATGGCGGAGGCGAGCGGGGCGACCTGCTCGTTGATGGCGTTGGCCATCCGGACCGCCGAGGTGAAGTCGCCGTCGCGCAGGGAGACCTCGAGGACGCCATTGGCGAAGTAATCGGTGGTGATCTCCCGCTCGACGATGGCGCCATCGGGGATCTCGCCGACAGTGGGATGGTTCTTCGTGAGGGTGGCGCTGGCGCCGCCGCCGCCGCCGCCGGCGTAGAATCCGCCGATGGAGAGCGGGCCCTGGGCGACCGCGTAGATGACGCCGTCGGTCCCCTTCAACTCGGTGCGCAGGAGGGTGCCGCCCTGGAGGGACTTGGCATCGCTCAAGGAGGAGACGACGACGTCGATCTTCGAGCCGTTGGTGGCGCCGGAATGGATCAGGGCGGTGACGATGACGGCGGCGGTGTTCTTCGCCTTGACGTTCTGGGCGGAGACGTTGATCTGGAAGTTGAGCAGCAGGTTGGAGACGGCCTGCTGGGTGCTGATCGGGTCGGAATCGCCCTGGCC
>Ga0302314_10002395_pt1 | contig 34772 bp, 34 predicted proteins | sample III_Palsa_N2_3_FD_200533 | JGI IMG/M metagenome (GOLD analysis project Ga0302314, IMG submission 200533) | Peat permafrost microbial communities from Stordalen Mire near Abisko, Sweden - III_Palsa_N2_3 | ecosystem: Environmental > Terrestrial > Soil > Palsa > Peat permafrost | place: Sweden...
TCATAAGCTTCGGGACCCTGCCGATCGGCGCCTCGGTCGCCCGCCTCTGCGCCATGCTGGGCCTGACGCCGGACTGGAGCCTTTGGGAGAACGAGGACTGGGCGATCGAGGAGGCGCAAACCGATGCGCCGGGATCGCCCTATGGGCGGGGGTGGGACGAGGATTCGGATGACCGCCAGGAGGCGGCCGAACTGGCCGAAGCCGATGTCGACCCGCCGTGATCCGCCTTCGCCGGGGTTTCAGAGGATCGGGTCGTCTTTGCGGCCTTGGCCACACTTGCCAAGCCGCGCGGGAAGCGCCCATCCTGCCGGCCGCATATCTTCCCTGTTAAGCGGAGGACCCCGCGATGGACGCCAAGACCGAAACCCTGACCCCGGCCGCCGAGCTGGCGCGCGACAATCCGGTGCGGATGCCGGGTGAAAGCGCCGAATACCGCGCCGCGCGCACGGCGCTGCTGGCCGAGGAGATCGAGCTTCGGCGCCATATGGAGCGCGTCGCGGCGTTGCGCCGCGCGCTGCCGCTCGGCGGTCCGGTGACCGGCGACTACCGCTTTCAAGGCGAGGACGGCCTCACCGATTTCGCCGGGCTGTTTGGCGATAAGCAGACGCTGGTCGTCTACAGCTATATGTTCGGGCCGCAGCGTGATCGCCCGTGCCCCATGTGCACCAATCTTCTGGGCGGCTGGGAAGGCAACGCCGCCGACATCGGCCAGCGCGTCTCGTTGGTCGTCGTCGCCCGCTCGCCCATCGAGCGCTTGACCGCCTGGAAGCGCGAACGCGGCTGGAAGGACCTGCGCCTGGTGAGCGACCTTACCGGCGCCTATTCGCGGGACTATTTCGGGATCCTGCCGGACGGCTCGGAGGTTCCGGCCCTCAACGTGTTCACTCGCCGCGACGGGACCCTGCGTCATTTCTGGTCCGGCGAGATGACCAATTCCACCGCCGATCCCGGCCAGGACCCCCGAGGCACGCCCGCTACCGCCGCCCCGCTCTGGATGGTGCTCGACTCCACGCCGGAGGGGCGCGAGGGCGGCTGGTATCCGAAGCTGGACTACGACGCCTGAGGGCTCCAGAGAATTGGCTGCTCCCCCATTGGGGGAGCTGGCGCGAAGCGACTGAGGGGGACTTGCAGCGCCTGAGACCTCTCCGGCGAGGCCCCCTCCACCACGCTACGCGTGCTCCCCCTCCCCCAATGGGGGAGGAGCCCAGCCGCCGCACCGTCCTCAACCAGACGTGTCCGGGAGAGGGTTCTATGGTCGCCCGCGCCAACGATAAAAATTCAGCGCCCCTCCAACAGACCCTTCAACCGATAGAGCGCGTCCATCGCCTCGCGCGGACTCATGCCGTCCAGATCGAGGTCCCCCAGCGCCGTCTCCACTGCGCTGGGTTCGGCGACGCCGTGCGCGTGCGGGTGGGCTGCCGCGGCGAACAGGGGCAGGTCGTCCAGGCGGGCGGGGGAGGCGGTCTGGGTTTCCAGGCGGTCCAGCACCTCGCGGGCGCGCACCACGACGGCGGGCGGGACCCCGGCCAGCTTGGCGACATGCACGCCGTAGGAGCGGTCCGCCGGACCGGGCTTGGCTTCGTGCAGGAAGACCAGATCGCCGTTCCACTCCTTGGCCCGCATCGACAGGTTGCCGACGAAGGCCAGCCGGCCCTCCAGCTTGGCCAACTCGTGATAGTGGGTGGCGAACAGGGCGCGGCAGCGGTTGGCGTCATGCAGCGCCTCGGCGCAGGCCCAGGCGATGGCCAGGCCGTCATAGGTCGCCGTGCCCCGGCCGATCTCGTCCAGGATCACCAGCGAGCGGGGGGTGGCCTGGGTCAGGATGGCGGCGGTCTCGACCATCTCGGCCATGAAGGTCGAGCGGCCCCGCGAGAGGTCGTCGGCGGCGCCGACCCGGCTGAACAGCCGATCGACCAGGCCGAGCTTCAGCCGACTGGCGGGCACGAAGGAGCCGGCCTGGGCCAGTACCGCCAGGAGCGCGTTCTGGCGCAGGAAGGTCGATTTGCCAGCCATGTTCGGGCCGGTGACGATGATCAGCCGCGCGCCGGCCGCCCCCGCGCCGTCCAGCCGGCAGTCGTTGGGCGTGAAGGGCCGGCCCTCGCGCTTGGTCACCGCCTCGACCACCGCGTGGCGCGCGCCCTCGGCCAGGAAGACCAGCGAGTCGTCGATCTCCGGCCGGCTCGCGCCCGCATCGCCGGCCCATTCGGCCAGGGCGGCGGCGACGTCCAACCTGGCCAGCCCCTCGGCGGCGGCCTGGATGGGGGTCGCCAGGGCCTGCGCCAGGCCGCGCCATTGCTCGAAGGTCTCGACCTCGATGGCCAGGGCCCGCTCGGCGGCCTGGGCGATCTTGGCGTCCAGCTCGGCCAGCTCGACGGTGGTGAAGCGCACCTGAGCGGCCAGGGTCTGGCGATGGATGAAGCTGGCGTTCCAGGGCGGCAGAAACAAAGGATCGGCCTTGGCCGCGCCGATCTCGACGAAATAGCCCAGCACGGCGTTGTGGCGCACTTTCAGCGGCAGGCCAGTCTCGCCTTGCAGCCGCTGTTCCAGCCGGGCCACCACCTTGCGGCTGTCGTCGCGCAACGCGCGGGCCTCGTCCAGCTCGGGACGGACGCCGGGCGCGACGAAACCGCCGTCGCGGGCCTGGGCGGGCAGGTCGGCGCCCAGGCCTTGTCGCAGGATTTGCAGGAAATCCGACAGACCCGGATCAGCCTCCGCGCGGATCACGTTCAGGGCCTGCACGATCTCGGCGGGCGGCGCGTTCAGCGGGTCGGTCCGCTCGGCGACCAGGCCGGTCAGCGCCTCGCCGGTCTCAAGGCCGCCTCGCAGGACCGCCAGATCGCGCGGGCCGCCCCGTCCCAGCGCCAGGCGCGACAGGGCCCTGGCCATGTCGCCGGAGCCCTTCAGCGTCTCGCGCAGCCGCTGGCGCAAACCCCGCTGGTCCAGCATCCATTGCACCGCGTCCAGCCGCGCCTCGATCCGCGCCACATCCAGCAGGGGGCGGCTGAGCCGGCTGGCCAGCAGCCGCGCCCCGCCCGAGGTGATGGTCCGGTCGATGGCCGCCAGCAGCGAGCCGTCGCGGCCGCCGGACTGGTTCCTGTCGATCTCCAGGCTGGCCCGCGTGGCCGGATCGATCGCCATGGCGTCGGCCTCGCCGCCTCGGCGTGGGGCGCTGAGCGCTGGCCGCCTGCCCGCCTGGGTGGCTTCCAGATGCGCGGCGATCAGGCCCAGCGCCGCGACCTCCGCGCCGTTCAGGCCGCCAAACCCGTCCAGGGTGTCGACACCATAGAGCCGTTTCAGCCGGGCCTCGGCCGCGGCGGGCTCGGCCAGGGCCTGGGCCATGGGCTGGACCAGCCCGCCGGCGGACTTCAGCGCCGCCGAAAGGTCCGCCTCGGCGAACAGGCGGTCGGGAACCAGGATCTCCGACGGCTGCAACGCCGCCAGCGCAGCGGCCACGCCGCCTCGGCCCACCAGGGCGACCTCGATTTCGCCGGTGGACAGCTCCACCGCCGCCACGGCTACCTGGCCAGCGCGCAGGGCGACGGCGGCCAGGCGATTGGCGCCGCGCGCGTCCAGAAGGCTGTCCTCGGTCAAGGTGCCGGGGGTCACCACCCGCACCACATCGCGGCGGACGATGGATTTGGAGCCGCGCTTTTTGGCCTCCCCGGGATCCTCCATCTGCTCGCAGACCGAGACCTTGAAGCCGGCGCGGATCAGTTTGGCCAGATAGGCCTCGGCGGCGTGCACCGGCACCCCGGCCATGGGGATCGGCTCGCCGGCGTGGGTCCCGCGCGCGGTCAGGGCGATGCCCAGCGCCTGGGCGGCCTGGCGGGCGTCGTCGAAGAACAGCTCGTAGAAGTCGCCCATGCGGAAGAAGACCAGCGCGTCGGGCTGGCTGGCCTTGGCGGCGAAATATTGCGCCATCACCGGGCTGGCGCCGGCGGGGTCCATTTGTCCTGGATTGGGGGGAATCGGGGGGTTCGGCGCATTCATCGCGCGCGAAGCTACAGGCGCCCGTGGGCCGCGTCAGCCCTTGACCGGAGGATATGTCCGCCGCGGGCGAAGCCAAAGAAATGTCACCACGAAGGACACGAAGGGCACGAAGGGAAGCTGTCACTCTCGGCGACGGAATTTTATCGCGGCTCCGCCGCCAACAGGCGACCCTGACTTCGTGCCCTTCGTGTCCTTCGTGGTGAAAAAGTCTTTGCCCGATCGCCACGGCGCCGCTCTTGACGCGGGTCTCGGACGATCCGACGTTAATGGGGTGCGGCACCAGCTCGCCTACGCCATCAGTCCGGCCGGACCCGGCGACGCCGGCGATTTGGCGCGGGTGCATGTCCAGGCCTGGCGCGAGACCTATCCGGGCCTTTTGCCCAAAGCCTATCTGGACGGCTTGTCGATCCCGCGCCATGCGCGGCTGTGGCGCCGGCGGCTGATGTCCACCCACGAGGTGACCCTGGCGGCGGAGGGGGTGGATGGCCTGGTCGGCTACTGTTCGGGCGGCGAGTCGCGGGTCCCCGGCGAAGGCCTGGCGGAGATCACCACCCTCTATGTCCTGCGCGAGGCCCAGGACGCGGGCCTTGGCCGCCGGCTCCTGACCGACACCGCCCGCGTGCTGGCGGCGCGCGGCGCCGTGTCGCTGATCATCTGGGTGCTGCGCGACAACACCCCGGCGCGGGGTTTCTACGAGCATCTGGGCGGCAAGCTGGACGCCGCGCGCGTCGAGACCGTCGGCGGCCGGATCATCCCTTCGGTCGGCTACCGCTGGGAGCGGCTGGGCGGCTGGGTGGGAACGTAAGGTTCAAAATTAGTTTGTCATCCCGGCTCGGCCTTTCAGGCCGTCCGGGATGACGGGAAGGGTTGGCGATACTACGCCTTTTCGTCCACCGACACGCCCGCGCCCTTGCCGGCCTCGGGATGGGCGTAGGGGTTGGCGGCCGCCGGCTCGGCGGGCGCCTCGCCGGTCGAGCCCTTGGCCGAGACGATCACCATGGCCGGGCGCACCAGCCGGCCATGCAGTTCATAGCCAGGCTGCATCACCTGCAAAACCGCCCCGGCGCCCACGTCGTCGGCCGGCTGCTCCATCATCGCCTGATGCCGGTGCGGGTCGAACTTGGCGCCGCGCGGCGGATCGAGCCGCTTCAGGCCGTTGCGGTCGAAGGCCGCGATCAGGTCCTTCTCGATCATCTCGATGCCGGTCACCAGGTTCTTCACCGCCGGATCGGCGGCGTCGCGCGGGGCGGCGAGCAGGGCCCGGGACAGATTGTCGGCCGCGCCCAGAAGGTCCTGCGAGAATCGCTGGATGGCGTAGTGGCGAGCGTCATTGGCCTCGCGCTCGGCCCGGCGCTTGGTGTTCTCCGCGTCGGCGGCGACGCGCAGCACCTGTTCCTTCAGCTGGGCCAGTTCGGCGCGCAGGGCGTCGGTCTGGTCTTCTCCGCCGCCGGCAACCTCTGGCGATGGGTCGGTCGGAGCGGGGGCGGCCGGCGTATCGGCTTCGTCGGTCATGTCTTGGTCCTCAAGCGTTCAATAGCCGCCCGAGCACCTTGGCGGTATAGTCCACCAAAGGGATGACCCGGGCGTAGTTCAAGCGGGCCGGGCCGATCACGCCGATCGCGCCCAACACCTTCTGTCGGCCCGTCATATAGGGCGCCGCGATCACAGCGGAACCCGAAAGCGAAAACAGCCGCGTTTCCGCGCCGATGAAGATGCTGACGCCCTGGGCCTCGCGCACGTTGTCGAGCAGGCCGATCAGCTGCTCCTTCTGCTCCAGATCGTCGAACAGCATGCGCACGCGTTCCAGGTCCTCCAGCGCCGAGGCGTCGCCCAGAAGGTTGGCCCGGCCGCGCACGATCAGCGAGCGATCGGCCTCCTCGCCCCCGCCCCAGGCGGCCAGCCCGTCCTCGACCAGCCGCGCGGCCGCGGCGTCCAGCTCGCGCCGGGCGCGGTCCAGCTCGCCGCGCATCTCGATCTTGGTCTCGGCCAGGGTGTGGCCGCTGAGGCGCGAGTTGAGGAAGTTGGACGCCTCCTGCAGCGCCGAGGGCGTCAGGCCCAGCGGCTTGCGCATCAAGCGGTTTTCCACCGTGCCGTCGTCGAACACCATGACCACCAGCGCCTGGTCGACGCCTAGGGCCACGAACTCCACATGCTTGACGCCAGCGTCGCGCACCGGCGTGACCACTACCCCGGCGCCGCCGGCTAGGCCGGAGAGCAGAACCGTGGCCTGGTTCAGCACCTCCTCGAAGTCGCGGCCGCGGGCGGTCAGCCGCGCATCGATCTCCCGCTGCTCGCTTTCGCCCAAGTCGCCCACTTCCAACAGGCCGTCGACGAACAGCCGCAGCCCCGCATGGGTCGGCAGCCGCCCGGCGCTGATATGGGGCGCGCCGAGCAGGCCCAGTTGGGTCAGGTCCTGCATGGTGTTGCGGATCGAGGCCGGCGACAGATGGATGCCGCCCTTGGACAGAGTGCGCGACCCGACGGGCTCGCCGGTTTCGAGGTAGCTCTCGACCACCCGGCGGAAGATGTCGCGGGCCCGCTCGTCCAGCTCGGCCAGGCTGGCGGTTCGGGCGCTGAGATGAATCAGGTTGGTCATGACGTCGCCCACCGGGAAGCGGCCCATGGATCATGCGTCGAAGGACCATGGACGACCCCGTTATGATCTAGGATAAGCGCCCACCCGGCCCGCGCAAGCGCGCCGCCCGTTCAAGGAGCCCGCATGCGACCTTCTGACCGCCAACCGGACGTTTTACGCGCCGTTACGCTGGAAACGGGAGTCAACCGCTATGCCGAGGGCTCGTGCCTGGTCAGCTTCGGCCACACCAAGGTGCTGGTCACCGCCAGCCTGGACGAAGGCGTGCCTGGCTTCCTGCGCGGCAAGGGCCAGGGCTGGGTGACCGCCGAGTACGGCATGCTGCCCCGCGCCACCCACACCCGCGGCCGGCGCGAGGCGGCGCAGGGCAAGCAGTCCGGCCGCACCCAGGAGATCCAGCGGCTGATCGGCCGCTCCCTGCGCGCCATCACCGACATGCGGGCCCTGGGCGAGCGGCAGATCTCCATCGACTGCGACGTGATCCAGGCCGACGGCGGCACGCGCACCGCCTCGATCACCGGCGCCTGGGTCGCGCTGCGCCTGGCCACCCGCTATTTGCTGGACGAGGGCGTGATCAAGACCGACCCGATTCTGGACCAGGTGGCGGCCGTCTCCTGCGGCGTGTTCGAGAACCAGCCGGTGCTGGACCTGGACTATGAGGAGGACAGCCAGGCCGAGGCCGACGCCAATTTCGTGCTGACCGGCTCGGGCGACATCGTCGAAATCCAGGCCACCGGCGAGAAGCGCGGCTTCAGCCAGGGCGAGTTCGAGCAGCTCTTTTCCCTGGCCCGCAAGGGGATCGGCGAATTGATCGTGATGCAGCGCGCGGCGGTGGGCGCGCCGGTTTAGGCCTGTCGAGCCTCGAACAGTCCGGCCACGTTGCCGGATGGGTCTTCGCGCAGATCCGCCGCCCGCCGGGGCCCGCCGCTGGACAGACTTGCCTGCCGTTCCGCGCTGGCGTTTCATCATCCGCAAAAGGTGGGGGACCGTAAAGATGCGCGCCGTTCTGATCGCCGCGGCGATGACGTCCGCGCTGGCCTCTGCCGCCTCCGCCGAGGTGGTGGACGCCCAGGCCAACGGCTTCGAGGTCCGCCAGGCGGTCCACATCGCCGCGCCGCCGACACGGGTCTATGAGGCGCTGACCCAGATCGGCCATTGGTGGAACAGCGAGCACACCTATTCCCGCGACGCCAGTCATCTGACGCTGGAGGCGCTCGCCGGAGGCTGCTTTTGCGAGGCTCTGCCCGGCGGCGGCTCGGTGGCCCACATGCGGGTGGTGCTGGCCCAGCCTGGCAAGGCCCTGCGGCTCGAAGGGGCGCTGGGGCCGTTGCAAGGGACGGGTGTCACCGGTCATCTGACCTGGGCCCTGGCGCCCAAGGACGGTGGAACCGATCTGGTCCAGACCTATGTTGTCGGCGGCTACGTCAAGGGGGGACTGAACGCCCTGGCCGGGCCGGTGGACGCGGTCCTGGGCGATCAGGCCGCGCGGCTGAAACGATGGGTCGAGACGGGGGAGCCTTAAATCAAGGCTCGTGAAAGGTCCCCGCCTTCACCGCGATGGGTTTGGCGGTCGGATAGAACTGGGTGAAGGTCGTGTCGACCGCGCCGTGGGCCTGATGGCAGGCGTAGCAAGCCGCCTGATACGGGATCTGCTTGGCCGGCGCCGATCCGTTCAGGGCGAAGAAGCCCCAGCCGCCCTTGAAGCGCGCCTCGTCGCGGACATGCACCTCGACGCCCATGAGATCCTGGGTCTGGTACTGGCCGTGCTTGTTGATCGAGCCGCGGCTGTTCGCGCCGCGCACCTCGAGGACGAACATGCTCTTGTCGGGCCAGTGGCCGGTCTGCTTGAAGGCCCGCCAAGCGGCCGGATCGACAAAGACATTGTCGAACATCGAATGGCCCGCCATCGCCGGCGCATCCGAATAGCTCATGTCGAGCCCCGTCGAGAGGTAGATCCATTCGCGATAGTCCGCCGGTGGGATCAGCTGCCCATCGGCGGTGTAGCTGGGCGCGCCGGCGCTGTCCGCGGCGCCCAAAAGAAGCAACAGCAGCGGCGCGAGGACTTTAGTGAGGCTGGGCTGGGGCATGACGGTCTCCGGATTTGGCGGCGTGGATGGGCGTGAAACGCTGGCGATAGTCGCTGGGGGACAGGCCGAAGCGCCGATCGAAGGCCCTGCGAAAGGCGTCGTCGCTCCTGAAGCCGACGGCGTCGGCGATGCGTCCGATGCTGGCGGCCGAGCCGAGCAGGTGGTCGCGGGCGGCGTCCAGGCGGAGGGTCTCGACATGGTGCGCGGGGCTCGCGCCGAACACCGCCTTGAACCGGCGATTGAACTGGCGCGGGCTTACGCCTGTATGCGCGGCGAGGGCTTCGACGGTCAGGTCCTGGTCCAGATGATCGACCATCCAGGCGGCCAGATCGGCGAACCGGTGGCCGGCGCGGGCCTGGAACCTGAGCGGCTCGGAATACTGCCGCTGCCCGCCGGAACGCTTCAGATAGACCACCAGGTCACGCGCCACGGCCAAGGCCAGGCGAGGACCGAAATCCTCTTCGATCAAGGCCAGGGCCAGGTCGATCGAGGCGGTGACGCCGGCCGAGGTGTAGATCGGTCCGTCCTTGATGAAGATGGCGTCCGGCTCCAGCCGGATCGCCGGAAAGCGGGCCGCCACGTCGGCGGCGAAGCTCCAATGGGTGGTGGCGCGGCGTCCGTCGGCGAGGCCGGAGGGGGCCAGGCCATAGATGCCGGTGCAGACCGAGACGATGCGGCGCAATCCTGGCGCCGTTCGGCGAAGGCCGGCCGCGATGCGATCGGCGACCCCGGGCAGGCGCAGGCCCTCGCCGCCGGGCAGGATCAAGGTGTCCAGCCGCCCAGCGTCTCGGAGCGTCCCGTCCGGCGTGATGCGAAGGCCGGCATGGCTCGCGAACGGCGCGCCGTCCAGGCTGACGACGATGGTCGCATAGGCGCCGGGCCGCAAAGCGTTGGCCGAGCTGAAGGCGTCCAGCGGTCCGGATAGGTCCAGGGTCTGGACCCCGTCATAGCCCAGCAGCGCGACGTGGATCGTTCGATCGGACATGCGTTTCTCCGAGCCGCCATCTTGCACGGGTCGCTGAATGTCCGTTAGGTCAAATGCCCGACAATATCGGACGCGGGCCCTCCCTATGACCTTGGCCCGCCGCGCGTCGCGGCGGGGCGGGTGTGCAGATGAAGCGCCCGCTCGATGCGGACGAAGCGCATCCGGCCTGGGCGGTCGTTGGTGTGCGGACAGACCCGGTAATCGCCGTCGACGTCGACCTGGAAGGCGTCGGGCGAGATCAGCGCGCGGACCTGTTCGGGCAGATCGTCGATGGCTGCGTCGGCGCCCGCGCTCGCCTTAACGCCCAGGATCCGTTTCGTCCCGATCGGCCGAATGCGAAAGGTCGGCGCGCCGTTGGCGGCGAATAGCCGGCCGTGAAGCCAGAAGCAGCGATCAGCGGAGGGCGGTCCAGCACGGGCCGGCGCCGCGAAGGCCGCCGCGAGCAGAACCAGGAGCAGCGCGTGTCCGGCCCGGCGCACCGCTACTCCTCCTCGTCCATGTCCTCTTCCGGATCGCCGGGCGGTCCGGGTTCGAACACTACCAGGTCGCCGGGCTGGCATTCCAGCTCTCGGCACAGGGCGTCCAGGGTCGAGAAACGCACAGCGCGGGCCTTGCCGGTCTTCAGGATCGACAGGTTGGCGATGGTGACGCCCACGCGGTCGGCCAGCTCGGTCAGCGACATGCGTCGCTCCAGCAATATCCGGTCGAGGCGGACGCGAATGGGCATGAATGGGGCTCGGACCTAGATGGTCAGTTCGGCTTCGCGGCGCAGCCTTGCGCCCTCGCGAAACACCTCGGCCAGGACGAACACGACCAGGACCGCGAACCAGGCGGTCAGGCTGACGCCGGTGGCCGGCTTGGCGTCATGCGGTGCGATCCAGGCGGTGATCAGGGCCGCGGCGTACCGGCTCAGCTCCAGGGCGCCCAGCATCACGCCGATCACCCGCAGGCGGCGGACGTTTTCCGGCTCGAACGGATCGCCGGCGGTCAGGGTGGCGAAAATCTTGCGCAGCCGGTTCACGATGACCAGCACGCCGGCGATGTAGAAGGCCGCGGCCAGGGTCTCGCCCAGTAGCAGCGGGCGGCGGGTGACGGCCTCGCTAGCGGAACCGAGGGCGCCGCGCAGTCCAAAAATGTCGGGATCGACGGTGAACAGAAGCACCCCGACCAGGCCCAGGGCCACGACCACCGCGGTGACCGACAGGGCGACATAGACGACGTCGAGGATAATTTTGAGAAAGCTCGAAACCGAGCCAGGTCCCAGGGCGCGCATGCTTGGTTTCCCTTCGCCGGGCTTTTAGGCCCGGTCTCGCCATTGGCGCGGAAGTGTCCGAACCGATGGCGAGAATGCATCGAGTGGGGCCAGCATCAAAGCGACCTGCATCTTTAGTGCGAGGTGGCGATGAACATCACGGCCGCCAGAACCAGCGGCGAAAGCAGGCCGAACATTCCCAGGGTGGAGAAGGCGGCGTCGATACGTTGGCTGAGAGTGTGGGTCATTGGGGGCTCCTTAAGGAAGGGTGTTGTTGAAAAAGGCGAAGGTTGGCCGGTTAGTGCGAGGTGGCGATGAACATCACGGCCGCCAGAACCAGGGGCGAAAGCAGGCCGAACATTCCCAGGGTGGAGAAGGCGGCGTCGACGCGTTGGCTGAGGGAGTGGGTCATTGGTAGTCTCCTGAAGAAATTGTGCGTTGCGAGAGGAAGGCGGGGGGTCCGGTCTTCAGGACCACCCGTGTGGGCCGTCCATGGCGTTAGTCGATACGCCCGCATCGTTTTTCGATCAAATTACATATTGCTAATCAATATTACGGTTTCGCAATGCAAAATCCGGGCCGCACCGCCGGCGCCCTTGCGGTCCGTCTCGGGAAAGGGAATGAAGGCGTCCGGCGAGCTGGCGTAGCGGAGGTCTTGGAATGGCGCTGAAGATCGAGAAGGGCGCGAGGCTGGTGGCCGCGACCCATAATCCCGGCAAGGCGGTTGAGCTCGCGGCGCTGCTGGGCGGCCGGTTCGATCTGGTGGCTGCCGGGTCCCTGCGCCTGCCGGAGCCGGACGAGACCGAAACCACCTTCGTCGGCAACGCGCTGCTGAAGGCCCGGGCGGCGGCGAAGGCCAGCGGCTTGATTGCGCTCGCCGATGATTCGGGTCTTTCAGCACGCGCGCTGGACGGGGCGCCGGGCATCTATTCGGCCCGCTGGGCCGGCCCCACGCGGGATTTCTCCGCCGCCATGGCCAAGGTCGAGCAGAGGTTGGACGCCAGCGACACCAACGACCGGTTCGCCTGGTTCACTTGTGCGTTGGCGGTGGCCTGGCCGGATGGACCGGCCGTGGTGGTCGAGGGGCGCGTCGATGGCGCGCTGGTCTTCCCGCCGCGTGGAACGCTCGGCTTCGGCTACGATCCGATCTTCGTCCCCGAAGGCTTTGACCAGACCTTCGGCGAGATGGCGCCGGCGGTGAAGGATGGCATGAGCCACCGCTCGCGGGCGTTCGAACAGCTGAAGGCGGCTCTGTTTTGACCAATCCGGCGCCGGGCGAGCTCGCGCCGCCGGCGGTCCCGCTGGCCGTCTATGTCCACTGGCCCTATTGCGCGCGCATCTGCCCATATTGCGATTTCAACGTGGTGCGTGACCGCGGCCACGCCGAACAGGGGGCTTTGGCCCGAGCCATCATCGCCGATCTGCGCGGCCAGGCGGCCATGATCGGCCCGCGCCGGCTGGTCTCGATCTTCTTCGGCGGCGGCACGCCGTCGCTGATGAATCCCGAATGGGTCGGCGCGATCATCGCCGAGGCCCGCGCACTCTGGCCGGCGCCCGGGCCCGTCGAGGTTTCGCTGGAAGCCAATCCCACCGACGCCGAGGCCGGCCGTTTCGCCGGCTTCGCGGACGCGGGCGTTGGCCGGCTGTCCCTGGGTGTCCAATCGCTGGACGACGAGGCCTTAAGGTTCCTCGGTCGCAATCACGACGCCGCCGAGGCGCGCCGGGCGATCGCCCTGGCCGGCGCGGTCTTTCCCAGGCTGTCGATCGACCTGATCTATGCCCGCCCAGGCCAGACGCCCGCCGACTGGGCGGTCGAGCTGGGTCAGGCGGCCGGGCTCGGCGCCGAGCACATCTCGCCCTATCAGCTGACCATCGAGCGGGGCACCGCCTTCGATCGCGCAGTCGGCCGCAAGTTGTTCGCGCCGCCCGGTCCGGACGCCGCCGCGAGCCTCTACGAGACCACCGAAGCCGTTCTCGCCGCCGCCGGCTTCGACGCCTACGAGGTCTCCAACCATGCCCGAGGGCCGGCCGCCCGCTCGCGCCATAACCTCGCCTATTGGCGCGGCGAGGACTATCTGGGCGTGGGGCCCGGCGCGCATGGGCGGCTCACGCAGGACTGCGGCCGGGTCGGCGTGGAGACCGAGCCCAAGGTCGCGGCCTATATCGCCCGCGTCCGCGACGCCGGCTCGGGCGTCGCGGGCCTGGAGATCCTGCAACCTCGGGATGTCGCGATCGAGCGGCTGTTGCTGGGCCTGCGCATTGACGAGGGTGTCGGATGGGATGAGGTGACGCCGCTGGGCCTTGATCCCGCCGCGCCGGCCGTCGCGCACCTGGCCGCCCAGGGCCTGCTCGAGGCCGGCGCGCCTCGCCTGATCGCCACCCGCAAGGGGCGCGCCGTGCTGGATAGCCTGGTCTCGGCGCTAGTCCCCAGCTGATCATCGCGCTGGCGGGCGCCCCGTCGACGCGCTAAGCCGCATGTGGTCCCGCCAAACCCTTGCCGTGGAAGGCGCTCGACGATTGGCCCCGAAATTCCCGCCGCCCGTGCTGAATGACGCGCCGCTATCGCCAGGCCTTTACATTGTCGCCACGCCGATCGGAAACCTGCGCGACATCACCCTGCGCGCGCTGGATGCGCTGGCCCAGGCCGACCTAGTGCTGGCCGAGGACACCCGCGTCACCGCCAAGCTCCTTTCGGCCTACGCCCTGCCCAAGCGGCTGGAGCGCTATGACGAGCACGCCGCCGAGCGGGTCCGCCCGCGTGTGCTCAGCGCCTTGAAGGGGGGCGCGCGCGTCGCCCTGGTTTCCGACGCTGGCACCCCTTTGATCTCCGACCCGGGCTTTCGGCTGGTGCGCGAGGCGGTCGCCCAAGGAACACAGGTGATCCCCATCCCTGGGGCCTCGGCCACCCTGGCGGCGCTGAGCGCGGCCGGCCTGCCCACCGACCGGTTTCTGTTCGCCGGTTTCCCGCCGCCCAAGACCGTCGCGCGGCGGGCGCTGTTCGTCGAGCTGGCGCCGGTCCGCGCCAGCCTGGTGTTTTTCGAGGGCGCGTCTCGCCTCGGCGCTAGCCTGGCGGACATGGCGGCGGTGTTCGGTCCGCGCGAGGCGGTGGTCGCGCGGGAGCTGACCAAGCTGTACGAGACCCTGGTGCGCGGGCCGCTGGACCAATTGGCGGCCGACCCCGCCCTCCTGGCGCCCAAGGGCGAGATCGTGGTGGTGGTTTCGCCCGGCGTCCAGGCCGCGGCGACAGAGGCCGACGCCGACGCGGCCCTGCGCGACGCCCTGGATCGGCTGGGTCCGGCGGAGGCCGCCTCGGAGGTCGCCGGCGCCTTGGGTCTGAACCGGCGCGACCTCTATCGCCGCGCCCTGGCGCTGAAGGGTGTGCGGTGAACGAGGTCCGCCGGGCGCGGGGAGCGGCGGCGCGGGCGTCGGGCCGGCGCGGCGAAGTGCTGGCGGCCCTTTGGCTGATGGCCAAGGGCTACCGGATCCTGGGCTTTCGCCTGCGCACGCCACACGGGGAGATCGACCTGGTGGTCCGCCGGGGCCAGGTGCTGGCCGCGGTCGAGGTCAAGGCGCGGACCAGCCTGGAGACTGCGCTTGAGGCGGTCAGCCCGCACCAGCGCGAACGCCTGCGCCGCGCGATCCGCACCCTGGCGGCGCGTCGGCGCGGCCTGGAGAATTCTGAAGTGCGGCTCGATCTGATGGCCCTCGCGCCGGGCCGTTTCCCAAGGCATATTCCAGACGCCTGGAGCCACGACGCCGACCTTGAATAAGGCGTCGCTCCAGGCAATGGGTGCGCTTGCGGTACGGCGCGGAGGCGGGACATGACGCGAGAGGAGGCCGAAGTCCTGCTGATCGCCGCCGGCGAGGGTTCAGACGATGCGTTTCCGCTGCTGGAGGCGGCGCTGGCTTGCGCCGTCCACGAAGAGCCGCTGCGCGACCCCGGTCCCGCGCGAGCCCTGGCCAATGAGGCGGGCGAGCGCCTGAAAGGCCGATTGTCGCGCGAATCGCCGCCGGAAGCTCTGAGCGAGACCCTGGCCGGCGATCTGCGGCTAACCGGCGATCTGATGACCTACGAGAACCCCGCCAATCTCGACATGATCTGCGTGTGCGAACGGCGAAAGGGGCTGCCGGTGGCCCTGGGCGTGCTTTACATCGACGCGGCGCGCCGCTGCGGCTTGACCGTGCGCGGGGTCGATTTCCCGGGCCACTTCCTGCTGCGCATCGAGACCAACGAGGGGCCGTTGGCGCTGGATCCGTTCAGCGACGGGCGCGTGGTGCTGCCGTCGGAGCTGACCCGGCGGGCCTTCCACGCTGGCCTCACTCCGGACGTCGCCGACCGGCTGGACCAGCTGATGGCCCCGGTGTCCGACCGCGCGGTCCTGATCCGGCTGCAGAACAACATCTTCGCCCGCGCCATCGCCGCCCAGGATTTCGCCCGCGCCGAGCGTTCGGCCCTGCGCCGCGCCCTGCTCGATCCCACCGACCACCATCCCTGGCTGGACGTGGCCGCCGCGCGCGAGGGCCAGGGCGCCTTGGCCGGCGCGCTGCAGGCCCTGGCCAGGGCCCAGGTGCTCGACGGCGGGGCGGCGATCGCGGCCCGCGCGGCGCGCGAACGGGTGCGGCTGCGGCTGAACTAGAGCGTCGCCCCCCTGGCGCCGCCGCAGCGCCGTGGTTAAGTCCGACCAGAGCCGTTTTCGTCGGAGCGCCGGATCGCATGTCCCTCAAGGTCGCCATTCAGATGGACCCCATCGAAGGGGTCAATATCGAGACCGACACGACCTTTTTGATGATGCTGGAGGCCCAGGTTCGCGGTCACGCGCTGTGGGTCTATACGCCCGAGCGCCTAGCCTTCGAGGACGGCAGGGTCCGCGCGCGCGGCCGCGCCCTGAACCTGCGGGCGGTCAAGGGCGACCATCACCGCGTCGGCGAATGGGAGACCCGGGACCTCTCTGAAATGGACGTGGTGCTGATGCGCCAGGACCCGCCTTTCGACATGGCCTACATCACCGCGACGCACTTCTTGGAGACCATTCATCCCAGGACCTTGGTGGTGAACAACCCGATCGAGGTTCGCAACGCCCCGGAAAAGCTGTTCGTCACGGGGTTCCCAGGAGTCCAGCCGCCCACGTTGATCACCGGCGACGCCGAGGCCATCTACGACTTCCGCGCCCGCCACGGCGACATCGTGCTGAAGCCGCTCTATGGCGGCGGCGGCTCGGGCGTGGTGCGGCTGACCGCCGACGATCCAAATCTCGACGCCCTGCTTGAGCTGCACGCCATGATCGGGCGCGAGCCGGTCATCGCCCAGAAGTTCATCCCGGCTGTGTCCAAGGGCGATAAACGCATCCTTTTGATCGACGGCGAGCCTGTGGGCGCGATCAACCGGATTCCGGCGAAGGGCCAGGTCCGCTCGAACCTGGCGCGCGGCGGGCGGGCCGCGGCGGTCGATCTGACCGCCCGCGATCTGGAGCTCTGCGCCATCATCGGCCCGGAGCTGCGCCGCCGGGGCCTGTTGTTCGTCGGCATCGACGTGATCGGCGACCACCTGACCGAGATCAACGTCACCTCGCCCACCGGCGCTCAGCAGCTCAAGCGTTTCGGCGGGGCGGACGCCGCCGCGATCCTCTGGGACCGTATCGAAGCCATTCGCGCGGACCGATAGATAATTATTCTATTCGAGGGGCGTCGAGACGAACTCAGGCAGGGCCTCCGCGCGGGCCGAAAAGGCCGCCAACTTCGGGTGCGTCGACGTCGCGACCAAGTCCGGCTGGACGAACTGGGTGAACCGCCACGCCACCGCCACGGTCACGTCCGCCTGCATCAGCCGATCGCCCGTCAGCCAAGCGTCCGGATCGGCGATTTCGCCTTCCAGCAGGCCATAGGCGGCATGAAGCTGGCCGGTCACCCGGTCCAGCCAGGGTTCGTGCCGCTTCTCGGCCGGGCGAAGGTTGAACTCATAGACGATCTGGACGGTCTTCTCGCAGGCCGCCAGGGCCAGGCCGATCAGGCGCTGGGCCCGCGCGTGACGGTCAAGGTCCTGGGGCGTCAGACGTCGCTCGGCGCTCGCCAGCCGCTCCATATGCTCGAGGATCAGCGTCGAATCCATCAAGGTTACGCCATCGTCGGTGACCAGCGTCGGCGCCTTGACGACCGGATTGAGCGCGGCGAAAGCGTCAAACTGGCGAAGCACCGACACCGGCTCGTGCGTGAACTCCAGTCCCATCAGTTTCAGAGAAATCGCGACGCGCCGGACATAGGGCGAGTCCAACATTCCAATCAGCCGCATCACCTGCTCCATCGCCGCGCATGCAGCGCCTATACCAGCAGCCATCGTCGCTGGCGCGCCAAGGACAAATCAAATTGCGTCGCCAGCCGTTACGCCCCGCAATAGCATGCGTCATACGTGTGAAGCGGGCCCCGAGCCGTCCGCGAAGGCTATTTTCCCCGAAGACGCGAATCTCACAAAATGTGTCGGTTAAGTGACTGATTTATAGTGTCTTCCCAATTAGTTCCATTTTTGTTCTTGATCTGCTCCAGGCCTCATGCTGAACTTGTGGATAAGTTGGCGGGGGTGGGATGGTTGCGCACATCGTTACGGTTGCATTCGAGGGCGTGGAGGCGCGGCGCGTCGACGTCGAGGTGCAGCTGACCGGCGGCCAGGTGGTCTTCATCGTGGTCGGTCTGGCGGACAAGGCGGTGGCCGAGAGCCGCGAGCGGGTCCGCGCCGCCTTCGCCGGCTTGGGTCTGGCCTTGCCGGCTCGTAGGATCGTGGTCAATCTGGCGCCGGCGGACCTGCCCAAGGAGGGCAGCCACTACGATTTGCCGATCGCCCTGGCGGTGATGGCCTCGATGGGGGTGATCCCGCCCGACAGCCTGAACGAGTGGGCGGCGGTGGGCGAGCTGGGCCTGGGCGGTCAGATCGCGCCCGTGGCCGGGACCCTGCCGGCGGCGGTGGCGGCCAGCGCCATGGGCCTTGGCCTGATCTGTCCGGAGGCCTGTGGGCCGGAGGCGGCCTGGGCTGGGGATTGCCGGGTGCTGGCGCCGCGCTCGCTGATCTCGCTGGTCAACCATTTCCGCGGGACCCAGGTGCTCGGCCAGCCGAAGCCTGGGCCCGTGATCGAGGCCGAGCGCGCTGTCGACCTGCGCGACGTCAAGGGTCAGGAGGGCGCCAAACGGGCGCTGGAGATCGCTGCGGCAGGCGGTCACAATCTGTTGTTCGTCGGCCCGCCGGGCTCGGGCAAATCGATGCTGGCCCAGCGCCTGCCGGGTCTTTTGCCGCCCCTGTCGGCTCCCGAACTGCTGGAAACCTCGATGGTCCATTCCGTCGCCGGCCTGATCGCCAAGGGCGCCCTGACCCGCGCGCGGCCGTTCCGCAGCCCGCACCATTCCGCCTCCATGGCCGCCCTGACCGGCGGCGGCCTGCGCGCCAAGCCAGGGGAGGTCTCGTTGGCGCACAACGGGGTCCTGTTCCTGGATGAACTCCCGGAATTCAGCTCGCAGGCCCTGGACAGTCTCCGTGCGCCGCTGGAAACGGGCGAGGTCATGGTCGCCCGCGCCAACGCCCATGTGCGCTATCCCGCCCGCGTCCAGCTGGTCGCCGCGATGAATCCGTGCCGCTGCGGCCATGGCGGCCTTGGGCGCGGCGCGTGCGGTCGCGCGCCGCGCTGCATCCAGTCCTACCAGTCGCGCGTCTCAGGCCCGCTGCTCGACCGGATCGACCTCAGGATCGAGGTGCCGCCGGTCACCGCCGCCGACCTGGCCCTGCCCTCCCCGGCCGAAGGCAGCGCCGAGGCGGCCGCCCGCGTGGCCCAGGCCCGGGCCTTGCAGGCCGATCGCGCGAGCGGAGCCGACAGCGCCGGCGCCGATCTCAACGCGCGCTCGCAAGGCGCATGGCTGGACAAGATCGCCGCCCTCGACGAGCCTGGCCGAGCCCTACTGTCACGCGCCGCCGAGGCTGGCGGCCTGACCGCGCGAGGCTGGTCGCGGACGCTCCGGTTGGCGCGGACCATCGCCGATCTGGAGGGCGCTCAAGCCGTTCGCCGCGTGCACGTCGCCGAGGCGCTGATCTATCGCCGCGCCGGACCGGAGATGGGTCCCGAGGCGGGGTTCGCCAGAGGCGGTCAGCCAGTGGCTGTCTGAGTCCATTTCCAAGCTCGAAAGCCTAGTCGAACTCGGTGGTCAAGGTTCCTTCCGCCAGCTGCGCGACGAAAGCCAGCGCGCGCCAAGACTCGGCGGACTTCAAAAGTAGCGCCTGGAGTTCATCTCGCGTCTCCGCATCGGCCCAGTGCTCGGCCTCTGTCGCTCTTAGAAGGTAGTCGTTCGGTTCGAGCATTCCGCGATCTCCCAGAAAGCCCCCGGGTCAGCAAACGCCCTAATCCCGTATCGCGCGTTAACGGAATGCCTTAAGGGCGGATTCACCCAACCAATCGCCGCGCGCCGGAAGTGCTGTGTTCCCCGCGCACCGGCGCGCTTCGAGCGCCCACAACGGATGGGCGGAAGAATCCCTTGGGCGCCGCATTGGTGCCGCGCGGCCGTCTTGGCTAAGCTTGTCTTCGCGCGGGCGCGATCGATGACGCCGGACGGGAGGACATATTGGACGATAATCGCAAAGCTGGCGGCGCCGGCGTCAAGGTCATGGGGCTGAGCGTCCTTATGCCGACAATTCTGGCTGCCTCGCTCTCCGTCGCCGCCGAACCCTCGCCCGCCCCGACACCGCCGATGGGCTGGAACAGCTGGAACCATTTCGCGGCCAAGATCGACGACGCCACCGTCCGCGCCCAGGCCGACGCCATGGTCGCCAGCGGCATGCGCGACGCCGGCTATCGCTACGTCAATATCGACGACACCTGGGAGGGCCAGCGGGACGCGGCCGGGGCGATCCACCCCAACGCCAGGTTCCCGGACATGAAGGCCCTGGCCGACTACGTCCATTCCAAGGGGCTGAAGCTGGGCATCTATTCCTCACCCGGTCCCAAAACCTGCGCCGGCTACGAGGGCAGCCTGGGGCATGAAGCCCAGGACGCCCGGACCTACGCAACCTGGGGGATCGACTATCTGAAATACGACCTTTGCAGCCTGGGTCCGGCGATGATCGCCTCCGGCTCGCTGGAGGCGGCGCAGGCCATCGAGCTGGCCGCCTATTCCAAGATGGGCGCGGCCCTGCGCGCCACTGGCCGGCCGATCGTCTACAGCCTCTGCCAATATGGCTTTTCCCAGGTCTGGCGTTGGGGCGCCTCGGTGGGCGGTAACCTCTGGCGCACCACCGGCGATATCGAGGACAAGTATCCGCGCATGGCCGAGATTGGCTTTGGCCAAGCGGGACTCGCCAAGTACGCCAAGCCGGAAAATTGGAACGACCCGGACATGCTGGAGGTGGGCAATGGCGGGATGAGCGCCATTGAGTACCGCACTCATATGAGCCTTTGGGCGCTTCTGGCCGCGCCGCTGCTGGCCGGCAACGACCTGGCCCACATGACGCCCGAGACCCTGTCAATCCTGACCAACCGCGAGGTCATCGCCATCGACCAGGACGCGCTTGGCGCGCAGGGCGATCGTGTCAGCGCGGAAGGGCCGCTCGAAATGTGGACGAAGCATTTGGCGGGCGGCGACACGGCGATAGCGGTCTTCAACCGATCGGACCTGCCTATGGCGTTCGATTTCGGGGGTTTGACGGGAAGCTCCACGATCCGGGCGCGAGATGTGTGGGCCGGCAAGGACGTAGGTTTGCTCAGCGCCTACAAGACCGTCATTCAGGGCCATGGCGTCGTGCTGCTCCGTTTTTCTCAATAGGGCGCCGCCACCGCCCGCCGACTTGACCGGCTGTTAAGCCGCGGCGGCTAGGCTCGCGCCATGACCGCCGCCATCGACGTGATCCAGGCTCTAGGCAGCCCGACGGCTCTGCTGGACGACGCCGGCCAGGTGCTGGCCGCCAGTGCGTCCTTCATGGCCCAGGCGCTGGATCCCGCTTGGCTGGCCAGTCTGAACCCGGACGAGCGGCGCGAAACCCTGGGCGGCGACGGGACGCTGACGGGCTGGACCCTGACGCCGCTGCCTGACGGCTCGCGGCTTTTGACCGGCCAGCCCGTGGCGGGAGCGGCCGACCATCGCGAGCGGTATCTGGCCTCCCTCAGCCATGAGCTGCGCACGCCGCTGAACGGGGTTCTGGGCATGGCGGGTCTGCTAGCCGAAACCCGGCTGGCGGCGGATCAGCGCACCTATCTGGCGGCGGTGCGCGACTGCGGCGAACACCTGCTCGGCCTGGTCAACGACATTCTGGACCTGGCGCGCCTCGACGCCGGCCAGCTGACCTTGCACCCCGCGCCGGTGCAGGTGAGACGGCTGCTGCAATCCACCGCCGAATTGCTCAGCCCGCGCGCCCAGGCCAAGGGGCTGGAGGTCGGTTGGAGCGTTCCGGCCGACCTGCCTACCGTGTGGGCGGACGAAGGCCGACTGCGGCAAATCCTGTTCAACCTGGCTGGGAACGCGGTCAAGTTCACCGAGATCGGCGGAGTTCTGCTCAGCGTTGAGGTCCGCTGGAGTCGGCTGGACCGGATCGGGTTGCGTTTTTTGGTCACCGACACCGGTCCCGGCGTGCCCGAGGCCGAGCGTGAACGGATCTTCGAGGTGTTCACCCAGGCCAGCGCCGAGCACAGCGCGCGGATGGATAGCTCCGGACTGGGTCTGGCCGTCGTGCGGCGGCTGGCGGCCGCCCACGGCGGGCGGGCGGGCGTCGATTCTCCCGATGAAGGCGGCTCGCGCTTCTGGTTCGAGGCCGACTTCGCCATCGAGGCCGTCACGACGTCCGAACGCGCGCTGCGGGGCCGCAAGGTCGCGGTCGTCTCGCCCAACCCGATCGTGCGCGACGCCGCGCGGGCGTTGATCGAGACGGCCGGCGGCGAGGCCCTGACTTCTCCGGCCCTCATGGCCGCGCCGCCCGAGGCGGTGGTGCTGATCGACCACGCCCTGGGGGACCTTGAGAGACGGCGCGGTCGGATACTGAAGCCCATGGCCGGCCATCCTTGCGTGATCCTGCTGGCGCCGGAGGATCGCGGCGCTATCGCCCGCTACCGCGCGGCGGGGTTCGCCGGCTATCTGATCAAGCCGCTGCGCGACACCTCACTGGTCGAGCGGGTGCTGGCCGCCCTGGACGGCGCGTCCGCCAGCGCCGCGCCGGACGAGCGGGCCGACGCCCAGGCCGCCCCCGGCGCGCGGGTGCTGCTGGCGGAAGACAACCCGATCAACGCCCTTTTGGCCCGCTCGCTCCTGGAGCGCGAAGGCTGCACGGTGGACCGCGTCGGCAATGGCGAGGACGCCTTGGGCGCCGTCGCCGGGGCGCACTACGACCTGATCCTGATGGATCTGCGCATGCCGGGAATGGACGGCCGCGAAACCACCGAGGCCTTGCGCGCGCGGGGCTGCCGCACGCCCATCGTGGCGCTGACGGCCGACGCCTTCGAAGAGGATCGCAGGGCCTGTCTGGAAGCTGGGATGGACGATTTCCTGACCAAGCCGCTGAAGCCGGCGGTGCTGCAGGCCATGCTGCGACGATGGACCGCCGCCGGCTGGACGCCGGCGAAGCACCGGGCCAAGCTCGCCTCCTGATTTGGGGCCGCTCGCGCCTCGAAAGCGAGGCGGCGGCTTGCCCAGCGACGACCATCCCACCGACGAGTCGAGCCCGGACCTGGCCGTGGGCGCCTTTCGCGCCTATGCCGACCGTCGCACCCTGGTGATGCTGGGCTTGGGCTTCGCCTGCGGCCTGCCCAATCTTTTGATCTTCGACACCATGTCGGCCTGGCTGCGGGAGTCCGGGTTGTCGCTCGAGGTGATCTCTCTCTTCAGCCTGGCGACCCTGGCCTATTCGCTGAAGATCCTCTGGGCGCCGCTGGTCGACCGGGCGGCCATACCGGGTCTGACCCGGTGGCTAGGCCATCGGCGGTCGTGGATGCTGGTCGCCCAGCTGACGGTGATCGTTGGCCTGCTGCTGGTCTCGCGAGGGGACCCCGAGAAAGACCTGGCCCTACTCGCCGCCTTCGCCGTCTTCACCGGCTTCGCCTCGGCGACCCAGGATATCGTGGTCGACGCCTGGAGGATCGAGGCGGTGGGGATCGCCCGCCAGGGCGCCATGGCCGCGGCCTATCAGTGGGGCTACCGGATCGCGGGGGTCGCCGGCGGCGCGGTGGCGCTGATCTTGGCGCAGGCCTACGGCTGGCACGTCTCCTACGGGCTCATGGCGGCCCTCATGGGGTTGGGCCTGCTGGCGGTGTTCGCGGCGCCAAGGGAGACCGTGCGGGTCATGCGGCCCCTGCCTCACGCCGACATGGCCGCCGCGCCGGCCCTGGAAGCCGTGGAATGGCTGGCGCGCCTCAGCCTCTTGCTGCTGGGCGGCCTATTGTTGGGTTCCGGCCTCGGCGCCAAGGCCGACATCCTGGCGGCGATCCTGCGTGCTCTGAACCTGCCGCACGCGGGCGCCGCGCTGATCGCGGCGTGGAGCGCCAAGCCGGACGGGATCTGGTGGCAGCTCAGCGGCGTCCTGGTCGGCGGCGCGGTCATGATGCTGGCGGTATGGCCGATCCCCCGCCTGCGCACCCGCCCTGGCCTCTATCTGTCCTCGGCCTTCGGCGAACCCTTGGCGGACTTCTTTGGCCGCTTCAAAGGTATGGCCGCGCTGATCCTGGCTTTGATCTGCGTCTACCGGCTGTCGGACTTCGTGCTCAACATCATGAACCCGTTCTACCTGGACCTGGGGTTCAGCATGACCGAGGTGGCCGAGGCGCGGAAACTGTTCGGCCTGGGTATGACCATGGCCGGGGTGTTCGCCGGCGGTCTGTCCGTGGCCAGACTGGGGGTGATGCGCTCGATGGTCATCGGCGCCTTCGCACTGCCGATCACCAACACCATCTTCGCCTGGCTGGCGACGCAAGGCCCCGATTTTCGAAGCCTGCTCATCGCCATCGGGATCGACAACGTCGTCTCGGGCTTCGCCGGCACCTGTCTGATCGCCTATATGTCCAGTCTGACCAGCGCGGGTTTCACCGCCACCCAATACGCTTTGTTCTCATCGCTCTATTCGCTGCCGGGCAAGCTGGTCGCCTCCCAGTCGGGCCGGATCGTCGAGAGCGCGGCGCAGGCGGCGGGGCCGGGCGGACCCTTCGCGCCGCTCAGAGCTCTGTTCGCCCACACCCCGCACACGGCCTATGTTCACGCCCTGGAGAAGTCCCACGTCGCGCCGACGGCCTTGGGCGCCGGCTATATGGTGTTTTTCTTCTATTCCGGCCTGGTCGGGATCGCCTCGATGGTCCTGGCGGTGCTGGTGGCGCGCAAGACGGGCTTTAAACCGCCCGCTCGCACCACTGGCTGAGGTCGCGCTCGGCGCCCATCAGCGAGAGACCCGCGGCGATGGATTCCAGCTCGGCGCCGCTGTCGATCTTCGCCTCGCCGAACCGTTCGACGAACAGCCGCCGCACCGCCGGCACGAAGGATGAGCCGCCGGTCAGGAACACGCGGTCGATCTGGTCGGGCTCCAAGGCCGCGCCGGCCAGGGCCTCGTCGACCGCGCCCTCGATGGCGGCCAGCTCGCGGCTGATCCAGCCTTCGAACTGGGTGCGGGCCACGTCCTTCTCGATCACTACGTCCCCGGCCCGGAACGCGAACCGGGCCTCGGTCTGCACCGACAGGGCCTCCTTTAGCCGCGAGACCGACTGATAGAGCCGGTAGCCGTGATTGCCGTCCAGCACCGCGACCAGCCGGGCCAGCCTCTCCGGCTCCAGGCAGCGCCGGACCAGGCCGCGGATATCGCGCATGTCGCGCGAGCCGCGCATCAGCGCCAGCTGGTCCCAGCGGGCGAAGGTCGCGAAATAGCGGTTCGGGATCGGCAGGATGTTGGCGTAGTCGCGATAGCTGGCCCCCTTGCCCAACTCCGGCGAGACCAGGTTGTCGATGATCCGGTAGTCGAAGGCGTCGCCGGCCACCGCCACGCCGGACCGGCCCAGGGGCGTCGAGCGCAGGACCCCGTCCCGCCGCTCGAAGCGGATGATCGAAAAATCGCTGGTGCCGCCGCCGAAATCCGCCACCAGCACGGTCGCGTCCTGCTTCAGTCGCCGAGCGAAGAAGAAGGCCGCGGCCACCGGCTCGTAAGCATAGAGCACCTCGGAAAAGCCCAGCCGGCGAAAGGCGATCTCATAACGACTGAGCGCCAGGGCGGGATCGGGACTGGCCCCGGCGAAGCGCACCGGCCGGCCGACGATCACCCGGGGCGGCGTCTCGGCCATCTGGTCGCCGGCGTGGGCGCGCAGCCGCAGCAGGAAGGCTGACAGCATGTCCTCGAACCGGTAGCGCCGGCCGATGATGGTGGTTTCGGTGAATAGCGGACTGGCGGCGTAGCTCTTGAACGACTGGATCAGCCGGGTTTCGGTCGGCTCGTCCAGATAGGCCTCGATCGCCCAGGGCCCGCCCTCGACCTTGCGGCCGCTGAGCTCGTCGGGGTCGGCGTGAAAGCTCAGCGCCGAGCGAAAGGTCGAGGCGTGCGCGCCGTCGGCGGCGAACCGCACCAGCTCAGCCTGACCGTCCGCGCCGGTCAGGGAGACGACCGTGTTGGTCGTACCGAAATCGATACCGATGGTTTGCGAGGCAGGCATGGGGCGCGCGATGTGCCGTGCGAGGCGGCGAAGGTCAAGCTTTGTTGGAGGTTGCGGGGCGTCGCACGGAACACCTCGCCCGCGTCAGCGGGAGAGGGAGGGGCCCGACCGCCAACGCCTTGGCGGAGGCGGTTGGGAGGGTGAGGGTGGTTCAGGAGATGCCTGGAAAGCGCCCTCATCCTCCCTCTCGCTACGCTCGGGGCCCCTCCTTCTCCCACCTTCGTGGGAGAAGGGTTTAGAAGGCGGCCGTCCGGCCGGACCACCCCTTCAATCCCACAGCCGATCGGAGCCTATCGGTCCAGGCGCCTCAAGGCCGAAGCCGGCTTCGCCGGCCGCCAAGGGCGAGCCTTGACTTGCCTGGACCGGCAGGCAGTCTCGCAACTGTGGGATGAATGGCGGAGGGGGCCGGGCGCCGCCATGAAGACCGCAAGGATCGCCGCCGCTCAGACCGTTGAATATCGGGAAGATATCGAATCGGCGCTGACCTGTGCGGCGGATGTCGCTGCGCGCGCCGAAGCCGAGGGCGCATCGCTGCTGTGTTTTCCGGAAGGCTTCCTTCAGGGGTATCTGACCGACGAGACGTCGGCGCGCCGAAACGCTCTGGATCTCGCCTCACCCGCGTTCAAAACCGTGCTGAACCGGTTCCCCAAGACCGGACCGATGATCGTCATGGGTCTGATCGAGGTAGAGGACGGACGATTGTTCAATACCGCCATTGTCGTGAATCGCGGCGTCCTCATTGGTCGCTATCGCAAGACGCACCTCCTGGGAGGCGAGCAGATCTTCGAGGCTGGCGCAGACACCCCAATCTTCGAGGTCGCGGGCCTGCGGTTCGGAATCAATATTTGCTACGACACGAACTTCCCCGGGGCAGCACGGAAAGTCGCGGACCTCGAGGCGTCCCTGATCGTATGTCCGGCCAACAATATGCTCCGCCGAGTGACGGCGGAGGCTTTCAAGGACGTGCACAATTCCGTCCGAGGTGAACGATGCCGCGAAACAGGCCTGTGGCTTGTCTCGGCCGATGTGACCGGTGAGCGCGAAGGCCGCATTTCCTGGGGTCCCACGGCTGTACTAAACCCAGCCGGCGAGGTCGTGGCTCAGCTGCCCTCGGAAAAGACCGGACTGCTGGTCTTCGATATTCCCTGCCAGCCATAGGAGCGCGAAAGGCCCCAGCGCACTCAATGACGCGGGCTTCGAACGTTCCTACCCCTCCGCCGCCGTCAACTGCCGCCCGTACGCCGCCATGATCGCCAGGTTCAGGATCTTTGTCACCGAGGCCGACAGGGGGCTGATCTGGACGGGTTTGCAGAGGCCCAGCAGAAGCGGGCCGATCACCGTCGCCTCGCCCAGGGCCTGGACCAGCTTGGTGGAGATCGAGGCCGAGTGGATCGCCGGCATGACCAGGACGTTGGCGGAATCGGTCAGGCGCATGAACGGATAGTTCTCGCGCAGGGCCGGGTCCAGGGCCAGTTCGGGCGGCATTTCGCCCTCGTATTCGAAGTCGATGTCGTCGCGGGCGTCCAGCAGCGCCACCGCCTCGCGGACCTTTTCCGAACGCGAGCCCATCGGGTTGCCGAAGGTGGAGTAGGACATGAACGCCACGCGGGGCTTGAAACCCATATGGCGCACCGCCCGCGCCGACTCGATGGCGATCTCCACCAGCTCGTCCGCCTCGGGCATTTCGGTGACGTTGGTGTCGGTGATGAACAGGGTGTGGCCCCGGCTCAGCACGATGGACATGCCGATCACCCGCCCGCCCGGCGCCGGATCGATCACTCGCATGACCTCGTCCAAGGCCTGGTCGTAGCTGCGGGTCACGCCGGTGACCATGCCGTCGGCATAGCCCAGCGCAACCATGCAGGCGGCGAAGGAGTTGCGGTCCTGGTTCACCAGCCGCTGGACATCGCGCATCAGATAGCCGCTGCGCCGCAGCCGCTGGTACAGGAAGGCGACGAATTCCGGATTGTGCTTCGACAGGCGGGCGTTGGCGATCTCCAGCGGGTTGTCCTCGGGGATCAGTCCGACCAGGCGCATGTTCTCGTGGATCAGCTCTTCGCGGCCGACCAGGATCGGGCGGCCCAGCCCCTCGCTTTGGAAGGCGTAGGCGGCGCGGATCACGCTGGGCTCCTCGCCCTCGGCGAACACGATGCGCTTCTTGGGCGCGCTCATCACCGCGCCGGAGATTTTCTGCATGAAGCCGGCGGTGGGATCCAGCCGCTGGGCCAGGGCCGCGCGATAGGCGTCCATGTCCTCGATCGGCTTTCGCGCCACGCCGGTGTCCATCGCGGCCTGGGCCACATAGGGCGGAATGAACGAGATCAGCCTGGGGTCGAACGGCGAGGGGATGATGTATTGCGGCCCGAACTTCAGCGAGACGCCGTGATAGGCCGCGGCCACCTCGTCGGGCACGTCCTCGCGGGCCAGCTGGGCCAGGGCGTTGGCGCAGGCGATCTTCATTTCATGGTTCACGCGCCGGGCGCGCACGTCCAGGGCGCCTCTGAAGATGTAGGGAAAACCCAGCACGTTGTTGACCTGGTTCGGATAGTCCGAACGGCCGGTGGCCATGATGGCGTCGTCCCGCACGCTGGCGACGTCCTCGGGCGAGATTTCCGGATCGGGATTGGCCATGGCGAAGATGATCGGCGACGGCGCCATCGAGGCCACCATCGCCTTGGTCAAGGCGCCCTTGGTCGAGACGCCGATAAAGACGTCCGCCCCCTTGACCGCGTCGGCCAGGGTCCGCGCATCGGTGTCGACCATCAGGGCCGACTTCCACTGGTTCATGCTCTTTTCGCGGCCCTGATAGATCACCCCGGTCGAGTCGACCGCGATGCAGTTCTCATGGCGCACGCCCATCGCCTTCATCAGCTCCAGCGAGGCGATGCCCGCCGCGCCGACCCCGCACAGCACCAGCTTGACGTCCTTCAGCTCGCGGCCGGTTATGTGGCAGGCGTTGATCAGGCCGGCCGAGCAGATGATCGCCGTGCCGTGCTGGTCGTCGTGGAACACCGGGATGTCGAGCAGCTCCTGCAGCTCGGTCTCGATGCGGAAGCATTCGGGGCTCTTGATGTCCTCCAGATTGATGCCGCCGAAGGTCGCGCCGATGTTCTTGACCACGGTGATGACTTCGTCGGGATCGCGGCTGGCGATCTCGATATCGACCGAGTCCACGTCGGCGAAACGCTTGAACAGCACCGACTTGCCTTCCATCACCGGCTTGGAGGCCAGCGCGCCCAGGTCGCCCAGACCCAGGATGGCGGTGCCGTTGGAGATCACGGCCACCAGGTTGCCCTTGGAGGTGTAGTCGTAGGCCAGGTCCGGGTTCTCGGCGATGGCCCGCACCGGCACGGCCACGCCAGGCGAGTAGGCCAGGCTGAGGTCCCGCTGGGTGGCCATCGGCTTGGTGGCCACCACCGCGATCTTGCCCGGCGTCGGATATTTGTGAAACGCCAGCGCTTCGTCGTCGGTGAAGGTGCGTCTTTCGTTATCGCTCATGGATCGCTCGAAGCCCTGGCAGCGGAAAGAAGAGACGGCGCGGGATAGGCTGTGTTGGCGCGCCGCTCGGTGAATGGCGGTCGCCCTAAAGCCCGCCCCAAAAAAGGACTAACCCCGTTTCGCGCTCAAGTCCCGCCCCTGAAGACTTAAGGCTGTTTCCCCCAAGACCGGTTTCAGCCGCCGGATTGCCTTGCGCGCAATCCGGCCTGCATCTCGCTGACCACCTTCTGCGCCACCGGATCCATTTTCAGCAGTTCCGCATAGGCCGACAGTTTCAAAAGGTCGGCCAACAGATCGCCCTGGCCGAACACCTGGCCGGCCACCTGGATGAAGAACAGGATCGGGATCAGGGCGCAGTCGGCGGTGGTGATCGTCTCGCCCACCGCGTAAGGGCCATCGCCCATGAAGACGTTCAGATGGACCAGCGCGCCCTTCAGCTTCTCAATAGCCTCGTCGACCACCTTCTGGTCGCGGCCCTGGGGGTTCATCTGAGCGAACAGGGGCTGCAGGGACGGCATCACATAGAGCTCGGCGACGCGGGCGATCAGCCGCGCCTGGGCGCGCGCCTCGGGGGTCGCCGGCAGCAGGCCGCTGTCCGGAAACGAATCGGCCAGGAACTCCACAATGGTGTCGGACTCCGGCAAGGCGAACCCGTCGCCCACGACCAGCACGGGAACGCGCCCCATGGGATTCAGCGCCAGATAGGTCTCGGACTTGGTGCCCGCTTCCGGCGGGGAGACGATCTCGACCGGCAGGTTCTTGGCGTAGATGGCGACACGCACCCGCGCGGCGAAAGGCGAGAGGTCCACGGAATAGAGCTTCATTCGGTATTCTCCTGGGCGCCGACCGCCGATAAGCATTGACCGGGGCGCGTACGACGGGAAACTGGATATTCATCCTGCACCTCGGCGCCTGCCGCGCCAAGGCGCGTCGACGCCTAAAGCACGGAACGCCATGCCGCCCAGCCCTCGCATAAGGATCGGCGTCGCCGGCGCCCTGGGCCAGATGGGTCGCGCGGTGATCAATGTCGTCGATGCGCGGGACGATTGCGAGATCGCCGCCGTGTTCGACCGTCCGGAGTCGGCCGGGCAGCGCCTTGGCGAGCGGGTGCTGGCTGCCTCGGACGCGGCGGCGGCCCTCAGCGACGTGATCATCGATTTCTCGGCCCCCGAGGCTTCCGTCGCTTTGGCGATCGCGTGCGCGGCGCGGCGCGGGGCGGCTCTGGTGATCGGCTCGACAGGGCTCTCCGACGAACAGGCCACCGCGATCGACGAGGCGGCGCTGCACATCCCAGTCGTCCGCTCCGGCAATTTCTCCCTGGGCGTCAATCTGCTGCTGGGTCTGGTCGAACAGGCGGCGCGGACCCTCAAGGCGTCTGACTGGGACGTCGAGGTGTTCGAGGCCCATCACCGGCGTAAGGTCGATGCGCCGTCGGGTACGGCCTTGATGTTGGGCGAGGCGGCGGCGCGCGGGCGGCGCATTTCACTGGCCGGCGCGTCAGAGCGTGGCCGCGACGGCCAGACCGGGCCCAGAGCGCCTGGCGCGATCGGTTTTTCGGTGATGCGAGCGGGCGGCATCGTCGGCGAACATTCGGTGGTGCTGGCCGCCGAGGACGAAATTCTCACCCTGTCCCACTCGGCGCGCAATCGCAGCCTGTTCGCGCGCGGCGCGGTGGAGGCGGCGATCTGGGCCCAGGGCCGCGCGCCGGGCCTCTACGACGTGATGGATGTCCTGGGGTTCGCCCGTGGGGGGGCGGATGACTGACATCCTGTCGCTCGACGCGACAGCCCAGCTGCTGGCGTTGGAGACCAAGCGGATCAGCGCGTTGGAGCTTTTGGAGGCGACCCTCGCCCGCCATGACGCGGTTAATCCAGAGCTGAACGCGGTGGTGACGACGGATCTGGAGCGCGCGCGGCGCCGGGCCCGCGCGGTCGACGACCAGCGCGCCCTTGGCGAACATCTGGGCGTGCTGGCCGGCCTGCCGATGACCGTCAAGGACACCTTCGATGTCGGCGACATGCCGGCCTCGGCGGGGCTGAAGGGGCTGCTTGGCCGTACGCCCAGGGACGCGGTGGTGGTCGCCAGGGCGCGCGCCGAGGGCGCGGTGATCTGGGGCAAGACCAATGTGCCGGTGATGGCCGGAGACTGGCAGAGCTATAACGATCTCTATGGCGCCACCAGCAGTCCCTGGGACCTAACCCGCACCCCGGGCGGTTCGTCTGGCGGCGCGGCGGCGGCCCTGGCCTCGGGGATCACCGCGCTGGAGATCGGCTCGGACATCGGCGGCTCCCTGCGGGTTCCCGCCGCGTTCTGCGGGGTGTTTTCGCACAAGCCGACCTGGGGGCTGGTCTCCCAGCGCGGCCATATACCGCCGAGGCCCGGAACCGTGGCCGAGCGGGACCTGAACGTGGTCGGACCGATGGCCCGCTCCGCGCGCGATCTGCGGCTCTTGCTGTCGGTGCTGGAGGAGGGGCCGATGGCGGCCAAGGCGCCGGCGGCGGAACTCAAGGATCTGCGAGTGGGCTTGTGGCTGGACGAGCCGGGCTTTCCGTTAGACCCCGAGGTGCGCGCGGTGACGGAGGCCTTCGTTCAGAAGCTGGCCGGCGTCGGCTGCGCGATCGAGCGGGTGCGGCCGGTGGACGGGCCCGCGCTGCTGGCGGCCTATCGCCGGCTGCTGGCCCCGCTGGTGGCCGAGGACCTGCCCGCCTCCACCCTGCGACAGATGCAGCGGGCGCGGGGGCTGGCTCGTCTGGCCCAGCGCTTCGGCGAGGGGCCGGCGGCTTGGGCGAGCCAGGTCCTCGACTATACCGCGACCCACGCCGAGTGGCTGGCCGCCGACGAGGCGCGCGCCCAGTTCGCCCAGCATCTGCGCGGGGTGTTCGAGCGCCATGACGTGCTGATCGCGCCGATCGCGCCCGTGACGGCCTTCCCTCACGACCATGCGCCGTTCGCAAAGCGCAAGCTGCGGCTCTCGGACGGCGGGACCATTCCTTACGGCGCGATGCTGAACTGGATCTCCATGGCCACCGCCTGCGGCCTGCCCGCGACCGCCTATCCCGCCGGACCCAGCGCCAGCGGCCTGCCGGTGGGGGTGCAGATCATTGGCCCGCGCGGAGGCGATGCGCGCGTGCTGTCGGTGGCTCAGGCTATTGAGGAGGCGCTGGGCGGGTTTATTCCGCCGCCAACGCTCGAGGGTTAGCGCCCGCCCGTCGAGCCGAAGCCGCCTTCGCCGCGCACCGTTTCATCCAGACTTTCGACCTCGCTCCACTGCGCCTGGGTCACCGGCGCGATCACCAGCTGGGCGACGCGGTCGCCGCGGCGGATGGTGAAGTCCTCTTCGCCCAGATTGATCAGGATCACCTTCACTTCGCCGCGGTAATCGCTGTCTATGGTGCCCGGCGTATTGACCTGGGTGACCCCGTGCCGCGCCGCCAGGCCTGAGCGCGGACGCACCTGGCCCTCGAAGCCCTGGGGCAGGGCGAAGGCCAAGCCCGTCGGCACCGCCGCCCGCGCGCCAGGCCGCAGCACGATCGGCTCCGCCTCGGCGACCGCCGCGCGCAGGTCCATCCCCGCCGCGCCGGCCGTCTCATAGGCCGGCAGCGGCAGGTCCGGATTGTTGGGCAGGCGGCGGATGGGGACGATCGGTTTCAAGCGGGTGCTCCTGTCAGGTCGTCGGCGATGCGGCGGGCCAGGCGGGCCGCCACCTCGGTCTTGTCGGCCAGCGGCCAATGCTCGATCCCGCGCGCGTCGACGATCATCACCGCGTTCCGATCGCCGCCCATGACGCCCGTGCCGGCCACGTCGTTGGCCACGATCCAGTCGCAGCCCTTGCGGGCCAGTTTGGCGCGGGCGTTCTTCTCCACATTGTCGGTCTCGGCGGCGAAGCCGATCACCAGCTTGGGCCGGCCTGGTCCGGTAGCGGCGAGCGCAGCCAGGATGTCAGGATTCTCCACCAGGCGCAGGGTCGGCGGGCCGTCCTTGCCCTTCTTCAGCTTGATCCCGAACACCTCGTCGACCCGCCAGTCGGCGACGGCGGCGACGCAGATCGCCGCGTCCGCTGGCAGGGCCGCCTTGGACGCGGCCAGCATCTCCAGCGCGGTCTCGACCTGGACACGCCTCACGCCCGCCGGCGCGGCCAGGGCGGTGGGGCCCGAGACCAGGGTCACCGCGGCGCCGAGGCGCGCCAGGGCGGCGGCGATCGCATAGCCCTGCTTGCCGCTGGAGCGGTTGGTCAGCACCCGCACCGGATCGATCGGCTCGGCGGTGGGTCCGGCGGTCACCAGCACTCGCTTGCCGGCCAGTGGCGCGCCGGCGGGCCCGGCCAGGGCGTCGAGGATCGCCTGGAAGATGGCCTCCGGCTCGGCCAGGCGCCCCTCGCCGAATTCGCCGCAGGCCATGGCGCCCTCGTCCGGCCCGACGAACATCACCCCGTCGCCGCGTAGGGTCGCCAGGTTGCGGCGCGTGGCCTTGTGCTCCCACATCCGCACGTTCATCGCCGGCGCCATCAGCACCGGCTTGTCGGTGGCCAGAAGCAGGGTCGAGGCCAGATCGTCGGCCAGGCCCGCCGCGGCCTTGGCCATCAGATCGGCCGTGGCCGGGGCGACGACCACCAGATCGGCGGAGCGCGACAGCTGGATATGGCCCATCTCGGCCTCGTCGGTCAGCGAGAAGAGGTCTTCGTAAACCCGGTCCTCGGCCAGGGCCGCCAGCGACAGAGGGGTAACGAAGCGCGCGCCGGCATGGGTAAGCACCGGCCGCACCGCGATGTCGGCTTTGCGCAGCAGGCGCACCAGCTCCAGCGCCTTATAGGCCGCGACGCCGCCGCCGACGACCAGAAGGACGCGCTTTCGATCCATGGGGCTTTGGTCCCTTCGAACAACGCCCGTCCATAACGTTTCGATGGGCTCTGGACAAACTTGCAAAACTGTTCTTAATTTGTTCCAGCTTCACTTTGAAACCAGGGGTTGGTGATGAATAAGGGGTTGGTTCGCGTCGGCGTGACGGCGCTTTTGGGTACGGTCGGGCTTTTGGCCTTGGCGGCTTGCGACGGGGGTTCGGCGAGCCCGGCGCGCGATCATTCGGCCAGCGTGGGGTCGCGGTCGACCACGTCCTATTCGGACAGCGGCTCGCGCTCCGACCGGGTGTCGGCGGACGCCACGGGCCGCGAGGATCCGCGCGGCGAGCCGGTGCGGCTGGTTCACGGCAAGCCGATGTGGGCCGCCAACCGGCGCCACAGCGCCGACGAAAACGCCGAATACCAGTTCAATCGCGACGGCCCGGACTTCGGCGCCAAATCGGTCGACGACTTCGTCACCAAGGTGCACGCCTTCGTCGACCGCCCGCCGGCCAGCGCGCTCACGCTCACCCGCAACAATGGCGACAAGCTGATCTATGACCCCAAGACCAACGTCTTCGCGGTGGTCAGCAAGGAAGGCGCGCCGCGCACCATGTTCAAGCCGCGCGACGGCGCCGCCTATTGGGACGAACAGAAACAGCGCCAGGCCGATCAGGCCAAGGGCGGCGGCCAGGACGGCGGCGGCTATCATCGGACGTACCGCGCGCGGAACACCGATCGCGGCAGCGACGACCAGGGGTGAGCTTATTCGAGAACCCTTCCCCCTCGATGGGGAAGGGCAGGGTTGGGGGTGAACACGCCGAAGGTTGGGCGAAGAACGCGTAAGGCGTCGAACCCAATCTTTTCTTCACCAACTGTGGACGCACCCCCACTCCAACC
>Ga0302314_10002396_pt1 | contig 34768 bp, 34 predicted proteins | sample III_Palsa_N2_3_FD_200533 | JGI IMG/M metagenome (GOLD analysis project Ga0302314, IMG submission 200533) | Peat permafrost microbial communities from Stordalen Mire near Abisko, Sweden - III_Palsa_N2_3 | ecosystem: Environmental > Terrestrial > Soil > Palsa > Peat permafrost | place: Sweden...
TGCCGATCCGGTCGGAATCCGGTCCGCCGCCGCCCGGCTCGGGGTGGAACAGGGTATTGGCCTCGAACGCCCAGTTGAGCAGATGGACGCTGTGTTTGGCCCGGCTCATCGCCTCCATGGCCGCATCAAAATAGGCTTCCATGTCGATGAGCAGCGCGGCGCGATCGGCCTTGGCGGTCTTCCAGGCGGTGTTAGGAGCGAGCAACACTCCAGCGCCGTGGTATCAGACTGTTCGCCCGCGCCCGCGTAGGAAGTGCACCGCGATCATGATGATGCCGACGACCAGCAGGATGTGGATCAGGAAGGAGGAGACATGCAGGACGAAGAAGCCCAGCAGCCAGGCGTTGATCAGAACCGCGGCGATGATACCCAGCATGTCAATCCCTCCAGATGAGCGATGGGAACGCCCAACGGGCGTAGCGGTCGGTTGGATAACGGCCTTGGTCGTTCTGGAACGAGGCTTGGCGGACGGCATTGATGGGGTGACCAATACACGGCCGGCTGGAATCGCCTTGAACGACTTTGACGCCATAATCGTCGGCGGCGGCCCGGCAGGGCTGACCGCGGCCATCTATCTGGGGCGGTTCCGGCGTCGTTTTGTCATCCTCGACCGGGCGGAGAGCCGCCTTGGCCTGATCCCCGTCACCCACAACCATCCCGGCTTCCCGTACGGTATCGTCGGCGCGGAGTTGCTCGTGCGCATGCGAGCCCAGGCGGCGCGCTACGGTCAGCTGCTTGAGGGCTCGGTTCAGTCAATCGCCCGCCGGGACGGCCTCTTCGAGATCGACGTCGGAGAACAGATCCTAAGAGCGCCTTTCGTCATCCTCGCCACCGGCGTCGCGGACCGGCCGCCGGCGCCGGCCTATCAGCAGATGGTAAGGCGGGGCCGAATCCGGCTCTGTCCGATCTGCGATGGGTTCGAGGTCATCGACAAGGTGATCGCCGTCCTGGGGGCCAGCGCGCGAGGCGCGCGGGAGGCCTTTTTCCTGCGCGACTACAGTCCTTACGTCACCCTGATCCACACCGGCCCTTCGGGCGACCTCGATCCTTCGGTCCGCTATGACTTGGCGAAAGCGGGCATCGAGCTGATCGAAGCCGCCGCGCCCGTGATCTCCGAGACGGAGGGCGGCGTTGCGCTGGCGTGGCCGGATGGCCGCTGCAGGGCGTTCGACACCCTCTATTCGGCGCTTGGCATGGAGCCGCGCACCGACCTCGCCAAGGCGCTGGGGGCAGAGACCAACGAGGCGGGCTGCCTGCCGGTCAACGCGCACCAGGAGACCAGCGCGCAAGGGCTTTATGCCGCCGGCGACATCGTCCTTGGCCTAAACCAGATCAGCATCGCCCAGGCCGAGGGCGCGACCGCCGCGACCGACATCCACAACCGGTTGCGAGGCCCTGGGCGGAGGTAGGGCTATTGGTGTCCGATGGTGGCGAACATGCCGATCGCCGCCACCGCCATAACGGCGGTGGCCAGCCAGCCGACGATCTTGAGGCCGCGCGTCAGGGCGAAGCGGCCCATGACCTTCGGGCGGCTGGCGAGCAGCATCATCATCACCATCACGGGGACGGCGACCACGCCGTTGATCACCGCGCTCCAGAACAGCGCCTTGATCGGGTCGATCGGGGTGAAGTTCAAAGCCGCGCCGACGATGGTCGCGACAGCGATGGTCGCATAGAAGGCCGGCGCATGCTTCAGCTTGCGCGCGAGCCCCACATGCCAGCCGAGGGCCTCGCCGGTGGCGTAGGCGGCTGAACCGGCCAGGACCGGCACGGCGAGCAGGCCGGTGCCGACAATGCCCAAGGCGAAGATCACAAAGGTGAAGGCGCCGGCGATCGGCTTCAGGGCCTCCGCCGCTTGGGACGAGGTCTGGATATTGGTAATGCCGTGGGCGTTCAGGGTCGCCGCAGTGGTGATGATGATGAAGAGGGCGACCAGGTTGGAAAGCCCCATGCCCAGGTAGGTGTCGACGCGGATCCTTCTGAACTCCGGCTTCGCCTGGCTGGGCGCCCGGGCCAGGGGCTTGGCGCCGTCGCGCTCCTTGACCTCCTCCACCTCTTCTTCCGCCTGCCAGAAGAAAAGATAGGGACTGATGGTCGTGCCGAGGATCGCCACCAGGGAGGTCAGGTAGTCCGGCGTCCAGGCGATTTTCGGCGCGACCAGATGATAGCCTACGGTCGCCCAGTCGACATGGACCACGAAAGCCACGCCCACATAGGCGAAGAGGGCCAGCGTCAGCCACTTGAGGACCGAGACGTAGCGGGCGTAGCGGACGAATACCTCGAGCAGGATTGAGAGCAGGCCGAAGAGGCCGACGTAGAGCAGCTGCGGGCCGCCGATCACCAGCTTCAGCGCAGCCGCCATCGCGCCGAGATCGGCGCCGAGGTTGATGGTGTTGGCGATCAGCAGCAGGGCGACCAGGCCGATCAGCAGGCTGCGCGGATAGTGGGCCCTCAGGTTGCCGGCGATGCCCTTGCCGGTCACTCGGCCGATACGGGCGGCGATCTCCTGGATCGCGCACATGAGCGGCCAGCTCACCAGCATGATCCAGCCCATGTCGAACCCGAACTGGGCGCCCACCTGGGAATAGGTGGCGATGCCGCTGGGATCGTCGTCGGACGCCCCGGTGATTAGCCCCGGACCAAGGACCTGCAGCAGCTGCGGCTTCTCGGGTTGCTTTACGTCGTCCGGCGAATTTCGATTATCGAGGTCGGATGGCATAGTCATGTGCGCTCCCAGCTTAGCGCAACAACGCATTGGATAGGTCTAGGCTCCTTTACGGAGGCAAACCGTCAGAAATGTCGCCCAGCCGACACGCCCGAATGCCATAGTGTTCTTAGGTGCTACGTGATAACAAATAGTCGGTTTGATCTGCCCATTGGCGTTCCTTGGAACCGCTGAAGACATCCCTTCGTTTACTTCGAAGAGAAGGGGTAGGGGGCTGATTTGCGGTTTTGCCTAAAAGGGTCCGCCCTGTTTGCGCTCGCTGTTCTTGCGGCGGCGGGCGATGCTGGCGCCCAGGCCGTGACGGACCCAACCAAGCCCGCGCCGCCAACGCCCGCGCCGGCGCCCGCGGCCTCGAACGCGGCCCCATCACCCTTCACCTTCACGGCCGCCTATACCGCCGACCTTTTGGACGATGCCTCCGGCGGTATAAGCCCTGGCGGATCCTATGTGGACCTCCTCAAGCTCTCTGCCGCCTATGACGGCGCGAACGCCGGGCATGACGGCCTGACGGGGCTGATCAGCATCGAGCATCAGTTCGGCTCGCAGTTCACGGCCCAGCGGGTCGGCGCAATCCAGGCCATCAGCGCCAGCGAAGCCCAACCCGGTACGCTTCGGCTCTACGAAGCCTGGGGGCAGCAGGAGGTGCTAAGCGGGCAGGGAGGCGTCAAGGTCGGGTTGATCGACCTCAACAGCACCTTCGATGTTCAGGAAACCGCCGCCCTGTTCCTGAACGCCTCGAACGGCATCGGCCCCGACATCGGCGACACCGGGCTGAACGGGCCTTCCGACTATCCGACGCCCGCGCTCGCCGTGACCTCCTTCTATCGTCCCGCCGAGGGATGGACGGCCCAGGTGGGTGTGTTCGACGGTGTCGCCGGCGATCCGGCCCATCGCGGCGACTTTATCGCCCTTCAGGTCGACGGCGCCCTGATCATCGGACAGATCGAAAAGCGCTTTGGCGACACCGCACGGATCGAGGTCGGGGCCTGGACCTATACGGCTGAGTTTCCGTCGCTCGATAACATTGGGCCGAACGGCGTGGGCCGGTCTGTAGGCGGTAACGACGGGGTCTATGGCCTCCTCGAAGGACAGCTCATGCCCAAGCCCGGCGGCGGCGACGGTGGACTCGCCGGCTGGATCCGCGCGGGCTTCGCCAACGGGAATATCAATCCCATCGCCAATTACGCGTCGACCGGCCTGGTCTATACCGGGCTTATCGCCGGTCGCGACAAGGATGAGATCGGGGTCTCAATCGCGCGGGCCGGGCTGGGTAGTGGCGCCCGCGACCAAGGCCACCTCGAGGGTCGACGCATCGGCGCGGCCGAGACCAACCTCGAGACGACCTACCGGTACGTGGTCAGCGACTGGCTCAATGTGCAGCCGGACCTGCAGTATGTGATCAATCCGCACGGCGATGTGCATATCCCCGACGCCCTGGTGGTCGGGCTACGGTTGTCCTTCACCTACACCAAGTGAGCCGCCTTCGCCCTTCGTTACCGAGGCGGGGCAGTGATGGTGGGTAAGGCGGGCGTGACCGGAACGGCGACGACCGCCTTTACCGCCGGGTCGGTGGGGCAGGCGCGCCCATGGTCAAAACATGCCCGGATCGTCTCGCCATCGGCGATCTGCCAACCGACCCGGGCCGAATAGTCGCTGCAGGGCTGGTCGGCGTTGCGATAGATGGCGCCGACGCTGGCGTGGGAGATCTCAACCACATCGCCGGTGGCGCTGACGTGCTCCAGCCGCACCCTGGGGGGAGACAGCTGGGTGGCTCGGGAGCGGCGGCAGACCCGGCCCATAAGCTGAAGGCCGGTGGCGAGCTTGTAGACCCCGGGCCGGCTCAGGTTGAAATACGGCGATCCGCTGGCCTGGCTGCCGACGGTGACCGAGTCCCCGACCGTTGCGCACCCGGCCAGCAGGCCCGCGGCAATCGAGATCACCATTATCGTCCGAGTCATTGCGAACTCCACGGTCGCGCTTCCGCCTAGCTTAGAATAGGGACCAACCCGTCTGGTTCCTCTTGATCCCGCGGTCACGCCCATTCCGGGAGGAGCCGCAGGATCAGGGCCTGGTTTGGCCGGATATCGACCCGACCGGAGACAAGGGTCTGGCCAGGGGCGGGTTCAGCGCTGGTCGCCATGACGACCTGGCTCGCGGGAATGGGAATTGAGCCGCCTTCGCCGCCGATATCGAGGATCACCAGCAACCGCTCGTCGCCATAGGATCGCGCGAAGGCGAACAGGCTGTGGGTGATGGCGTACTGCTTATAGGCGCCGCTATGGAGGCATGGCTCTTCACGCCGCAGCCGCAGTAGCCGGCGATAGAAGTTGAGGACCGACTTGGGGTCCTCCGCCTGGGCTTCGACGTTTTCGCTTCGCCAGCCGGCGCCCAGCGGTAGCCACGGCTGAGCGGTGCTGAAGCCGGCGTTTAGCTCCGGACTCCAGGGCATCGGGCTTCTGACAGGGTCTCGCCCCATCCCGATGCCCGGCACATTGATCTCGAAGGGGTCTTTGACCTGGTCTGGCGGGATCTCCACATCGACAAGCCCGAGTTCATCGCCCTGGTAGAGGGTGGGGGTTCCCCGCAGAGTCAGAAGCAGCGTCGCCGCCACCTTGATCTGGGCGGGACCGATCCGGCTGGCGACCCGAGAACGGTCGTGGTTGCCGAGCACCCAGTTGGGCCAGCCGCCTTCGGGCAGCTTGGCCTCGTAGTCCGAGACGAGGGATGCGATGGCTTGGGACGTCCAAGGCGTCGAGATCAGATGGAAGTTGAAGGGCAGGTGGAAGCCGTCGAGCTTGCCGCCATAGTAGGTCACCAGCCGCTCAATCGGCAGATAGGCCTCGCCAATTAATACCCGATCCGCGTAGCGGTCGGCGAGCTTGCGGATGGCGGCGATCACCTCGTGCACTTCGGGAAGGTCGACCGTGTGAGCGCGGAGCAGCTGGTAGGCCGGCGGCGTTCCGGCCTCCCAGTCCGGGTTCGGAGGATTGTCCGCGAAGCTCTCGGCCTCGAACAGATGGTGGATGGCGTCAACCCGGAACCCGTCCACCCCCCGCTCAAGCCAGAATTCGAGCACGGCCAGCATGGCGCGGACCACGTCGGGGTTGCGCCAGTTGAGGTCGGGCTGCTCGCTTAGGAAGGCGTGATAATAGTATTGGCCGGTCGCGTCATCCTGGGTCCAGGCGGAGCCGCCGAACTCTGAGCGCCAGTTGTTTGGCGGTCCGCCATCCGAAGCCGCATCGCGCCAGATGTACCAGTCGCGGTGCGCATTCTCTAGCGACGCCCGGCTTTGCTGAAACCAGGGATGCCGGTCCGACGTGTGGTTCAGCACATAGTCCAGGATGACCTTGAGGCTGCGGTCGTGCGCCTCGGCGATGAGGCGGTCGAAACCGGCGAGGTCGCCGAACAGCGGGTCGATATCGGTATAGCGGGAGATGTCGTAGCCGAAGTCGACCATCGGCGAGCAGAAGATCGGGGTCAGCCACAGGGCGTCGACCCCGAGCTCGACGAGGTAATCCAGACGCTCGATGATCCCGCTGAGATCGCCGACGCCATCGCCATCGGCGTCCTGGAAGGACCGGGGATAGACCTCGTAGACGACGCCTTTCTGCCACCAGGCGGAGCGGGCGGTTCGGTCATTCATCGCGGCCTCCCTCAATATCCTGCCGGGGAGAAACATAGCGCTCGCCCTTCGGTTGCCCGCTTTGCGGTCGGAACGTTCGGTTAGGGTTGGCGTTCAGGTCCCGCTAAATGGGGAGGTAGTCGATGGACCGTCCGATCAGCCCTCCGCCCGTGCTCGGCGGCGGCCGCGCCGAGTTGCCGGCCTATCTGTCAAATGGGATCATCGGGCTTCGGGTCCGAGACAATCCGCTGGTCGCCGGCATGGCGCTCCTGAACGGTTTTTCCGGGGAGCATGCGGTTCGGCGCATCGAGGCCGCCGCCCTGGCGCCCTATCCCGTCGCCGGCGACATCGGCATCGACGGGGTCTGGATGTCTGATGCGGCGGACGCCGTGCGGATCATCGACCAGGCGTATGATTTCGAGACCGGCGAGCTGACTAGCCGATTTGTGTTTTCTGTCGGCGAGCGCGAGGCCCGGGTTGAAGTGTTGAGCTTCTGCAGCCGAAGCCATCCGACCCTGGTCTGCCAGGACATCGCCGTGGAGGTCGACGCCGCCTGCGATCTTCGCCTGCGCGCCCAGATCGACATTTCCGGCATCGAGGGTCGCGCGCTTCGCCACAGCCGCACCACGCCAGGCGAGGCCGAACCGGCCAGCGACGGCGTCCTGCTCTGGGAAAGCGCCGGCGGGCTTTCCACCTGCGGCCTGGCCTATGTCACCGAACTTTTGGGCGAGACGCAGGTCCCCGAACGCCCCGCCCTCGATGGCGCATCACTGACCTCGGAGTATGGCTTTCGGGCGCATGCCCGCCGCAAATACCGGCTGCGGCAGATCGTAAGCCTGATCCCAAACGTCATGCATCAGCAACCGGACTATCAGGCCGCGCGCCTCGTGGCCTTTGCGGCCAATGTCGGCTTCGAGGCGATCAGGGCAGCGAACCGCGACTGCTGGCGCGAACTCTGGAAGGGCCGCATCAAGCTGGTCGGCGCCGAGCCGCGTTGGCAGGCCATGGCCGACGCGGCCTTCTTTTATCTGATGACCTCGACCCACCCGTCCTCGCCATCCTCGACCTCGATCTTCGGCTTGGCGACCTGGCGGGACTACCACTACTATTTCGGCCATGTGATGTGGGACATCGAGACCTTCTGCGTCCCACCCCTGGTCTTCCTGCAGCCGGAGGCGGCCCGCACCATCCTGGATTACCGAGTCCGCAGCCTGGGGGCGGCCCAGGGCAACGCCCGCATGATGGGCCGCCGCGGCATCCAATTTCCTTGGGAAAGCGCGCCGCACTCGGGCGAGGAGTCGGCGCCGATCCCCGGCTCGGCGGCCTGGCGGGAAGACCACGTCACCCTCGATATCGCCCGGGCCTTCGCCCTGTTCGCGGACGCGACGGGTGACCTCGCCTTCCTTTCGGAGAAGGCTTGGCCGATCCTTGCCGGCACGGCCGAGTGGATCAAGAGCCGAGTCACCAAGAGTGATCGCGGTTATGAGATTCGGGCGTCCATGGGGATCGCCGAGCGCAAGTCTCCGTCGGACAACGCGGTCTTCACCAACCTGTCCGCGCAGGTCGTGCTGGGGGACGTCATCTCGGCGGCCAAGCGTTTGGGTAAGCCGGTTGACCCGCTCTGGGCCAAGATCGCCGATGAGATGGTGGTCCCCGTGCGGGACAAGGTCGTCATCTCTCACGACGGCTTTCGCGTCGATGAAGAGAAGGCCGCGACGCCGGATTCGCTGATGGGCGTCTTTCCGCTGGGCGCGCGGCTTGGCAAGGCTTCCGAGCAGGCCACCCTCGAATTTTATCTTGGTCTCGCCGGTGACTATATCGGCAGTCCAATGCTGTCCGCCCTGTACGGCGTCTGGGCGGCAAGGACCGGCGACCGGACGCTATCGCTGAAGATGCTTGAGGACGGTTACGCCAAGTTCTGCGTGGGCCGGTTCATGCAGATCCTGGAGTACCGGACCGACGTCTTTCCCGAACAGCCCCGAGCCGGTCCCTTCTTCGCTAATATGGGCGGCTTCCTCACCGGGTTGGTGCTGGGCTTTCCGCGCCTGCAGCCTTTGGCGTCGGCCCCGGAGCAATGGGGTTCGGGGCCGATCGTACTCCCAGAAGGATGGCAGGCGATCGAAATCGAGCAGATTTGGATTCGCGGCGCACCCTGGCGGCTGCGGGCGGCGCATGGCGCGGACCGAGCCGTCCTGGAGCCCGCAGACTAACTGATTTTGACGGGCAGAGGCCGCAAGCGCGCAACGTCCGCCTCGGCGAAGATCATCGCCATGGCGAGGCCTGGGTCTTCGATGCGGCCCGCCAGGCGGACCTCACTGAAGACCGTGGCTAGCGCAAGTCGGGCACGGCCCACACGACTCTTCACCGTGCCGACGGCGACGCCGCAGATGTCCGCCGCTTCCTCGTAAGTGAGACCGGCCGCCGCGACGAGGATGAGGGCGTCCCGCTGGTGGTCGGGCAGCCTGTCCAGGGCTTGGCGAAGTTCGTTTAGCTCAAGTCTTGCAGTCGGATTTGTGGGGGCCGACGGGATCCGTTCGGCCAGGCCTGGGGCAAGGGACATCATGCGCGCCGCCTTCTTCCTCGAATTGAAAAAGGTGTTGCGCAGGATCGTAAAGGCCCAGGCCTTCAGGTTCGTGCCGTCCTGGAATTGGGCGCGACAAGCCCAGGCCTTTGACAGCGCGGCCTGGGTCAGATCGTCCGCGTCGGAGCTGTTGCGGCAAAGGGTCTGGGCATAGGCCCGCAGTCTTGGAATCAGGGCGACGAGTTCAGACTGGAAGGTATCCTCGCCGGCAGGAAGCATTGTCTCTTTCCTCAAGAAGGCGCCCTCCTGGGCCGGAGAAAGGAGGAGGGCGCCCTGCCCTCCCCGGTGAGGAGGCGCGGTGGAAGGGACCTACCGAACGACTACGACAGGGGTTCGTTGCGTCCGCTTGTGACCGACAAAGTCGTGTGGCGGACGCTTCAGGATACCCAGGAATGGAGGGCAGCTTTCACGCCCGCCCCTCCAACCGCTCGAGGCGCGACAGCGCCTCGCGGACTTCCGCCAGCCGGACTGGCTCGGGCGTGCCCAGAAGCCAGCGCATCCACGGCTCGTCCGTGACGGCGGAGGCGTCGGACGCCCAGGAGGAGAGGATTTCCCGCTTTGCGCCGACCGAAAGGTGCGGGTCCTTGAGCACATCCAAGGGATGCGGAAATCCGACGGCGGGCCGCACGCCCCGCTCACGGGCCATGCTCAAGGTCTGGGTCGCGGCCAGGCCGCTGTTGCGAAGTGAGGTCTCTGTCGTTGCGAGGCGCATCCTCGTTGCTCCGAGCTTGTGTCCTTTCCATTACGGCAGGCCCGACAACCGCCGCCGCAAACGGCACGGATTTGGAAATTGGCGGGCGGTTTTCAAGTCGGCCTCGCAGATTTTTGGCGAGGAATTTAGCGCCGACGGACCACCCGGACGTCAGTCCTTGGCGGGCGCCGGTACATCCGGATCGGGGACGCTCACGCTGACCTCCAGAGTCTCCCTGAGCGCTTCGAGCAGCACTTCCGGGTTAGCCGGTTGGGCCATGGCGACCGCCTCGGGGTACCTGGCGATTGGACACCTGCGGCATGTCACGGCGCAGCTCTTCGAGCAGCTGGATCACCTTGGCCGTCTTTTGCTCGTTGGTGATCACCGGCTCCAGATTGAGCTGTTCGCGCAGTTCGCTGAGGTCGTTTTCCCGCCGTTGAGTGCTCAAGATGAAGACGGTGATGTAGAGAGCCAACACCCCGGAACCGCCCTGGAGCCAGTTGAACGGCGGGGCGTCCAGCACAGGCAGATGAAGCTGCGCCGCCAGCAAATTGCCGCCTATCCATACGGCCATCACGACGGTCAGGCCGCCAACAAAGGTGGTCCGTCCGATGATCGCGGTCACCCGCTCCACGGTATGCTGCAAGGCCGTCGCCTTGCGCTGGTGCTCGGCCTGCAGCCGGGCGATCGCCTGGATGGTTTCTTCGATATGAGCCGGACGGATTGGCGCGGCGTCGCTCATGGTCGAAGACTCCGGCACAATCTGGCTCAGGGCATGAGCGATCCACGCTAAAGCCAGTTGGCGACGTTCGGTTCACGCGAGCTGAGGCTGGACCCGTCCCGCATGAGTGTCCTAGCGGAATGCTCTCGAAACATAGACTTTCCTTGAGCGGGCAAGTTCCGCCAGCTTGTGGGTCTAACAAAACTCCGTTCAACCCTCGCCGTGGAGACAACAGGCTGCGCTGGGCTCCTTTATTTGGATGCCGACGAACTATCTATGGACGGTGGCCCGGAACAATGTCTATGCCATCGCGCTCTTTCCATACATCAAATGGAGACGGCGAATGGCGACAACCAAAACAGCAAAACGCAAGGCGCCCGCGGGCACGGTTATGGTGAAGCGCTATGACGGTAGACGCGTGCGCCAGCCCGAGGGACTGGCCTTCTTGATGAAGCAACACCGCGAGGTGGAGGTGCTCTTCGACAAGTTCGAGGCCTCGGAAGACGATGCCGAAAAGGCGCAACTGGTCGATCAAGTCTGCCTGGCGCTTGCGGTCCATGCCAAGATTGAGGAGGAGTTGCTCTATCCGGCGGCTGAAGACAGTATCGACGAAACCGATCTGATCGATGAGGCCTATATCGAGCACGCGACCGCCAAGGACCTTATCGCCCAGCTGGAGGGCATGAAGGTCGGCGATCAATACTTCGACGCTAAGATGAAGGTGCTCGGTGAGTATATCGCCCACCATGTGAAGGAGGAGGAGACAGAACTCTTCCCCGAAATCAAGCGGTCGGACATGGATCTGACCGGCCTCGGCAAAAAGCTCGAGGCGCGATCCGAACAGCTGAAGGCGGAGTTCGGCAATGCCGACAGCCCCAAGGCGAAGGCCAAGATTGGGGCGGACGCGGCGGCCGGCGCCCATCTCTAAGCCTGTACGGCGGCGGCGTATGCCGCCGCCGAATGGCTAGACCCGGTGTAATTCGGCCCACGCCAGGCTCGGAGCTATGAGGGATCGCGCTGCGCGTTGATCCTGTCGCTGTTCAACAAGCAAATGGCGCCGAGCGCATGGCTCGCGCGGCGCCTGGTGTGCAGCTCTAGCGGGGGGTCTAGCTCTAGACGATGGATCCCTATCGAGGGAGCGCGCCGAAGTCTCGGGCTAGCTGACCGAAGCTCGCTCATCAATCTCCTTCTTGCCGTCCTGAGCCGCTGCTTGCACAGACGTCAGCTCAGGCGTCCCCAGGGTAGCGGAGCTTCAGTGCGAGGATCATGCCCGCGAGGCTCAGGCTGATCAGATTCGAGCCGACCAAGGGCCAGCTCTTAAGGAGCAATCCATAGGCTATCCAAAGGCTGAACCCGACTACGGTGACGATATACATGCGAACTGAGACGGAAGAGGCGTCACGCTCACGAACGATTTTCATGACCTGTGGAATGAAGCTGGTCATCGAACAAATCGCCGCTGCAACACCAATGATGTCGACGAATACCGGGTTGATCACACGTCCATCCTCTCCACCACCGGCGCTAGTCGGTTCGTCTCCGGACCGAGCAAGCAGGCTCGATCCGCTAACCCCGGGCCAGACGTAGGAACTCTTCGCGCGTGCGCGGGTCGTCACGGATGACCCCGAGCAGCTTGCTGGTGGTAAGGGTGGAGCCCGGCGTGTTGACGCCCCGCAGGGTCATGCAGCTGTGTTCGGCCTCGATCACCACGCCGACGCCGGCGGGCTCCAGGATGTCCTGAATCGCCTCGGCGACGTCGGCGGTGAGCTTCTCCTGGATTTGCAGGCGCCGGGCAAAGCCTTGCACCACCCTCGCCAGCTTTGAGATGCCCACCACCTTGTTGGTCGGCAGGTAACCGACGTGGGCGCGGCCGATCACCGGCAGCATGTGGTGCTCGCAAAAGCTGACCACGCGGATGTCCTTTAAAACGACCAGCTCGTCATATCCTCCGACCTCTTCGAAGGTGCGCCTTAGGTAGTCGTGCGGGTCGGTTTCGTAGCCAGCAAAGAGTTCGCGGTAGGACCGCGCCACCCGTGCCGGCGTGTCCAGCAACCCCTCGCGTTCCGGATTGTCTCCCGCCCATTCGATCAGCACCCTGACAGCGGCTTCCGCTTCAGCTTGAGTGGGTCGGGCCATTAGTTTTCTCCCCCGGGGCTTGCGGTCCAGCATGCCGCTGCTCCGACCGGGCACGGCCCGGTCATCCAAGTCCGGTCACGGCCGGCCGCCACATCGACCGAACTCTTCGCCTCGCCTTCGGTTGCGGCGGCTGGCGGGCGTGGCTAGTGAAAATTTCGGGACTTCAGCCGCAGGGTGGGCCCGCCCTCACGTGCGGGAACCCGCCCCCGGGCCGTCGCGAGGATCAGGCGCGGAGCGGCCGCGATGGAACTCGTCGCCGCGGCCGTGGGGAAGGGGAAAGGGCGCTTCTCGTCCGCCGAGGCTGGACAAGGTCTGTGACAGATCGATGAGCTTGTAAGCAACGACGTGGACCACATCGCCTTCGCGCTGGACGCGGCCGACAACGCCCAGCATCGAGGCGGTCAGCACGGTGCGCCGATGGTTCTCGTAGACCTGTTCCCAGACCACCAGATTGGCCACGCCGGTTTCGTCCTCCAGGGTGATGAAGGTGACGTTCTTGGCTGAACCTGGCTTCTGGCGAACCAGCACCAGACCGGCGACGCGGCAATGCTGGAAATCTTTGCCCGCGCTGGCGGCGGCGCAGGTTATGTATTTCTCCTGGGAGAGGTCAGGACGCAGGAAGGCCACCGGGTGTTCGCGCAGGGAGAGGCCGGTGTGGCCATAGTCCTCCACCACCTCGCGGCCGGCGGTCATAGGCTTTAGCGTCACCTCAGGCTCGTCGACTTCGGGGACGATGGCCTGCTCCTGCGCCGAGGCGGCGGCGAACAGGGGCAGGGGCTCGTCCCGCAGCGCCTTGATCGCCCAGAGCGCCTCGCGTCGGGCCAGGCCCATGCCGCTACGAAAACCGTCCGCCTCAGCGATCTGGACCAGGCTGGCGGCATGCACGCCGGCGCGCCGCCAGAGGTCGTCGACCGAGACGAAGGGCCGATCCGCCCGGGCGAGCACGATGGTGGCGGCGTCGAGGTTGGATAGGCCACGCACCTGGCGCAGGCCCAGGCGCACGGCGAAGCGGCCGGGGTTCTCGGTTGGTTCGAGCGTGCAGTCCCAGCGCGAGGCGTTGGCGCAGACGGGGCGGACGTCGACCCCGTGCTCTCTGGCGTCGCGGACGATCTGAGCCGGGGCGTAGAAGCCCATGGGCTGGGCGTTAAGCAGGGCCGTGCAGAAGACGTCCGGGTGATGGCATTTCAGCCAGCTGGAGGCGTAGGCGATCAAGGCGAACGAGGCGGCATGGCTCTCCGGGAAGCCGTAGGAGCCGAACCCCTCGAGCTGGCTGAAAGTCTTCTCGGCGAACTCAAGGTCATACCCTCGCGCCACCATGCCGCCGACCAGCTTGTCCTTGAAGTGGCTGACCCCTCCGGTGAACTTGAAGGTGGCCATGGCGCGCCTCAGCTGGTCGGCCTCCCCGGCTGTGAAGCCGGCGCACTCGATGGCCACCCGCATGGCCTGCTCCTGGAAGAGCGGCACGCCCAGGGTCTTGCCCAGCACCTTCTCCAGTTCCGGCTTGGGAAAGACCACGGGCTCCTTGCCTTCTCGCCGGCGCAGATAGGGGTGGACCATGTCGCCCTGGATCGGGCCGGGCCGGACGATCGCCACCTCGATCACCAGGTCATAGAAGGTGCGCGGCTTGATCCGCGGCAGCATGGCCATCTGGGCCCGGCTCTCGATCTGGAAGACGCCCAGGGTGTCGGCCTTGCGGATCATCGCATAGGTGCGCGGATCCTCAGCGGGGATGGTGGCGAGGTCGAGATCGATCCCCTTGTGGGCCTTCAGCAGGTCCAGGCCTCGCTTCATGCAGCTCATCATGCCCAGGGCCAGGCAGTCGACCTTCATGAACTTCAGGGCGTCGATATCGTCCTTGTCCCACTCGATCACCTGCCGGTCCTTCATCGCCGCCGGCTCGATCGGCACGAGCTCGTCAAGCCGATCACGGGTCAGGACGAAGCCGCCGGGGTGTTGGGAAAGGTGGCGCGGGGCGCCCATCAGCTGCTGTGCCAGCTCCAGGGTCAGGCGCAGCCGCCGGTCGCCGAGGTTGAGGTTCAGCTCCTGGGCATGCTTGGGCTGGACGCCCTCCGACCAGCCCCAGGTCTGGGAGGACAGCATCTTGGTCAGGTCTTCGGGCAGGCCCAGGGCCTTGCCGACGTCGCGGATCGCGCCCCGGGTCCGGTAGCGGACGACGGTGGAGCAGAGCGCGGAGTGGTCGCGGCCGTAGGTGTCGTAGACCCACTGCATGACGATCTCGCGCCGCTCGTGCTCGAAATCGACATCGATGTCCGGAGGCTCGCGCCTTTCCTCGGAGACGAAACGCTCGAACAGCATGTCGTTGCGCTCGGGGTCGATGCTGGTGATCCCCAGCACGTAGCAGACCGCCGAGTTGGCGGCGGAGCCGCGGCCCTGGCAGAGGATGTCCTGGCTGCGGGCGAAGCGGACGATGGAGTTCACCGTCAGGAAGTAGGGGGCGTATTCCAGGGTTTCGATCAGACGCAGCTCGTGGAGAAGGATGGCCTTGACCTTGCCCGGAACGCCTTCGGGGTAGCGGCGCTCGGCCCCTTCCCAGGTCAGGCCCGCTAGCGTGTCCTGCGGCGTTGTGCCGGGTGTCGAGACCTCGTCGGGGTATTGGTATTTCAGTTCCTCGAGCGAGAAGCGGCAGCGGTCGGCGATGGCCAGGGTGCGGGCGAGCGCCTCGGGATATCGGCTGAAGAGGCGGTGCATCTCCTCAGCGGGCTTGAGGTGCCGGTCGGCGTGACGTTCACGCCTAAAGCCCAGCTCGTCGATCGTGCAGCCGTGACGCACGCAGGTGACTACGTCCTGCAATAGGCGTCGTTCCGGGTGGTGGAATAGCACGTCATTGGTGACGACGGTCTGGACGCCGGCCTGGGCGGCCAGGTTGGAAAGATCGTGCAGACGCAGGGCGTCGCCTGGCCGCCGGCGCAGATTTAAGGCCAGATAGGCCCCCGCCGTGAAGGTCGCCTTCAGGCGCCGTAGCCGCTGGGCGCAAACCGCGTCGGCCTGGTCTGGGATCAGAACCGCGATCAGGCCTTCGGCGAAATCGGGCAGGTCCGCCCAGTCGAGATTGCACTTGGCCTTGCCCGCCCGACGCTTACCGAGGGACAGTAGCCGGCAGAGCCGGGCATAGGCCGGCCGGCCGGTGGGATAGACCAGCACCCCCGACCCATCGATCAGGTCCAGCCGGCAGCCGACGATCAGCCGAACGCCTGTCGCCTTAGCCGCTTCATGGGCGCGGACGATGCCCGCCACCGAGTTGCGGTCGACGATGGCCAGGGCCTCGATCCCGCACAGCGCCGCCTGGCTAAACAGCTCCTCGCAGGAGGAGGCGCCGCGCAGGAAGGAGAAGTGGGAGGTCGCCTGGAGTTCGACATAGCGGGACGCCGGCATCTCTGACGCCTAACCCGACACGTTGGCGGCGCGGATGGCCGGCTGGCGCGTTAAGACAACCTGGGTGTTTTGCGGAGTCGCGCGATGGACGTTGGATTCATAGGGCTGGGCGCGATGGGCTCGGCCATGGCGAAGAATATCGCCCAGGCCGGCCACACCGTCCGCGCCTGGAACCGGTCGGCGGGCGAGCCCATCGACCAGGTGACGCGGGTCGCGTCGCCGGCGGAAGCCTTCGACGCGGACGTGGTGGTGACCATGCTGCCGGACGATCCGTCCATCCGGGAGGTCATTCTTGACGCAGGCATTCTGCAGACTGCGCGCAAGGGCGCGGTCCATATGGTGTGTTCGACGATTTCCGTCACCTTCGCCGAGGAGCTCGACCGACGGCACGCCGAGGCGGGCGTCCTCTATGTCGCTGCGCCCGTATTGGGGCGGCCGGACGTCGCCGCCAACGGTGAGCTGAACGTCCTCGTGGCCGGACCGACCAACGCGATCAAGTCCGTGTCTCCCGTGCTGAACGCCATCGGCAAGCAGACCTGGGTGCTGGGCGACGCCCCTAAACAGGCCAACGCCGCCAAGATCGCCGCCAATATGATGATCACCATGGCCATCGAGGCGATGGCCGAGGCGGTGGTCCTCACCGAAAGCCAGGGGGTTGGCCGCGACGCCTTCTTCAATCTGATCCTGAACACCCTGTTCGGAGCCCGCGCCTACCAGACCTACAGCGCCAATATCGCGGGCAGCAATTACGATCCCGGGTTCAAGGCCAAGCTCGGCCTGAAGGACCTTGGCCTGGCGGCCGCCTTGGCGGAGACGGCGTCCTGCGAGCTGCCCATGCTGGACGCCGTCAAGGCGCGGATGACCGAGGCGGTGGAAGCCGGCCTCGGCGACCGGGATTGGTCGATCATGGCCGATTTTACGATCAAGCAGGCCGGTTAGAACGCGCGCGCCGAGGCCCGTCATCCGAACAGCCCATGCAGAAACCAGCTGAGGTCGCCGGTTGACGGCTGTTCGCCGTCGCCACGCCGGAAGACCCAGAAGCGCTCGCCGGCCTCGTCCTCCAGCTGGAAATAATCCCGCATGGCGTCGACCTCGCCGTCGCGCCGCCACCACTCGCCGAAAATCCGCTCTGGCCCATCTGCCCGCTTCACCCGCCGGCGGATGCCGCGCCAGGTGAAGGCCGTAGGCGGCTGGTCGGGCAGGAGGGCCAGCGCCTCGATCCGTTCCGGGTGCGCAAGAAGCCGGGCCGGCCGTGGCCAGTGCTCGGGCCAGGTCTCGGCGGTGGCCATCGCCGTCGGCGACAGCTTGCGCACCGAGCGTTCCGGCACGTCGCTTTGAGCTGGCGCGGCGCGGTAGAGGCGCCCGGCGCCTAGGCGATTGGCGAGGGTGTCCACCAGATCGGCGACGTCGGGGATGGCGGCCTGGTTGAGATCGCTGGCCACCGGCTTCCAGGTCAGCGGCTCGGCGCCCGGCGCCGCCAACACCATGGCTTCGATCCCGAAGCCCGGATCGACGGTCTCCAGCTTATCGCAGAGCAGGCGGGTCAGGGTCTTGATGTTGCGGATGGGCTTGGAAAGCCCGACCCGGACGGCCTCTATCCGGTTGTCGACCCGGTGGAAGCGCAGGTCGAGGATGCGCGCGCCCAGGCCCTTGGCCTCGAGCCCGATGCAGAGGGCCTCGACCAGTTTCAGGGTGTAGCGCGCCAGGGTCTCGGGCGCACTGATCGGCTCGGGGAACACCCGCCGGACCTGGATCAGTTCGGGCAGTTCGACGGGCTCGATGGGTTCGGCGGTGCGGCCATAGGCCTGGTCGAGCCGGCGCGTGAGTTCCGGGCCGAACCGCAGGGCCAGGGGCGCGCGAGGCTTGGCCTCGATCTCGCCGACGGTCTCGATCCCCATCTTTCTCAAGGCGTCGTCCATGCCGCCGGGCAGCCGCAGGGCCCAGGCCGGCAGGTGGGCGATGGACCGGCCGCTGTGGTCCGACGGGACGCTAATCGTCGGTCGGGCGACAAAGCGGGCCAGGGCGTGGGCGGCGCCCCAGGTCCCGGCCATGGCGCCCTGGGCGGCAAAACCAGCCCGCGCGAGGCGGGTGATCATGTCGTCCAGCATTTCCTGTTCGCCGCCCTTGAGATGTGCCGCGCCGCTGACGTCGATCACCAGCCCGGCGGGCGGATCGACCGCGACGATCGGCGCGTAGGTCTTGAGCGCCCAAAGGGCCAGTTGGTCCAGGGCGGCGACGTCGCCGGCCGGGTCGGCGTCCTGGACGATCAGCTCGGCGCAGAGGGCGCGGGCCTGGGTCGCGGCCATTCCCGGATTTAGCCGCAAGGCCTGGGCGGCGGCGTCCGCCGCCAGCACCAGCTTCCTGCGGCCTGACCGGCCGGCCATGACGACCGGGACGTCAACCGGCGGCGCGTTTTTGCCAAGCCGGCGCCGCCAGCGATCCGTCGGCCAGGTGGGCAGGTAGAGCGAGACGACCCGTCTCATCACAGGCTTCCAGTTCAAAATCGGCGCATTCGCCCGCCTTGCAGCGGATCAGTTCGATCAACCATCGGGCTCGCCCGACGCCGGGGGACGGCAGGGGGGAGGAGGGCAGGGCGCTCACCCGCCAGCGGGTGACGGCGGCGGTGGGCTGCCCGAAATCCGCCGCCTCCGCCTGGCGGCGCCAACGGCGCACCGCGATCCCGATCGTTCCCGTATCCTCGGCCGCGAGATGAAGTCGGCGCGAGGCGGTCATGGAGAGGCGCGCCACCTCTCCGACCACGGCTCCCAATCCGCCGTGGCGAAGCCCCTCCTCGAAGCAGGTCAGCACCGCCTTCTCGTCGCCGGCCTCGACGTAAATGACCCGGTCGGCCGCGAGACCGGCCTGGGCCAGGGCCGGGGCGAACAGGTCCTTTCGGGTGATGCACCAGAGCACCTGACCACGGGTGCGGGCGGCGATGCCCGCGGCGAACAAGGCCGAGGCCGCCCCGTCGATGGCGCCGTTGCCGCCGCCAGCGACCTCGTGCAGCGCGCCCAAGGCCAAGCCGCCGCCGGGTAGGCCGTTGTCCAAGACGTCGACGCCAAAGGGGAGGAAGTCTTTAGGCGCGCGTCCCCCGGCCTCGATTCGGTGGATCTCGGCGCGCAAGGTCTCAAAGGCGTGGGCGGAACGCGGGGCGGCGGGCATCGACTCCAGAACTGTGTTGCGCTAATCATGTTCCCTATTCGTTCCGCCGGAGATCGAAAAGAGTCAAGAGGCCATCGCTATTTCCGGAGCGGCCGTCCCCAAATGTCCACAGGCGAGAGGCGCATGTCCGACGTCGAGTCTCAGTCCACCCTGCAACGCCCAGACGACAAGCTGATCGCTCGTTTCGGACTCTGGCAGGTGGGCGAGAACACCATCCGCACCTATCTGGAGAAGGCCTATTCCCTCGGGATCTGCTGCCGCAACTGTCGCCGGACCATCGAGTGGACGCCGCCCGAACTGCTGAAGCGCTTCGGACACCAGCTGGATCTACCGCTCAAGGAGCTCGTGCCGAACCTAGCCTGCACTGGAGAGGAGGGCTGCGGCGTGAAGGACGTGGCGGTCTTCCCGCATCTTTATGACCAAGCCTGGATTTGGGCGCCGAAGCCTTGGGTCGCCGCCTGATTGGCATGGGATGCCGATCGTGGAAACACCCTCCTCGGTCACGCATTGAGTCGGCATGGCAAATCAGTCGGACACGCCCTCCAAGGGTGCGAAACCTCCTGCGATGCAGGACATTGAGGTCACGCGTGACGAGACGAAATTCGCCGCGACCTGGCATGTGGACAACGGCAAGCTGCACGTGTCCAGCGCGTGGGGTTCGCGAACCGAGACCCTTGGCGATGGGGACCCTGGCAGGCGGGCCGAGGAATTGCTGCGGGAGATCGTCGGCTAGCTAGTCGTGGCTGGGCGCCGTCTCGTCCTGTCGGACCCCGGTCGCCACGATCTTCAGGGTCCCGTCCGGCAAAGGCCGCTGCAGGTGTTTGACCTCTTCCCAAGGCGCGCCGCTCATCCAGAGATCGCAATCGGTTTCCGTCGTCAGGATCGCTGGCATGGCCTTGGAATGATAGGTCTTCACCGGCTCCGCGGAATCCGTCGTCAGGAAGCCGTAGGCTTCGATCTGTTCCCAGCCTTTGCTCTTCATCCGCACGCAGGCGTGAGGCGTCCAGATGCCGGCAAAGAAGGCGAGAGGCCGGCTGTCGTCCAGGGCGAACCAGATGTTTTTGCGGGTCTGCTCGTGATCCTGATCGGGTTCAGCGAAGGAGGTGAAGGGGACCAGGCAGCGGCTGTTAGCGCCAAGCCAGGGCGCCCAGTGGCTATTGGTCCTGCCGGTCTTATCGCTGGTGGTGTTGCGGACGTTGGTGGTGCCCTTGTCGGGCTCCATCTTCAGGAGTTCGGCAAAATCGAATTCCGTACCCTTGGCCCGAAGCTTGTCCGCTCGCCCGCTCGCGGCCTTGAACAGGGCCTGTTTCGATGACGGCATGCCCCAGCGCAGGTCGCGAACCTGTCGGCCGCCGTCCTCTGTCTTGACGATGACAGGCGCCGGATAGTCAGGGTAGACGCCCGGCATCGGCGGCTTGTTGCTCCGGTCCCACATCGCCTTCGCCAGTCGCGCCACCTCGGCCCGGGCTTCCATGATGGCGTAGAGATTACACATGGCGCCTCAATCGAGTTTGGAGGTCTGGGGTGGCGCCTCTTTGCGATGAGTTAGCGCTTCCCGAATCTCCTCAGCGTGCCGCTTTGCTTCACGCACGAACTCCCGCCCCGCCGCGGCAGGCAGCGACTTGGCGCCCGCCTCGAAGCCCGTGCGCCAGCCGCAGGTTCCGACCGGCTCAGGGCGTCCGTCGTTGAAGATGGCGGCGGTCAGGACGTCGATCCTCAAGACGGGGAGCAGGAAGGGGAAGGCGATGGCGACCACGCCAAGTCCGGGATCCTGCGCGCCGCGAATGGTCTGCTCGAAATGATCAGCCTTCAGCTCGACGCGCCACTTGGTCGGCTTGTCGTCAAGCTCCAGGTGCAGCGAGATCCAGGCCTCGGCGAACCCGGGCTGGCTTTCGACCAAGATCTCGTCGCCGACCACGTCGAGATAATTCACCCCGTCCGTCGTCGACTCGACGCTGGCGCAAATCAGCGCTGAACGGACTTTGCGGATCAAGGAACGCGCGCCTAGCCGGGCAGGTGGCAGACCTTGTCCTTCGCGATGCAGGTGTTTCCGCAGGGCTTGCCCTTCTTGCAGTTCGGCGCGTCGTGCTTGGCGCACATCTCCGCCTTGGCGAAGTGGCCCTTGGCATCATGACAGCCGCCCTTGGCGTCGAGGCTGTAGCCGCCGGCGAAAGCCGACGAGGCGCCGAGCACGAGCGCCAGGGCGCCGATGAGGGTCGCGATCTTGGACATTGATAGTCTCCGGTTTGCCTAACCCTAAACCACCGCTGGCGGCTGGCAAGACCGCGCAGGCGGTCGTGGAACGTAAGCGTGTCCGCGCTTGAACCGAACTAGGCGGCGCACCGCTCGCGACGAATGAGTGGGGCTCGCTGCGTAGAACCGTGGCGCGGCACCGGCGTTTAGGTCTGACACCGGAGGAGATCACCATGCCCGCCAAATCCGCAGCCCAACAGAGGGCCGCCGGCGCCGCACTGTCCGCCAAGCGTGGGGAGATGCCGAAGAGCAAACTCAAGGGCGCATCCGAACAGATGGTGCTGTCAGTCTAGCGGCAACTTGTCTCCGCTTGGGCTAGGCGATTTCAGGGTTGGCCTCTGAAGGCCACCACTCCCCATGGCGGCCGAGGCGCGACCAACTCATCAACTGTGGTGCTTGGGCCCGAGCTATCTTTTGGTTTGAACGCCAGGAACATGTTGCCTGGTGTTTGGCCAAACATGTTGTAGCCAGAGTTGACGAACAACAGACCATCGCCTGCGGAAATCGACGCGGAGTCGATAGCACCGCCCTGGCCTGCGACGCCGTTGATGCCTTGATAGCTGATCGCAGTATCGACCTTCCAAAGCAGTTTGCCGCTGGCGTCATCGAGCACATAGAGGTAGCCGTCCAGGCCGCCCGCCACGACGGCTTCGTCGATAATCGCGGGCGCTGCGGACAGGCCGTACAGGTGGGCGCAGGTCGGCACGCGGCGAAGCCGATCGCCCTCACAATCTGGCGCCGTGGCGAAGGACCATTTCACGATCCCCGTGCGGGCGTCCAAAGCGTACATCCCCGATTTGAACGGGATGACCGGTAGGGGCTTGGGCTGAAAGCTGTCCAGGTAAGAATCCCTTACCAAGCTTACCGGCGCATAGACGGTGTCGCCCTTGAACGCGAGGCCCCAATGGACGCCGCCGAGCGGGCTGCCGGCGCCCAGGTCGTTGCGCCACAAGATCCGCCCGGACGAAGGATCGAGCGCCCAGACGGTTCCGGACTTCTGGCCTCCGAGCACTTCATCGACACCGCCCGGCAGATGCGCCAGGACCATCGAAGCGCCGAAATCGACATCGCGATAGACCGTGTCCTTCGCACAGTTGAGCTGACTAGGCTTGGGTCGCGGGCCGCATCCCGACAGATAGATGTCATTGTCCGTGCCCTGAACGCTCCAGCGCTCCTTGCCGTCGGAGAGCCCGATCGCGATAATCGCGTCCGTTTTCTTGCTCACCGGCTCGGAATTGGCCTCGCCGGTGCCAACATAGATCAGCCCGCGCTTCTCATCGATCAGCGGCGAAGTCCAGATCGGCGCGCCAGACGGCCCATACAGGAACTTGCCGTCCCCCCGATCGCGGATGGGCTTGGCGTCTTCCATGGTGTCGTAGCGCCACTGCTGCGCGCCAGTCTTCGGATCGAGCGAGACAACATAGCCATGATGGTTGCAGCAGACCTGAGTGTTGGATCCCGCCACGACGATCTCGTACTGCGACATCGGCACGATGACGCGATCCTTCAGCACCACAGGCGTGCCGGTCGCCTGGTTGTACGGATAGACCCCGACCTTCTTCGTCCAGATCGCCTGGCCCGTCTTGGCGTCGAGCAGGTAGGTGATGGTGTCGAAGCCGGAAAGGGCCAGCACGCCCCGACCGTCGGTCAGTACGCCATAACTCGCGCTGGTGCGAAGCGGCGCGCGCGACTGGGTGCGATAGACCCATTTCACGCAGGGGCTGGCTGGCTGCGAAACATCGAAAGCATAGACGGCTCGCGCGTCCGCAACGGGCAGAAAGACGGTCTTGCCGACAATGGCTGGCTGCGTCCTCATTGTCATGCCGCCGGGAATGGCGATGGCCCACGCCAGTTCCATGTTGGACAGTTGCGCCTTGGTCAGCCCTGCCTGGCGCGCCGTGAGGCTGCGCGTGTTGTCCCGGTTGTAGCCGAAGGAGGTGACGGGCGCGGACCCGCTGAGGTCGACGGCGCGCCGATCAGGCGGGCACATCATGCGGGCCGACCAGTCGTCTCGGGTCGCCGCCGCCGTTCTGCCGCCGCTCAGATAATGAATCAGCTGGCTGCGCTCTGCGGCGCTGAGACCGGAGCCCTGAGCCTTCATCTTACCCTCGGTCAGGGCGAAGTTAACGGCGTCAGGCGGCAGCGAACGTAGGGTGGATTTCGGCGGCGCCCGTGTCGCATCCGGATGGTCATGACAGGCGGCGCAGTGGGTGTTGTAGAGCCCCTCGCCGGGATCCGGCGTCTGCTGCGCCCGCGCCTGGAGGGGGACGGCGAGGATGAACAGGCCGACGGCCGCCATCAGCCCGGTGAGAGCGGACTTAGGTTTCAACATGACGCCTAGCCCGCCGGGGCGGGGTATTGGTCGGTGAAGGGGCCGAGCTTGCAACTGTACCCCTCTGGCGGGGCGGTCAGCCTGAAGGCGCTCGGTCTTGTGCCCTTTGGAAAGGACGACAGCGTCGTCAGCGCCCACAGGTTGAAGGCGTCCGTATTCGCCTGTGGCCACATGTGGCCGTGATGGGCGCTGCAGGCGATGCTGACGACGTTCTTGAACGACGAATAATAGACCGAGGCGGCCTGGGTCGTCGGCCGATAGTCCGAACACAGCACCTTGCCGCAGTACCAGATGTCGTGATCGCCGCCCCATACCGTGATGACGATCATCGGGCCGAGCTTGGTCTTGAGCGGATAGGGGCCGACGCGGCCCTGGTGGATGATATTGGGCGCGGCGCCCACCGCATCGCGGGCGTCGTTGAAAGACAGGGCCGCGCCATCGTCCTTGGTCACATACCACTCGCCGGAAATCGGCATGCCGCCGGCCCAGAAGTCGGAGCGGAAGGTCAGGGCGCGGTTGGTCAGGGTGCCGCCCGACGAAATGCCGCCGAGATAAAGGCGCTTGGCGTCCAGCGGGTATTTGGTCCCGACGCAGCGGGTCATGGCGACCAGGAAGCGGGAGTCCGGACCTTCGTCGGTCTTGAAGGCGTCGCCGGCCGGGGTCGCCGCGCGACCTTCGCGCCAGGGGTTCCAGTTCCAGCCGTCATGGCCGGGACCGTTGCAGGCGCCGGCGCCGAGATGAGGGTCCTGGTTGGCGCAAGACCTCATGGGTCCGATCACCATGAAGCCATGTTCCGCCAGCTTGGCGTTGGCGCCGCTGCGTTCGACGTAGAGGTTGTCGTAGGTCGACTCCACCGATCCCGTCAGCGGGACCCAGACCGGGGCGGGACCATCCGTATGGGTTGGCGGAATGACGAAGAAGGCGCGTTTTTCGCCGTCGATGGGAAAGTCAGTGTTGAGACCCTCATGGACCTGATAGCCGTCGGGGCAAGTCCAGGGGCTGGCGGCCGACGCCGAACTGGCCATCCCAAGCAGGGCGGCGGCGATCACAAGCAGAACCTTCATGGCGTCTTCGGCCTCCCCGCGGGTGTCTGGTGTCGTGCAACAAACCGCTTGCTCAAATAATAGCGCGCTCGCCTCTGCTGATCCAGTAGATAGATGCCAGCCGCGCTTTTCGAGCGCGTACCGACATCAAAAATGGATGACGGGCCCCTCCGACTACGCCATGACAATCCGCGACAATATCAGACCCTAGGGAGAGACATCACATGGCCGGAAGGCTTCAGGACAAGGTCGCCCTGATCACGGGCGGCACCAGCGGGATCGGCGAAGCCACCGTCGAACTCTTCATAGCAGAAGGCGCCAAGGTCATGATCGCCGGGCGCAACGCGGATAAGGGCGCCGAGATGGTTGCCGCGCTGGGCTCGTCCGCCCGTTTCGTCCAGGCCGATGTAGGTCGCGAGGCGGACATCAAGGCGGCGGTCGAGGCGACCTTGTCAGCCTTTGGTGGACGGTTGGACTGTCTGTTCAATAATGCCGGCGGTCCCACCCCCGGCGAGGCGGAAACCCTTACCGAAACGGACTTCAGCTACGGCATGAACCTGCTGCTGGGCAGCGTCCTGTTCGGGATCAAGCACGCCGCGCCGGTGATGAAGGGCCAGGGGCGGGGATCGATCATCAACAACTCGTCCGTGGCGGCCTTGCGCGGCCACATGGGCGGCTACCTCTATTCCATCGCCAAGGCCGGCGTGACCCGAGCGACCCAGATGGCTGGGATGGAGTTGGGCCAATACGGCATCTCGGTGAACTGCATATCGCCGGGCGCCGTGGCCACGCCGATCTTCTTCGGCGGCTCCAAGGTGGCCGCCGGTCTGGAGTCGGGGAAGTCCGACGCCAAGCTAGACAAGCTCACGCGCAATCTCGCCAAGGCCACGCCCCTGCATCGCTCCGGTCTGCCCAAGGACATTGCCGCCGCAGCCCTGTTCCTGGCTTCGGACGAAGGCTCCTACATCAACTGCCACGACCTGGTGGTCGATGGCGGCATGATCGCCGGCGGCCGAACCAACTATGAGACCACGGCGCCCGGCGCCCGCGTCTGACAAATCCCGGTTCGGCTCAATACCGCCACAAGACAAAGCTCGTGGCGCTGAGCGCCAGGGGCTCTTCTTTGGGTTTTCTCAAATTTAGAACTTCGCTTGAATTTCCATGCCCAACACACGGGGAGGATTGACGAAATAGGTCACCTGGCCAGAGCTGGGGAAACCCGCCGCGCCGGAGATCAAGTTGGCGGGGCCTGAGGTGAAGGAGCCGGTGGAATAGTTCACGATCTGGGTTTGGTTGGTCACATTGCGGGCGAACAGGATGAAGGTGAAGTTGCTCTTTGGGGGCTGGTAGAGCATCCGCAGATCCAGGTCGTAGTAGGATGGCGCCAGGAAGCCGGGGTTGTTGAAGACGCTGTAATACTGCTTGTCGATGAGCGCGTAGGTGGCCGAGAAGGTCAGCTTCCCGACGGGCAGGTGCAGCGTATAAACCGGATTCAGGGTCACCTTGTTGGTCGGTGACTGCGGGATCGTGTTGCCGTTCAGATTGGCGTGGGCGACGCCGTTGCAGGACCCGGGACCCGCGGCGGCGCCCGTTCCCATGCATCCCGGGGCTAGCTGCGAAACATCGACGATCGGGCCGCCCGGCAGGCTGAACTGGGTGAAGCGGGCGTTCATGTAGGAGTAGTTGAAGGTCAGCGAGAAGTCGGTGGTCGGCGACCAGATCGATTCCAGTTCGACGCCATAGGTCCGCGCCCGCTGGGCGCTGACCAGCTCGCTCGAGAAGAGGTTGTTGGCGCCCTCGACCGTCAGGAACTGCTGCAGGTTGCGATAGTCGTAATAGTAGGCGTCGGCGTCGATGGTCAGCTGGTTGCCGATGCGCTGCTTCACGCCGGCTTCGTAGTCGTAGAGGGTCTCCGGCTTGACGACGGGGATGGGGGAGATGTCCAGCAAGGCCATCCCGCTCGACTTATAACCCTTGGTGAAGCTGGCGTAGGCGAGGGTGGTTGAGGTCGGCTGCCATTCCACGCCGACCTTGCCGGTCCAGTCGGACGACGCGATCTTGGCGGATTCGTTGGCTCCGGCCGGCGTTACATCCAACGACGCCAGCGCAGGATCGAAGAACACGCCGGCGGTGTCGAAGATTTCCCGATAGTCGACCGTGCCCTGCTTCTGATCCCAATTATAGCGAAAGCCGCCGGTCAGCTTGAGCGTGTCGGTGAGATTGTAATCCATCTGGCCGAAGACGGCCTCCGACTCGCTCGTCAGGCTGGCGAGCTGACTGTAGGTGGAGCGGGTGGGGTTGGCCGGCGCCGCGCCGCCGGCGGGATATTGGGGATCAGCGAGGGAGGCGTTGTTGGGCTCCTCGTCGTAGTAGGGCGCGTGGTAGTGATCGTGGAATTGGAAGACGCCCGCGATCCACTTCAGCTTGCCGGTGTTGTCGGACTTCACGTCGACTTCGTTCTGATACCACTGCTCTGACTGCATGCCGGTGTTGATGGCGCTGATCAGGTTGAAGCCGAAGGCGTTCGAGGGGGTGCCGTCAAGATCGCTCTGGTAGTCATAATCATACTGGCTGTAGCCGCCGATATATTCGACGGTCGCGCCAGGCAGGGACCAGGTCGCCTGGGTGGTGAAGGTCCAGTCGTTCTTTTCCTTCACATAGCCGACGGTGTTGTCGTCGACGACATCGTGGTTCTTGACCTCGGGGTTCCCGACCGGCGGCGTCTGGGCCAGGAACAGCGACGAGCCGTTGGGGCCGAGGCATGAGTACATCGCGCCATTGATGGTGGGGCAGTAGCTCACCGTCGAAATGGCGTATTGAGTCGGGTTGACGCCGTAGGACTGGGCGTTGTCGCTCTGGAAGTTCTGCAGCTTGCCCCAGAGCTCGAAGTTGGGCGTGGGGGTCCACTGCAGCTGCGCCTCGAACAGATTGGAGTCGCCCGATCCGGGGTGGGTGGAGTTATCGAGGTTCTTGATCCACCCCTGATTGGCTGGCTGGTAAGCGTAGGCGTCCGCCAGTCGGAAGGTCAGGTGATCGGTGATCGGGCCGGAAATCGACAGGTCGTCGTAGTTGTAGCCATAGTCGGTCAGGCCGATCCGGGCTTCCTCGTGGAACTGGTCGGTGGGCCGCTTTTCAACGACGTTCACGGTGCCGCCGATGGCGTTTCGGCCAGACAGGGTGCCCTGCGGCCCACGCAGGATCTCGATCCGGTCGGAGAAGAAGTCCGGCTGATTCAGATAGTCCGGCGAGGCGGTGTAGACGCCATCGACGAACACGGCGACGCCGGGATCGGTGCCGAGTTCGTCAGTGTAGCGGCCGACCCCGCGGATGCTGAGGAATTCGCCGTTCAGGCTCATGCTCGGGGTGAAGTTGACGATGTCGGCTTCGCTGGTGATCCCAACGAGGTTGCGACGCTCGTCTGTGTAGGCGGAGACGGCGACAGGCAGGTGCTGAATCGTGCTGCTGCGGCCAGCGGCGGTCACCACGACTTCGCCGACGACGGCTGCGGAGCTTGCATCCGTCTTCTGCGTCGTTTCGTTCGCGCGCTTGATCTGGTCGGCCGTTTCCGGACTCGATTGTGTGGCCGGGGTGGTGGATTGGGTCTGCGCCGAGGCGACGCCTGCCGTCACAAGCACAGCGCCCAAGGCGCAAGACAGCATCAAGGCGCTGCGTTTGGTCATTGTTTCCTCCCCCGCGCGGCGTTTCGCCGGCCAATAAACGGGCCTCGCCTAAGAGCCTGCGCGCGTGCGCAAGCCCCAATCGGGAGGCTCTCGATTAATTTGACTGTCCGGTACGTCGGCAGGATCGTCAAGTGGTTTTTGAGCGATCGGTATTTTGATGTCGTTGGTGGCAGCGAAAGCCGCGTCGCGCCAACAGGCCACATCTGGATCGGATAGGTTGGCCAGCTCAACTAAAATTCTAGATTCTGGTTGGTGTCTGTGTTGGTCCGGCGTCAAGTGTCGCGCCGGATTGCGCGGTCCGGAAACGGCGATGGCCGGGCTGACTCTCTGTAATTAAGCAAGTATGAGAAGGCGGTATGGCTGATCGCTCGATGCTAGCGGACTAACCGGGTGTTCCGGCCGCGCCTCTATCCAGCGCCTGGAGCGGATGCAGCTTGTCGACGAATCCGAGAAATTCCGAATTGTCCCAGCCAAGCAGACGCTGCAACGGGCGAGCCAACGACCGCACCAAGTCATGGTCCAGCGCGAGGTAGTGGTTCTCCTGCTGGCGCAGCCAGCCACGGCTGAAGTTCAGCGAAAGACCGAAGCGGATGTCGTCGGTCTCATTCGGGCCGCCGCCGTGCCACAAGGCCCCGTCCCAGATCAGCACCGAGCCGGCCGGCATGGCCGCGGCGATCGACGGTTCGTGGATATTCACCGCCCGCGCCCAGCCGTTCGAGCCTGGGACCAGCCGTGTCGCGCCATTGGCCTCGGTGAAGTCGGTCAGCGCCACCATGGTGTTCAGCACCAGCGACGGGTGGGGGTTCTGAATCCGGAAATAGGCGTCGTCCTGGTGGAGCGCCTGCGGCGTCTCGCCGGGAAAGATCTCCATAGTTGAAGCGATTGATAGTTGGATGCTCTCGCCCAGTTGCGAACGGATCAGGCGCAGCAGGTCGGCATTCAGGACCAGCTCGTCCAGCACTCGCGTCTTGCCGAATAGGTTGACACCCGGCGGGTCTTGAAGCCGGTAAAGTCGTTATCGCCATAGCCGGCCGCGTCCTGCAACGGCTGCGCCCCGGCGGCGATTGCCGCAACCTCGGCCCTCGACAGCAGATGCTCGACGATGGTGTAGCCGTCGGCGGTCAGCCGGGCCTCGTGGGCGGCGAGTTCGTCTTCGCTGAGGATGCGCGCCACGGTTCAGCCCGCGTCGGCCGTCGCCGGCTTCGGCCTAAGGTCTGGACCCCAGGTGACGACAGCGGGATTTTCCCCATCCAGGGTGCGCTGAGCGATCCCGCCGATCATCTCCTTCCAGCGCTCGCCATGGAAGACGTAGAAGCGGTTCTCCTTCAACGCCTCTAGCGTCACATCCGCGATCACCGATGGCGCGACGCCATTGCCCTGGAAGACTTCGGAGCCGCGAACGTGTTGCTCGTCCGCCCATTCGCGATCGCTCCAGGGCCGGTCATCGTTGGGACGATTGCGGTTTGATTTGTGGATCTGCGTCGCCACCATGCCAGGGCAGACGACCGACACGCCGACCTTGGTGTTCCAGGCAACGAGCTCCGAATAGAGCGATTGGCTCATCGACAGCACCGCAGCCTTGGAGGAGCAGTAAGGCGCGTGCTCGCCGGTGCCATTGAAGGAGGCCAGGGAAGCGGTGTTGATGATGTGCGCCGGCTCGGCCTGCTCGATCAGGATCGGGGTGAAGACATTGATCCCGTGCACGACGCCCCAGACGTTGGCGTCATAGACCCACCGCCAGTCGTCCAGCGTCAGTTTCCAGATCGGCCCGGTGATCGAGACGCCAGCATTGTTGACCACCACATGGATTTTGCCAAAAGCCTCCAGCGCGGCGGCCGCCAGCGCCTTCACCGAGTCATGCTTGGACACATCGACGACGACGCCCACGGCCTCGAAGCCTCGCGCCTTCAGGCCGCCAACGGCCGTCTCCAGCGCGTCCGGCTGGATGTCGGCGATCACCAGCTTCATGCCTTCGCTGCCGAACGACTCGGCCATGGCCAAGCCGATCCCGCTGGCGCCGCCGGTGATGACGGCGACCTTGTCTTTCAGTTCTTTCACCGAAAATTCCTTGTAATCACAGATGTTTGTCGAACCAGTCCAGGGCCAGTTGGCGCGCCGGGGCCAAGTGTTCGTCGTAGACTTTGTAGTGGGTGCACGGGAAGGTGACCCGCTCGGTGGTCACGCCGTTGGTCTTGACGATCTCATAGGCCGCGCCGCCCTGCAGCGCCGGCTCGTTGTATTCCTCGAACTCGGCGTCGATGAAGAGGATGGGAACGCGGATGGTTTCGGCGCCTTTGAGTGGCGAGTAACCCCACTGGCGGGCGACGTCCGGCGTGCCGCGCAGGCCGGGCGAGCCGTCGACGCCTTGCGGCACCGGTGGGTCGATCGCCGCGCGCGCCTTGTCGGCCATCCGCTTGTAGGCAAGGTCGCGATACCAGTCCTCGCGGGGGTGACCATAGCCGCCGATCTGGGCGACGATGGCCTTGGCCCGCGCATCGGTCCCGCCGACGAAGGTGACATGGCCGCCGCCATAGCTGGAGCCCCACAGGCCGACCCGGCTGGCGTCGACGCCGTCTTCGGTGAGCAGCCAGGCCAGGCAGGCGCGGATGTCGGTGACCTGATCCACCGGATCGACCACCTCGCGCAACACCCGCGCCCTGACTTCCGTCTCACCCGCTTCCAGCAGGGGCGGCGTACCGGCGACTGAAATCAGCCGCCCGTCGCTTTCGCCCCAGCCGCGATAGTCGAAGAAGAGGCAGATGTAGCCTGCCGAGACGAAGGCCTCGGCATAGAGCTGGACCAGATGTTCCTTAAGTCCGCCCCAGCCGTGGCAGAGCAGGATGGCGGGGCGCGGCCCGGGCGCGCCGACAGGCTTCATGACGACGCCGGCAAGGCGCGAGCCTTCCGACCAGATGGTCACGGGTTTCGATTGGGTCTCGTACGCCATTTCCGTCCCGCGCGGCTGTTTTTCTTGTGTCGGACCGAAGATACCGAAGCTCTCTTGAAAAAGAAACCGGATACTCAAAAAAGTGGAGAGATTGAATTTCGGCGCTGATTTGTAAAATCAATTGGTGTTGGAAGGGGTACCGATTGCTCGATTAAGCGCCGAGCAATCCCTCAAAGAATGGCTGGACATAGGTCTGAACGGCGGCGTCCGCGGTCATGGCTTCTGTCCAGAAGTGCAGCTCGGCCGACGCGTTGATCATGCCGGTCACCATCTGGGCGGCAAGATTGGCGTCCACCGGTCGGATCGAGCCGTCGGCGATGCCGTCTCCTATGAGGGACGCAAATCGCAGGGAGATACGGTCGAATTCGCCCAGCAGCCGGGGTTGGATCGCCTCGGGCGCGGAAGTGAGGGCGGAGGTGCGCAGCAGCCGCGCATTGCCGGACATCTGGTATTCCACCAGCGCCGAGGCTGCGGTGGTCAGGACCTGATAGCCGGTCTTGCCGACCCGTTCGGCCTCGCGGATCGCTGCGCGCATCACCTGGAAGGTTCGCTCGAAGCAGGCGATGACCAGCTCATCCTTGGTCTCATGGTGATGATAGAAGGCGCCCTTGGTGACATTCAGCCGGGCGGAAATCTTCTCCACCGAGGCGCCGACATAGCCTTCTTCGTTGATCAGCTCGGTGGCGGCGCGCAGGAAAAGCTCGTTGGCTGCATCCGGTCCCTCGACCACCGAGGCGGGCAGGGGAATGGGCGCCCAGGCGGCGTCGGGCGCGGCCAGTCCATCGATCGTCATGGCGATCACGCGTCCGGCGATCCGGCCGAAGTCCTCGGCGTCGTGCCGGTAGATCCAGGCCACGGTCCAGAACACCTCGGAGATCAGCAGGTGGGCGCGGGCGTTCAGCTCCGTCCGCGTCCACCGACCCGTCTCCGGCCCCACCAGCAGCGCCCGCGTCTTGCGGAACATGGCGACATAGGCGTCGTTGACCGCCGGCTGGTTGAGGGCGCGCACGTCGTTGAACACCGCGACGGGCTCGGCGCCGCCCGTCACCACCTGGCGTTTGAAATCGAAATAGGCCTTCAGGAACAGGCCGACGCGCTCTTCCGCCGAGTGGCCCGTCGCGCCGGCGTCCAGCAGCTGATCGAACCGGTCAATCGCCTTCAGGAAACAGGCCTGGGCCAGCTCTTCCTTGTTCTTGAAGTAGTAGATCACCGCGGTCGGCACGAGGTCGAGCGATGCGGCGACATCCGCCAGGGTCATGCCGCGGACGCCCTTGCGATTCAGCACGCCCACCGCCGACGCCACGATGGCGGCCTTTCTGGTCTCGAAGCGGCGGGTCGGTTGGCGTTCCGGCATGGGTCCTTGAGTGTCAGGATCGATCTTCGTTCGTCATAGACCCTATTGCGGAGTCGTAACACGCTCGGCCATTGGATTGTTCGTTTGCGGCTAAGCCAGCTCGACCTTGCCCACATAACCGTCGCGCAGGTCCCGCTTGAGCACCTTGCCGATGTGGCTGCGCGGCAGGCCTTCGAGGATCTTCAGGTCGGCCAGCCGCTGGGTCTTGCCCAGCCGCTCGTTGACCCACCTCATCAACGCGGCCGCCTCCGCCGAGTGGCCAGGTTTGAGCGCCACGAAGGCGACCGGGGTTTCGCCCCAACGGTCCGACGCCACGCCGACCACGGCTGCCTCCAGCACGTCCGGATGCTGGACGATCTCGGCTTCCAGATCGCTGGGATATATGTTGAAGCCGCCGGAGATGATCATGTCCTTCTTCCTGTCCATCAGGGTCAGGAAGCCATCCTCGTCGAACCGGCCCACGTCGCCGGTGCGGATGTAGCGAAGGCCCTCGGGGCTGTGCCACTCGGACTCGCGGGTCTTTTCCGGCTTGTTGTGATAGCCGACCATCATCGCCCCGGACCGGCCGACGATTTCACCGATCTCGCCCTGGGCGACCTCCTGGCCGTCCTCGTCGATCAGGCGAATGTCATGGCCTGGGATCGGCTGGCCTACGGTGTGCAGCTTGTCCGGATGCAGATGCGCCAGCAGCATGCAGGAGCCGCCGCCCTCGGTCATGCCGTAGAACTCCACCAGCCCGCCGGGCCAGCGGCGCAGCACCTCGGCCTTTAGCTCGGCGGAAAAGGGCGCGCTGGTGGCGTACTTCACCTGATAGCTCGACAGGTCGTAGGCGTCGAAGTTCGGCTGCTGCATGAGCCGCCTGTACTGAACCGGCACCAGCATGGCGTGGGTGGCGCGATGCTTGGCGGAGAGCTTCAGGAACTGTTCGGCGTCGAACTTGGGCATCAGCACCACCGTGCCGCCGTTGCTTAGGGTGGGCAGGAAGCTGACCAGGGTGGTGTTGGAGTAGAGCGGCGTCGAAATCATCGTCACCGCCTCGGCCGGGTAGACGCCCTTGCCGATCTGACCCCAACGCATGCGGTGCGGTTGGACGATGCCCTTGGGCGCGCCCGTCGTTCCAGAGGAATAGATGATGTTGAAGCCCTGGTCCGGCGAAACCTGAACTGGCGCTGGCTTGACGCCTTCCGGCGCCAGCCAGGCCGTGAAGGTCTCTCCGGCATCGCTTCCGTCCAAGGCCACCCGTTTGGTGCTGAGCTTGGCGGCGACCGGGGAAACGGTCTCGGCGACGCCGCGGTCAAGGAAGAGGATCTTCGCGCCGCAGTCTTCCAGCATCATCGCCAGGCTGTCCGGCGTGGAGGAGGGCGCCAGTGGCGCGGCGACCGCGCCAGCGCGCAGAATACCCAGGAAGACGGCTGCATATTCGATCGAGGTCGAGGCGCAGATCGCTACGGCTTCGCCTACCGCGACACAGTCCCGCTGAAGGCCGGCCGCGATGCGATCCATCAGCCTGTTCAGTTCGGCATAGTCGATCTGGCGACCGGCTTCCGCGAGAGCGGGGTGACTGCCGCGTTCAAGGCCGTATTCGGCGATAACTTCGGCGAGCGTCCCGAAGTCTCGCGACAGGATTTCGTCAGCCGACATGCGTCCTCGGATGTGCAAATGACCGGTCGCCGATCTTGGCGCCGCTTTCGGTGGTACGCGGCTGAGGAGGCTTGTCAAGATATGGCGTTGAGCAAGTGGTACGTTATGATGCGGGCACTTTCCGGTCTCTAATGCCCCCAACATCCAACGCCGCGCGCTCATCGAGTTTAATGATATCTGCGAGAAGTGGCGGGGAAATTCACGCGTGGATCAAGGCGCGAGGTGGTGCTGGCCTCATATTTGAGCTTGTGGTATCTCGGCGTTGCGATAGCCTGTCGTTGAGGAAACGAGGGTGACGCGGACAACGCGCGCCACGCACAGGGCACGGACCATGTCGACAGCCAACACACCCGCGCGGTTGCCGCTGCACACAAAGATCCTGTTTGGCCTGGGTTCGATGTCCGACGGCGCGCAGCTCCAGCTCGTGGGCGGGGTGCTGCTGCTCTACTACAACCAGATACTCAAGCTGCCGGCCCAGTGGGTCAGT
>Ga0302314_10002397_pt1 | contig 34767 bp, 19 predicted proteins | sample III_Palsa_N2_3_FD_200533 | JGI IMG/M metagenome (GOLD analysis project Ga0302314, IMG submission 200533) | Peat permafrost microbial communities from Stordalen Mire near Abisko, Sweden - III_Palsa_N2_3 | ecosystem: Environmental > Terrestrial > Soil > Palsa > Peat permafrost | place: Sweden...
GGGAGGTTCCCTAAGAGAGCCGATTGCTAATTGCCACCCCCGTTTGCCACCCACCTCCCGCTCCCCTAATCTATACACGGAGCGTCGAACCCAAACCGTGTCCCCTTTCTCAACCTCGCACCTGCCTCTCTCCCGCCGTCCCGTCGCCCTCTTTCTGGCCGCCGCCCTCTGCGCCGCCACCGGCCTAACAACCCAGGCCCAGCAGTCTTCCAGCTCTTCAAGCTCAAGCAGCAGCAGCTCCGCCCCCAACACCACCCTGTCGAGCCCGCTCTCCCGCGCCGCCCGCATCGACACCGGCGGCTCCGCCACCACCCTCGAGACCAGCGAACCTCTCTTCGACCTAGCCGTCGCCCTCAACGCCTGCGGCTACGACGATGACCTCGCCCACTCCGACCCCGTCCGCCAGCTCGTCCGCACCGAAGTCGAATCCGCCTCCGCCGCCACGCCCGACACCCAGGCGGCCCGCACCGCCCTCTGCGGCTACATCCACGAGCACCAGCTCGCCGACCCCGGCCTCAACCTCGCCCAGTACATCTCGCTCGCGCTCTACCTCACTCCGCCGCCCCAGCTCACCCCCACCGTCTCCGAGCCCGAGCTCCCGCCTGACTCCACCCAGGTCGTCAACATTCTCCCCCTCCTCCGCACCTTCGCCGGCGCCATCGACCTCCACGAGCTCTGGATCAAGTACCGCCCGCAGTACGAAGAGCTCGTCGCCCGCGTCCACGATCCCCTCACCGAGATCATCTTCAACACCAACCGTTACCTCAACATGCCGGTCAGCAGCTACGACGGCCGACGCTTCCTCGTCCTGCTTGAGCCCATGCTCTCGCCCTCCGTCACCAACGCCCGCATCTACGGCAACGACTTCATCACCGTCACCTCGCCCGCGGCCTCACCCAAGGGCTCCGTCCATCTCGACCTCATCCGCCACACCTACCTCCACTACACCATCGAGCCCCTCGTCTACTCCCGCGCCAGCGCCATGGAGCGCCTCACTCCCCTGCTTAAAACCGTGCAGGACGCGCCCATCGAGTACACCTACAAGACCGAAATCGTCCCCCTCATCACCGAATGCATGATCAAGGCCGTCGAGGCCCACACCATGCACATCGATCTGCCCGTCCCCGTCAAGCCCGACCGCAACGCCCAGCACGACCGCGTCGAAGAGGAGCGCTACACCGCCGAACTCACCATCTACCAGCGCCAGTCCGAGGCTACCCGCCGCGCCCAGGTCGACTCCGACATGCGCCACGGTTGGGTCCTCACCGAATACTTCTACGACAAGCTCGCCGTCATGCAGCGCGACGGCACCAGCCTTAAAGAAGACATCGGCGAGATGGTCTACGGCATGGACGTCCAGCGCGAGCAGCACCACGACTCCCAGATCACCTTCCTCCCGCCAGATCCCGCCATAACCAACCGCGACGTCCGCCGCGCCCCCCGCCAGCTCACCGGCCTCGATCTTGCCGAAAGCAAGCTCATGAAAGGCGACAAGGACGGAGCCGAGGCGATCGCCAACAAGATCCTCACCGCACCCACGCCTCAGGCCGCAATCACACCAGCCGCCCCGGCTAGCCCCACCGTAAACGCCACAGACTCCGAAGAGCGCGCCAAGGCCCACTACCTCCTCGCCCGCATCGATCTCCTCGACCAGAGCCCCGAAGAAGCGGTCACCGAATTCCAGTCCGCTCTCAAGATCTCCCGAGACCCGCGCACCCTCGCCTGGTGCCACATCTATCTTGGCCGTCTCTACGACATGCAGCAGGAGCCCGACCGAAAAAAGGCCGTCTCCGAATACCGTGCCGCCCTCGAGCTTCGCGACGACCGTCCCGACACCCGCGCCGCCGCCGAAAGCGGCATCAAGGCTCCCTTCGCCCTGCCCAAACGCACCACGGACGACGACGACAACACCCCGCTCGACCCCACCGGCAAAGCCGAAAAACAGGCCTACAAGCCCCCGCCACAGCAATAAAAGCATGTCCTGCCGGACGGGCGCCCCGCGCGGGCGGCGACCACTTCGTGGTGTGTAAACGCTTCGCGTGGTGCTCCCGTTGGTCGCAAACAGAATTCTCGTGCCGACCCCAAAGCTCGGTGCCCATCCTTCGACGGCATCATCGTCGGAGGGTGGGACGCATGCCGCCCCAGCCAAAAGCTCCTGTCATCCCGACCGGAGCGAAGCGAAGTGGAGGGACCCCCGAATTTGTATTCCTTCGCACGCCCCAAAACCACGCGAAACCACCCGCTCTTGACAGAAACCCAGCCCCAAAACGCTCTCTCATCCCCATCCACGCCACACCCCAAAAACACAAGTCACCACCTAACCTCAATACTTAGAAGACTTTGCGCAAATAGGTAGGGAGGGGGGAGGTACACTCCCGAGAACCCCATCGGCCTCCTCCACCCTGATTCCGTTACAGTAAGACGCGGAGGCGTAGCGACCGGCATGACAACCAAATCCCGTAAGACAAGTCCGAAGTCCGCCTCGCCGATCGGCCATAAGTTCAAGAATCCGCACCTGCTCGAGCTCGCGCTCACCCACCGCTCGCTCTCCTACGAGACCAACCGCGAGGCCCTCGCCGATCCCGGCGCAGATAACGAGCAGCTCGAGTTCGTCGGTGACGCAGTCCTCGGCATGGTCATCGCCGAAAGCCTCTACCGCCTCTTCCCCAACTCCCGCGAAGGCGAACTCACCCGCCTCCGCGCCTCCATCGTAAGCCGCCGGCACCTCGCCGCCATGGCCCTCCAGTTCGACCTCGGCGCGCAACTCCGCCTCGGCAAAGGAGAGGAGCGCAGCGGAGGCCGCACCAAGCCCGGAATCCTCGCGAACGCCATCGAAGCCGTCATCGCCGCCCTCTACCTCGACGCCGGTCTTCCCGCCGCCTCCGCCTTCATCGAGCGCTACATCCTCGAGCCCGCCCTGCCCAGCCTGCACAATGCCATGGACCCCGCCAGCACCTTCTCCGGCGCCGTCGGCGACCACAAGTCCGCCCTGCAGGAGCGCCTGCAGGCCACCGGCCAGGGCCAGCCCCAGTACATCCTCACCGGCCAGACCGGCCCCGACCACCAGAAGCGCTTCCACGTCGAGGTCCAGGTCACCGGCCCCGACGGCACCGTCACCCGCCTCGCCGAGGCCGAGGGAGCCACCAAGAAGGAGGCCCAGCAGGAGGCCGCCCGTATCTCCCTCCTCCAGCTCCCTCCCCAGCGACCCGATGCTTCCCCCGCAGAGAGCGCACTGGAGAGCTCTCCGGAGAGCACCCATGGTTGACAGCACCCCACCTCTCCAGCCCCCCACTCCGCAGGATCCCCCGCCCCCACCCCCGAAAATGTCCCGCACGCCCCCGCCCGGCAGCTTCCTCCACGCCGTTCAATCGCTCGGCTACATCATTGTGGTTGCGGTGTTTATCATCACGTTCATCGCGCAACCCTTCCGAATCCCCTCAGAGTCAATGGTCCCCACCCTCCTGGTCGGCGACTTCCTGCTCGTCTCCAAGCAGGACTTCCCCCTCCACCATTCCACCCAGCCAGTTCCCTTCCTTCCCTCCCCGGCTCTCCGCCGCGGCGACATCGTCGTCTTCCACTACCCCCTGGACGCCTCCCTCCACCTGGTCAAGCGCATCATCGGCCTGCCCGGCGACCACTTGCGCCTGCGCAACGGCCGCGTTTATGTTGATGGGCAAGCACTTATCGAGCCTTACGCCCTCTACGAGCCCGGCCCCGCCGACAGCTTTCGCGACAACTTCCCCCGCCTCGAAAACCCCGATCCGGACGTCAACTCCAACTGGTGGATCCAGATGAAGCAACTGGTCAATCACGGCGAGCTGACCGTACCCGCCGGCCACTACTTCGTCCTCGGCGACAACCGCAACGACAGCGAAGACAGCCGGTACTGGGGCTTCGTCCCCGCCTCGGCGATCGTCGGCAAGCCCTTTCTCGTCTACTTCTCGCTCGACGAACCGGAGGACGACGACCGCTCTGATCCCGCAGCCGCACCGCATCTCACCGCTCCTCCCGAGCCCCAGCCAGCAAAGCCCAGCCTGTTCAACACGCTCGCCCATCTCGGCAGCTTCGCCCGTTGGGACCGCACCCTTCGGGTAATCCGGTAGAGCAGCCGACACCGAACGCGATACACTGGAGCCTGCCTGGAGACGACGTTGACCACCTCGACTACCCCCACCATCCCGACCGATCCCATCGTCAGCAAAACCGCAACGGTTGAAACCCACACCGAGACACCGCTCGAGTCGCTCGCCTCCATCTGCACGGTGATCATCCTCGTCATCTTTGCGCAGGCATTCATCTTCCAGAACTTCGAGATCCCGTCGGGCTCGATGGAGAAGACCCTCCTGATCGGCGACCACGTTCTGGTCGACCGCTCGACCTTCGCCCCGCCCACCCCGTGGGCACCCTTTGTCTACCAGCGCGACGTGCATCGCGGCGACGTGATCGTTTTTCTTAAGCCGAATCCGGAGAGCCCTGACCTGATCCTGGTCAAACGCGCTATCGGCCTTCCCGGCGACCACATTCATCTGCGCAACGGCATCCTGTATCTGAACGGCGTCGCTCAGAACGAGCCGCAGACCAGCAAACCCAACGACGGCAACCCGGATCATTACTACAACGCCTATCGCGACGACTTCCCGGCCACGACTCCCGGTCTCGGCGACTCGCTCACGGCAAGCTGGTCACTCGATCTCCCGACACACATCCAGGGCGACGACCTGGTCGTCCCCCCAGGCAAGGTCTTCGCCATGGGCGACAACCGCCTGGAGAGCCTGGACAGCCGCTACTGGGGCTTTGTGCCTCGCGAAAACATTCTCGGACGGCCGATGTTCGTCTACTGGTCCTTCAAAACACCGGCCGACCAGATCTACAAGACGTAGATGGGCGAGCGCCTCAGCTTTATCGTTCACATCGCGCTGCACATCTTCGATGAAACCCGCTGGAATCGGACCTTCCACGTAATTCGGTAATCTGAGTCTTATCCCAGGAGCGCTGTGCGGCACCTCGTCGCGCAGCGCTCTTTCCATATCCCGGGAGACTCAACTCTGTCCGTGTCCGTCTATCCGTCAGGATCCGGATGGCTCGGAATCGGTAAGGGGAATCATGGTCACTCGTCACCGTGCTTACGCGTCTCTGTTCATCTGTCTGCTTACGGCTGCATCTTGCCACGCACAACAGCCACCTGCCCCAAGCGCATCCTCCAACAGGATTACGCTCGATGTGGTCGTCACGGAGAAGTCCGGCCGCCCAGTCACCGGGCTTGAGCAGAATGACTTTCTCCTCTTCGATAACAAGACGCCCCAACCGATCACATCCTTTCGCGCGCTGAGCCACGGACAGGAGCCGGTTGAGGTAATCCTGGTCGTCGACACGATGAATGCGAGCTACCACGCGGTGGCCTATGAGCGAACCGAGATCGACAAGTTCATGCACACGGAGAGCAGCCATCTCGCCTATCCCACGAGCCTCGCTGTCGTCACAGATACCGGCACCCAGATCACCAATGGCTTCACAACTGACGGGAACCAGGTAACAGCTGCACTCGACAAATACACCGTCGGGCTCCGAACCATCCGCAGAGGCACCGGCGTCTACGGTGCTGACGAGCGCTTCACCCTTTCGCTGACGGCATTGGAGGCTCTCGTCCAACGCGAGGCGGCGCGCCCTGGGCGCAAGATCATCCTTTGGGTGTCGCCGGGGTGGCCGCTGCTTTCAGGGCCCCACATCGAGCTTTCCTCCAAGCAGCAGCAACAGATCTTCGCGAATGTTGTCGGCCTCTCAACCGAGCTTCGCAAGGCTCGGATCACGCTCTACAGCGTCGATCCGGTCGGGGCGGGCGAGAACCTCATGCACGCCAACTATTACAAGACCTTCATCAAGGGCGTTGAGAAGCCAAGCCAGGTGAACGCAGGCAATCTTGGACTGCAGGTAATTGCCACACAGACGGGTGGCCTGGCCCTCGATTCGAGCAACGACATCGCCGCACTCCTTGCGCGGTGCTACACGGATGCGAACAGCTACTACGAGATCTCGTTTGAGCCTCCACCCGCCGACCCGAACGAGTATCACTCTCTGCAGCTTCAAGTGCAGAAGCCGGAACTGTTCGCTCGAACGCGTGAAGGGTACTACGCGCAGCCCGCAACACAGCCTGGCAGCGTTGCGGCTCAGTGAGGCGAGACGTCGACACAGACGATCGTCGGTCACTCCTCACCACCATCCGATAGCCAATAGCTCTATCCTGCGGGCCAGTCTATCCGCTGAACGAAGCTTGCACTAAGCTTGCGTAAGCCGTTCTTTATGGAGAAAAGCTCTTGTTGCTCTGGAACTCATTTCTTATCGCCTTCAGCGCTCTGCTTCCGCTGATCAATCCGTTTGGCACTGCCCTGGTTTTTCTTGGTCTGGTCGGCGATGCACCGCCGGAGGTCTATCGCTCTCTCGCGCGCCGCATTGCGATCAATAACATCATCTTTCTGGCGATCATCGAGCTGCTCGGCTCTGCCATTCTCAACTTCTTCGGCATCTCGCTGCCTATCGTCCAGCTTGCAGGTGGCCTCGTCATCTCCGCAATAGGCTGGTCAGTGTTGAACGAGCCGGATGCCGATGCGAGTCAACAAAATCGGCATGAAGAGTCGGCCATGCGTGACGATGCCGAGAATCGCGGGCTGGACCAAAAAGCGTTTTATCCGTTCACCTTTCCAGTCACCTCTGGACCCGGCACGCTGGTGGCAATGCTCACGTTGACCGCACACAGCTCCGACCGCGTCTTGACCAAAAACATCCTCGGCCACGTTGGGATCTTCCTGGCGGTCCTCGTTCTCAGCGCGTTGGTCTATGTCTGCTATGCATACGCGCCCAAGATCACGACATCGATCTCGCCGGCGACGGCTCACGGAATTCTACGGGTGATCGCCTTCATCCTGCTCTGCATCGGAGTGCAGATCGCCTGGAACGGGCTTTCCGTCCTGCTCACCTCGGTTTTCCACTGATCACGGATGGTTGAGAGTTGGTCTTGATCTCGAATACGGCAGGCCACTGCTTGCCGGTAACGAACAGCCGATCGCGCCGAGCGTCATAGGCGATGCCGTTGAGAACTGATTCCGCATTGACCCGCTGATCGTCCGGCAGCAAGCCAGCCAGATCGATCCAGGCAAGAACGTGGCCGTCGCGAGGAGAGATGCGGGCAATTCGGTCGGAGTGCCAGACATTCGCGTAGATCTCTCCTTTGACATACTCAAGCTCGTTAAGCTCGTCAATTCTGTTCGGACCGTCGCGAACGACAATCGAACGCGTGACCTTGAAGGTCGCTGGATCGCGGAAACGAAGAGTGTCGCTGCCGTCGCTGGTGATCAGCTCGCTCAGCGTCCGAGTCATGCCCCAGCCTTCGCCTTCATAGCTGAACTGCTTCAGCAGGCGCAGGGTGAAGCGGTCATAGACAAAACAGACATGAGACTTCCACGTCCACTCATAGATCTCCGATCCCCAATCGACGATACCTTCGCCGAAATATTGCGGTGACAGATCGATACGCTGTCGTGGTTCGCCAGTTGCAGGCTGAACGGCCAAAAGCGCTGAGTGTCCCTCAAGCCCTGTTCCTTCATAGAACAGGCCATCGAGGTAGAAGAATCCTTCGGTATAGCTCGCAGTCGAGTGCGGATATCGGGCTACAACTGAGTAGCCGAAGACCGGAGCCGACGCGGACGAACAACCTGCAGAGAGAAGCGCCACAAGCACGGTGAGAGCGCGAATCAGGTAGCGGAAAGAGATGGTCATTGAAGACATTTCTGAGGACATTTCTTTCCAAAGTACCGCAGGTATCGCACTGTTTCGCAGTTTGTCCCCGAAGATCCTTCCTGGCGGGAGCGCGGGCAGATGCGAATGGGCCGCGCTCAACCGGGGACAGACGCCGTCACCCCATCCGCAGACAAGGCCACAAACGAGCTAAAATAGCTAGTCCGCAGGCAATTCCAAGGTCCCATGCATTCCACATCGACGACACACAACGCGGAGGCGGTTCAGTCTGGTGAGGCGATTCGTCGCCATCCCCTGTTTCGCCGTTTTCTTCTGGTCTACCTGCTGCTGCTGGTCTTGCTGCTGCTGGCGCTGCTTCCGCCGTTGATCAATGTCAATCGCTTCAAACATCGCATCGTCACCAGCATCAGCACAACGCTGGGGCGGCCGGTGCATCTGGACAGCGTCTCGCTGAACCTGCTTCCGCTGCCGGGGTTCACGCTCGAGAACTTCGTGGTCGAGGAAGATCCTCACTTCGGAGCGGAGCCGATCATCCGGGCCAACTCGGTGCGGGCAACGCTGCGGGTCAGCTCGCTGTGGCGACGAAAGGTCGAGTTCTCGCGGATCGCGCTCGACGAACCCAGCCTGAACCTGGTTCACGACCCAGATGGCCACTGGAACGTTGAGGGAATCCTGCTGCAAGCTTCGCAGATCACCGCTGCTCCTACGGTTCAGGCGAAGGCGGGCCGCGATCCTCGCTTTCCGTACATCGAAGCGACGGGAGCGCGGATCAACCTCAAGTCCGGCGCGTCGGGACAGGAGAAGCTGCCGTTCGCGCTGACCGAAGCAGACCTCGCTCTCTGGCTACCAACGCCAAACCAGTGGCATCTGCGGCTGGAAGGACATCCGGCGCGGACGGATACGGGCGCGTCCGATACCGGGACGATCGAGGTAGAGGGCACCTTTGGTCGTGCCAAGGCATTCGACCAGATTCCGCTCGACCTGACCGGATTCTGGAAAAACTCTCCGCTCGGCGAGGCTAGCCTGGTGTTGCTGGGCCGCGATGCCAATCTGCGCGGAGATCTGACGGTTTCGGCTGAGATGCATGGGACGCTTGCCGTCAGCGCGGTGAAGGCCCGAGCACGGGTTACGGGACTGCGGCGTGCGGACTTTGTGCCGCAGCGACCGATCGACATCGATGCGGAGTGTGTGGCTTCTGCGACCGACACGCTGCATGCGTTTCACCAGGTGCGGTGCAGCTGGCCGCCGCCCAGTGTTGCGGGCGAGAAGCTGGTGGCGTTGACCGGCGATCTGCCGGACATTCACGACCTGAGCACGGCGGGCTTCGAGATCGGAACACCGGGATTGCCAGCGAACACGCTGCTGAGCTGGCTGCACGTCGCCAGCGCGCGCTTCCCTGCCGACGAGACGGCGAGTGGAGTACTAACCGCAAAGTTCAGCCGTGATCCGCTCGCCGCGTCGGGCAGTGGTCCGACGCAGGCGGCCTGGGCGGGCGATCTTTTGTTACATAAGGGGACGCTGAGTGCCTCGGTCGCGGGGGAGAAGGCTCCTGCATCGTTTGTTCTTGGCGATCTGGCCATTGCGTCGGGCGTTGCCGCGCCGAACCAGAGCTTCGTGCTGTCGCCGACCGCGTTAAACCTGGGCGGCAAAGAACCGGCTGCTCTTGAAGGGCGCTTTGACGCCGCCGGGTACACGCTGCACCTGACGGGGATGGCGACTCCGGCGAGACTGCTTGCGCTGGGAGCGGCGTTGCCCCAGTTTGGGGACGGCTTCGCGGAGTTGTTTCCCTCTGCCAGCACAATTCCAGTGCGGATCGACCTTACCAGGAACCGGAGCTGGGCCTCGGGCGGAGTTCGTCAGCCCTGGACCCGGACGATTCCAACCGCTCCGGCGGTATCGGCTCGGCACCGTCGCTCGCATACAAGCCGATAGCGTGCGCTTGCTGCTCTCGTCGCTATATAGGGGGGCGCCCCCTCCCGGATGATCGGACGCAACTTGTTTATTTACAGATGGATGCGCGAAGCATGCGCCGCTATCTCTTGTAAATAAACGGGTTCCTCCTAAAAATAAGAAAACAAAGGGCTTGCTGTGGTACGCTCCGTGCTGCGTCAAGAGTCCTTGTTTTATTTCCCCCTATTTCTATTAGAACAGGTTGGGTGGATCCTTTATGCCAACTCTATTTCCTTTGCCTTCTACGAGTTAGGGGATAAGGGGGCTTGACAACGCGACGGAACGCGCCCTGCGCGGGCGGCGAGCCCATCGTGGCGCGTGATCGCATCGCGTGGTCCTCCCGTCGGTCGGCACAGACTTCTGCTTGTCGCGCGAAGCAATCACATGTCCCGAAGGGCCCGCCCGCGCGCAGCGGGCCCGTCCGGCAGGACAGTTTCTGAGCCGCTCCAGGGATTCAGCGAAGATCTTTGAGCCGGAGCCGGGCGGCAGGGTCGCCGAGGACGATGAAATTTCTGGCATCGTCGCGGGCAATGACAAGGTTGGCCAGTTTGGCGGGGGAAGTTTCCTTCCCAGCCGTGAGGGCAACCCTGCTGGAGAGGCTGCCCCAGGTGATGGTCAATGAGTCTGCGGCTGCGCCGACGCGGCGGCCCTGCATGAGGTATTCGAGCGGGGCGCGGAGGACGTTCGTCTGGGGAACTCCGTTGACGTCGAGGAAACAGTCGGCGAAGGCGGTGTCAATGTGGGCAATGACGGCGAGCGCGCCGTGGGCGAGCAGAGCCTGGCCAAGTGCGGAGATGAGCGGCTTGCGGGCGATCTGGATGCTGGTGCCGTCGTCGTTGAAGTGATAGCTGTCGAAGTCGGGACAGCCGCCGCCAAAGCAGGCGAAGAGGAAGGCGACGGTTCCATGCAGCTTCGCGTCCGCTGGGATGTCCTGGGCGCTGAAGAGGTTTGCGTCGGAGACGGAAGATCCTTCGGTCCACTCCTGTGTGATGAGCGCGCCCTGGAGGCGCTGCTGGTCGGGATCGTCGAGTGGGTAGCTGACTCCATGGGAGCCGGTGAAGAGGATGGCGGGTGGTCCGCCGGGGATATTGCCCCGCAGGATCTCGATGAGTTGCTGCTTAGTGGCCTTGGCGTCGGGAAATGCGTCGAGAGCGAAACGGGATGAGCCGAGCGGCGGAGAGGCGTTGATAAAGCCCTGGGAGATGGCTCCGGAGAGCATGGCCGCGGCGAGGTTGCCGCGATTGCGGGTGACCCAGACGGCGGCGTTTTTGGCTTGCTGCGGCTGGAAGTCGTCAGAGTCGTACTCGGCGATGGCGCGGGCGTAGCGGCCGTAGTCTTCGATGTCATCGAAGGAGAGACGACCGACGGCCCACTGCATCTTGAGCAGGAGCTGGAACTCGAAAGGGATGCGTTCGGGGGAGCCAACGATCAGCAGGTAGTACGGGACGCCCTGTGAGGGATCGACGGCGGCGGTGAGCGAGACCGAGTGCTGCAGCGCCCACTCTTCGGCGGTCTGGCCGGGAAGAACACCATTCGCACCATCGAAGATGCGGAAGAGAGCGGAGTCCTGTCCGACCTGGCGTTGGCGGAGTTTGAGGAGGGGGTCCAGTTGGGTGCGGATGGCGGGATCAGCATCCGAAGCGAAGAGAACGCCCCAGCCGGTCTGGGTCAGGTCGGTGGGATCGGTGACCATCCAGTCGGTGGCGAGGACCTTGGTATTGTCGAGGCGCTCGCGGGCGCCGGGAAGATCTTCGATGATGTGGGGGAGGCTGGCGGGGGACAAAGCAGGCGCAGCGTGGCCGGTGCGGGCGTTGACGAAGAGTGGCGTGGGAAGGGCGGAGAGTGGACTGCTCACGATGAGCCTCGGGGATCGGCTAGATGTCGAAGCGGCAATCGAAGCTGCCCGTATCGAAGACGATGGGAGCGGAGGCATCGGTCTGCTGCTGGGTCGATCCGACTCCAGCGCCGAATGCGATGTTGCCGGAGGGCAGCGCGCCTTTGGTCATCCAGCGGTCGCCGTCGCGAACGATCTGGAGAACGTTGAAGGCGAAGGTAATCGGCGTGGGGCCGGTAAAGGTGATGGTGGAGTTCTCGGAGCTCGACGGCTTGACCTTGACGCTGGTGCCGACGAGGCCCTGAATGGCGGGAAGATCGACGCCGACGGTGACGCCGTGCGAGTCGGTCGCGGTGATGGTGATGGAGTCGGACTTGAGGACTTCGATGATGAGATAGGCAGAGGATTTGGGATCGAAAAAGTAGTTACGGACGACGGGGTTATCCGTTTCGAGCGTGCCGTGGGCGAGGTATTGGCCGACGGCGAGCGGCTCGACCGAGACGGAGGTGACGTTGGTGTAGGCGAAGTGGACGGAATGGGCGCTCTGGTAGGCGACGTCGAGCGAGGGGACAGAGGCGCCGAATGCGGCGAGGGCTCCGCTGAGGACTTTGAGGCCGAAGGAGAGATCGAGCGCGTCGGTCTCGGTGCCGTTGACGGCGAAGGACGGAAGTGGAGGACCGATGATCGGTTCGGATTTATCGCTGGTCCAGATGTGGCGGAGCTGGCCGAGATTGTTGGTGGTGACGTCGCGACCGATGACGCACATGGGTTCGATGCCGGCACGCGGAGCCTTGACGACATTGAAGCCGTATTTGTTCAGGAAGGTGACGCTGGGGTCCTTCTTCTTGGGGATCACTGACATGGTTGTCCTTTGCGGGCTGGCTGTGCGGGCCGAGGAGGAACGCTGAGGTGTGGGCCGATTGTCCGACTGGAGGCAGGAGAAGAGTACCACTCTGCGATCGCCGTGAGGGAAGCGAGCCGAAGCGATATGGTAGCGTTTCTCATGCCGCCTTACCGGAAGACAGCGATCGTCGAACTGGTTCTGCAGAGCGGGGATGCCGTGGGAAGCCTGCCGCTGACGTGCGAGCGGGAGTATGGCGTGTACCTGGTGATCGAGGACAGGAAGCTGCCTGCGCAGAGCTTTCACTCGCCGATCAATGATGAGCAATGGCGGCAGTTTCTGCGGCAGCTTCGGGATTGCAATACGATCCACGACACGACGGGCTATAACGGTGCGCGAGCGATCCGGGCACTGGGACGAGGGCTGTGGGATGCGCTGGGGCGACTGAGTCCGGCGCTGGGGGAGTTCCTGGGGCAGACAGGGGTTCCGCGCAGACTGGTGATCCAGACGACGCGGCCGGAGCTTCACCTGCTGCCGTGGGGTGGGATGAACGATCGGGATGGGACACTGCTGGCGGCAGGCGACCTGTCGATTGTGCAGGCGTGGGATCTGTGGGACGATACGCCACTGGCGACGGGCGGCAAACTACGGCTCGTGACCGTGATGGGAGAGACACAACGGGCGAGCGCGGCAGGGCTGGAGCTGGTGCCGCCGGAGATCGTTGTGATCGAGGATGGGGCGGACGCCTTCGCGGCGGGACGAACGCTGAGCGGGATCGACGTGCTGCACCTGGAAGAGCATGGCAATGCGGTGCTGAACGAGGTGGCCGACGTAAGGGCGACGACGCTGCCGACCATCTTCGAGCGACCAAAGATCGCGCTGCTGTGGAGCTGCTACTCGGGCGCGGCGAACTCATGGGGACAATCGCCGGCGCTGTGTTTGCATCGCGAGGGAGCGGGGTTGGTGCTGTCGTTCCTGGCGGAGCTGCATAATCTCGATGCGAAGTCGATCGCACAGGCGTTCTATGCGGACGTGTTTGGGCCAGCGGCGAGCCGGGATCCGGAGTCGGCGCTGGTGCGGATACGGGCGCAGAAATTCAGTAAGGAGTTCGAGTTCGCCAACTGGGCTTCGATGAGCTTGTACCTGCGCAGTCCGCTGGACCTGAGCGCCATCGCGCTGAATGGGCCGCGGGTTCCGGAGGCGGATTGGCCGGAGGCCGTCGAAACAGGCGAGATGTTCTGGCGCAGTGTAGGGGAACGCGTGCGTCAGCTGCAGCCAGGGATGGTGCGGGGGATCGATGCGGCGGTCGAGACGATTCGTGAGCTGCCGAGGGATGCGTTCAAGGCCTGGCGAGGGAATGTCGTGCGCCTCGATGGGTCGGAAAATCCGCTGTCTCGTGAGGCGGTGCGCGAGCTGAATCTATCCGAAGAGAAGGCTCCAAAAGCGCATGCGGCCGACAGACTGATGTGGTTCTTCGCGCAGATCGCGCGGTACGGGGCACCGTTGATCGTGTGGACGAATGCGTCGCCGCGACATGCGACGTTTCTCACGACGATTGAGCCGGCGTCTACGCTAACGTTTCTGCTGCTCTATGGAGCGGAGGAGCCGGCGAGCGTAGCGGAGCTGGTGCTACAGAACAGGATTGCCGAGGCCAAGACAGCTTGTGCTGGGCTGCCTGACGACTGCGGGGATGAAGAACTTTCGGCGGCATACTTTGCGTTTGCGCGGGACGAGAACAAGGAGCAGGCAGAGATCTATCTTGCGAGAGTGAAGAGCCCTGCGGAGCGGTTGCTGCTGCTCGGGAACTTCATGAGCAGGACGGGGCGAGTCGCGGGAGGTACAGGGAAGGCACTTTCGAAACTGGAGCAGCAGCAGTATCAAGAGGATTGCTATCGGCAGGTGATGGACGCGCCCGGAGATGAGGCTCCGCTGCGCGATACGGGCCGGGGAAAGCATGAACTGGGTTACCTGCTGAGCTGCGCGGGCAATGCGGGGGCGGCGGAGATCTTGTATCGGCTTGCGCTCGAGGATCTGGAACGAAGCCCATCGCACGATACTCGCTGGCATGGGACGCTCGGTAAGGTGCTGCGGGACTGGGCGGATCTGCTATCCGGGAGGACGGAGCGGCTCGACGAAGCGAGGGGGCTGTTGCAGCGGGCGATGGCGATTCACGCGTTTCATGGGTGTGGACTCGAGATCGCGTATGGCACAACGACGGCGGCGCAGATCGCCCACACGGCGTGCCGACATGCAGAGGCGATCGAGCTTGCCGTGGATGCGGCCAACCGGTTCGAGCAGTTCAGGAACTGGCGCGGATGGAAGACGGCGATGAGGGTGCTGTTCCGCGTGCTGGCAGAGACGCGTGAGACAGGACGGATGCTGGGTGTGGCGGAGCTTGCGATGGAGAAGGTACGTGGGGCGACCCTCTCTGAAGATCAGCGCGATGCGATGCTGTTCGAGTTTGCCTATGTGAAAGCAGAGGCGCACTGGATCGCGGGTAAGTTGACCGAGGCCAAGGATGAGCTGCGAGCCCTGCGTCTAGCAATGCCAGTGGACGGTGTCGAGAGTGATCTGCTCCAGCAGATCGAGCGGATGGAGCGGTTCCTTGCGATTTAGGCGGTTTGGATGGAACGCGATGAATTGGGATGACGCGGGGCTGCGGTGAACGGATACGAGCTGGCAATTGTCTTCACCGGCCATCGGATCGATGCGCCCGGACGGAGTGAGCCCCGCTTCCCTGCTCGAGCGGAAGCGGCTGTGAAGGGGGCGATTCGCGCGGCTGTGCTGGAGTTGCGGCGGCAATCGACGGTCGGAATCGCGGGTGGTGCGAGTGGAGGAGATCTGCTCTTCCATGAGGTGTGCGCGGAGTTGGGGATAGCAACGCTGTTACGGCTGGCACTGCCCGTCGACGAGTATCTTCGGGCTTCGGTGAGCGAGGCGGGAGAGAGTTGGGTGAGACGGTTCGAGGCGCTCGTGGAACGAGGTGGGCCCAACAATATACGCGTACTTGCCGCAACTGCGACGACGCTCATTGAGTCACAGGATGTAGAGCCCGGAGTCTGGGAGCGGGCGAACCTCTGGATGCTTGAGGAGGCAAGATCGCTGGCTCAGGAACGAACCCTGCTGGCACTATGGGACGGCAAGGGTGGAGATGGCCCGGGCGGAACGGAGCACCTGGTCCGTTCCGCGCCTGCGTATGGCGTCCAAGTCGCTCCCTTGATCGAACCGCAGCGACTATTTTCCTGATCAACAAAACCTATTGTTGGATCGTCGTCTCCGCGGCGGTCGGTTTCTGCGTGATCTGTGCGGGGGTGGGAAGCTGGCTGCGATCCCAGCCACCGCCGAGCGCCTGGACAAGCTGGACGGCATCGACCATCTGCTGAATCTGCAGGCTGACCACGGTCTGCTGGTCGGTAAGCAGGGTGGTCTGGGCGAGGACGACGTCGACGTATGGATCGATGCCGGTTTCGTAGCGGCCGGTCTCGAGGCTTAGATATTGTTCGGCGGACTGCTCAGCGGCCCGCTGCTGCTCGATCTGGCGGGAGAGGATGCGAACGTCGGAGAGGTAGTCCTCGACCTGCTGGAAGGCGGTGAGGACGGTCTGGCGATAGCTGGCGACGTCGGCGTTGTAGGTGGCGATGTACTGGTTGACGGTGGCGCGGCGCAGGCCACCGTCGAAGATCGTTTCGGAGACGCTGGGGCCGACCGACCAGTAGCGGCTGGACCAGTCGAGGAGGTGCTTGAAGGAGGAGCTCTCCAGGCCGCCGGTGGCGCTAAGGGTGAGGTCGGGGTAGTAGGCGGCGTAGGCGATGCCGATCTGGGCGTTGGCCGAGGCCATGGTGCGCTCTGCGGCGGCGATGTCCGGGCGGCGCTCGAGCAGCATGGAGGGAAGGCCGACAGGGATGGGCGGCGGGGCGACGGTTGAGGGACGCACGGGCAGCGAGAACGTGGAGGGGTTGGTGCCGATCAGGACGGCGATGGCGTGCTCATATTGGGCGCGGGCGAGGCCGAGGTTGGTGGCGGAGGCCTGCGCGTTCTGCAGGGTGTTCTGGGCCTCTACGACGGAGATCTGGTTATCGACGCCGGTCTCATAGAGCGACTTGGTGAGGTCGAGAGACTTCTGGTCGGCGGCTACGGTGTCGTCGAGGACCTTCTGGAGGGCATCCTGACCGCGGAGTTCGAAGAAGTATTCGGCGAGGGAGGCCTGCTCGGTGAGGCGCTCGTTCTCGAGATCTGCGGCGGAGAGCTGGGCGCTGTACTGGTCCGAGCGGATGGTGTTGCGGATCTTACCCCAGAGATCGGGCTCCCAGGTGAGATCAAGAGGAAGCGTGGTGAGGGAGCTCTGCTTGCCGGAGGTAGTGGTGGTCGTGGTGGTTCCAGTGCCTGTGGTTCCGGTGGTGCCGGTCGTTCCCGAGGTATTGGAGAGATTGGAGGAAGATCGGGTGCGCGTGTAGGCGGGCGCGGTGCCGAGGGTCGGGTAGAGGCTTGAACGGGCCTCGCGGACGATGGCACGGGCGGCCATGAAGTTTTCGAAGTAGAGCTTGATGTTCTGGTTGTCGATCTCGAGCTTGTCTTCGAGTCCGTTGAGCTCGGGGTCGCCGAAGACCTCCCACCACTTGCCGCGCAGCATGGCATCCTGCGGCTGGGCGACCTTCCATTCCTTGGCGGCTGCAGGATCGGCTGTGGGCGCGGAGGGCGCGGGAGCTTCCTTATATGCCGGGGGTGCGGTCGCGGCGGCGGTGGACGCGGTGTGATACTTGGGGCCGACCATGCAGCCGGTCGCGAGCAGAGAAAGACAGAGCAGCGACAGCGGACGGGCTGCGCCTGGGAGCTTCGAAGATAGAGAGTGGGTCGGCGGATGGTTCGACATAGGCGTATAGGGTCCGTAGAAAAGATTATTCCGCATGGCTGGGGCTCGCATCGAGGGACGGGAGGGCCTCTCCGTGGTCTCGGCCCAGCATGCGCAGGCGCAGGCGATCGAGCGTGAGGTAGACGACGGGGGTGGTGTAAAGGGTGAGGAGTTGGCTGACGATGAGGCCGCCGACGATGGTGATACCGAGCGGGCGGCGGAGCTCGGAGCCGGTGCCGGTGCCGAAGGCAAGCGGGATGGCGCCGAAGAGCGCGGCCATGGTGGTCATGAGGATAGGCCGGAAGCGGAGCATGCAGGCCTGGAAGATGGCGTCTTCGGTGCTGAGACCACCTTCGCGCTCGGCCTGCAGGGCGAAGTCGATCATCATGATGGCGTTCTTTTTGACGATGCCGATGAGCAGGACGATGCCGATGATGGAGATGATGTTGAGATCTTCTTTGAAGATCATCAGGGCGAGCATGGCACCGACGCTGGCCGAGGGCAGGGTGGAGATGATGGTGAGCGGATGGACGAGGCTCTCATAGAGCACGCCGAGCACGATGTAGACGGCGAGCAGCGCGGTAAGGATGAGGACGGGCTCGGTACCAAGGGACTGCTGATATGCCTGGAGAGTGCCGGCGAAGAAGCCGCGGATCGAGGTCGGGGTGTTGAGACGCTCCTGCATCTGGTTGATTGCGAGCGTGGCATCGGAGAGTGAGACGCCCGGCGCGAGATTGAACGAGATGGTGACCGATGGGAAGAGGCCGGTGTGGTTCAGGGCAAGCGGGGTGGTGGTGGCCTTGGCCTTCGAGACGGCGGCGAGCGGAACGTTGCCGGTGAAGTTGGTGGTGCTGGCACCGGTGGAGTGGAAGTAGATGTTCTTAAGGCCCTCAGGGCTTTGCCAGTAGGCGGGCGCGACTTCGAGGACGACGTAGTACTGGTTGAGCTGGGTATAGATGATCGAAACTTCAGACTGGCCGAAGGCGGCGTAGAGGCCGGAGTCGAGCGACTGCGCCGTCTGGCCGATGCGTGCGGCGGCAATGCGGTCGTAGGTCACGTATTCATCGAGGCCGCCGTTCTGCTGGTCAGAGTTGACGTCCTGGAGGCCGGGGAGACGCTTCATTTCGGCGAGCAGGCGCGGGCCCCAGATGGCAAGGTCGGCGGCGTTGTCGGACTGCACGGTGTACTGGTAGAGAGCGTTGCTGCTGCGGCCGCCGATGCGGAGATCCTGCGCTGCCTGGAGAAAGGCTGAGGCGACGGGAAGCCGGTTGAGCTTGGGACGGAGGCGGTTGATGATCTCCGGCGCGCCGATCTTGCGCTCATCGAGCGGCTTCAAGGTAACGAAGATGTTGCCGGTGTTGGTCGCGCCCTGCCCGCCGGTGAAGGCGATGACATGCTGGACCGCGGGATCGTCCTTGATGACTTTGCCGAGGCGCTGGATGGCATTGTTCATCGCGGGGAAGGAGGAGTCCTGCGGGCCTTGCACGCCGCCGCCGAGCGAGCCGGTGTCCTGCTGCGGGAAGAATCCTTTGGGTATCTTGATGATGACGACGACATTGAGCGCGACAGTAAGGAAGAGGACGAACAGGGTAAGGCCGGGATTCTCAAGCACCCAGTGGAGCGAGCGGCGATAAAGGGAGAGGATCCAGTCGAAGAAGCGCTCGGTCGCGAGATACATCCGGCCATGCTTTGCGTGGCGCTGATCTTTGAGCAGGTACGCGCACATGGTGGGCGTGGTGGTGAGGGAGATCACCATGGAGACGATGATCGCGGTGGAGAGGGTGATGGCGAACTCGCGGAAGAGGCGGCCGACGATGCCACCCATGAGCAGCAGCGGGATGAACACGGCGATCAGCGAGATGCTGATGCTGAGGACGGTGAAGCCGATCTCTTTGGCTCCACGAAGCGCGGCAGCGAAGGGCTCCATGCCGTCTTCGACGTGGCGGGTGATGTTCTCCATGACCACGATGGCGTCGTCGACGACGAAGCCAGTGGAGATGGTGAGCGCCATCAGCGAGAGGTTGTCGAGCGAGTAGCCGAAGAGGTACATGACGGTGAACGTCCCGATGAGGGAGACAGGCACCGCGACGGCTGGAATGAGGGTCGCGCGGCCGTTGCGCAGGAAGACGAAGACGACCACAATGACCAGCGCGATCGAGAGAGCTAGGGTCTTCTCGACGTCAAAGACGGAGGCGCGGATGGTAGTGGTGCGGTCGCTGACGATGGTGGTGGTGATGCCCTGCGGGATCGACGCTTCGATCGAGGGGAGCTGCGCCTTGATGCGGTCGACGGTGTCGATGATGTTGGCGCCCGGCTGGCGGAAGACGATGAGGACGATGGAGCGCTTGCCGTCGAGATAGCCGCCGGCGCGGATGTTCTGCACGGAGTCGATGACGTCCGCGACGTCCTGAAGGCGGACGGCGTTGCCATTCTTGAAGCCGATGACGATGGGCTTGTACTCTTCGGCGTGGGAGATCTGGCCGTTGTCGATGATGTCGGCGGTGGTATTGCCGTCGGATATCTGGCCGCGCGCGAGGTCGGTGTTCTGCAGGCTGAGTACGGACTGGATGTTGGAGAGCGCCAGGCCGTAGCTGGCGAGCTTAGTGGGATTGACCTCAACGCGGACTGAGGGCAACGCGCCGCCGCCGGCGCTGACCTGGCCAACGCCCTGGATCTGCGAGAGCTTCTGCTCGATGACGGTAGAGGCTTCGTCGTAGAGCTTGTCCGGGCCGTACTTGTCCGAGGTCAGCCCGATGATCATGATGGGCGCGTCGGCGGGGTTGACCTTGCGATAGGTCGGGTTGCCGGGAAGGTTGGCGGGCAGGTAGGTCCGGGCGGCGTTGATGGCAGCTTCGACGTCGCGGGCCGCACCGTCGATGTCGCGGCTGAGATCGAACTGGATCGTGACGGAGGTGGTGCCGAGGCCGCTGGACGAGGTCATCTCGGTGACCCCGGCGATGTGGCCGAACTGGCGCTCAAGCGGAGTAGCAACAGAGGAGGCCATGATCTCTGCGCTGGCACCGGGAAGGCTGGCGCCGACGGAGATGGTCGGGAAGTCGACCTGCGGGAGCGGCGAGACGGGCAAAACAGTGAATGCGATTGCGCCAGCGATGGCAATCGCGATGGTGATCAGCGTGGTGGCGACGGGCCGATGGATGAAGGGCGAGGAGATGTTCATACGGCCCCGGAGGTGTGCGGGTCAGGGCCTGCCTGCTGAGGCTCGTTGCCGGTGCGGGTATGGTGCGGCTTCTTCTTCGAGAAGCGCTGGGCCAGGTTGTCGAAGAAGATGTAGATGACCGGCGTGGTGTAGAGAGTGAGGACCTGGCTGAGCATGAGGCCGCCAACCATGGCGATGCCGAGTGGGCGGCGAAGCTCGGAGCCGATGCCGCGGCCAAAGGCGAGAGGAAGGCCTCCGAGCAGCGCGGCCATCGTGGTCATCATGATGGGACGGAAGCGCAACAGGCAAGCCTCGTAGATGGCTTCGGTCGAGGTCTTGCCATGGTTGCGCTCGGCTTCGAGAGCGAAGTCGACCATCATGATGCCGTTCTTCTTGACGATACCGATCAGCAGCACGATACCGATGATGGCGACAATGCTGAGGTCCTGCTTGAAGAGCAGCAGCGAGAGGAAGGCTCCGACACCTGCTGAGGGGAGGGTAGAGAGAATCGTGATGGGGTGAATGAAGCTCTCGTAGAGAACACCGAGCACGATGTAAACGGTGACGAGCGCGGCGAGGATCAGCAGCGGCTCGTTCGAGAGCGAGTTGCGGAAGGAGGCCGCGGTGCCTTGGAAGTCCGCCTGCATGCTGGCGGGCATCTTCATGTCTTTCTGCACCTTGGTGATGGCGTCAATCGCGCCGCCGAGAGCGGCTCCGGAGGCGAGATTGAAGGAGACGGTAACGGCTGGGAACTGGCCTTGATGTGCGATCGACAGCGGTTCAGTGGTTGACTCGAAGTGAGCGATGGCGCTGAGCGGGACAGCGTTGCTCGGTGTAGACGAGCTGGTGCCCGATGCGTTGACGCCCTGAGTCGTAGAGGTCGAGAGGACACGCGCGGGAGCGATGAGGACCGACGAAGAGGGCGTGTACGCTGCCGTCTCGGTGACGGCGTTCGACCCGGCTGAGGTAGAGCCATTGGCAGAGGAGGATGAGGTCGCGCCCGCGCCAGAGGCACCGGACGAAGCGCTCGCCTGGATGTAGATCTTGTTGAGACTGTTTACGTCGCGCTGGAACTGCGGCAGGCTCTCGAGCACGACGTGGTACTGGTTCAACTGCGTGTACATGGTATTGATCTGGCGCTGACCAAAGGCGTCGTAGAGCGTGTTATCGATGGTCGTGGGAGCGATGCCAAGCCGTGATGCAGTGCTGCGATCAATGACTAGCTTTACGGCGAGACCGCCGGGCTGCTGGTCGGTGGCGACATCTTCGAGCTCGGGCAGCATCTTCAGACGGTCGACGAAGCGGCCAGTCCAGAGGTTGAGTTCGGCCTGGTCGGGATCTTCAAGCGTGTACTGATACTGGGTGCGACTGACGCGGTCGTCAACCGTGATGTTCTGCACCGGCTGCATGAAGATCTGGATGCCTTCGACGTTGTTGAGCTTGCCCTGCAAGCGGCGGATGACATCCGAGGCAGAGCGGTCGCGATCTTCGAGCGGCTTGAGGTTGATCGACATACGGCCGCTGTTGGTTGTGGTGTTGGTGCCGTCAGCACCGATGAAGGAGGAAAGACTGTCGACGGCAGGATCCGCAAGGATAATGCTGGCGATCTGCTTCTGCTTCTCGGCCATCGCGGCGGTGCCAATCGATGCGGGTGCTTGCGTAATGCCCTGAATGACGCCGGTATCCTGCACCGGAAAGAAGCCCTTGGGGATGACGATGTAAAGCAGGATGGTGAGGATGAGTGTGCCAAGCGCGACGAAGAGCGTGAGGGTCTGGTACTCGAGGACGACCTTGAGGGTTCGGCCGTAGAAGGCAATCATGCTCTCGAAGATGTGCTCGGACCAGCGGTAGACGCGGCCCTGCGCGGCGTCGGGATTGTGCTTGAGAATGCGCGAGGCCATCATCGGCGTGAGCGTGAGCGAGACGATGGCGGAGATGATGATCGTGACCGCAAGGGTGACGGCGAACTCGCGGAAGAGGCGGCCGACGACATCGCCCATGAAGAGCAGCGGGATGAGCACAGCGATCAGCGAGACGGTGAGCGAGACGATGGTGAAGCCGATCTGCTCCGCGCCCTTGAGAGCGGCCTGCATCGGCGGATCGCCCTCTTCGAGATAGCGGGAGATGTTCTCGACCATGACGATGGCGTCGTCGACGACGAAGCCGGTGGAGATGGTGAGCGCCATGAGCGAGAGGTTGTCGAGCGAGTAGCCGAGTGCGTACATCGCGCCGAAGGTACCGACGAGCGAGAGCGGAACCGCGACCGAAGGAATGATGGTCGCCGAGAGGTTGCGCAGGAAGAGGAAGATAACCATCACGACCAGGCCGATGGTGAGCATCAGCTCGAACTCGACATCCGATACTGAGGCCTGGATGGGCGTGGTGAGGTCGGTGAGGGTCGTAACCTCGATGCCCTTGGGCAGGTTGGCTTCGAGCTGCGGGAGCAAGGCCTTGATGCTCTTGACGACGGTGATGGTGTTTCCACCGGGCTGGCGCTGGACGTTGAGGACGACAGCGGGAACCTGCTGGCCGTTGGCGCCTGTGCCCATCCATGCGGCCTGCTTGTTGTTCTCGATACCGTCGACAACCTGGGCGACATCGGTCAGCATGACGGGCGCGCCGTTGCGGTAAGCGACGACGACGGTTTTGTAGTCGGCGCTGGTGACGAGCTGATCGTTGGCGTCGATCTGGTAGTCCTGGCGCGCGCCGTCGAAGTTACCCTTCGCGGCGTTGACGCTGGCCTCACTGAGCGCGGTGCGCAGGCTCTCCATGTCGATGCCGTAAGAGGAGAGCGCGGCCGGGTTCGCCTGGATGCGGACGGCGGGCTTCTGGCCACCGCTGATGGAGACGAGGCCGACGCCCGAGAGCTGCGAGATCTTGGGCGCGAGACGGGTGTCGACGAGGTCCTCAACCTGCGAGAGAGGGACGTTCTTCGACGTGATCGCGAGCGTGAGGACAGGAGCGTCGGCGGGGTTGGTCTTGCTATAGATGGGCGGCGCGGGGAGGTTCGCCGGGAGATAGCTCTGCGAGGCATTGATCGCCGACTGCACCTCTTCCTCAGCGACGTCGATGTTGAGGCTGAGGGCGAACTGCAGCACAACGACGGAGGTTCCTCCGGCGCTGGTCGAGGTCATCTGGCTGAGACCCTGGAGCTGGCCAAACTGGCGCTCAAGCGGCGCAGTGACGGTCGTCGCGACGACGTCGGGACTCGCACCTGGATAGAAAGTGAGGACCTGGATGACTGGGTAATCCACCTGGGGAAGCGCCGACACCGGAAGCTGGGTGTAGGCGACGATTCCCACAAGCATAATGGCAGCCATCAACAGAGCAGTTGCCACAGGACGCAGGATAAACGGACGGGAAGGACTCACGGAGCGTCGCTCCCGCTGGTTGCGGCCGGAATTGGCTTGCTCGAGAGGATGACCTTGGACTTGTCCTGCAGCTTGTCGAAGCTGCTGTCGGCGATGACATCGCCGGGCTTGAGGCCCGCTTGAACGGCGGTGATGCCGTTGTCCGAGACCGAGGGCTTGATCTTGACCTCGTGCGCGACGCCTTCCTGGATGACGTAGACGAAGGCGGTCGTGCCGTTGTGCTGGATGGTGGAGTCTGGGATGAGGGTCGCGTTCTGGAGGGTGTTGACGAGCAGACGCGTGTTCACGAACTGGTTGGGGAAGAAGACCTCGCCCTTGTTGGTGAAGGATGCGCGGCCCTTGACGGTTCCGGTGGTGGTGTCGACCTGGTTGTCGAGCGTGATCAGGCTGCCTGCCTCAATCTGGTGGGTTCCGGCGCGGTCGAAGGCTTCGACCGGAAGCTTGGCTCCTGCGTGCACGCGGGATTCGACCTGACCAAGGTTGTCTTCGGGGATGGTGAAGACGACCGTGATGGGCTGGATCTGGGTGATAACGACGAGCGATGTGGTGCTCGACGACTGGACGACGTTGCCGGGATCGACGAGGCGGAGACCGACGCGACCAGTGATGGGCGCGGTGATGTGGCAGTAGTCGACCTGGACCTGGTCGTACTGGACGAGGCCCTGGTCGTTCTTGACCGTGCCTTGATCCTGGAGGACGAGCTTCTCCTGGTCCTCGAGCTGCTGGCGCGGGATGGCGTTGCGCGCCCACGCGGCCTTGTAGCGGTCGAGATCCATCTGGGCTTCGACGAGGAGGTTCTGGTCGCGCTCGAGCGCGCCCTGCGCCTGGAGGAGCGTGGCGCGATAGGAGCGCGAGTCGATGTCGATGAGCGGATCGCCTTTGCGGACGAGCTGGCCTTCGCGGTAGTGAACGGCGTTGATGACGCCGTTGACCTGGCTGGTGATCGACGAGGTGTAGACAGGCGTGACCGTTCCGATGGAGTCGAGGTAGACGCCGAGATTGCCTTGCTGCGCCGTGACTGTGGTGATCGTGACTGGACCGGAACCAGGACCGCGATGCGGTGCGGCTGCGCCGGTCGTGGACTTGTGATTCCAGACCAGCCAGAAGGCGACGGCGAAGATCAGCAGAAGAATGATCCAGACGAGAACGCGCACGGTTTTGCTGCGCTTGTGCTCGGGCTCGGGCGGAGCTGGCAGTTGGTGGTCGATTCCGATGTGCGGTTGCTCAGGATTCTGGTGCGGTTCAGCGGGCAATGTCGCTCCTTGCCACAATCATTCAGGTTCGGGTCTTCAAAGGTTTCCCGTCAGCTAATGGACGTTTCGGGAATGCTTTAAAGACGCATTTTTTTGTCTGTACCGGACGGACTCACGGCCCTCGACGGGGGCGGCCGGGTTACCCTGCCATGATACCCGTTCCGGCTTGGGGTGGGGTTTGTCAAGTAGAGGCATGCGCAGCGGTTAGTATGCGAGGGAGGATATATGCCGACAACACGCCGTAGCTTCCTGACCGACAGCTCACTGGGGCTGTTAGGAGTTGCCATGAGTACCAATGGGAGTGCCCAGAGTGCGCCTGGGGAGACGAAGCCGCAGACTCCGGGTGCGCCACCGGCTTTTGGGACGGCTCCTGCCGTTGGCCCGGAAGTAACTCCGGGGACGATTGGCGAGGCGGAGAAGCTGGTCGCGGTGACGTTGACCGAGGCGGAACGCGCGCAGGCTGCGGGCAACTGGCGAAGTGCGATGGCTCCTGTGTACGAGCGAAGGACTGGGCCGAGGCGGGTGGCGATCGCGGAGTCGGTCGCGCCGTATTCGCGCTGGGATGCTGTGCTTCCGGGCGCGAAGGCGGGTCCAGCGAGCGACCGGTTCGTACGCAGTACGACCGATGCAGGACCGCTGCCGGAGAAGGATGAGGAGATCGCCTTCGCCGACGTGTGGCAGCAGGCGCGGTGGATCGAGGGACGGAAGTTGACGTCGGAGCGGCTGACGCGGATCTACCTGGAGCGGATCAAGCGGTATGACGCGAAGCTGCAGTGCGTGATCACGCTGACTGAGGAGCTGGCGCTGACGCGGGCCAGGCAGGCGGATGCGGAGATCGCGGCGGGCAACTATCGCGGGCCGCTGCACGGAATTGTGTGGGGCGCGAAGGATCTGCTGGATACTGCGGGGATTCATACGACCTATGGCGCGGAGCCGTTTCGGAACCGGATTCCGAAGGCGGATGCGACGGTTGTGGAGCGGTTGCATGCGGCGGGTGCGGTGCTGATCGCCAAGCTGAGCATGGGCGCGCTGGCGCTGAATGACATCTGGTTCGGTGGTGCGACGAAGAATCCGTGGCTGCTGGAGGAAGGATCTTCAGGATCGAGCGCGGGTCCGGGAGCCGCGACTGCGGCGGGTCTGGTGAGCTTTGCGATCGGGAGCGAGACGGGCGGAAGCATCGTCTCGCCGAGCATGCGGTGTGGATTGACTGGGCTGAGACCGACGTTTGGGCGCGTGCCGCGAACGGGAGCGATGACGCTGTGCTGGTCGCTCGATAAGCTGGGCGCGATGACGCGTTCGGTCGAGGACGCGATGCTGGTGCTGAAGGCGATTACAGGGCCTGATGGACACGATGTTTCGGCGGTGCCTTCGAAGTTGAATTTTGAGGCCGGGACGGGGGTAAAAGGGCTGAAGATCGGGTATGTGCCGGGGTGGATGCAGGAGGCTCCGGCGACGGCGGTGGATCGGATGGCGTTGCAGACGGCGGCGAAGCTGGGGATGCATCCGATGGCAGTGGAGCTGCCGGACTGGCCGTATGGGTCGCTGAACGTGATCCTGTTCGCGGAGGCTGCGGCGGCGTTTGAGGGGATTACGCTCAACCGGGAGATCGACTCGCTGACGATGCAGACGCCGGACGCATGGCCGAATACGTTTCGGCAGTCGCGGTTTCTCTCGGCGGTCGACTTCGTGCAGGCGGATCGGCTGCGGCGGATGGTGGCCATGGAGATGGAGCGGATCTTCAACGAGGTCGATGTGCTGATTACGCCTTCGTTGCGGGACGATATTTTGAACATTACGAACGCCACGGGGCACCCTTCGCTGACGCTCAGGGCCGGGTTCGTCGAGGTGAGCGAGGCGCGGAGCGATTGGGCTCCGGATCCGAAGAAACCGCTGCCGAAGTTCTCGCCGCCGAGGCGGGTGCCGCATGGGGTGACGCTGATCGGGCGACTGTTCGAGGAGGGAAGGCTGGCGGAGGCGGGGATGGCGCTGGAGGCGGCATTTGGAGTGGCTCGGGAGCGACCGGCTGCTTTCTCAACTTAATGGTCAGGGGGTTACCCTAGCTAACTTGCTCGAAATGAATGAGTTGCGCGAATCATGGAGTGCAAATATTCCATCCATTGGGGTTACAGCCAAAATTCACATTCTAAACGGCTTAGCTAACAACGAAGCCCCGGCGGTTGGCCCGGGCTTTTCTCGATCTCTAGTTCAAGGATAGCAGGTTGGCGGGATCCTTTATGCCAAGTTTATTTCGTTTGAATGCAATGGGTTAGGTGGTTTTGGGGGTTGACAGGAAGTTGGCCGTTGCCAGTTGCCAGTTGTCAGTTGTCAGTAAATGCAAAGGCAAAAGCGCCCTACGCGGGCGGCGAACCCATCGTGGTGCGTGTACCGCTTCGCGTGGTGCTCCCGATGGTCGCAAGGAATTCTCTGGTGTGCGGTTTACGTCCCACCCTTCGACGATGAAGCTGTCGAAGGATGGGGCACCCGTGCTGGGATGGTGGATTGGAACGCCTGGCGGTATGGGATTCCCACATCTCAGGAACGAGATGTGGGGCACCCTTGTTCGTGCCGACCATCGGGAGGAGCTGCGCGAAGCGATTACCCACCACGATGGGTTCGCCGCCCGCGCAGGGCGCTCATCCGGCAGGCCATCTCTCTGAAGGCTTTCAGATCGAAAAGATGACGGCTTTGGCCCACAGGCAGGTCTCCGGCTATGGCCTATCCAAGCATCAGAGATAACCAGAGTTAACAGCTTTGGTTTCACCCTTCTGGAGGCAGTATGCGGTCGAGCAGCAGCAGAGTTTTGTCTTTCTTGTTTGGCGCGGTAGTTATCTTCGCAATGATGGCGGGGTGGAGGGCAGAGGCACAGTTCGGGGCGAGCCTGAATGGGACGGTCGCGGACTCGACGGGCGCGGTAATTCCGGGCGCGAAGGTGACGCTGACGAATGTGGCGAACAACCAGGTGCGCACGGCGACGAGCTCCGGCGATGGTGCGTACAACTTTACCGAGCTGGCTCCGGGAAGCTACAACGTGAGCGCGACTGCCATGGGGTTCAAGATGGCGTCGCTGACGGCGGTATCGGTGGCGGCGGAGACGCCGAGGACGGCGAATATCACGATGACGACGGGCGGGGCATCGGATACGGTGACGGTGAATGCGGATACGCTGCCGACGCTGCAGACGTCGGATGCTTCGATTGGAAGCACGCTCGATAACGAGGCGATTGAGAAGCTGCCAGCCAACGGCGGCGATGTGTATGAGCTGCTGCGGACGGCTCCGGGAATTACGGGCGATTCGGCGCGGTCGGGTTCGGGGACAAGTGTGTTTCTTCCGAATGGGGCGGGGCCGGGAGGGTCAAACTCGGGCATCTTTCAGACGGAGAATCAGGTACAGATCTCGGCTGCGGGGCAGCAGGTGGGGGCGAATAATTATCTGATCGATGGAGTGAGTGTGAACTCGCTGGGGCAGGCGGGAGCGGCGGTGGTGACGCCGAACCAGGAATCGGTGTCGCAGATGACGGTGCTGTCGACGTCGTACTCGGCGGAGGATGGAAGGAACTCGGGTGCGCAGATCAAGATTGTGTCGAAGAGTGGAACGAATACGGTGCATGGGAGCGGGTACTTTCGCTACGACGAGCCGGGATTGAATGCGTATAACCACAACGTGAATGCGCCGGGGCTGGACTTCGCGGGCAATCCGATTCGCGTGGACAATGCGATTCGCGACTGGGCGGGATCGATCGGTGGGCCGATCGTGAAGGACAGACTATTTCTGTTTGGATCGTATGAAGGCTTCAAGCTGAATGCGAATACATACACGAACCAGTTTGTGGAGACACCGGCGTTCGATGCGCAGATTCTTTCGACGCGTGGGACTTCGGTGACGGGAACGATTGTGGGATCGGGCGGGGTGACGCCGCGGGTGGTGAACATTTTAACGCCGACGTGCTCGTACTATGCGGTCGCGGGTGATCCGTGCGCGGTGGTGGGGGCCGGGATGGATATTGGGTCGATGGGTCCGGCAAGCGGCAGTGGGACGTACTTTACGAATGCCTCGCAGGGCGCGGGGCTCGATGGGATTGCGGATCTGGAGTATGCGCAGTTACTGATTCCTTCGCGTGGGCGTGGCAACCAGTTCAACGGGCGTGCGGACTACTACATGACGCCGAAGGATCAGTTTGCGTTCAGCGTGTACATCACGAAGCTGGATAACTATGGGATCTCGGGATCGACGAACTCGAGGCCGCAGGCGGATGTGCCGTTCAAGCCGCAGAACTCTGCTGAGACGTTTATTTTTATTCACACGTTTACGCCGACGCTGCTGAACGAGTTTCGCGCGAATGGGACACGGTTCGCGGATAACGAGGTGAGGGATGGTGCGGGGACGGTGAACTACGGAATTCCTTATATCGACATTCAGGATATTCCGGGAGGGAACGACCTGAACTATGGGGCGAAGCAGGGGGCGACTTCGCCGGGGATTTTGGCGGAGAACACGTATGAAGTGCGGGATGCGGTGACGAAGAGTCTGGGCTCGCATACGGTGAAGTTCGGTGGCGAGTATCGGTGGGAGCAGGACAACAATAATCTCGGTGGCGATGCGAGGCCGGTGTACTCGTTTACGGGGATGTTCAACTTTGCGAATAGTGCGCCAGTGTATGAGGGTGTCGATGCGGACCCGACGACGGGTGGTGTGCCGGTGACAGCGCGGTATCTGCGGTCACAGACGCTGGGGCTGTTTGTGCAGCATGACTGGAAGGTGTCGCAGAGCCTGACGGTGAATACGGGTGTGCGGTATGAATACTTTTCGCCGATTCATAATAAGGGGTTCGAGGTGAACCTGCCGGTGCTGGGACCGGCGGGGAGTGAGCTGTCCGGGGCGGTTCTGTCGCCGCACTATAACTTCTATAACCCGGACTATACGGGGGTGAGTCCGAAGGTTGGGTTTGCGTGGTCGCCGCCGATGTTCAATAGCAAAATGGTCGTACGCGGCGGCGTGGCGCGGGCGATGAACCGGTTGAATTTTTCACTGTTCGATCCGGCGGTCGAAGATGGGCCCGGGTTCTTCAACTTCGGGCTGTGCTGCGGGTCAGCAACGTCGCCGTATGCGGCGGGACAGATTCAGTATGAGACGGGGACGAGCACGTCGCCGTTCAGCTTTGCGGCGAATCCGGCGTTGAAGACGACGCTGGTGAATGGGCTTCCGGTGACGGTGAACTCGAATGGAACGACGACGCCGATTGCGATTGAAGTGTATGGAGCGCAGCCGAATTTGAAGATTCCGTATGCGTATCTGTACTCGCTGGAGACGCAGTTCCAGATCTCGAGTGGGTACACGATGACGGTTGGATTTCAGGGGTCTGAGGCGCATCATCTGCCGCGGCTGGTGAACCAGAACTTTCTGTATGCACAGCCCGCGAATGCGACGGTGTTCAATGCGTCGTACTTTGCGCAGGACGATTCGAACTCGAACTATGCGGGAGCGAATGTGCATCTGCAGAAGCTGCTGCGGCATGGGTACCAGATCGACGCGACGTATACGTACTCGAAGTCGCTGGATCAGATCTCGAATGGAAGTGGTGCAGATAGCGCGGCGAACCAGACGAATCCGGCGGTGAACCGGACGGAGTGGGGGCCTTCGGACTATGACACGCGGCATCGGATTGTGATGACCGGGCTGTGGTCGATTCACGGGACCAAAGGCAATATGAAGGCAGTGAATGTGCTGACGAATGGATGGCAGGTGAATGGGATCTGGACGTTCCATACAGGGTTTCCGTTTACGCCGGTGGTGGCAAATGCGGCGAGTAATCCATATGTAACCAGCGCAGCTACAATTTCGCCGACGCGGCCGTATGCGTACTTTGGTGGGTTTCAGGGAAGCTGCTCGAACAGCAATTACATCAGTGGAAACGATGTGAAGAATACTTCATTTACGTTGGTGGCTCCGACAGGTGTGGCGAATACGCCTGGGATTGGGAGGAACGCGTTTAGCGGGCCGTGCTATACGGATACGGATTTGAGCGCGGCGCGGCAGCAGACGTTCAAGGTGCTTGATCATGCGTTCACTGTGCGGTTCCAGGCGAATGCGTTCAACGTGTTCAACACGCTGAATCTGAGCCCGTTTACAAATGGGAATGCGGGTGGGCCTGCGCAGATTGTCGGCGCGGATCCGAACAATGCGACGGATGCGGCGACGAGGGCGGCTTCGAACTATGGGAGACCGACGAGCGCGGATGCGGGGCGGCAGATCGAGTTCTTTGCGCGGCTGACATTCTAGTGAAAGACTTGTCCTGCCGGACGAGCCTCCTGCGCGGAGGGCGATCACTTCGCGATGTGTGATCGCTCTGCGTGGTCCTCCCGTTGGTCGGCACTAGATTTTGTGCCGACCAACGGGAGGAGCGACGCGAAGCCCAATACCGCACGAAGTGCCCCGCGTAGGGCGCTTTTAGTTCGTAATTAAGAAAGAAGGTTTATGCGCGCTTCGTTTGGTTTGCTCTGCGGGATCTTGGGTTGTTCGATGGCGGTCACGGCGAGCGTGGCACAAAGCGTCGAGGTAAAGGTCGACGCGCGGGCGGCGACAACGGCGTTCCCGCATTTCTGGGAGCAGACGTTTGGATCGGGACGGGCGATTCTTTCGCTGCGTGAGGAGTATCGCGACGATCTGCGAACGGTGAAGAAGGCAACGAACTTTCAGTCGATCCGGTTCCATGGAATTTTTATGGATGAGGTAGGGCTGTATGACCCGAATAGGAAGAGCCAGAATCCGGGGTTGAAGGCTGAGGATGTGGCGACGAATGGGATCTATAACTTCTCGTACGTGGATGAGATCTATGACGGGCTGCTCGCCAATGGGGTGAAGCCGTTCGTCGAGATGAGCTTTATGCCGAAGGGGCTGGCGAGCGATCCGAATGCGCTGCATGCGTTCTGGTACAAGCAGAATGTTTCTCCGCCGAAGGATTACGCGCAGTGGGATGCGATGATTACGGCGTTTGCGCAGCATCTGATCAGTCGGTATGGGATCGCCGAGGTGGCGACGTGGAAGTTTGAAGTCTGGAATGAGCCGAATCTTGATTTCTGGGGCGGGAACCCGAGGCAGGCGACGTATTGGGAGTTCTATGACCATACGGCGCGTGATCTGAAGACGGTGAGTGAAAAGATTCAGGTGGGTGGGCCTTCGACCGCGCAGGCGGCGTGGGTGACGGCGTTTCTTGCGCATACCAAACAAGAGAATGTGCCGGTGGATTTTGTGAGCACGCATGTGTATGGGAACGATGAGGCGAAGAATATCTTTCCAGGAACGGCGCTGGCAAACGAGAACATTCCACGCGACCGGATGGTGTGCACGGCGGTGAAGCATGTGCATGAGGAGATCGTGGCGTCGGCTTATCCGAAGATGCCGTTGATCTTTTCGGAATACAACGCGAGCTATGCGAATGAGCCGGATGTGACCGACACGACGTACATGGGGCCGTGGATGGCGGAGACGATCCGGCAGTGTTCGGGGCTGGTAGAGGCGATGAGTTACTGGGATTTTTCCGACGTGTTTGAAGAGCAGGGTGTGACGCGAACGCCGTTCTATGGCGGGTTTGGGCTGATTGCGGCGGACGAGATTGAGAAGCCGTCGTTCAACGCGTTTGCGATGTTGCATGAGTTGGGGGAGCAGCGGATTGCGGTCGATGGCCCGGTGTTGGCGACGAAGCGGAGCGATGGACGGATTGCGATTGCGCTGTGGAACTATGCGGCGCCGTATGGCGAGGGTGCAGCGTATACGCCGCCTCCAGCGGATACGGGGCCGGTGAAGACATTTCACGTTACGGTTGCGGGCGCGGCGAAGAATGCGGCGGTAACGGTGATGCGGGTCGATGCCGATCATGGGAATGTGTTGAAGGTGTATGACGCGATGGGTCGGCCTTCAAATCCGACGCGGGAGCAGATCGCCACATTGCGCACGGCGGGTGAAGCGTCGAAGCCGGAAAAGGCATCTCTTAAGGATGGGAGTTTGACGGTAAACATCCCGGCGCAGGGGCTGGTCGTTCTGCTAATTGCCAAGTAAACCGAGAGTTCAGTCGGCTATAGGCAGCAGAAGGCGGTTCCAGACGATATGTGCCCCGTACGGGCTATGGAGAGATGGGCGTCCGGGCCGTTAGATGAATGTCTGCGGGACGATCTCTGCTGAGGAACGGTTGGGTGAATTGACGATCTATCGACGAGGATCAAGAGGGCCAACTCGTATCAGCCGCCGCGAATCGATGAAGTTGATGGGTGGGGCGGCGCTTGCGGGACTGGCCGCAGGGATGCCTGGGCGAGCGTTTGCGGCGAGGGGGCGCGGGTTTGCGAGAGGGCAGGCGATTGCGCCGTATCGCTTGAGCCACGACGACACGGCCTTTCTGGAAGATATGCAGCATGCGGCTTGCCTGTTCTTCTGGGAGCAGGCGGACCCGGTCTCGGGGCAGGTGCTGGACCGGGCGGCGAATAAGGTCTCGGGTAGTGGGATCGATAAGGACCGACGGATTGCGAGTATTGCCGCGACGGGGTTTGGGTTGAGCGCGCTGTGTATCGCGGCGGAGCGGAAGTACTATCCGAGGGAGCAGATTCTGCAGCGTGTGCAGGCGACGCTCCAGTTCCACTTGAACCGGATGCCGCACCAGCATGGGTTTCTGTTTCACTTCAACGATGTGCAGACGGGTGAGCCGTTCGGGTTCAGCGAAGTGTCTTCGATCGATACGGCGATCTTTCTGTGTGGGGCGTTGACGTGCAAGGCGTACTTCAACGATCCGGGTGTGACGGAGATGGCGACGCAGTTGTATGAGCGCGTGGACTGGCCGTGGATGTTGAATGGTGGGGATACGTTTGCGATGGGATGGCGGCCTGCGTCGGGGTTTATCCGGACACGGTGGAACCACTATTGCGAGCTGATGATGATGTATCTGCTGGCGATTGGGTCGAAGACACATAGCATCTCGCCGGACTGCTGGGATGCGTTTACGCGGCCCCCGATGATCTATGAGGAGTTTGAGTACATCAGTGGAGCGGATCCGCTGTTTGTGCACCAGTACTCGCATGCGTGGTTTGATTTTGCGAAGAAGCAGGATGCGTATGCGAATTATTTTGAGAACTCGGTGACCGCGACCGAGGCGCATAAGGCGTTTTGCCTGGCCCAGGGGCGGGGGTATAGCGATGACTACTGGGGGGTGTCGGCGTCGGACTGGGAGCATGGGTATGTGGCGTGGGGTGGGCCGCCGCTGATGGGGCCGGTGAACGGGACAGTGGTGCCGTGTGCGCCGGCGGGGTCGCTGCCGTTTCTACCGCAGGAGTGCGTGCATGTGCTGCGGGCGCTCAGGGATAAGTTTGGCGTGGATGCGTGGGGACGATATGGGTTCTGCGATGCGTTCCACCCGGAGCTGCTTTGGTTTGATCCGGACGTGCTGGGGATCGACCTGGGAATTGGTCTGCTGATGGCGGAGAATCTGCGGACGGGGCTGATCTGGAAGACGTTTATGCAGAATGAAGAGGCTGTGACGGCGATGGATCTTTGTGGGTTTTCAGCGGGATAAGTGAAGGGAATAGGGACTAGGGAATAGAAAAGACAGGGATCAGCGATCGGGTGAGAGACTACCCCCCTCCCCCTGTTTTGTGCAAAGTCTTCGAATGATTGAAGTTAGGTGGGGACTTCGATTTTTGGGGCGTTTTTTTGGGCTCTTTTGGGGGAAGGGTGGACCGCCGGATGAGGGCCTTCCGGCGGTGCGGTCTGTCAAGTTTCCGG
>Ga0302314_10002400_pt1 | contig 34712 bp, 34 predicted proteins | sample III_Palsa_N2_3_FD_200533 | JGI IMG/M metagenome (GOLD analysis project Ga0302314, IMG submission 200533) | Peat permafrost microbial communities from Stordalen Mire near Abisko, Sweden - III_Palsa_N2_3 | ecosystem: Environmental > Terrestrial > Soil > Palsa > Peat permafrost | place: Sweden...
AGCGGAAACTTTCTCGGCTATTCCGAGCCGACACTGAGATTGCCGATCGTGATAGCGATCGTCGCCGAAGCACTGGTGATCCCGCTGCTGCTCGGACTCGCGCGCACCGACGCAAGTTCCGACGCTTCCGTAGTCGCGTCAGCTTCGTCTAACTAGGGGCGCGGCTTTCGGCGGGACCGTCCGTCGATATCGTGCGAGACGGGGCACCATGCGTTTTCGAGGCCGAGATGAGAGATCCGCAGGAGTCCCTGGTGACTCCGTGTCTCCGACACGGGGCCGGCTCAGCGTTGAGGCAATCCGCGCGCGACGGGTTGAGACGCAGCGGCGACTACGCAGGCGACGGATCCTCTTGGCAATGCTGGCCCCGATCGTGCTCGTATTGGTCTCTTTCGGGATCTCCTACGCGAACTACATGCTCAAGCCGACCAGCGAGAACTTCTCCGAGCGCTCAGCGGAGTGGGTACGTGACGACGTCCCCTTCGGCAACTGGATGATCGACACGGCAGAGCGCCTGACAGCGACCGCGCCCCGCAAGGGCGGCCCCGGGCTCAAGCGCCTGCCCCGTGTCGGACTGAGTGCGATATCGCGGGTAAAGCGCGCTGGGCGCCACAGCCAGCTGGTCTCCTATCTGCCGCCGCCGATCAAACCGGTGTTCGCGAAGCCCCTTCCAGGCGAAGGCGTCTGGCACCGCACGGGCCCGTCCGTCCATGGCGGGCCGCCGGTGCTCGTAACGAGTTACCGGCCGAGCACGGAGTACCCCACGATCATCGCGTATGTCTTGTGGATTGACCACACCCGCACCGATCTCGCCTACTACCCCGGCCGATACGAGCCGCCAAGCGCAGTCGATCGGGGGCCGATGATGATCCCCGTCGACCAGCGCTACCGACTGCTCGCCGCGTTCAACGGTGGCTTCACTCACGTCGACACCGACAACGGTTCGGCGGTCAACGGCTACACCAACGAGCCGCTGATCGACGGCAACGCCACGCTCGCCGGCTACCGCAACGGACGCGTGAACATCGTCAAATGGGCCGGCGGCCCGAACGCGCCCGCGGGCGTCGCATGGGCGCGTCAGAGCCTCACCCCGATCGTCTGGGGCGGCAAGCTCAACCCTGAGCTCAACATTGACCCGAACAGCATCCAATGGGGCTTCAGTCTGGGCGGCAGCATCTTCACCCCGCGCACCGCCGTCGGGATCGACGCCCACGGCAACGTGATGTTCGTCGTGGCCTCGGAGGCGACCGTGGTCTCACTCGCCCAGATCCTCCGGCACATCGGCGCGGTTCGCGGAATGGAGTTCGACATCAACCCCGCGTGGCACACATTAATTACCTATTCCCACAAGAACGGCCTTGACCCGACGATGGTCGAGCCCCAACCCGATAAGTCGCCCGACCGCTACCTGATCCCGGACGACCGTGACTTCTTCGCGGTCTACTCAAGGGTGCCTGGGCCGGTCACCGTTCCTTTCAAATAGCCGGATCAGTCTTGCAAACAGCAGTAGAGCAGGAACAGCATCGCGAGCAGCAAGACCGGCGCGAGCGTCAGGCTCGGGATCACATCACCGTTACCGATCCCGGATGAGACGATCGCGACCAGCATCGTGGCGCTGAGCAGAACCGCTGTTGGGACGGTCCAGCGCCGCAGAACGAGAAGTATTCCACCGCCCGTTTCCAGCACTCCGGCGAAGATCTCAAGCGCGGACGGAAACGGCAAGCCAAAGCTGCGGAAGGCGTGAAGCTCCCAGTGGTGAAAGATGAACTTCACGAGTCCTGCGAAGAAGAAGATGACGCCGGACACGAGCGCCACTCTCGTTAGGCTCCGGTTGGCATGAACGCGCTCGTCGGGTCGGGATATGAGCGAGCGTTGCACGGAACTGAGTGTGACGCAGGGTCAGGCTCGGATCACCATCAACGACCGAGGAGCTTCTCAGCATGGCTAAAGAATTCAGCGGCACCGCCGTGATCGACCGTCCGATTGACGACGTGTTCGCGTTTTTGGCTGACGGCACCAACGATCTGAAGTTCAGCCCGCGGGTGCAGAAGATCGAGAAGACGTCGGACGGACCCGTCGGCGTTGGCACCGTTTTTGAGAGCACTGTCAAGGATGCCGGAATGACCACTAGCCGAAGGTTTGAACTGACCGAGTTTGAGGCGCCGACGAAGATTCGTTGGGCCGAGCGATCGAAAAACATCGTTACCGCGACTGAGGGCGGGTACGACCTTGAGGCGGTCGGCGACTCTCAAACCAAGGTCACGATTCACAACACCCTCGAGGGCCATGGGTTCGGGAAGTTGATCGTGGGGTTCGCGGTAAGTGCTGCTAGCAAGGATGCGCCGGCGTTCGCAGAGCGGATCAAGGCGGCGGTCGAAGCCGCCTGACTAACAATTAGCTTGGCGGGCGGCGCATCGGCCACATCGGTGGGCTGTCCAGCGTGCTGAAACTGCCGAGGTGCTCGAAGCCGAGCCGTTCGTACAGCTTGGCGTTCCGTTCGCTGGAGGCCTCGAGGTAGGCCGGCAGTCCTTCCTTGTCGCAGCGCTCGAGTGTCGGGCCCATCAGTGCGGTGCCGAGCCCCTGTCCCTGTGCGCTGGGTGCGACTCCGACGTAGGCGATGTAGTAGTGCGGCTCTGTCGGATGTCGTTTCTCGAGCTCGGCGCTCAGCGTGGTGGCAGCGCCCATACGGCGTCCAAAGACCCGCAGAAGCTTCACGGCCACCCGCAGTTGGACGCTGACCTGCATGTGCCAGCCGTCGGTAGGCAGCTCAACGCAGGCACCATCGCCTGACTCGTTCATCAGTACGCGGCCAGCCGGCAAGAAGAGCTGCTCAAGTTCGAATCGGTAGAAGCGCAGCAATTTGCTGTGGCGCCCCCGACGCTGAGGAAGTACCCACGACCAGAGGGGGTCATCCTCAAACGCGTCCGCTAACGCCCGGGTCAGCCGGTCGACATCAGCCAGGCCGGCGGTGCGGATTGAGCGATCAATGCTCACGCCGTCTCCCGTCTGGCGCGCCGGTAGCCGACCATTCTGCGATGGTGGCAGAAGTGCCCCCACCAATGCTCGATGAGTGCTTCCGCATTACGGTTGAGTCAATGAACGACGATTTCGACACGCTCGCCAAAACAGCGGTGGTTGCCGGCGCACTCGCGCGCTTGCGCACACTGGCTGGTCTCGATAGCGGAATGGAGCGCCACTGTCTGCGCGTTCTCCACATCGCCGGGCACATCGCCGGAGACCGGAGCTGGTCGGTCGACGGCGAGGTCCTGACGGTCGCCGCGATCTTGCACGACATCGGCCTCTACGACGCTGCCTCAAGAGGCGTTTACACGGCGGATGGGGCGCTGTTCGCCAGGGAGATGCTGAGCAGCCACGGCTGGCCACAGGCGCGCGTTGAGCTGTGCGCCAACGCGATTGAGCGCCACCACGAACTGCGACGACAGCTCCGTTATGGAGCCGAGGTGGAGGCGATTCGCCTCGCCGATCGGGTCGACCTGAGCAACGGGATGTTGAGCGCCGGTCTCGATCGCTACTGGTTACGGGCGCTGACACAGGAGATCCCGCGGGTCGGTCTGGTGAAAGAACTCACCTGGCTGATCGGGCGCATGATGCGCAGGCGGCCAGGCAGCCTGCTCGGCATCTTCCGCCGTCCTTCCTAAACGACGCACCTCAGCGAACGCGGAGGTCGCCGCTCCTACCCGTGGTCGGAAGGCTGGCCACCGAGCAGGGTCAGCGCATGGGGCAGTGCGTCGGCGATTCCCGCCCCTGCCTCAGCGATGCTCTTCGGGCTGCCGGGAAAGTTGATGATCAAGCTTCGTCCGCGGATACCGGCGATCCCGCGCGAGAGCATCCAGTGCGGCGTGTGGGCGGCTGAGGCTCGACGCATCGCCTCGGCGATTCCAGGCGCCTCGCGCTCGATCACCGTCCGCGTCGCCTCCGGCGTGACGTCACTCGGAGCAAAGCCCGTCCCGCCGGTTGTGAGCACGAGCTCGACACCGAGGTCGGACCACTCGATCAGACGGGCGGCGATCTGCAGCTGGTCGTCGGGGACGATTTCGGCCCCGGCAATTTCCGCGCCCAATGCAGTCGCGAACGATGTCAGAGCAGGGCCGCCGCGATCATCCTCAACCCCGCGTGACGACGACACCGTGATGATCGCGGCGCGCATCAGTCCGCTGGGCGAAGCCAGGTGCCGCTGGCGCCGCCGCTCTTCTCAAGCAGGACTACCTGCTCGATCGCGACTCCGCGCTCAAGGCCCTTGACCATGTCGTAGAGCGTCAGCGCTGCCACCGCCGCAGCGGTCATCGCCTCCATCTCAATACCGGTCTGAGCGGTGATCCGGGCCTCGGCGGTGAATTCGACGATCCCCGCCTCGGCGTTGACCTCGGCCGCCACGTCAACGAAGCTGAGCGGCAGCGGGTGACAGAGCGGAATCAGTTCGCCCGTGCGCTTGGCCGCCTGAATGCCGGCGATCCGCGCGACGGTGAGCGCTTCGGCCTTCGGCGTGGTGCCGGCAGCAATCGCGGCCGCTGTCGCTGGGGACATGCGCAGTCGAGCACGAGCCACCGCACGCCGCTCCGTACTCGGCTTGGTTCCGACGTCGACCATCCGAGCATTGCCGTCTGCGTCGAGGTGGGTCAGCTCGCTCATACGGCCGTGTTCCCGGGAACCCGTACGCGGCTGCCGACAGCGTCCACCTCAACCTTCCAGATCGGTGCCTCGGCCTTAATCCGGTCGAGAACCTCTCGTGCGCCGGTGAACGCTTCGTCGCGATGCGGGGCGGATACCGCGACGATGATGCTCGGCTCCGAGGCCGGGACCAGACCGACCCGGTGCTCAGCTGCGGCACGGCAAAGCTGGTGAGTGGCGATCGCCTCGGCGAGGATCGTCTCGATCCGCTCAAGCGCCATCTCCGCATACGCCTCGTAGTCGAGACTGGCGATGTCTCGCGGGAGACCTTGAAAGCTGACGAGCGCGCCGGCGTGCGGATCGGCCACAGCTGCGCAGATCGCGTCGAGGGACAACGGCTCGCGTCGGATCGCAGCGGAGCTACGGGACGGCTCATCGGCAGTGCCGACCAGCAAGTCGGCACTGCCGCCACTGACTGGGGGAATCAGTGCCAGTTCGTCGCCTGCTTGCAGCTGTGTCTGCGCATCTGCGAGTTCACGGTTGACCGCCATCCGGACACTGCCGTCTGCGACGCCTTCCAGACCCGGCGTCTGCGCCGCGACCGCTAGGGCGTCGGCCACGGTCGCCGGTTCGGTCAGTTCAAGTTCGATCGTCGCCGTCCCGGCGCGCTCCTTGAGGATCGCGAACAGTTGCACGCGAAGCACCATCGCTCAACGCGCGACGTCGACCATCACCGATGTCGCCTTGACCGCCGCTGTTGCCGCTACGCCTGGCGCAAGGCCGAGCTCCTCGACCGAGTCACGGGTGATCGCGGCGGTCACGAGAAACGGCCCAGCCTCGATCTCGACAAGCGCCATCACGCCGTCCACTTCGACGGAGCGAACGATCCCGGGGAACCGATTGCGAGCGGAGAAGCGGACGCCCGTCTCGTGTCGACGTGGCCGACTGCTGAGCCGCTCGATCTCTGCGGCGGAAACCACCCGTCGGTTACGAGAATCGCGACCTGTGGTCAGCTTGCCATCGCGATCCCAGCGCCGCAGCGTGTCGACGCTTACGCCGATCGCCTTGGCCGCTTCACCGAGAGTGAGATCAGCAGACATCAAACGGAAGGTAGTCGACGACGGTGCCAGATGCGAGTTCACCGTCGCCGCTCGGGATCCGCGCGACGCCATCGGCCAGGGCGGAGATGGCGAGCTGGTGGGACTGCTGGCCACCCAGCGGAGCGAGCGTGCCGTCGGCTTTGACCTGCACCCGGATCAGGTCGTCACGGTCGCGGTCAGGGCGTACGGCGACCGCCAGTGGCGCAGCGTGAAAGTGCGGGCCCGGATCTGGCGCGCCCTGCATCGCCAGAACTGCGGGCCGGACGAACAGGTGAAAGGTGACAAGGCCGGAAACCGGATTGCCGGGCAGACCGAAGACGAGCGTGCGCCGTTCACCGACGTCACGGATGCCGAAGCTGAGCGGCTTACCCGGGCGCATCCGGATTCCCCAGAACAGCTCGTTCACCCCCAACTCCGCCGCGACACCTCGCACCAGGTCATGGGTGCCGACCGACACGCCGCCACTGCTGATCACCAAATCGAAGTTGTCCAGCGCCCAGTCGAGCGCATCGCGGTGCGCGGCTGCGTCATCAGGCAGGTGACGGGTGACCGCGGGGACACGGGCGGACGCCAGCGCCGCGAGCAACATCGGGCCGCTCGAGTCATAGATCTGGCCGGGGCCGAGGGTGGGTGCCGGGCCAGGCGCCTCGGCGCTGACCAGTTCGTCACCGGTGGTGAGCACCGCCGCGCGCACCTGGCGGATCGGCCAACTGCGGATCCCGGCGGCCAGTGCGGCACCGAGTTGCGCGGGGCCGACCCGGCTGCCGCCTCTGACCAGCTCAGCGCCGGTAGCGATGTCGGAGCCCCGCGGGCGCACGTATTCGCCGACGGTGACCGCGTGGTCGATCTGCACCGCATCACCGTCGACGGTCAGGCGCTCGATCGGCACAACCGCGTCGGCACCATCAGGCAGAACCGCGCCGGTAGAGATCATGACCGCCTGTCCGGCGTCGATGCCGGTCATGAACGGAGCGCCGGCGGCGGATTCGCCGACGATCGTCAACCGGCCGGGCGCGTCCTGCGCGCGCAGCGCGACACCATCCATCGAGGAGTTGGCGAACGGCGGAACGTCGACCTCGGCCGCAATCGATCCGGCGAGAAACAGGCCGAGCGCGCCGGCCGATACCGGGAGCGACTCGGGTTGAATCGGCCGAGCGTGCTCAAGGACGATCGCCCGGGCATCGTCGATCTCCAACAACCGTGTGGCGGTCATCTTGCTGGCAGCGTATCCGCGTTCAGACAGGCGTGTTCCAGGCGCTGAGTGCTTCCGCGGCTGCCTGGACTTCACACCTGCTGCCGGCGGCCAGTTCGGCCACCGTCATGTGTGCGCGGACCGGGCCGAGCCCGTCAACCTCGACAATCGATTCGAAGTGCGTGCCGAGGTCGATCACGTCCTGCACGGTTCCGCTGCCGAGCCGCACAAGATCGGGGCGTGCGGACCCCGACAGGTCGACCGCTTCCGGCGCGACCCGCCATAGACAGGCGCTCGGATCAAAGTCCGGCGCCAGCCGTGCGCCCAGCGGTGGCGGTCCGTTGAACACGTTGTCGATCCCCAGTAGCCCCGCGACCTCTGCTGACACCGGCTGCCGGAACACCACCGAACAGGGTCCCGACTGCAGCACGCGGCCGGCGGACAGCACGATGATGTCGTCGGCCAGCATCGCCGCCTCGGTCGGGTCGTGGGTGACCAGCACGGTTGACAGCCCGACCGAATGTTGCAGCCGCCGGAGCTCGTGGCGCAGCGCCACTCGCACGGGGGTGTCGAGGGCCGACAGCGGCTCATCAAGCAACAACACGCGCGGATCCCGTGCCAGCGCGCGGGCCAGCGCCACTCGCTGGCGCTGACCTCCCGAGAGCTCAGAGGGAACTCGGTCAGCCAACTCCTCAAGCCCCAGCGTGTGCAGCCACCAGGCAGCTCGTGCGGGCGATGTTCCGGTGCCGAAGTTGGCCTGCTGCCACACCGTCCTGCCGGGCTGCAATCCGTACCCCTGGGGGACGTAGCCGACGCCCCGTTTGTGGGCGGGAAGCCGGCTGACATCGCTGCCGTTGAAGCTGACGGACGCCCCGCGGGAGAGCCCGGCCAGCGACCGCAGGGTCAGCGACTTGCCCGCTCCCGACGGTCCGACTATGGCCAGTCGCTGGGACGCTTCGCGTTGGGTCAGACGCAAGCTGAATCCGCCGACCGTCTCGTCGACCTCAAAGCCGACTCTAGTGCCGCTGCCGGCAACGGGAGCGGCGCCGGCTGGCAGCCCTCGGCGTGAGCGCAACCGAGGCTTCCAGTGCAGCGCGCCAAGCGCGATGGCCACGATCGCCACGCAAAAGGCCAGCGCCGTCGGTGCCTCGGTCTGGCTCAGCGGGGCCGAGGAGAACAGGTTGTCGACATACACGGGGAGGCCGTAGGGGTGGTAGGCCAGCACGCTGACGGTGCCGTACTCGCCGAAGGCGCGCAGCCACATCAGGATCATTCCGCCGCGAATCCCCTCCGACGCGGCCGGTAGCTCGACGCGCAAAAAGGTGGACAGCGGCCGGTGACCGAGCGTGGCCGCCACGTCAGACAGGGCAGGGTCGACCGCCCGGAACGCACTGCGAGCCGCCACCACCAAGAACGGGATCGAGACCCATGACATGGCGATCACCATCCCGTAGATCGTCTGCGTCAGCCGCTCACCCGTGTGCTGCCCCAGGAACGTGTAGGGCCCGACGATGTAAATCAACAGCACACCGCTGATCAGCGGTGGCACCGCCAGCGGCAACTGCACGAGAACGCTCAGCAGGGATGAGATGAAACCGCGCCGCCGGGCAAGGAAGAAAGCCAGCGGGATGCCGGTCAGCACGCCGATCGCCAGCGAGATGGTCGCGGCGAAGGCGGAAACCCTCAGTGCCGACCACAGGCCCGGGTCATGCCAACCAGCATCGCTGCTGGAAGCCAGCCGGATGACGAAGGCGCCGACCGGGTAGGCCAGATACAGAACCAGTAGGGCGCCGAGCAGCGCGAGCGTGCGCGGCGCCCTCCGGTTCACGAACTAGATCCCGCTAGGAACCTTGCCGAACTTCTCGGCGGGCGAGATCACATGGAACTTTTCAGACTTCAGCAACTTGGCGCCCTGCGAGCTGAGTATGAACTTGACAAACGCCTTGGCGGCTGGGCCGTCGGGCGCGTTCTTGAGGATCGTGACGGTGTACTTGCCGTACTGGGTAGGCACGCCGCTCAAGTTGACCCATGGGCTGTTCTGCGAGATCGCATCGGACTCATACATGAATGCCGCGTCTGCCTGGCCGGTCTGAATGCTGGCCTGCTCAGCGTCCTCATCGCCGTTGATGCTGGAGGAGCTTGACGACGCGATCCTGTCGAGTGCGTGGCGGTACTTGGAGAACTTCCTGGCGGCCGCCTTCAGCGTGTCCTCAGCCAGCACGCCGCCCGGGTCAGTTGCGGGGTCGGTGCGCTCGACGATGAATCCCTTCTCAGTGATGACCTTGTACCAGGCCTCGTGCAGCAGGCCGTGCCTAAAGTGCAAGCCCGGGTTGTAGGCCAACACCTGGGGCGACTCGGCGAATTCCTCGTACCAGCTGACCCAATCACCGTTGGAGTTGCCCTCCAGTGTCCTTGTCACCTTGGGCGATGCGCTGAGAAAGACATCTCCGACGACCTCGCCGTTCTTGATCGAGGTGGCCAACGCGCTTGAGCCGTGGGTGGTCAACGTGACCGTGCAGCCCGTAGCCCTCTGAAAGGCGGGATCGATCTTGTTCTGCAGCACCGTGCTGAGTGAGCCCGCGGCCAGCACGTCGACCGTGCCCGAGCAACTCGTGGACGCTGCTGCGCCGCCGGCCGAGATGGCCGTGGCCGTGGCCGCGGCCACGCAGCCCAGACCGATGGCAAGCATTTTGAGTTTCAAGAACTCATCTCCTTGGGTATGCAGTGGTTAGGCAACGAGGTTCGACACTACTCAGGCGAAGGTCATGACGCAACCTCGGGATGACCGGTGTTCTCTTTCGTTCAGAACTGAGGGAAGGCGGAACGAGAATTCGCCGCGAGGCGAACACTGACGCGATTCACGCCTGAGCACCTCTCCCTTCCTCGCATATGTACTGATTAACCACTGCTCGAGCGGCCTTCAAGGAGCCGCAGTGCAATAAGGCAATGTCTGCTGAGGTACGCACAAAAGGCAAAGAGAAATGGCCCAACAGGTACGGCGCGACCCATAGACTTGCTGCCGCCGGTTGTCCGGTGCCGCATGTCGGGCAGGATCTCGAAGCGGTCGTCCTTGAGGGAGGAATGACGTTGTCGACTACCGAGTCACACCCACTGGAGGCGTCCGAGGGCGCGGACGGAATCTCGCGGCGCCGCTTCATCGGCTACGCGCTCGCCGCCTCAGTTGTGGTCGGCGCTGCGGACCTCAGCCGGGTCACTTCTGCCGACGCGTCGATCCCGACGGTGCAGCCAGTCGACTACTTCGACCTGTCCGATCTGCTGACTGACGCCGCGCTGGCGACTGCGGCTCTGATCACGATCACGGTCAACACAAACGGAACGGTGTCCTTCGCCCTGCCTCGGGCCGAGGTCGGGCAGGGCCTTACCACTGCGATCACGATGATCATCGCGGAGGAACTGAGCCTCCCGATGTCGAAGGTGGAAGTGACGCTCGCCGACGCCGAACCGCTGTTGGAGTTCAACCAGCTGACCGGCGGTTCCAACTCGATCCACTCACTGTTTGATCAGGTCCGAGTGGCCGCGGCTGTCGCACAGCGCCGACTGAGCGAAGCCGCTGCAAGGGCCCTCCAAGCGCCGCTGCCCGAGCTGACAATTGAGAACGGCACGATCTCGGCCAACGGCCGCACGATCGGCTACGGCACGCTCACCGGCCTCGGCGCCGTGACTCGCGACACAGCGGTCCTCGCCGAGCTCAAACCTCAATCCGAGTACAAGCTGATCGGCCAGCCCCAGCAGCGGATCGACGCGCTGGAGGCGATCACCGGCAAGAAGCAGTTCGCGATGGATCTCGACGTGGCAGGCGCCCTGCCAACGATGCTGTGTCGCCCGCCGACGATCAACGGCAGGCCGATCAGGATCAATAACCACAAGACCGTCAGCGAGATGGATGGCGTCACCGACGTGGTGCTGATCCCGCATACCGATTTCGTTCCCGGGGGAGTCGCTGTACGCGCCGAGACATTCGGCCAGTGCATCGACGCCGTTCGTGCCCTTGACGTGACCTGGGGAGGCGGCCCCGTCGACGACAAGTCCGACGCCGACGTGCTCAGCGACCTGATCAAGGCGGAACTGCCTCTGACGCCCGCACTTACTGGAAACAGCACGCTTGATCAGCGCTTCACCTTCTACTTCCGAGCGGGTGATCCGCTGGAGACCAACTGCGCGATTGCCGACGTGCGAGCCGACAGCGTTGAGGTCTGGTCGAGCCTGAAGTCGCCGATCTTTGCGCAGCAGCGGATCGCCGCGATGGTGGACCTGCCACAGAGCCACGTAGCCGTTCACGTGACCCAGGGCGGTGGCTCTTTCGGCCGCCATCTGTTTGCTGATGCGGCCTTCGAGGCTGTCGCCGTGTCGCAGGCGATGGGTAAGCCGGTGAAACTGATGTGGCACCGCACCGACAACTTCCGTCACGGCCGCGTGCATCCGATGTGCACCTCGAGAGTGCGGATGAGCTACTCGGGCTCCAACGTTGTCGCCTTCGACCAGCGGCACACCAGCGTCGCGACCGACTTCAGTCACGGCCTTGGCGAGATCCTCTCTGCCACCCTCGCGGATGTGCCTGAAGGCGACTTCCTGGCGTATTCACAGTCGATCTTCCTGCTGACCGCCAACGTCCCTTACAACTTCGGCTTGGCCACTCAGCTGCTGAACGAGGTCTATGACATCGACACGTTCCATACCTCCAGCGTGCGCAACATCTATAGCCCGGAAGTGACGTGCTCACGCGAGCTGATGGTCGACCAGATGGCGTCGAAGTTGGGGAAGGATCCGCTGGCGTTCCGGCTTTCGTTTCTACGCGAGCCTCGCATGGTCGCGGTGCTGCAAGCGGCTGCGAAAGCCGCCGGCTGGGGATCGAAGCTGCCGGCGGGGATCGCCCAGGGCATCGGACTGCACCACGAGTACAAGGGGTACGCGGCCTGTGTGGTCGAACTCGACTGCCGGCCGGAGACCGTGAATCGCAAGATCAAGAACGGTCACGGCGGCCCGCGTGTACGCAAGGTGACGTTCGCGGTTGACGTTGGATTGCCGATCAACCCGCTCGGCCTCGAGGCCCAGATGATGGGTGGGGCGATGGACGGAATTGCGCAAGCGCTCAGCTACAGCCTCCATCTCAAGGACGGTCATTTCTTGGAAGGCAGTTGGGACAACGCCTATTACACGCGCGAATGGAACGCGCCGTTCGACCTCGACGTGATCGTGATGCCGGCGAACTCAAGCGAGCCAGGCGGGGCCGGCGAGCTCGGCGTTGCAGCCACCATGGCCGCAGTCGCCAACGCCTATGCCCGGGCGACCGGCAAGGTGCCGACGAGCTTCCCGATCAATCACCTCGATCCGCTGGGTTTCACGCCACTGCCGACGGTCCCCCCCATCCCACAGTCACCCACCAACGGACTGTCTGAGGAGTTCTAAATGCCCAAGCACAAATTCATCCTCAACGGCGAAAAGGTGTCAGTTGACGCGCCGGACGACGAGCGGCTGCTGTGGGTCCTGAGGGACCGGCTGGGCATCACCGGCCCAAAGTACGGCTGCGGACTCGACGTCTGCAAGGCCTGTACCTGTCACATCAATGGACCGCACGCGTTCAACCCGTGCTCGGTGCCGATCTCGGAGATCAAGCCGACCGATCGGATCACCACCATCGAGGGGTTGCCGAAGACGGTGCACAAGGCGCTGCATCCGGTGCAGCAGGCGTGGCTCGACTACGACGTAGCGCAGTGTGGCTACTGTCAGCCGGGTCAGATCATGGCCGCAGTTGCGTTGCTGGAGGAGAAGGGCGACAAGATCACCGATGACGATCTGGACGCGCTTCGCAACATCTGCCGCTGCGGCACATATTTCCGCATTCGCGAGGCGATCAAAGCCGCCGCGGCAGAGATGAAGTAGCGGCGATGCTGGAAATCCTGGACGACGTCAGCGCCTGGCTCGCGCGAGGAGAACGCGTCGCTGTGGCGACCGTCGTCGAGGTGGTTCGGTCAGCCCCGCGACAGCCGGGGGCGAAGATGGCGATCAGCGAATCGGGTCAGATCGTCGGCGCGGTCTCCGGCGGCTGCGTCGAGGGCGCCGTGGTTGAGGTTGCAGAGGAAGTGCTCCGCGGCGGTCCGCCGCGGTTGATGCACTTTGGCAGCGATGGCGATCCGTGCTCGATTGGGCTCCCGTGCGGCGGTGAGATCTCGGTCTGGGTCCAGGAGTTCCGGCCGGGCCGGATGTCTGAGCTCGCCGGCTCAGGTCTGCGCGCGGCGGAGGTGACCCTGCTTGAGGGAGAGGCGGCCGGTGCGAAGCTGGTGGTTGAAGCCGACGGAGCCCGGTCTGGCTCGCTCGGTTCGCGCGAGCTTGATCGAGTCGCGGAAGAGCAGGCCGTTGAGCTCTTGTGGGCTGATCGGTCCGAGCGCCGGGGCTCACTGTTCATCGATGTTGTCGCCCCGCCTCCGCGATTGATCATCGTCGGCGCGGTCGACATCGCCGCCGCCCTTTGCTCCCTCGCACGGACCTGTGGCTGGCGCTCCTACGTGATCGACCCAAGAGCGCGCTTTGCGACGGCTGAACGGCTTCCCGACGCCGACGGCGTGATTGCCGCATGGCCGGAACCGGCCCTGATCAAGCTCGGCGGAATCGACGCGGCAACCTCGATCGTCGTACTGACCCACGATCCGAAGCTGGACGATGCGGCGTTGCTGCTGGCGCTCGCCTCGTCGGCCGGCTTCATCGGGGCGATGGGCTCGCGGCCCGCCCAAGCGGCCCGCCGTGAGCGGCTACTCGCTGCTGGCGTTGAGGAGGCGGACCTCGAACGCCTATCGGCTCCCATTGGACTTGACCTCGGCGCCACCAGCGTGGCGGAGACTGCGCTGTCGATCTTCGCTGAGGTTGTCGCGGTGCGACACAACCGGTCAGGCGGCGCGCTTCGTAATGCCGCCGGGCGCATCCACGCGGTTTCCGCGTGAGCGGACATTCGACACGTTCGCTTCGCTCGCCCCACCACGGCAGAAGCAAGCCCAGATGATCATCGACCGCCTGCAACGGCCCGTCCGTGACCTGCGGATCTCCGTAACCGATAGGTGCAACTTCCGCTGCCGCTACTGCATGCCGCGCGAGAGTTTTGGCTCGGACTTCGAGTTTCTGCCCCGGGCTCAGCTGCTGAGTTTTGAGGAGATCACGCGCCTAGCCCGGTTGTTCGCGGCGGAGGGCGTCAACAAGCTGCGCCTCACCGGTGGTGAACCGCTGCTGCGCCGAGAGCTGCCGAAGCTCATAGCGATGCTGGCCGCAATTGACGGAATCGATGACCTGGCGCTGACCACAAACGGGTCGCTGCTCGCCGCGCGGGCGACTCAACTCGCCGAAGCTGGCCTGACGCGCGTAACCGTGAGCCTCGACGCGCTGGATGACCAGACATTCGCGGCGATGAACGATGTCCGCTTCGGAGTCGAACGTGTCTTGGCTGGGATCGAGGCAGCGGCGGAAGCTGGCCTGGGCCCTGTCAAGGTGAACATGGTCGTTCAGCGCGGAGTCAACGAACACAGCGTGCTCGATATGGCCGAGTACTTCCGGGATCAGGGTCACATCCTCCGTTTCATCGAGTTCATGGACGTCGGTAACTCGAACCATTGGGTGCGGAGCGAGGTGGTGCCATCGACCGAGATCCGGGATCTCGTCGATGCGCGCTGGCCGCTTGCTCCGGTGGATCGCAGCTACCGCGGCGAGGTTGCCGAGCGATACCGCTATCTCGATGGGCGGGGAGAGATTGGGCTGATCAGCTCAGTCACCCAGCCTTTCTGCGGCGCGTGTAGTCGCGCGCGGCTGTCGGCGGACGGCAAGCTCTACACATGCCTCTTCGCGGATGCCGGCCATGATTTGCGCGAGCCGATGCGTTCAGGTGCTGGGGACGCGGAGCTCAGCCGCCAAATTCAGCGGACATGGACCTCACGCGCTGACCGCTACTCCGAGCTCCGCGCCCCCGAGGGCAGCTCGCAACCGAAGGTGGAGATGTCCTACATCGGCGGCTGAATGAGGGATAGACACGCGTCGAGATCGTCGACCGTGTCGATGTCCAAGCCCCCCAAAGGGGACAGCGCGATGCACTCAATCTCTCGTCCGCGCGTCAGCAGCGCTCGGGCACCCGCATCGCCGGCTAGCGCCTCGATCGCTGGTAACTGCTCGCGACCGAGCACCACCGGGTGTCCTGGCTTTCCCTGGTAGACCGCGCGGGTGCCTGCCGGCTCACCAAAAAAGCGCCGGATCGTGCCTGCGGTGATCAGAGGCTGGTCGCCGAGCGTGACAATGACCGTTTCGCTATCGGCCAGTGCTCGCATGCCAGTCTTCAGCGAAGCGCTCTGTCCTGTCGCCCAGTCGTTGCAAATGACAGCTTCTGCCCGTCCGAGCTTGACGGCGGCAAGGATCTCGTCGGCTCGCGCACCGAGCACGAGGATGATTCGCTCGAGCTCGGTCACGGCGCACTGGGCCTCAAGGGCCCAGTCGAGCAGAGGTCGCCCACCGAACTCAGCGAGCTGTTTCGGTCCGCGTGTGAACCGGCTTCCCGATCCCGCAGCAAGGATCAATCCGCTGGTCATCGCGCGACAGTATCGGGTAGCTGTTCCGCGACCGGTGATCAGCGCTTGGCCCGGCTGCGCCGCTTCTTCCGTTTCTTCGCCTTCTTCTTGGGCTTCGCCTTCTTCTTGGGCGCCGGCTTCTTTGGTGCCGGTTTTTTCGCCGCTGGCGCAGGAAGCTCGACGTAGCTGAGCGGCGTACCGGTAACGCCGTCGCCGGCGACGATATACATCAGGCCGTTCTGCTGGCGGTACTGGGAAAGGGCGCCGGCAGTCAGGTACTCGGTGGTGCCTTGCAGCGGCATGAAGTCGCTGTCGCCGTCCATCTGCGAGATGATGATGCTGCCGTTTGAGTTGACGGCCTCGACGAACGCCGTGTGCCCGTCAGGCTGCTCCGGAGTCGTAACCGTCCACACGGCGATGTAGCCAGGCTCAGGTGTGTGGCTGATCGGGTAGCCCTCCAGGTAGGCGTGATAAGCCCAGGTCCAGCCGTCCCAGTTACCGGCGATTGGGTCGCTGATCGGGTCGTTCAGCGGTAGCGACGGATACTTCTCCGTCAGCCAATAGACGCACTGACCGTAGGCGAAACGCAACGTGCCCCAGGCGTTCTCGATGATGTCGATCGCGCTGGTCGGTGCGGCCGGAACGTTCCACGGTCCGCACAACGGCTGCGAGGCCGACACCGGGCAGTTTGGCGTCGAGTTGTATTGCGTAAGTGGCGCCTGCAGCAGCGTCCCGGCGCGCGCGTAGGACGGCAGCACGGCGAAGCAGAGCGCAACGAGCGCGACGGCAAGCGGGTAGAACCGGCGGATTCGGTCAGGGGAGCAACAACTCATTCACAGTTGAGGTCGGCAGTGCGACCGGCGAGCTTGAGCGGGAAACCCGCACCGTTTGTCCGCGGAGCACCGGTTACAGGAGACGGGCGCCGGGCGCGGGCGTCACGACAGTTGCGTCCGCGGGCGGAGCAGACCCGGGTGGCATCAGCCCGAGCACGTGGCCGCCGAAGCCGCCGCCGATCATCCGCACGCCGGCGGCTCCGGCGCCGCGCAGGCGCTCGACGGCAAGCTCGACCTCGGGAGTGGAGACCTCGTAAAGGTCGCGCAGGCTCGCGTGTGACTGATCAAGCAGCTGGCCAACAGTCGTAAGGTCGCCACTCGTCAGGGCGGCCGCAGTCTGCTCAACTCGCAGGTTCTCAAGCAGCACATGCCGCGCCCGCGCAGCCAACGGATCGGGCAGCGTGCCGGCTGCCTCGAGCACTGTTTCGCGTAGCGACCCCACACCCAGCAGCGAGCAGGCCTGTGCACACTCCGCCCGCCGCGCGTTGTAGCCCTCGCGATCGGCAGAGTTCTGGTGCCGCTGGCCCGAGTCCAGCGTGACAAAGCGCCAGTCGCCGAGTTCAAATGCAATCGGTGAGACCTCGAGCGAGCAGAAGTCGATCAGCACGGCGCCGTCGCTGAGCGAGGCCAGCTGGTCAAGCAGCCCGCTCGCCGCGCCGACCCAGTCGTTCTCTATATGCCGGCAAAGATGGGCCAACCACAGTTGGCTTGGCAGGTTGCGATCGCTGACACTGAGCAGCGCCAGACACAGTGCGACCGACAGCGCGGCCGAGGAGGCCAGGCCGGCGCCAGGCGCAATCGTGCCGCTGATCTTGAGCTCGGCAGCGACCAGTTCATAACCCGCGGCGGTTAGCTCGGCAACCGCACCGTGGACAAACCCGCGCCAGCCGACGATCCGCTCACACCGGCCGATCTCAAGTGAGACCTCCTCGCCGAGGTCAAGCGCAACCGCGCGGATCCGCCGACCTCCGGTCCTTCGCGCACGGACCGTCACGCCCTGGGCGATCGCGAACGGCAGCGCCAAGCCCGCGTTGTAGTCGGTGTGCTCACCAATCACGTTGACGCGGCCGGGCGCGAACGCGGTCACCTGCTCAGGCATAAGGCAGCACCCTACCCACCTAAAGCAGGGATACTGCAGGCATGAAAGCGCTCGTCTGCACACATGGGGAACTAGCCGTCACCGATCGCCCCGAGTCCGATCCGAGAGCGGGCCAAGTCCGCCTCCAAGTTCTCCGGTGCGGGATCTGTGGATCTGATCTGCACGCCCGCCACGCGATGGACGATGCCGCCGAGATGACGGCCCGGATCGGGTACGACCGCTTTGCCCGCTCAAGCGAGCCGATCGTGCTCGGCCACGAGTTCTGCGGCGAGGTCGCCGAGTACGGACCGAAGACCCGCAAAGGGATCAAGCCCGGAACGCCTGTAGTCGCGCTGCCGCTGCTGAAGAACGCCCATGGTGTCGACACCACCGGCCTGTCAGTCCACGCGCCCGGCGCCTACGCCGAGCAGGTGCTGGTCGAGGAGTCGCTGATGATGGCGGTGCCCAACGGTCTGGCACCTGAGGTGGCGACGCTGACCGAACCGCTGGCCGTCGCCTGGCATGCGGTCCGCCGCGCCGACGTCAACAAGAAGACCGTCGCGATCGTGATCGGCTGTGGCCCGGTTGGTCTCGGTGTGGTCCTGATGCTGAAGGCGAAGGGCGTCCACACGGTTGTCGCCAGCGACTTCTCGGCGGCGCGCCGGGCGCTCGCCGCGACCTGCGGCGCCGACGTCGTCGTCGACCCGCGTGAGCGCGACCCCTACACCGCGGCGCAGAACACCAAGTTCCTGACCCGCGGCGACGCCCTGTTGAACATGGCCGTCGATGTGCAGGAGAAGCTCGTCCGATTGCCCGGCTGGCCGAACATCTTCAAGCTGGCCGAGGCACTCGGGCAGATGCCGGCGCGCCCGGTGATTTTCGAATGCGTCGGGGTGCCGGGCGTGATCCAGGACATCTTCAACGGCGCCCCCTTGTACTCGCGCGTGGTTGTCGTCGGCGTCTGCATGGCACCGGACCAGGTGCAGCCGTTCATCGCGATCAACAAGGAGATCGAGATCCGCTTCTGCCTTGGCTACACACCGGCCGAGTTCCACGACACGCTGCACATGCTGGCCGATGGAAAAGTGCGGCCCGAGCCGCTGATCACCGGCAGCGTCGGGCTAGCCGGTGTTGATGCGGCGTTCAAGGCACTCGGCGACCCCGAGGTCCACGCGAAGATCCTCGTCGACCCGAGCAGCGACGCGACACAACCGCTCGCCCGCGTGTGAGCGAGCTCAACCCGCTCGACTACCTCCAGCTCGACGCGCTGCTCTCAGACGAGGAGCGCGCGATCCGCGACACCGTCCGCGCGTTCGTCAAGGACCGCGTGCTGCCACACATCGCCGACTGGTTTGAGGAGGCCCGGCTTCCGCGCGAGATCGCAACCGAACTGGGCAAGCTGAACGTCCTCGGGATGCACCTCGACGGCTACGGGTGCGCTGGTGCCAGTGCGACCGCCTACGGCCTCGCGTGCATGGAGCTTGAGGCAGGCGACACCGGACTACGCAGCCTCGTCTCGGTCCAGGGGTCGCTGGCGATGTACGCGATCCATACCTTCGGCTCAGAGGAACACAAGCAAACCTGGCTGCCAAAAATGGCAACCGGCGAAGCGATCGGCTGCTTCGGTCTGACCGAGCCCGACTCCGGATCGGACCCGGGTTCGATGCGGACCCGCGCCCGCCGAGACGGCGAAGACTGGATCCTCCACGGGGCGAAGATGTGGATCACCAACGGCTCGCTTGCTGACGTTGCGATCGTCTGGGCGCGGACCGACGAAGGAGTCCGCGGCTTCGTCGTACCAACCGACACCAAGGGCTTCAGCACCCAGGACATCCGCCGCAAGCTCTCGCTGCGTGCGTCGATCACCTCGGAGCTGATCCTTGACGACGTGCGGCTGCCGGCGGATGCCGTGCTGCCCGACGTCAAGGGACTGAAGGGCCCGCTGTCCTGTCTGAACGAGGCGCGCTACGGGATCATCTGGGGGGCGGCCGGCGCCGCTCGCGCATGCTTTGAGGCCGCGCTCGAATACAGCAAGACGCGGATCCAGTTCGATAAACCGATCGCCTCGTTCCAGATCCAGCAGCTGAAGCTCGCGACGATCGCGACCGAGGTCAACCGCGCCGCGCTGCTCGCCCACCACCTCGGGCGGATGAAGGACAAGGGCAGCCTCAAACCTGAGCAGGTCAGCATGGGCAAGCTCGCGAACGTCAACGCCGCGCTCGAGGTCGCCCGCACCGCACGTCAACTCCTGGGCGCCAACGGCGTCACGCTCGAGTATCCGGTGATCCGGCACATGAACAACCTCGAGTCGGTCGTCACCTACGAGGGGACCGCGGACGTCCACGCGCTGGTGATCGGCCATGCCCTGACGGGCATCAACGCCTTCCGTTAGTCGGCGGCGATCGCGCTGAGCACGTCAAGCTTGGCGGCGCGCCGCGCCGGCCAGCTCGCGGCATACAGCCCGAGCAATCCCGCGAATACGAAGAAGGCGATCAGGCTGACGACGGGAACCGCGACGGTGGTCACGCTGTCGTTGCGCAGCGCATCGGCCAGGGCGGCGCCGAACGCCGTTCCCAGCACGATCCCGACAACCGCTCCGAACAGAGCGATGATGATCGCCTCCGCACGGATCATCGCCTTGACCTGCGGCCTGCGCATCCCGACGGCTCGCATCAATCCGATCTCGTGGGTGCGCTCGAACACCGACAGGATCAGGGTGTTGACGATCCCGATCAGTGCGATCACCACCGCCAACGCCAGCAGCACGTAGACAAGGTCAAGCAGCGTCTCGACGCTCTTCTGCGACGACGCCTCATATTGGCTGCGGCTCTGGACATCGAGGCTCGCATCGGTGTAAAGCACGCGAGTCAGGAGGCGTTCGAAGTGCTGCGTACCGGGTGCGGTCGAGATCAGCAGACCACCCGCCAGCGGCTGGTGGAAGTGGGCAAGGAAAAAGGGCGCGCCGGTGACAAAGCTGCCGACGGCTGGGTTGACCGTAAATATGCCGCCCACCACCATCGTTGTCGGGCCGGTCTCGGCGAAAGTCACGTGGACGACCGATCCGATATGCAGATGATCGGAGCGGGCGGTGTTGGTATCGACAAGCAACTGGCCGGCCGCCAGCGCGGCGGCCTGCTGCCCTGAGGTGACGCTCAGGTTCACGGTCTTATCGAGGCCGGGCAGGGTTACCGCGCCGAGCGTCTGGACCGATCCGTCGTACTCAATCTGGCCCTGGTAGACGAGCGTCTCGGCGGTCACGCCGGGCAACGCCTTGACGACTCCGGGGGCGGACGTGGGTACCGATCCTGTGACCACGTAGCCGGCGCGGATGGCGCTATCGATCTGCTGCTTGGTCGAGGCGCTGAGCGATGTGCCGAGCACGGCGATCAACGACACCAGCATCAGGCCGATCATCAGCGCGGCGGAGGTCTGGGCGGTACGCCGTGGGCTACGGGTTGCGTTGCGCCGACCGATGCGGCCGGGCGTGCCGAAGATCCTCGCCAGTGGCCCGCCAATCGCATGCGCGACCGGGCCGGCGATCACCGGAATCAGCATCGCTGCGGCGATCAGCATGACCGCTGCGCCGAGGCCGACCAGGGCGATTCTTGGGCCGGTCAGCCCAAGAATCGTGAGCAAAGCGCTGAACAGCGCAACCACGACGCCCGCAATCACGCGCGCGCGTGGGATCACGTCGGCGCGCTCCTCGTTGTGGGCGACGAGTGCGGCGACCGGTGGGATCCGCACGGCGCGGCGGGCGGGGACGATCGCTGAGAGGACCGTCACTCCGATGCCGACGATCAGTGCGACGATTGGTGTTCGCGCCTCGAACACCAACGGTGCGGAAGGCAGTGAGATACCGAATGCGCTGAGCAGGGCGCGTAAGCCAAGGGCTGCCGCGACGCCGAGCCCTAGCCCGATCACCGAACCGACCAGGCCGGTGATCGCAGCTTCCTGCAGCACTGAGCTGAACACCTGGCGGCGGCTGGCGCCGACCACGCGCAACAGCGCCAGCTCGCGGGTTCGTTGGCCGACCGTGATCGAGAAAGTGTTGTAGATCGTGAAGGCCCCGACGATCAGCGCGATCACGCCGAAGATCAACAGCGCCGTCGAGAGGAACGACAACGCGCTGGAGATCGTGTTGTCGAGTTCGTTGGAGATCTGCTGGCCGCTGACGACCTGTACACCGGGTGGCAGCAGCGCCTTGATCGCGCGTTCGACTGCAACGTTGTCGGCACCCGGCTTGGTCAGCACGTTGATCGTGTCGTAGCGACCAACCAGTCCGAACAGCTGCTGCGCGACGGGTAGGGAGAACTGGACGATCGAGATCCCCGGCAGCGAGTTGTCGGCACCGAACTTGGTGAGGCCGCTGATCGTGAAATAGCGGGTCCCGTGGGGAAGCAGCACCTGTACGCGATCCCCGATCGCAAAGTGGTTCTTCTGTGCCGTGGCGGTGTCCATCAGCACCTGGTCGGAGCCGGCGGGTGCGTGTCCCTTGACCAGGCGGAATGAGGCCAGCTTCGGATATGGATCGAACGAGAAGCCGGCCGAGCTGTTGCCAAGTGGGTTCTCGCCGGTCCGCGAGACGAACTGGGCGTAACCCTCGACCGAGCCTTCGGCAACCTCGACGCCGGGCAGGCGCCGGACCGCTGCTCCAATCGACGCCGGGACTGGCCGCCGCGCTGTGGTGCTGTCCGGGCCCTGGTTGTTGCTGCCGCTGAGTTCGGCGTTGCCGCGAATCTCGAAGCTGACGTGCTGATAGACGGTCCCGACGAGGGTGTCGAAGGTCCGGTTCAACGTGTCACCGAGCACCAGCGTGCCGGTGATGAAGGTGACGCCGAGAACGATCGAGATCGCCGTTAGTACGAGCCGCAGCTTGCGCGCGGCTAGGCCCTTCAGGGTGACCCGGCGCACCTCAGTCGCCCAGCTTCTTCATCTGCTCAAGCACCGTGTCGGCGGTTGGCGAGTCAAGCTCACCGACAATCCGCCCGTCGGCCAGGAACACGACGCGATCGGCGTAGGCGGCCGCGCGGGGGTCGTGCGTGACCATCACCACCGCCTGATCGTGATCGGTGACGGACTGACGCAGGAAGCTGAGCACCTCGCCGCTGGACTTCGAGTCGAGGTTGCCGGTCGGCTCATCGCCGAACACAAGGTCTGGCTTTCCGATCAGCGCGCGGGCGCAGGCGACCCGCTGTTGCTGTCCACCGGAGAGCTCGCTCGGGCGATGCTCGAGCCGGTCGCCGAGTCGCAGCACCTCGACCAGATGCGCGAACCAGTCGGCGTCGACGGTCTTGCCGGCGAGGTCGGCCGGCAGCGTGATGTTTTCCTTGGCGCTGAGTGTTGGCACCAGGTTGAACGCCTGAAAGACGAAGCCGATCCGGTCACGGCGCAGCTCGGTCAGCCCGCGGTCGTCAAGTGAGCCGACCTCTTGATCGCCGACGAATGTCTGGCCTGAGGTAGGCACATCGAGGCCGGCCATGCAGTGCATCAAGGTCGACTTGCCGGAACCTGACGGCCCCATTACGGCGGTGAAGCGACCGCGCCCGAACTCGACGCTGACGCCGTCAAGCGCATGTACGGCGGTCTCGCCGCTGCCGTAGATCTTCGTCAGGTCGACGGCGCGCGCGGCCGGGGCTGTGATCGTTGTGCTCATGCGAGCCACCGTAGCGGCCCGTGGCAGCGCTTACGTCGGCGCCGGGGCTGAATCCATCTCCACCTGGGGGTGGATTTGTTCACTGGGCTTGCTGGCCCAGTGAACTTCCTGAACGCGCGTGCAACGATCACGGTGATGAATACCACCTGGTTAGAGCTGGACGGCACCGCCAACGCGCGAGTGGTGGTGCGGGACGTGCTGTTGCGCTCTGACAATCTGCAGGACCTGTCCGAGACCGACGTCCGCGTGTTGCTCGAGGAACAGAAACTTGAGGCAGTGCTTGACTTGCGGACCGAGGTTGAGGTTCAGATGGAGGGTCCCGGGCCGCTGACGCGTGAGCCGGCGGTACGGATCGAGCACCGCTCGCTTTACCCGGTGATGGGCAATACGGATCTTGATCTCGAGCCCGGCACGGTCAACCCGTGGGGCACGCGTCTGGCCGACGGTCAGCACCCGGAGGAGACGCCGGTCGTACGCGCCTACATGCGCTACATGAACAACCGCCCCGATTCGATCGTCGCGGCGATCCAGACGATCGCCCGTGCTGATGGTGCGGTGCTCGTGCACTGCGCAGCGGGCAAAGATCGGACCGGCATGGTGGTCGCGCTGGCGCTCGATGCGTGCTTGGTCGACCGCGAGTTGATCGCCGCCGACTACATGGCTACGGCGCAACGGATCTACCCGCTGATGGAGCGGTTGATGAAATCGCCGACCTACAGCGCTGAGCTCGCCGGGCACGACCCGGCCGACCACGCGCCGGTGGCAGGCACGCTTGAGCGCGTTTTCGAACTGATCGATCAGAACTTCGGAGGCACCGTCGCGTGGCTCAGTGCCCACGGCTTCACCGGCGAGGATCTGATGCTTTTACGCGGGCGGCTCAGGCGGTGATCGGCTTCGACGCGGCGGCGGCGGCGACCGCACGCTCCACCGCGTTCACATCACGCACCGCGCCGGTATCGGCGGAGGTGGCCATCGCGGCGTAGGCCCGGAGGGCGGGCGACACTGCTCGCTCACGCAGCGCCGGGGCGTAGCCACCGTTTGCTTCCAGCTGCTCGCGCCGCTCGGCGAGCTCTTCGTCAGAGACCTCAAGCGTCATCCGCCGGTTGGGGATGTCGATCGAGATCGTGTCGCCGTTCTCGACCAGCGCGATCGTGCCGCCAGATGCGGCTTCCGGCGAGACATGCCCGATCGACAGGCCCGAGGTGCCGCCGGAGAAGCGACCGTCCGTGATCAGCGCGCAGGCCTTGCCGAGTCCACGGCCCTTGAGGTAGGAGGTCGGATAGAGCATCTCCTGCATCCCCGGACCGCCGCGCGGTCCCTCGTAGCGGATCACGACGACGTCGCCTTCCTTGATCGCGCCGGAGAGGATCACGTCGACCGCGGCCTCCTGGGACTCGACTACTACCGCCGGGCCGCTGAACGTCCACAGTGCTTCATCGACGCCGGCGGTCTTGACGACCGCGCCGCGCACGGCGAGGTTGCCGTAGAGGATCGCCAGTCCGCCGTCTTGGGAGTAGGCGTGCGCGACGTCATGGATACAGCCCTCCGTCGCGTCTGTGTCAAGCGACTCCCAGCGCTCTGACTGGGAGAAGGCGGTTGCTGAGCGGACACAGCCGGGGGCGGCGTGGAACAGCTCGGTCGCCTGCTCGGAGGGCTTGCCGCCGCGGATGTCCCAGGCGCCCAGCCAATCGCTGATCGTGGGCGAGTGGACGGTGTGAACACCCTCGTTCAGCATCCCCCCGCGCCACAGCTCGCCGAGGATCGCCGGGATCCCGCCGGCGCGGTGAACGTCCTCCATCAGATACGTCCCGCTCGGCGCGACCTTGCAGATGCAGGGGACGCGCTTTGAGACCTCGTCAATGTCCTTCATCGTGAAGTCAAGCTCAGCCTCTTGCGCGGCGGCGAGCACGTGCAGCACGGTGTTGGTCGAACCCCCCATCGCGACATCAAGCGCCATCGCGTTCTCAAACGCCTCGCGCGTGGCGACGTTTCGTGGCAGCACGGATTCGTCGTCCTGCTCGTAGTAGCGCGCGGTGATCTCGACGACGGTGCGGCCGGCCGCCTCGTAGAGCTCCTTGCGCATCGTGTGCGTGGCGAGGGTTGAGCCGTTGCCCGGGAGCGCCAGACCAAGTGCCTCGGTCAGGCAGTTCATCGAGTTGGCGGTGAACATCCCGGAGCAGGAACCGCAGGTGGGGCAGGCGGCCTCCTCAATCAGCGCGATGTCCTCGTCGGAGACCTTGTCGTCAACCGCGTCGGCGATAGCGGTGATCAGGTTCAGTCCCTTGCGCACGGTGCCGTCAACCAGCGTCGCCTGGCCGCCCTCCATCGGGCCGCCAGAGACGAACACGGTGGGAATGTTCAGCCGCAGCGCGGCGTTCAGCATCCCCGGCGTGATCTTGTCGCAGTTGGAGATGCACACCAGCGCGTCGGCGCAGTGCGCGTTGACCATGTACTCGACGCTGTCGGCGATCAGGTCACGGCTCGGCAGGCTGTAGAGCATGCCGCCGTGGCCCATCGCGATGCCGTCGTCGACCGCGATCGTGTTGAACTCGCGTGGGATCCCGCCGGCCTCGGTGATCGCCTGCGCAACGATCTGGCCGACCGGCTGCAGGTGCGTGTGGCCGGGGACGAACTGGGTGTAGGAGTTGGCGACTGCGACGATCGGCTTGCGGCCGATGTCCTCGCGCTCCACTCCGGCGGCACGCAACAGCGCGCGGGCGCCCGCCATGTTGCGGCCATGGGTGACGGTTTTAGAGCGGTACGGGGGCATCCTTTAACTGTAGGCGGGTGCGCAGTGAGGCGGGAAGTGTTGCGATGCAGATTGCGCCGCCGGCAGATTGCAGGCCGAGTGAGACGAGGCGGTAGAGGATGATCGCCGCGCCCGCCAGGCCGAGGTTGACGCCGGAGGCGCCGAGCACCGCGGCAACGATCGGCTCAAACCCGCCGACACCGCCGGGCAGCGGCAGCAGGTTCCCGAGCTGGCCGAGCATGTAGGCCAGCGCGACGACCGCCACCGGCGCGCTGCCGCCGGCCGCGTGAATCCCGACCACCAGCACGGCGCAGTCGCCGACCCAGAAGCCGAATGAGGAGATCACCGCCTGCGGCTCGCGGAAGCGGACAAATAGTTCCTGAAGGCCGGCCGGGACGGCGGCGAGCGCCTGGACGGTCCACCACTTCCAGCGCGCTATGTCAGGCGCCGGCGCATCGGCTGGCCGCGTGCTGAGCCAACGCTGATGGCGCTTGCCGAGCCATAACAGCCAGAGCCCACCGGCGATCACGATCGCCGCCACCCCCAGCGGCGACAGCGACAGATCCAACGAGGCGTGCCCCGGGCCGATTCCCAGCGCGGCTGAGCTTCCGAGCAGCAAGGCCGCGACCAGGTACGGCAGGTTGAACGCCAGGTCGTGCGCGACCGCCCGGGTTATCACGACCGTCCAGGGCATCCCGCTCTTCAGTAGCGCCCAGAAGCGGACGACCGGCCCGCCAGCGCCGAACGGCGCGATCACAAACGCCCCCAGCTCGCCGATCCCGATCTGCAGGCTGAGCCGCTTGCCGATCCGATATGGCGGGCGCGAGAAGAACAGGTCAAACGTCCACCAGTAGCTCGCCATCGCTGCCAGCTCGAGTACCACGGCAACGACGATCCAGTCGGCAGTCACGTGCGACAGGCGCCGGCCCGAGCCGGGCAGCAGGCCGATGATCGCGACCACCAGCGCCGCCATCACGACAACCACGATCAGTAACTGGATGAGCAGCTGCCGACCGCTTGGCGGGGTGCGCGGGGTTGAGGGCTCGGCAATCGCCATCGTCCGTACAGTTTCGCCGCGATGCACCTATTACTTGCCGCGCCGACCGCGTTCACGCTGGAAGCGCTCAAACAAGTCCGGAATCCGCACGACTTCAAGTGGTATGCGATCCCACTGCTGGCGATCGCTGTCTACATCTACAGCGTCGAGCTCGAGCGCGGCCGCTTCGACATCGTCGCGGCAGGACTCGCCGTGCTGTTCGCCGATGCGTTCAACGAGATGGTCAACGCGCTGGTCTTGCATTTCGCGCACACCGCCGCGTTGTGGACCGAGACCGGCCCGACCGCCTACCAGTTCACGGTCGGACTGAACCTGGACAGCGTGTTCCTGTTCGCGATCGGCGGGATCGCCTTTGCCAAGTTGCTGCCGCCCGACCGTGCCCAGCGGATCCTTGGCATGCCGAACCGATTTGCGCTGGCGCTCGGGCTGTCGCTGGTCAGCGTCGGGGTTGAGGAGCTGCTGCGCGCAGCCGGTGTCTTTCACTGGCACTATTGGTGGTGGAACGCGCTGAGCTTCCCGGTGATCGTCGTCTTCGGTTACCTGTGGTTCTACATGTACGCCGCCTACGTGTTCGACGCGCCGCCGCGTCGCCGGGCGATCGCCCTCGGTGGTCTCGGCGCCGTCAACGTGGCGATGATCCTGGTGTTCGGCGTGGTGCTCGGGTGGTTGCCGTGACGATCCTCGCGATCGTCCATCAGCCTGACGCCGGCCCCGGCGTGTTCGCTGACGTAATTGCCGAGGCTGGGATCGAGCTCGACACCTGGTGTCCGCCGGAGCAGCCCGAGCCGCCTGCGCTTGATCGCTACGGCGCGGTGATCAGCTTTGGCGGCGACGCCCATCCTGATCAGGACAGCGAGCGGCCATGGCTTGTCACCGAACGCAACGTCTTGCGTGATCTGCTGAAGGCAGATGTGCCGGTGCTCGGCGTCTGCCTCGGCGCCGAGCTGCTGGCGCAGGCGGCCGGTGCGGCGGTCCGCCGGGCGGGCCGTCCGGAGATCGGCTTTCACTCGGTACAGATCACCGATGCCGGCGCCCGTGATGTGCTGCTCGGTCCGATCCCGCCGCGGTTTCAGGCGCTCTCCTGGCACAGCTACCAGTGCGAGCTGCCGGTGATCGCTACCGCACTGGCGCGCTCGGACGCCGGGATCCAGGCGTTCCGGATCGGCAGTCGTACGTGGGGCATCCAGTTTCACGCTGAGGTAACGCAGGCCGCCTTCAACTCCTGGCTTGACGATTACGAGGACGACCCTGACGCGGAGACGATCAACCCCGAGGAGCTGCGCGCCGAGCTTGCCGAGCGGATCGTCGCCTGGAACGAGCTTGGCCGCGCGATGTGCCGCCGCTTCCTCGCCGCTGCCGAACTGGTCTGAGTTAGCGAATAGGCTGGGGTCAGTGGCCTACCGGCTCCTCTACAAGCTTGTGCTACGGCGGATTCCGCCGGAGACGGCCCATTCGCTCGCCGTCACCTCGCTGCGGGCAGCAGCTCCGTTGATCCGCCGCAGGCCCTCCGATCTGCTCGGCGTCGACGCGCTTGGACTGCGCTTTCGCTCGCCGCTCGGGGTCGCCGCCGGCCTTGACAAGAACGGCGAGTGGTTCACCGCACTTGGCGCGATCGGCTTTGGCTTCGCAGAGCTCGGAACTGTTACCCCGCGCGCGCAAGCGGGAAACGACAAGCCGCGAATCGCCCGCGTGCTGGCCGACGAGGGCTTGGTCAACCGGATGGGGTTCCCGAATCTCGGAGCCGATGCGCTTGCTGCTCGTCTTGCGTCCCGGCACATATCTGTGCCGGGGGGACGAGCAGCCGACATGCGCCTCGGCATCAACTTGGGCAAGAACAGAGATACGCCGCTTGAGCGAGCGGCTGAGGACTACGCTGCCGGCGCCCGCGTGCTCGGAGCGCTCGCCGACTATGTCGTGATCAACGTTTCTTCACCGAACACGCCGGGCCTGCGCGCGCTCGAGTCGGTCGAGGCGCTGAGGCCAATCATTGACGCAGTCTGCGCCGAATTGCCCGCCGGCAAGCCGCTGCTGGTGAAGATCAGCCCCGACCTGGCCGACGCTGACGTCGACGCCGTCGCCGAGCTCGCTGTCTCCAGCGGACTTGCGGGAGTGATCGCCACGAACACCACGGTCGAACGTGAGGTGCTGTCCGGGGAGGGGCGAGCGGCGGTCGCCTCGTTTGATGGAGGAGGAGTCTCGGGGCCGCCGCTCGCCCCTCGCTCGCTTGAGGTCTTGGCGCGCCTGTACTCGGGGCTGCGCGGCAGCGGCGTGATCGTGATCTCGGTTGGCGGCATCACCACGGCCGACGACGTCTGGCAGCGGATCCTTGCCGGCGCGACGTTGGTTCAGGCCTACACCGGTTTCATCTACGGCGGCCCCGGCTGGCCGGCGCAGATCAACCGTGAGCTTGCCGCGCGCGTCAAGGTTGCGGGTGCGACGTCGATCAGCGAGCTGATCGGGTCCGGCGCGCCTGCTTAGCTCGACTTGTGAGCTTGACCAACATCGACGAATTCACGCTTGAGGCGCTCGAGCGCCTGCGGGCGCTGACCGGGGATCAGAGCTCCGACTTCCGGGAGGGCCAGTGCGCGGCGATCCGTGACGTTGTTGAGGATCACGCGCGCGTGCTGTGCGTCCAGCGGACAGGCTGGGGTAAGTCGGCTGTGTACTTCGTCGCGACATCGCTGTTGCGCGATGAGGGCGCCGGACCGACGCTGATCGTCAGCCCGCTGCTGGCGCTGATGCGAAACCAGCTTGACGCCGCCGCTCGGCTCGGGTTGAGCGCGCGGACGATCAACTCCACCAACCGCGAGGATTGGGATGCGATTGCCCGCGAGCTTGAGGAGGACGCGGTCGATCTGTTGCTGATCAGCCCGGAGCGACTGAACAACCCGCGCTTCCGTGACGAGATGCTGCCGCGGGTTGCCGCTGCTATCGGCCTGCTGGTGATCGATGAGGCCCACTGCATCTCCGACTGGGGCCATGACTTCCGCCCGGACTACCGCCGGGTGCGTGAGATGGTCGACGCGCTGCCAGAGGGGGTTGCGGTGCTGGCGACGACCGCGACCGCCAACGACCGGGTCGTCGCTGATGTGATCGAGCAGCTGGCGGCCGGTGGCAGCGAACCGATGCGCACCTACCGTGGTGCGCTCGCGCGCGACAGCCTGCGACTTGAGGTCGTGCAGCTGCCACGTCCGGCGCAGCGGCTCGCCTGGCTGGCGGAGAACCTGCCAGCGTTTGAGGGTTCGGGGATCGTCTACACGCTGACCAAGCGTGACGCCGAGCAGGTCGCCGGTTTTCTCAGCGCCAACGGGATCGCCGCGGTCGCCTACAGCGGCGAGCACGACAACGAGCAGCGGATCGCGATCGAGCAGCGCCTGCAGCGCAACGACCTGAAGGCGGTCGTCGCGACAAGCGCGCTGGGAATGGGATACGACAAGGCTGATTTGCGCTTCGTCGTCCACTACCAAGCGCCCGGCTCGGTGATCGCCTACTACCAGCAGGTCGGACGGGCCGGGCGTGGCGTCGATCACGCCGAGATCGTGCTGCTGCGCGGGCGCGAGGACCGCGCGATCCAAGACTTCTTCATCGAGCAGGCGTTCCCCTCAGCCGAGCGCACCGCCGCGGTCCTCGCCGAGCTCGAGTCTGCTGGCAGCAAGGGCCGGTCAAGCCGTGAGCTGACGGCGGTTGTCAACGTCGGCCTCGGCCGGCTTGAGGCGATGTTGAAGATCCTTGACGTCGAGGGTGCCGTCAGGCGGGACGCCAGCCGCTGGTTTGCGGTGCCGGCAAGCACGTGGCGCTACGACGGCGAGCGCTACGCGGCGGTGACTGCGCTGCGGCGCGCGGAGCAGACCGCGATGGCGTCGTTCGGTCTCGGCGAGCGCTGCCTGATGCGGACGCTGCAGGAGGAGCTTGATGATCCCGCGGCCGCCGACTGTGGCCGCTGCAGCGTCTGCGCGGGTCCGCGCTACGCGACCGCGCCCGATTCTGGGCTGGTTGAGCAGGCTGAACGGTTCCTGCGCTCAAAGCCGGTCGTGCTCGAGGCGAAGAAGATGGCGCCGGATCCGGCGGGAACGATGCGCAAGATCCCCGAGGATGTGCGCGTCGAGCCCGGGTTCGCACTGGCCCGCTTCGGCGACGGTGGCTGGTGGCCGGCGATTGAGCGAGGGATCGCTGCCGGGTGCCTGGATGATGAGGTGATCGCCGCGCTGGCGGACATCGTCAGGCCGCTTCGCGCGGCTTGGATCACAGCCGTTCCCTCCGTGAGCGCTGGTGGTCTGCTCGGCCAGTCAGCCGAGCAGCTCGGACAGGCGCTTTCAATCCCGGCGCCCCAGCTAGTTGCACGTACGGGGGCGCGGGCGCCGCAGCGGGAGATGTCAAACGCGACCCAGCAGGCCGCCAACGTGCGTGGCGCCTTCCGGGTGACTGGCGCTGTGCCTCCGGGTATTGGGCTGCTGCTTGACGACCGCCAGAACTCCGGGTGGACGCTCGCGATGGTCGGCGGTCAGCTGCGCAAGGCTGGTGCGCAACAAGTCGTTCCGATCGTGTTCGGTGCGCTCGGGTAGGCTGTTTCGTAATGCAACTCGGAATGGTCGGTCTTGGACGGATGGGCGCGAACATGGTTCGCCGCCTAGTCAAGGATGGCCACGACCTCGTCGTCTACGACGTCTCCGCCGACGCGACCAACGCGCTGGCATCCGAGGTCGGTGCTGCCGGCGGCTCCTCGCTTGAAGACTTCGTCTCGAAGATGACTAAACCGCGGGCGATCTGGGTGATGGTCCCGGCGGCGTTCACCGACGACACGCTGGACAAGCTGGCGGCGCTGCTTGAGCCCGGCGACATGCTGATCGACGGCGGCAACAGCTATTACAAGGACGACATCGCCCGGGCCGAGCGGTTTACGCCGAAGGGCTTGCATTACCTGGACGTCGGTACCTCCGGCGGCGTGTTTGGGCTGGAGCGCGGCTACTGCCTGATGATCGGCGGCGAGGACGAGGCGGTGGCGCTGCTCGATCCGATCTTCAAATCGCTCGCTCCCGGGGTTGGCGATATCGAGCGGACGCCGGGGCGCAGTGGCGAGCCCACCACCGAGGAGCAGGGCTACCTGCACACCGGTCCGGCCGGCGCTGGGCACTTTGTGAAGATGGTCCACAACGGGATCGAGTACGGGATGATGGCCGCCTACGCCGAGGGCCTGAACATCCTGCACAAGGCGAACATCGGCAAGACCGCGCAGGCGGGCGACGCGGAGACTGCCCCGATCGAGCACGCCGAGCGCTTCTATCACTACGACCTTGATCTGCCGGCGGTCACCGAGGTGTGGCGCCGGGGCAGCGTGGTTGCCTCCTGGCTGCTCGATCTGACGGCTGCGGCGCTGGTCGAGTCACCCGAGCTTGAGGAGTTCGGCGGCCGTGTCTCGGACTCCGGCGAGGGTCGTTGGACGATCCACGCAGCGATTGATGAGGGTGTGCCGGCTGACGTGCTGAGCGCGGCGCTGTTCTCACGGTTCAGCTCACGCGGCGAGGCTGATTACGCCAACAAGCTGCTGTCGGCAATGCGCAAGCAGTTCGGCGGCCACGACGAGAAGCCCGCCGCTTGACGCTCAGTTCTACGGGTTGTGGAACTTGGTCTTGGCGGGACAGCCCGGATTGCCCTGCCCGCTGCAGGTGTAGAAGACGACGTCCTTGGTGAACGGTCCCTTGTAGCCAGTCTGCCCGTGCGGGTGGTAGGGCCGGTATGGATAGCCACAGTTGTATGTGCCCATCTGGCCGGTGCAGACCCAGTCCTTGCCCTGGTAGCGGACCGCCGCGCCGTCCCAGCCCGGGCTGAAGTTGACAACCACATCCTGGTCCTTAGCGACTCCCTTCGCCGTGCTGCAGGTGATCTTCCACGGGTACAGGCCGGTCTTGCCGTAGTCACTCGTGAAGTAGCCGCAGCGCTTCAGCGTGATCGACTTGGACGCCGACGACGCGTAGGCGCTGGCTCCGATTACGAGGACGCTTACGGCGGCCACCAATAGGCCAAGTTTGATCAGGCGCGGTGAGTGCATGGTGGGGAACCTACCACCCCTCGCGACGGCGAAGGAGGTTTGTTCACTGGACCACAGCACGGTAGGCGCGGCTACCCTTGCCGAACTTGGGCGATTAGCTCAGCTGGTAGAGCGCCTGCTTTACACGCAGGATGTCGGCGGTTCGAGCCCGTCATCGCCCATTTGCAAAATACCTGGAAATCATCCTAATCTGGCGTTCTGTGTTGGCTGGTTGGAGGCGCTGTCCACCCGTGGCTACCATCCGTGGCTACCAAAACCGGACACTAACCGCAAGTCGGGCGGTCGAGTCACGCCTGGGTGCTGAAAAACACGCTTACGCGGGCACTTTGTCGCCATTGCCATCGCGAGGCGCTGCCCGACCGCGTGATTGCTTCCCGCGAATGCGATCGTCGCGAGGCAGGTGGCCGCATTCGGCCAACAGCAGCGACCTGACGGCCGAGCACGAGGTCGCCGCTAAAGCGGCGAAGCAGTGGTCTCGTCGACGCTGCGTTGGTCAGGCAATCCCTGGTTAGAGATTCTCCTCGGGAGGCGAAGGTCTCGAATGAGTGATGGCGACGATTCATGAGCTGTGCAAGGATGCGGCTCATGCTCGATGAGGCAACGGAGCGGGCCTACACGACCGCTTTGCTCACTGAAGAGACCTGGGAGGACTTCGTCGCCCTTGCGGACGCGAACAACGGCGTGTGGGGTGGCTGCTGGTGCATGGGTTTTCACCCCGAAGGGCTCGACAGAACCAGCGCACGGCACAACCGCGAAAACAAAAATCGCCATGTGCGGCAGGGAACAGTTCACCAAGTCCTGGTCTACGACGGAAAAGACTGTGTGGGTTGGTGTCAATACGGTACCCCGGCTGAGCTTCCGACGATCCTCAACGCCAAGGTGTACGAGAAGGAGCTGATCGAGCTACCGGACTGGCGGATCGGCTGCATCTTCACCGGAAAGGGTCATCGCGGCAGCGGGGTCGCCAGAGCAGCCGTGAGCGGCGCCCTCACGGCGATCAAGGCAGCCGGTGGCGGGCTCGTAGAGGCTTACCCTGAACAGGTTGAGGGCCGCAAGCCGCAACGAGGCGTGTACTTTCACACCGGCCCAGAAAGCCTGTTCGAGGAACTCGGCTTCGCCCGGGACCGTCGGATCGCCAAGTGGCGATGGGTAATGCGATGCCACATCCGCTCCTGACCCCGCATCCTGTCGCCGCATTGCCGCTTTGGGGTGACGTCAGTTGGTGGCTGCAATCGCCGGCGCCGGTGCGAAAGCGGTCACCTCTCGAGGCCGCCAGTGGAGCGGCAATGGAGCCACTTGCTGACCGTTAGCGCGCCGAGCGTTGTGATGACGATTTGCTATGGAAGCGTGATGATCACGCCACGGTCCGCGTAAGGAATGCGCTGGCGCTTAAGCGTCCTTATTGCGGAGAAGGCCGCCTTGCTGATCTTCGCCGCCAGGCCGTACTTGGCGATCACGCTCCGACGGATCTGGTCAAGTTCCGGACCGGTGACCAACTCGGCGGTCGCCTCGGTCACGGCAGCACCCGGTCTGGGGCTTCCCGCGCGCATCGCTCGGTTGTACCGTGACCCGGCTGGTGTGCGCCAGGCGCTTGGCTTTGCCCGAGCCGGATCCCGTCCAGAACGCCAGACGTCCGTCGCCTAGTGCGACTAGCCACACCGGCGTGGCCACCGGAGTGCCGTCACGCTTGTAGCTCGTAAAGAGCACGTACTTCTCGTCGGCGAGTCCCACTGGACGGGAGCTTACCGTCCACAACGCCAGCAATTAGGAGCGCAGATTCTCCTGGGAGGTGTCCCAGCCATGTCACGCTAGACGACCGT